>Ga0068863_100000454_pt1 | contig 41713 bp, 37 predicted proteins | sample KBSSwiS62_FD_66596 | JGI IMG/M metagenome (GOLD analysis project Ga0068863, IMG submission 66596) | Switchgrass rhizosphere microbial communities from Kellogg Biological Station, Michigan, USA - KBS Switchgrass S6-2 | ecosystem: Host-associated > Plants > Roots > Rhizosphere > Soil ... | reverse complement strand
AGCGCGCCGAGCTTCTGTCGGGCGAGCATCAGCGGGGCGGACCTGCCGTCGACGTGCGCGGCGCGGGCCGCCGCGAGGCCGGCAAGGTCGGTGGACGCGCCAAGCGCGGCGAGCGCCTCGGCCACGGCCGCGTCCAGGGCGGCCGGGGCGAACGGGCCGCCGGGGGCGGGCTGCGGATCGGTCATCGTCTCGGTCATCGTCATTCGAATCCGGTATCAGCCTCTTGATCGGGTGTGGCCCGGCCCCAGCGGCACGCGGACCTCCGCGTCGAGGGTTCGGGCCAGGAAGTTCCGCGTCGTCCGGCCTGGCGCGCCGGAGGTCGACCGACGGTCAGCGACCGCTAGCCCGATGCCAACTTAGTCCCCCATGGTCGAGCACACCTCGACGCAGGGGCTTTCTCGCGGCGGTCACGGTGGGCCGGCGGACCGGCGGCGCGGCTGGGCCAGCGACCAGCTCGGGGCTGCCCTGGGGCAGCGAACGGGGGCTTGCGCCTCGCCCGCCGGGGCGGTTCGGCTGAATCAGCCGAAGACCGGGGCGCCGGCGGGCAGCGAAAATCGAAACTCCGCGCCGCCGCCAGGGCCGCGGCCGACGACGATCGTGCCGCCGTGCGCCTCGATCAGCGCCTTGGCGATGTAAAGGCCAAGACCGGTGCCGTTGCCCCGGCTGGCCCCCCGCCAGAACTTGGTGAAGACCCGGGACGCGTTGCTCGCCGGCACGCCGTCACCCTCGTCGGCCACGCTCACCTCGGCTCCCGTCTCCGTGCCACTCAGAACCACGGTCACGGTACCCGCTCCGTGGCGCAGGGCGTTGTCGACGAGGTTGTGCAGCACCTGCTCGATCTTGTCCGGGTCGATCCACATTTCGGGCAGCTCGTCGACGTCGCGGATCACGAACCGGTCCGCGGCCGCGGCACCCGCAGCGATCTTGCCCTCGATGACCCGGGCGAGGATGGCCTTCGGGTCGGCGATCTGTTTGCGCAGCTGGATGCGGCCGGAGTCGATCCGGGAGACGTCGAGCAGTTCGGTCAGCAGGCGGGTCACGCGGTCGGCGTCCGTGTTGACCGTGTTGAGCATGAGTTTCTTCTGCTCGTCGGTGAACCGCTCCCACTTGGCCAGGAGAGTCGCGGTGAAGCCCTTGACGCTGGTCAGCGGCGAGCGCAGCTCATGGGCGACGGTGGCGACCAGGTCCGAGCGGTTGCGCTCGATGCGCTCCCGGCTGGCCGTGTCCCGCAGACACAGGGCGACCTGGACGAGCCGGCCGCTCTCCCTGGTGTAGCGCACCGTCACGTTGAAGTCGTGGTCACGGGCCGGGCCCGCGAAGGTCAGCCGCCGCTCCGGCTGGCCGGTCACCCGGGGCAGCCGGCGGCCGGCGGCCGACGCCTCCCACCAGTCGTTGCCGCGCTCGTCGACGAGCGGCAGCACGTCGGTGACATGCCGGCCCGGCACCGACTGCCGATCTACGTTGGTCAGGGCAGCGGCGGCGGCATTGAAGACGAGCACGATGCCGACGGCGTCGGTGAGCACGACCGCGTCCGGCAGGCCGTCATAGGCCGCGGCGGGCACCGACCCGGCCGGGGCACCGGACGGATCGGTGACGGCCGCGGTGCCGGACGCGTCGGACGCCGTGCCCGGACGACCCGACTCGTCCGTCGAGCCCGGCGCGCCGGCCGGGCCGGTGGTCTTCTCGCCCTGGCGGGTCGGCGCCGAGGTGACCGTATGCGTCACCGCCGTTCACCTCCCCCGGTGCCGTGCGTACCGGATCTGGTCCGTGAGCCTGCTCTTTCTCACGCTAGACCGCTGACCCCCGTCCCTGGTCGGCGGGACGACGCTGCGGGCTCGTGCTGTGCGCCGCCGTACTGCGCGCCCCTGCTCCGCCTTCGCCCGTGCCGCGTTCCGCCGTTCTGTGCGCCCGCGCGGACGCGTACAGACAGAGCGCGGTTGCCACCGCGAGATTCAACGACTCGGCCTGACCGTACACCGGTACCCGAAGTACCGCGTCCGCGGCGGCCAAGGCATCCGAGGGCAAACCGTGCGCCTCGTTGCCGAAGAGCCACCCGGTCGGGCCATCGAGCTCGCCGGTGTCGGCCGCGTCGTAAAGATCACGTGTGCCGTGGCCGGAGGTGGCGACCACTCTGCAGCCGGTGGCGCGCAGCCAGCCAAGCGTGGCGCCGAGGTCTGGCTCGGTGACCACGGGCAGGTGAAACAGGCTGCCGGCGCTCGCGCGGACACACTTGCCGCCGAACGGGTCCACACCCTCGCCCGTGAAGATCACCGCATCGGCGCCGGCGGCGTCCGCGGTCCGGATGACCGTGCCGGCGTTGCCCGGGTCGTTCGCCGCGACACAGATCGCGACCAGGGCTGGGGTAGGCAGGTCGGCGTGGCCCCCCGGCCCGCCACGTCGGACGGCACCGGGCAGGGAGGTGCTGCCGCGCCGCGCGGACAGGGCCGCCAGCGTCACGTCGGGAAGGGTGGCGACGCCGACCAGGCCCTGCGGAGTGACCGTCTCCGACAGTGCCGCGGCGGCCGCGGCGGTTACCGACCGCACCGGCACTCCGGCATCGGCCGCCCGCGTCACCAGGCCGATGTGCCGGCCGGCCGCCGACTCCCCCACGAACAGCTCGGTGAGCCGGCCGGCCGCCAGCGCCGCTTCCACGGCCTGGAAGCCCTCGGCGAGGAACCGTCCCTCGGCCCGCCGGCTCGAGGGACGCCGCAGCCGCCTGGCGGCCGCGACAGTGACTGCCCTCGGCCCCAACGCGGGGCCTCGGGCCGTCGGTTCACCCGATGACGTCGCCCCGTCCGGGCCCGGCCGGCCAGGTGCCCGATGCCGCCGGGCACCGCCCGGGGAGGCGCGGGGTCGAGCCGGTCCCGCGCCGTCGGAGCCGCGCGCGCTCATCGCTGGCGTGACGACGCTCAGGCCGCCGGCGCCTCCGCCGCCACCGGCGGCACCGCCGCCCGGGCGACCTCGACGAGCGTGGTGAAGGCTGCCGGGTCGTTGACCGCGAGGTCGGCGAGAATCTTCCGGTCGACCTCGACGCCAGCGACCTTCAGCCCCTGGATGAAGCGGTTGTAGGTCATGCCGTTGGCGCGGGCCGCCGCGTTGATGCGGGTGATCCACAGCTGCCGGAAGTCGCCCTTGCGGGCACGACGGTCCCGGTAGGCGTAGTTCATCGAGTGGAGCATCTGCTCCTTGGCCTTGCGGTACAGCCGAGACCGCTGGCCACGGTAGCCGCTCGCCTGCTCGAGGGTGGTGCGGCGCTTCTTCTGGGCGTTGACCGCCCGCTTCACGCGTGCCATGAGGGCACTTTCTCCTAACGTTCTTCGTGGCCGGCAGCCGGGCTGCTGGGGCAGCAGCCGGGGCAACCAACCGGTCACCTAGCGGTCCCACTCACCTGGGCCCGGGCGAGTGGGACCGGGTCGGCGAGGGGCGGCCCGGCGCGTCCGACCACACCCCTTCGGGGGCGGATCACCGCGACGAGCTAGTACCGGGAGGACGGATCACCCCCACGGGCGTGGGGAAGACGCCTACCGAGGAAGGGCTGCCGCGCGGCGCGCCGTCCGCCTCGTCTCGGCCCACGCGACGCCCGCCCTCCACGGGTGGTCACGCGGGCCGGACGCGGCCTCGCGCCGGCCGGGCAGCGAGCCGCCGAAGCACCCGAGACGGCGCGGAGGCTACCCCGCCGCGCTCAGTGCCTCTGCTTCGCTCCGTCGGCCGCGAGCTACGGCCCCGCACTCGATTCCTCGCACGGGACCTCCGCTCGCCTCCTCCTGCGCTCAGTGCCTCTGCTTCGCTCCGTCGGCCGCGAGCTACGGCCCCGTACTCGTTCCTCGCACGGGACCTCCGCTCGCCTCCTCCTGCGCTCAGCGGGCGAGCAGGCGCGAGATGCGGCGGTTGTCCGCGGGAGCCAGCACGACCTCGGGGTCCAGCCGGCGGGTGCGGCGGCTCGGCTTGTGCTCGAACAGGTGCGCCCGGTTCGCCCGGCGGCGCATGATCTTGCCGGAGCCGGTGACGCGGAACCGCTTGGAGGCGCCGCTGTGCGGCTTCATCTTGGGCATGTCTGGTGTCCTGGGATCGTTGGGCAAGCGGACTCGCCGGCAGGCCGGACCGGACGGGAGCTCCCGCCGGGCCAGCCCCTCCGGCTCAGACGCTCGCGGGCTGCTCGGGGGCGCGCAGGGTCCGCGCGCCCTTGTGGGGGGCCATGACCATGGTCATGTTGCGCCCGTCCTGCTTGGGCTGGGCCTCGACATACCCCAGATCGGCGACGTCGGTCGAGAGGCGCTGCAGCAGCCGGATACCGAGCTCCGGCCGCGACTGCTCCCGGCCGCGGAACATGATGGTGATCTTCACCTTGTCGCCGGCCTTGAGGAAGCGCACGACGTGACCCTTCTTGGTCTCGTAGTCGTGCGGGTCGATCTTCGGTCGGAGCTTCATCTCCTTGATGACCGTCTGGACCTGGTTCTTCCGAGCCTCGCGCCGCTTCTGGTCGGACTCGTACTTGAACTTCCCATAGTCCATCAGCTTGCAGACGGGCGGCCGGGCCGTCGGGGCGACCTCGACCAGGTCGAGATCGGCCTCCTGTGCCAGCCGCATGGCCTCCTGAATGGAGACAATGCCGATCTGCTCGCCCTCCGCGCCGACGAGGCGAACCTCCGGCACGCGGATGCGGTCGTTGATGCGTGACTCTGTGCTGATCTGGTTTCCTCCGTGGCTCGACGCGCGGGGTCCGGGGGCCAACCCGTGGAACCTGGCGGGCATCCAGCGAGCTGGCCTTCGGCCAGCGAGCAGGCGTGCCCGCCTCGGGGTCCGGGGTCGCCCCGGGCAATCATGGCGGGCATCCCGCGACGCTGGCCCACGGCCAGCGAGCTGGCGGCCCGCCTTGGCAAGACCTCACCGCAGCGGAGCACCGAGCCCGGAAAACCGGGCTCCCGGCCGACAGCCGCCCTTTCAGGAAACAGCTCGGCCGACCGGCGACCCGGCCACCTGGACGGGCCGATCGACGAGGCCGATCGGCCGATCCCGACACCTGGGTGCCGGGCGGTGACGCGGGTGGAGGGCGAACCCCCGCTTGGCCCTGCCGATCGCCGTGGACAGCCCGGCGGGCTGTTCTCGGTGCCGCCCCGGTACGGGGCGCTGGCGCGACATATACGGTTCACTCACCTGAGACGCTCAGGCGACTGGCGCGCTGAGCGGCCCTCAGCCACTGGCTGGAAGCAGCCGTTGACTGGACGGCCACTGGCTGGAAGCCGTTCACCACGCCCGAACGCTTGTAACGCCCGGAAGCGCGAACCGTTATGCCGACCGTCGACAGGCGGTCCGGGCCAGCGTAGCAAATCCACTGCCCGGGTTCGCGCTGACGCCGCGCCCGCCCCGGCCGGTCGGGACGAACGCCCCGCCCGTTCAGGCCGGTGCCGAGCGGCGCCGCCAGCGCCGGGCCGCGAGCCCGCGGCCCAGGCTCCCGCGCAGCGCCGCCGCCTCGGCCGCGTCGACGAACACGACCGGCCTCGCCGCGCCATCGGTCCCGTCACCCGCGGTCAAGGCCCCGCGTAGCCGGCGCGCGATCTCGTCGAACCCGGGTTCGGCTCCCGAGCCCCCGGCTGGCACCGCGACGGCCAGCACCTCGCCGCCGACCACCTCGTCGCCCGGCTGTCCAGCGGTCACCAGCTCGGCCTGCCAGACCCGGGCACCGCGGGCCAGCCCCGCGGCGGCGAGCGCGTCCAGCTCCGCGGCGACGCGCAGCCGCCGGTCCGCGTCCCACGGCTGGGCCGGCGGCCGCAGCCCGGTCGCCCCGCCGGCGGCCGGCGCGGACCGGCTGGCCACCCCACGGTCGGTCAGGGCCGCGCCGGATCCCGGGGATGCCGAGCCGTCCGGACCCGCCGGCCCCGTCGCTGAGGCCGGATCGGTCGCATCTCCCGGGGAGTCGACGAGGGCGCCGACGTCCAGGGTCGCGGTGACCGGGCCGGCCACGTCGACAACGACGGTCCGATGGCCGAGCCGGGCGGCCTCGGCGCAGGCGTCGAGCGCCGCGATCGGCACCGGCCGTGCCGTCGAGCTCCAGGCGGACAGCGCGGCGACGCTGCTGAAGACCGGCAGTGCCGTCGCCCCGGACGGCAGGCGCAGCGTCGCCAGGACCATTTCGGACTTCTTCTCGCCCCGGATCACCGTCCGGCGCCCGCCGGATCCGGCCGGCCGCGCCGCGGGGCCGCCCTGGTTTCCCTCCCCCGCCGGCCCGGCACCCCCAGACGTCCGGTCCCCCGGCGGGTCCGTGGCGAGCTCGACCAGGCGCGACTCGATGCCGACGAAGACCCTGGCGGTCCCAAGTGCCCCGGCGACGGCCGCTTCGTCCCCGGACGTCAGGGCCGCGAGCAGCCGCGGGTCAGCGTCCCCCGCGTCGCCCTGTCCGGGCGGGGTCATCAGGTCGACTGCCACCGGCCAACCCTACGGGCCGCGGTCCAGGCCCCGACGACGACCGGTGCCAGCCCTGGACCGCTGCCGCCAGTCGCCCGACGCCCGCCTCAGGGACGCGGCCGGCGAGCGGTCTCTGTGCGCGGCACCGTCGGGTCGTCGAACGGGTCGATTCCCGGCCGCGGCCCGCTCGGCGCGATCATGCCCGGCGCGGGCCGGGCCGGAGCCTGGTCAACGGGGCCCAGCGGGGCCTCGTCGACCAGGTCGGCGAGCAGCGTGAACGCGGCCTGGGTACGCGGGCGCAGCCGTTTCCAGACCACCGGCGCCTGGCTGGCGAGCGCCGGGTCGAACGGGATCGTCACACTCGCGTGCACGGCCTCGGTAAGGGCCTGCGGCTCCTCACGGCCGCCGGCTGCTCGACCCAGGAAGCCATGACGCCCGCCGACGCTCGGTGCGGTCTGCACCCGGACGACGATCGCGCCGGCGGGCAGGTCGGCCCGGGCGGCGGCGAGCGCCGTCAGCGCGTCCTGCGCGCACCCCGCCTCGCTGAGCCCGGGCTCCGGGCCTCGGCGGACCATCCTGCCCCGCGCGGCGGGCGCCTCGGCCCGCGCGGTGAGCACGACCGTGTCGGCCCGGGCCAGCAGCACTGCCGGTACCGGCTGCGTCCAGCCGGGTGGCCCGTCGATCACGACCGCGGGGAAGAGCCGTTCGAGCAGATCGACGACCCACGCGGCCTCGGCCGGGGTGAGGCCCGGCCCGGTGAGGTCACGCAGGCCCGGGAGCACCTCGAGACCCGACGACTCCACCGTGGCGAGAAAGCGGCGCGCCTCGGCCAGCGAGGCGACCGACCGGTCGGCGGCCAGCTCGCGCAGCCCCACCCCCCGGCCCGGCACGCCGGCCCGGTCCGCGAGCGGGCCGCCCTGGTCAGGGCAGGCGTCGATGGCCACCACCCGGCCGCCCCGCCGCGCGGCCATGGCCAGGCCCAGCCCGACGGCGACCGTGGTCCGTCCGCTCCCCCCGCCGAATCCACCGACGAGCACGCGCCGGCCGTCCACCCTGGTCGCCGGCACCGGCGCGAGGACCCCCCGTCCCGCCAGCTCCATGCCGCGTCGCCACGCGGCCGCGAACGCCTCCACCGACCCGGCCGCCGCAGCCGGCGGCGCCTCGTCGGGCCAGGCCGGCGCCGCAACCCGCGCCGGGCTGGCAGCGACCGGTGGACCGGCCGCGGGGGAATGCCCGTACGCCCGCGGACCCGCCGGCGGCCTCGCCGGCGACCCAGCGGGGGTCGACGGCACGGGCGGCGGGGTCGACGGCACGGGCGGCGGGGACGGCCGCCGGGCGGCGGCCGGGCGTGGCACCGCCGGTGGTGTGTAGACGACGGGGATCGGCAGGCGCGGCCCGGGCTCGGTGCCCGCTGCCTCTCCCGGCGGCGGGAACGGCGGTGGCGGTGGCGCGGGCTGTCCGTAGCCGAACCAGGCCGGCGGCCGGGGGCCTGGCGGCAGGGTCGCGCTCTGCGAGCGCGTCACCTCGGGAGGCGTGGCGTCGGGCCGCGCGACCTCCGAATCTGGGCTACCGGGACTCGGGGTGGCGAAATCCCGGTTGTCGGGTGTCTGTTCGTCGGCTCGTGGAACGCCGGCGCTCGAAACACCACCTTTAGCCAGGCCGTCGGTACTCGGGACGCCGGCGTCCCGAACGTCCGGAACGTCGACGGTCGGCGCGGCGGCCCGCGGGACGTCAGGGCTCAGGACGTCAGGACCCGGGCCGTCAGAACCTGGGCCGTCAGAACCTGGGCCCTTGGAGCCGGCGTCAGGACGTGCGGCCTCATGGTGCGGGCTCGGCGCCGGGGCGCCGGACGCGAGCCAGGCGGTGTAGCCGCTCGGGTCGTCGCGGTCCGTTTCCGAACCGGAGCCCGCGGCCCCTGGGGGGGCGGCATCGCGGACTGGCCCGTCGGCGGACGGGGCGACGGCGGGGTCACCGGAGTCGGTGGGCGAGGCGGGCTGCGGCGGGGTGAGCGCGGGGCCGGCGGGCGGCTGCCGCAGCGACTCCCACCACGCGCCGCGCGGCGGCGCGGCGGGCGCGGGGACGAGAGTCACGTCCGGGACCCAGCCGCCGCCCGGCGGCGTCGGCCCGGTCGCGGCCGTGTCCGGGCTTGGCTCAAGGGCAGCCTGGCCGGCCTGCTCGGGCGCTCCCGCCGACGGCTGCACCGCGTCGGCCGGTCGGGTACCCGCCGGCAGCGCTCCCGCCTGCCGTGGACTGGCCGGCGGGGTCGCGCGCTGCCGCGGCGGGCCGGCTGGCGGCGTCGAACCATGCAATGGCGCGCCGGCCGGTCGAGCCGCTGGCGGTACCGGCGGTGACGACGTCGGACGGGGCGCGGGCGGCGCGACGCGATCCGGCGAGACCGCGGATAGGCGGCGGTCCGCCGGACGCTGGCCCGAGGCGGCGGAGCGGGCCCGGGACGACCGGCGGGTGATCGAACGCTCCGCCGTGCCCTCCGACAGGCGCAGGCCCAGCAGCGAGACCGGCCGGGCGTCACCGCCGCCGGGCGCCGGCACCGTCTCGGTCACCTCACCGACGGTGCCGGGCCGCTCGCCGTCAGCCGAGCCCGACTCAAGTCCGTCCGACTCGTAGCTGTCGGGCCCGTACCCGTCGGGCTCGACATGGCTGGACGTCGTCGACGCCGGCTCGTCGTCGCCGTCGCCCGTTACCGGCGCCACGCGCACGCCGTCACCCCGCTCCCCAGCCGACCCTGGCCCCCGCCGCCGCCACCACGCGGTCAACTATCTCTGCTGACCCACGCCCGGTGTCCTACCGCAAGGAGCCCGATACACCGAGACAACACGGTCTCTCGCCACACCTCGTCAGACAAGTCCGACGGTGTCCGCGTTGTCCTGGTCACCGTCGGCATCAGGTCGTGCCACGGTCGGCGGGCGGCCGGGGCCGGGAGCCGGATCAGGCGAGGGGCGCCAGCTCGGTGAGCACGGCCGCGGTCTCCAGGGCGGCGAGCGCGGCCTCCCGGCCCTTGTCCTCGGCCGATCCGGGCAGGCCGGCGCGGTCGCGGGCCTGGTCGACGGTGTCGCAGGTCAGCACGCCGAAGCCGACGGGCACACCGTTGTCCAGGCTGACCCGCAGCAGGCCCTCGGTGACGTACTTGCAGACGTAGTCGAAGTGGGGGGTGCCACCGCGGATGACCACCCCGAGCGCTACCACGGCGTCGTGGTGGGCCGCCAGCCGGTCGGCGACGACCGGCAGCTCAACCGCGCCCGCCACCCGAACCACCGTCGGCTCGACCACGAGCTTCACGTCCTGGGCGGCACGCAGCGCGCCCGCCAGCAACGCGTCCGTGATCTCGCTGTGCCACCGGGTGGCGACGATTCCGAGCCGTACCTCGGATGCCACCGGTAGCACCTCCTGTGGCGCCCCGATCCCGCTCACCGACCGTCCCCTCCTCGGCAAGTCTCGGCCACCCGGCGGTGGCCCGCGTGCCTGCCATGCGTTCGTCCGTTGCCATGGGAGCTGGCGGCGCCGTTGGCGCCGGCCGACGGCCGCCCGAGGACATCGTCGAGGGTGGTCACGCCGTCGGTGACGTCGGCCTCCACGCCGCCGTCGGCCTCCACGCCGCCGCGGGTCTCCCGGCCGCCGCGCCTGCGCAGATCCGGCCCGTCGGTATCCAGGACGCCGACGGGCTGGGCGACGACATGCACCGCCACGTCCGCGGTGACCGCCACCGAGACGGCCGGCGTCTCCTCGGCGACCGCCGCGGCCACTGCTGCCGCCGTCGCACCGACGGTCCGGGCGGTCTGCTCGGGCAGGTCGGGCAGGCCGGGAATGTCGTGGCCCATCCGGTCCCGCTTCGTGGTGAGGTACCGAAGATTCTCCGGGGTGTGGGTGACCGGCAGCGGGATCCGCTCGACGATGCTCAGGCCGTAGCCCTCCAGACCCGCGCGCTTCGCCGGGTTGTTCGTCAGCAGCCGCAGCCCACGCACCCCGAGGTCGACCAGGATCTGCGCGCCGGTGCCATAGTCCCGGGCGTCCGCGGGCAGGCCCAGCGCCAGGTTGGCGTCGACCGTGTCGTGCCCGGCGTCCTGCAGCTGGTAGGCGGCGAGCTTGTGCATCAGGCCGATGCCACGGCCCTCGTGGCCGCGCATGTAGAGCACCACGCCGCGGCCCTCCTCGGCGACCAGGCGCAGCGCGGCGTCCAGCTGGGTGCCACAGTCGCAGCGCAGCGAACCGAACACGTCGCCGGTCAGGCACTCGCTGTGCACGCGGACCAGCACGTCGTCACCATCGCCGATGTCACCCCGGATGAGCGCGAGGTGCTCGACCCCGTCCAGCGTGCCCCGATAGCCGACCGCGCGGAATGCCCCGTACTTCGTCGGCAGGCTGGCCTCCGCGACCCGGACGACCTGCATCTCGGTCCGCCGCCGGTAGGCGACCAGATCGGCGATCGAGATGAGTACCAGCCCGTGTTCGCGCGCGAAGGTGACGAGCTCGGGCAGCCGGGCCATCGAGCCGTCGTCGTTGACGATCTCGCAGATCACTCCGGCGGGCCGCAGCCCGGCGAGCGTGGCGAGGTCGACGGCCGCCTCGGTGTGGCCGGGCCGGCGCAGCACCCCGCCGTCGCGGGCCCGCAGCGGGAAGATGTGGCCGGGGCGGGACAGGTCCGCGCTGGCGGTCGCCGGGTCGGCGAGCAGCCGCAGCGTGTGCGCGCGGTCGGCGGCGGAGATGCCGGTGGTGACGCCCTGCCGGGCGTCGACGGAGACGGTGAACGCCGTGCCCATCCGCTCGGTGTTCAGCGGGACCATCTGGTCGAGCTCGAGACGGTCGGTCTCCTGCGCGGTCAGCGGCGCGCAGATCACCCCCGAGGTGTGCCGCACCATGAACGCGACCAGCTCCGGCGTCGCCATCTCGGCGGCGAAGATCAGGTCGCCCTCGTTCTCCCGGTCCGCGTCATCGACGACGACGACCGCCCGGCCGGCGCGGATCGCCGCGACCGCCTCGTCCACCGTGCCGAGCGCGCTGCTGAAGTCCTCCGCGGGCGACGTCGCGCACACGCTGGTCGTGCTCATCGGGTAGCTCCCGTTCCAGTGACATCCGTCGTCTCGCGCTGCGCCGTCGTCCCCCGCCCGACAGCCGTCTCCCGCCGGGCGGCGTCGGCCGCCCCCAGGCCGAGTGGGCCGAGGGGCGGCGGCGGGAACGGCGGCGGCGGGTCGAACCGGCCCGTGACGGCCGGCAGCTGACCGACCACCCCGCCGCCCGCCAGTCCCAGCGCCGGGGCGGCGAGCTTCTCCACGTACTTGGCGACTACGTCGACCTCGAGGTTCACCGGGGCGCCCAGCGACCGGGTGCCGAGCGTCGTGTCCGCGAGCGTCGTCGGGATCAGGCTGACGGTGAAGGACGCCGCGGTCGTGCCAGCGGCCGGCGTGACGTCGACGACGGTGAGGCTCACCCCGTCGACCGTGATCGAGCCCTTCTCGACCAGGTAGCGGTCCAGGCCCTCCGGCAGGGCGATCCGGACGACCTCCCAGTGCTCGTCCGGGGTGCGGTCGGCGATCGTGCCAACCCCGTCGACGTGCCCCTGGACGAGATGGCCGCCGAGCCGGTCAGCGAGCCGGACCGGGCGCTCCAGGTTCACCCGGTCGCCCGCGGCGAGCGAGCCGAGCGCCGAGCGCCGCAGCGTCTCCAGCATCACGTCGGCGGTGAAGACGCGGGTTCCGGCCCGCGGGTCGGTCTCGCCTGGCGGAGTGAACGAGGTGACGGTGAGACAGACACCGTTGACGGAAATCGACGCGCCGTGGCGCACGTCCTCCAGTACGGCCGAACAGCCGATGGTCAGCTCGGCGGCTGCCGCGTGCTGGGTGACCACGGTGACAGTGCCGAGTTCCTCGACGATGCCGGTGAACATCCGACCTGCGTCCTTCCCGTCCGGTGCCCGAGCCGGGGGGAAGACAGAAGACGGGACGCAGGGTCCACGGCGGTCGCCGGCCACCCGACGCAAGGCCGGCGACCGGCACCGCACAGCGCGCCGACCGGATGTGACCGCCCGGGCGCCACGGGCCCCGCGCGCTGCCTCCCATCCGGACTTTCACCGTCGGCCCCGGAGTTCCACCGGGTCAGCCGTCCCATCAGCTGATGGGACGGGTCGCGGACTGTCACCGCCGGCTCGGAATTTCACCGACCCCGGAGCGCGCGTGCTGGTGTGGTCTCTCCTTTGCCGCTGCGCCGCGGGGACTGCCGCCTCACGGCGGCACCTCGAAGCCGGTGCCTGACCTGCTGCGCCCTGACCTGCTCAGCGTCGCGGGGAGAGAGTTTTGGGTGTTGCCTTTTGCAGATGTTGCCTGCCGGCCAGTCTGGCACACAAGCCGGGCCAACGCCGCGACTCATCGGTGAGATCTGTCGTACATGACGGACGTTACGAGACCGGTACCGTGAGTGCGTGACCCACCTCACCCCGGGTGGAACGGCCGCGGCGTCGCGGGCAGCTGGCTACTGGGTCAGCAGATGGGCGTTGACGGCCCGGACGCCGGCGGCCAGGTCGGGCCGTTCGACGACGGTGACACCGGCGGCGGCGAGCAGTTCGGCGCCCTGGCAGTCGACGAACACCGCCGGTTCCCGCCAGGCGAACACCACCCGGCGAATTCCGGCGTCGAGGGTCAACTGGGCGCAGGTGCGGGGCCGGGACGCCCGCGCGCTGCACGGCTCCAACGAGCTGTAGAGCGTCGCCCCCGCGAGGCGCGGGTCGCCGGGGGCGAAGCCGCGCAGGGCCGCCTCCTCGGCATGGTCACGCGGGTCGCCCGCCCGCGACCAGCCCTCGGCGAGCACGGTCTCGCCGTCCGGGCCGACGATTACCGCGCCGACGGAGAACGCCGTCCTGGACGGGGGGCAGCGGCTTGCCAGCTCGACGGCATACCGCAGCCACCGCCCGTCGACGTCGTTTGGCCGCTCGGCTGCCTCCGGCGGCCCGGCCCGCTCGGCCATCTCAGACGGCGGCCTCGCGCCCGGGCGGCGACAGCCGCGGCGAGGCGCGCAGTGCCTGCTCGCGCAGGGCCTCGACGGCCGCGCCCGGGTCGGCGAGACCGTAAACCGCGGTACCGGCGACGAAGACGTCCACACCGGCGGCGGCGGCCCGCTCGATGGTCTCGGCACTGACACCGCCGTCGATCTGCAGCCAGAGGTCGAGCCCGCGCCGATCCAGCAGCGCCCGCGCGGCCTCGATCTTCGGCAGCACGCTGTCCATGAACTTCTGGCCGCCGAACCCGGGCTCGATCGTCATCAGCAGCAGCAGGTCGAAGCGGTGCAGCTCGTCGGCGTAGGCCTCGACCGGCGTGGCCGGCTTGACGGCGAGCCCGGTGCGGGCGCCGGCCGCGCGGATCGCGTCGGTCGTGCGCGGCAGGTTCTCGACCGCCTCGGCGTGGATCGTCACGTTGGACGCGCCGCGCTCCGCGAACCCGGGGGCCCAGCGGTCCGGGTCAGAGATCATCAGGTGGCAGTCCAGCGGCGTGTCGGTCACCTTCCGCAGCGCGGTGACGGTGTCGCCGGAGAAGGCCAGGTTGGGGACGAAGTGGTAGTCCATGACGTCGACGTGCAGCCAGTCCGCCCGGCCCTCGACCGCCAGCGCCGCCTCCGCGATCCGGCCGAAGTCCGCCGCGAGCAGGCTGGGATAGATCTGCGCGGTAGCCACCTGGCGAGAGTATGACGCGCGCGAGTGTGGTCGTCCGCGGCGTACGCGGCGTCTGCGCCACTCGCGGCCGGGCCCGCCGCCGGCGGCCGCGGCCCGGCGCGCGGCGCCCGTAGCATGGAAAGGTCCCCCTGCTGAAGGAGTTCCATCGTGGCCGTCCGTGACATTCGCCTGTTCGGGGATCCGGTGTTGCGGACGAAAGCCGAACAGGTGACGACCTTCGACAAGGAGCTGCGCAAACTGGTCAAGGACCTCGGCGACACGATGTGGGAGGCGAGCGGCGCCGGCCTGGCCGCGCCGCAGCTCGGCGTCTCGCTGCGGGTCTTCACGTTCCTCAATGACGATGAGGAGATCGACCACCTGATCAATCCGATGCTCGGCCCGTTCTCCGAGGAGCTGCAGGACGGCGAGGAGGGCTGCCTGTCGCTGCCCGGCCTGGCGTTCGAGCTGAAGCGCCCGGAGCGGGTGCTCGCGGTGGGCCAGAACGTCTACGGCGACCCGGTCCAGATCGAGGGCAGCGGCATCGTCTCCCGCTGTCTGCAGCACGAGACCGACCACCTCGACGGCATCCTGTTCATCGACAAGCTGGACCGCGAGACCAAGAAGGCCGCCATGAAGGCCATCCGCGAGGCCGAGTGGGCGAACGAGCCGGCCCCCGTCGTCAGGACCTCCCCCCACCCCCTCTTCGGCGGCCGCGCCACCTGATGACCTGAGATCAACCCGCTGGCGGCGGGCTCGCGGGTATCAGATCGGTGTGGGTGAAGTCATCCCCTTTGAAAAGGAGCGGCTCTCGCCGGACAGCGGCGAGCGCGTAGGCGAAGCAGTCACCGAAGTTCAGCCGCGCCGGGCTGCCGCTCCCGCGACCGAAGTCCTGGTAGGCCCGCCGGGCGAGGGTCGCCTGCTCGGCCGTGACCGGGACGACGTCGATCCTGGAAGCCCTGAGAAGTTCGTCGAACCGACGGCTCGCCACGGGGTCGCGTGCCGCGTCGACGACGACCGCCGCCTCGACGAAGTTCACCGCCGACATCGCCGGGTGGTGCGCGGCGGCGAGCGCCTCGGCGTATCGCGCCGCGTCAGGCTCCTTCCGCAGTATCGCGATCACGGCGGACGAGTCCACGATCACGCCGGCAGTCCTCGCTCGTCATAGAGATCCTCGACGGACATGGGGTGGGACTCCAGAGCCGCGGCAATCTGGCTTCCGAGCTCGATGATGCGAGCGGCCCGCCGCTCGACGGTCTCCCGGCTCGCACGCACGCGTTCGATCTGCTCACGCAACGCCAGCGTGACAGCGGCCGTGAGACTCAGACCCGTCAGGTCGGCCAGCTCCCGAGCGAGCCGCTGCGCCTCGTCGTTTTTGATGTTCAGCGCCATGACACCTGCCCTCGCGGTGGTTCCGCGGCGATGTTCCACCTTGGAGACCCAAGTTTCCACCACGGTACCCTCACCTCTCCGGCGCGACGCCGCGCGCCTGGACCCATGACCGCTGCCGACTCGGACTGCTGCCAACTCTGTGGCTACCTGACCCAGCACTGACAGGTACGACCGTAGCATCTCAGACAGTGATACACCAGACAGCAGGGAGCCGACTGGCGAGTCACGAGGTCGCCGGCGCGGGACCGTGTCCGCGTCCGGCCGTGTCGGGCCGGTCGCCGGTGGCGGTTAGGTTGGATGTTCACGTCAACGGTGGACGGCCGGGCTGGGATCGCTCCTGGGCCTGGCGGATCGGTTCGGTTTCATGCGTCTCGTCTTCGCCGGCACGCCGGCGGTGGCTATCCCCAGCCTGCGCCGGCTGCTCGACAGCCCGCGCCACGAGGTGGTCGCCGTCGTGACGAGGCCGGACAAGCCGGCCGGCCGGGGGCGCCATGTGGCGCGCTCGCCCGTCGCCGAGCTGGCCGACGAGGCGGGCCTCGAGGTGCTGACCCCGCAGCGACCGCGTGACCCCGAATTCCTGGAGCGGCTTACCGCGATCGCGCCGGACTGCGCTCCGGTCGTCGCGTACGGCGCGTTGCTGCCGAAGGCCGCCCTGGACATCCCGCGGCACGGCTGGGTGAACCTGCACTTCTCGCTGCTGCCCGCCTACCGGGGCGCGGCGCCCGTCCAGCGGGCAGTCCTCGCCGGCGAGGACGTCACCGGCGCGAGCGTCTTCCAGATCGAGGAAGGCCTCGACTCGGGGCCCGTCTTCGGCACCCTCACCGAACGGGTCCGGCCCCGCGACACCTCCGGCGACCTGTTCGACCGGCTCTCGGTCGCCGGTGCGGAGCTGCTGGCCGCGACGATGGACGGCATCGAGGACGGTGTGCTCGAACCGCGCCCGCAGCCGGCCGACGGCGTGACGATCGCCCCGAAGCTCACCGTCGACGAGGTGCGGGTCGACTGGACGCTGCCCGACTTCGCGATCGACCGCCTGGTCCGGGCAGCCACCCCGGCCCCCGGCGCGTGGACTACGTTCCGCGACGCCAGGGTCAAGCTCGGCCCGGTCCGACCGGCCGCCGGCGCCGTGCAGACCCCGCTGGCCCCCGGGCAGCTCGTCGTCGTCGGGAAGGACAAGGTCGCCGTCGGGACCGGGACGGCGGCGGTGCTGCTCGGCGAGATCCGCGCCGAAGGCAAGGCGCCGATGCCGGCCGCGGCCTGGGCCCGCGGCACCCGCCCTGCCGAGGGCGAGGCCTTCGCGTGACCCGCCCGCCCGGCCGGCCGCGCGCGGGCGGGCCGCCCGCGCCGCGGGTCGACGACGCCCGGATGCTCGCCTGGGAGGTGCTGCGCGCCGTTGACGAGCGCGGCGCCTACGCGAACCTGCTGCTGCCCAGTCTGCTTGCGCAGCGGCGGCTCACCGGCCGCGACCGCGGCTTCGCCACCGAGCTGACCTACGGCGCCCTGCGCGCGCAGGGCCTGCTCGACGGCGTTCTCGACACGGTCTCCAGCCGCCCGGTCGCCACCGTCGACCCCGGGGTGCGGGACGCCCTGCGCCTGGGCGCCTACCAGCTGCTGCGCACCCGGGTGCCGGCGCGGGCCGCCGTCGGGACGACCGTCGACCTGGTCCGCCTGACCAGCGGCGAGCGTCCCGTCCGGTTCGCGAACGCGGTGCTGCGCCGGGTCGCCGACCGGGTCGAGCAGACCGACGGCGACGTCGCCCTGCTGCTGTCCGCCCCTGCGTTCGAGCGCGACCCGTTCGGCCACCTGGCGGTCGTCACGGCCCACCCGCGCTGGATCGTCGAGGCCGTCGCCGACGCGCTCGGCGGCGACCTCGACGAGGCCCGCGCCGCGCTGGAGGCCGACGACGCGCGGCCCCTGGTGCATCTGGTCGCCACCCCGGACCGGATGAGCCGCGACGAGCTGCTCGCCGAGGCATCCGACGCCGGGCTCGCCGCCGAGCCGGGCCGGTACTCGCCGTTCTCGGTTGTCCTCGGCGGCGGCGACCCAGGCCTGCTGCCTGCCATCCGGTCCGGACGGGCCGCCGTCCAGGACGAGGGCAGCCAGCTCGTGGCGCTGGCGCTGGCCCGCACCCCAACCGCGGGCGACGACAGCGGCGTCACGGTCGACCTGTGCGCCGGGCCCGGCGGCAAGGCCGCGCTGCTGGCCGCCCTGCTGACCTCGGGTGAGGCCGGCGCCACGCTCGGCCTGCCGGAGCCCGCGCTGCTGGCGTGCGAGCCGCGGACCGCCCGGGCCAGGCTCGTGGCGAACGCGCTGGCCGGGCGGCCCGGCGCGTTCGTGGTCCAGGCCGACGGCCGGTATCCACCGCTGCCGTCGGGCCGGGTCGACCGGGTGCTGGTCGACGCGCCCTGTACCGGCCTGGGCGCACTGCGCCGGCGGCCGGAGGCCCGGTGGCGCAAGCTCGCCGGCGACGTGACAGACCTGGCGAGGCTGCAGCGCCAGCTGCTGGTCAGCGCGCTGGACCTGATCCGCCCCGGCGGCGTGGTCGCCTACGCGACCTGCTCGCCGCACCCGTCCGAGACCTCCGAGGTGGTCGCCTCGGTCGTCGAGCAGCGCGGCGGCGACGTGACCGTGCTCGACGCCCGCGCCGCACTCCCCGACGTCCCAGCGCTGGGTGACGGCCCATTCGTCCAGCTCTGGCCGCACCGCCACGGCACCGACGCCATGTTCCTGGCCCTGCTGCGCGGCTAGCCTGCCGTCCACCGACACCTGGTTCGACGGCGATGCCCCTCGATCGCGGTGTAAGGCCGGATCCGCGCACCTTCGTCCTACTGCGGCCGGATCACCTCAACCGAGGGCCAGGGGGTCGAGCTGGACGCGTAGGCCGGCGGCGGAACGGCGGGCGTCCAGGACGCCGTGCGCGGCGCGTAGCGCCTCGGCCAGCTCGCGGCCCTGCGTGCGCGGCACGCGCACCAGGAGGCGTTCCCGCAGGCCACCGTCCGGATCGGCCTCGCCCGGGCCGCCGGCCTGGTCACTCTCGGAGCTGCGGAGCGGGGCCAGCGGAACCGGGCCGAGGACCTCGGCATCCGGTGGCAGGGCAGCGGCGGTGAGGAACTCGCGCAGCATCGACGCAGAGCCGTCGACCGCGGCGATTCGGGCCGCCGGGGGGAAGCCCAGCTCGGCCCGGTCATCCGCCTCGCGGGCGACGAACCAGGCTGGGTCCCAGCGGACGAGCGCCTGCACCGGGGCCAGGCCCTCGTCGGCGACGACCACGACCCGGCCGCCGGCCGGACCGGGACGGGCCAGCGCGGCGGCGTTCGTCCAGCGGCGCAGGGTCTCCTCGCCCGCGCGCAGGTCGGGCCGGCCGAGCAGCGCCCAGCCGTCGAGCAGCAGGACCGCTCCGTAGCCGCCATCGGCGACCGGCTCGGCCCCGGGAGTGGTGACGACCAGCGCGGGCGCCGCCGGGACGGACACGAGCACGTCGTCGCGCCCGGAGGTGCGCAGCGGCACCCCGGGGAAGGCCCGGCCCAGCTCCTCGGCGGTGCGCCGGTCGCCCGTCACCGACACCCGCAGCCGGGTGTCCCCGCAGGCGGGGCAGGCCCACACCGCGCCGGCCGCCGGCCGCGTCAACGGGTTCCCGCCCGCGGCTGTGCTCCCGTGCGGGGCTGCACTCCCGCCGACGGCCTCAGCCGTGGGCGCCGGACGCCCGCACCAGCCACAGACCGGGAGGCGGCCCCCGCCGGGGCGTCCCAGCGGGCCGTGGCAGCGGGCGCAGCGGGCCGGGCGGCGGCACGACGCGCAGGCGAGCGAGGGCTGGTAGCCCCGCCGTGGCACCTGCACGAGCACGGGATGGCCGGCCGCCAGCGACTCCCGGGCCGTCCGGGCGGCCAGCGACGGGATGCGGGCGAGCCGGGCGGCCTCGTCCCGGGCCACCTCCCAGTCCGACCCGGTGGGCCGGACCAGCGGGGCCAGTGCCCGGATCGTGTCCCTGGGCAGGACCAGCGGGTGCGCCCATCCAAAGCGGGTCAGCGTCTCGGCCTCGGCGGACGGGGCGTGGCCGCCGACGAGCAGGGCCGCGTCCTCCAGGTGGCTGCGCAGCGCGGCCACGTCCCGGGTATGCGGGTAGGGGGCGCGGGGTTCGGCGTGCAGGTCGTCCCCGTCGTCCCAGACGACGATCAGGCCGAGATCGGCGACGGGGGCGAACACGGCCGCCCGGGTGCCGACCACGACCCGGGCCTCGCCCCGGGCCACGGCCAGGAAACGGCGGTAGCGCTCGGCGGGCCCGAGGTCGGCCCGCAGAACGGCGACCAGCGGCTTGTCCGCCCCGGCCGTGCTGAGATCCGCGCCGAGCGCGTCCGCGACCCGGTCGACGTCACGATGGTCGGGGACGACCACCAGGACGCCACGCCCGCCGGCCAGCGTCGCGCGCGCGGCCGTCGAGATCATCACGGGCCAGGCCGGCCCAGGCGGGGCCCACCACACAGCCCTCGGCACCCTTCCCGCGGTGAGCGCGGCAAGGAGGCTGGGACCTGCCTGGTAGCGCCGCCACTCCCCCAGCTCGACCGGGGCCGACGCCACGGCGGGCCTCGCGGGGGCCTCGGCTCCGTCAGCTGGTGAGGCGGTCGTCGGCACCTCGGATGCGTCCGGCCTGGCCTCACCGGCGCCGCCAGACGGTCCTGTGGCCGCTGTCGTTGTCCGGGCGGGGGACGTGCGCTCGGCGGCGGCATGGCGGGGTGGGATGGCGAGGCGCAGGACGTCGGCGAGGGTGCCGGCGTAGCGGTCGGCGACCGCGCGGGCCAGCCGGGCCACCGGCGCGGACAGCACCGGCTCCGGGGAGGTCACCCTGGCCAGCGGGGCGAGCCTGCCGTCGTGGTCCGAGCGATCCAGCCGCTCCAGCACGAAGCCGTCGACGAGCCGCCCGGCGAACCGGACCCGCACCCGGGCGCCCGGCACCGCGTCGGCGGCCATCGAGGCCGGCACGAGGTAGTCGAACGGCCGGTCCAGATGCGCGAACCCCACCATGGCCGCCACCCGGGCCACCGGCAGCTGGGCGGAGATCTCCGCGTCCCGGCTGGCCGGCCGTTTCCGCGTCGCCCGCTGGCCCGCCGGCCCGGCGGCGCGCCCCCCGTCAGCCGCCTTCCGCCCGGTCGTCTCCTGCCTGGTTGCCTCCTGCCCGGACGCCGGCTCCCCTGGCGCCGGCCGAGGGGACGATGATCCGGGCGCCGGTCGCTCGGGCGGCGACCCGGGTGCTGGATGCGTCGGCGCCGGCCGACCGGACGCGCGCCGGGTGGGCGTCCGGTGCCCGGGCGACACGTCGAGCCCGGGCAGCAGGTCCATGCCCGCATTCGTACCAGCCGTCTGTGACACCCCCACCCAGCACCCGACGACACCCCCACCCCACCCCACCACCCGGCGGCAGGCCCGCGACCCGCTGCGGAACGCGACGGCCCGGCCCCCAGGGTGGGGACCGGGCCGGGTGCTGGAGCTTGGGTCAGCCCTTGATGGCCTTGGCGAGCGCGTCGGCGCGGCCGGTGGACTCCCAGGTGAAGTCCAGCTCGGGCCGGCCGAAGTGCCCGTAGGCGGCGGTCGGGGCGTAGATCGGGCGGAGCAGGTCGAGGTCACGGATGATCGCGGCCGGGCGCAGGTCGAAGACCGAGGTGATCGCGTCGGAGATCTGCTCGTCGGGGACGATGCCGGTGCCGAAGGTCTCGACGAACAGGCCGACCGGGTGCGCCTTGCCGATCGCGTAGGCGACCTGGACCTCGCACTTGGTGGCCAGGCCGGCGGCGATGACGTTCTTGGCGACCCAGCGCATCGCGTACGCGGCGGACCGGTCGACCTTGGACGGGTCCTTGCCGGAGAAGGCGCCGCCGCCGTGGCGGGCGTAGCCGCCGTAGGTGTCGACGATGATCTTGCGGCCGGTGAGGCCGGCGTCGCCCATCGGGCCGCCGATCTCGAAGCGGCCGGTCGGGTTCACCAGCAGCCGGACACCCTCGGTGGAGATGTCGAGCGTCGCCAGCTCCGGGTCGACGACGTACTCCTTGACGTCGGGCGCCAGCAGCGTGTCGAGGTCGATGTCGGCGGCGTGCTGGGTGGAGACGACGACGGTGTCGAGCCGGACCGGCTTGCCGTCGGCGTACTCGATGGTGACCTGGGTCTTGCCGTCCGGGCGCAGGTAGCCGACCTGGCCGTCCTTGCGGACCGCGGACAGCCGGCGGGCCAGCCGGTGGGCCAGCGCGATCGGCAGCGGCATCAGCTCGGGGGTCTCGTCGCAGGCGAAGCCGAACATGAGGCCCTGGTCGCCGGCGCCCTGCTTGTCTAGCTCGTCGTCGGCGGAGCCCTCGACGCGGGTCTCGTGCGCGGTGTCGACGCCCTGCGCGATGTCGGGCGACTGCGAGCCGATCGAGACGCTGACGCCGCAGGACGCGCCGTCGAAGCCCTTCTTGGACGAGTCGTAGCCGATCTCCAGGATCTTCTCCCGGACGACCGAGGCGATGTCGACGTAGGTCTTCGTGGTGACCTCGCCGGCGACGTGTACCTGGCCGGTGGTGATCAGCGTCTCGACGGCGACCCGGCTCTTCGGGTCGTCCTTGAGCATCGCGTCGAGAATGGAGTCGCTGATCTGGTCAGCGATCTTGTCCGGGTGTCCCTCCGTGACGGACTCGGACGTGAACAGACGCGTCGCCACTTGGTGGTACCCCCTGAAAGATCCGACAGATTCCGACGAAGTTTACCGATGCCCGTAGTGAGGGTAGAGCCGCTCCCGACCGACGCGCGCCGGGTTTCACCCTCGCGCCAAGCACCGCTTACGTGGGTGACACAAACGCGTATCAGTGCGACGGAGCGAGGTGGAAATGCGCAGTATCGGTCACAGCGAGCGGCATCGCCACATCGAGGCGTAGATGTGACGCATGGCTCGACCGACCGAAAGCGGCGGGTGATGACGCACCGTCATGGCGCCGGCCATGGTGAAATCCGCGCGCCCAGGGCCCGGCCGGCCGCGCGGGACGTGTTATGGGGATGATCCGCCAGGCAGCCGGGCGGCGACGAGGTCCAGGAGCCGGTGGGCCAGCAGGTCCTTGCTGGTGCGCTCGATCGTGGTCGCCGAGCCGTCGGCGGCGAGCACGACCGCGGCGTTGTGGTCGACCTCGAAGCCCAGGCCACTGCCGACCTCGTTGACGACCAGCAGGTCGGCCGGCTTGCGGGCCAGCTTCGCCCGGCCCAGCGTCAGCACGTCGCCGTCCGGGCCGCCGGTCTCAGCCGCGAAGCCGACCAGCACCTGGCCGGCCGGGCGGGTGGACCGGGTCGCGACCAGCTCGGCGAGGACGTCCGGGTTCGCCTCCAGCTCGATCGGGGCCGGCACGCCCGCCTCTTTCTTGATCTTGTGGTTCACCTGCTTGGCTGGCCGGAAATCGGCGACGGCGGCAGCCATCACGACCACGTCCGCGTCGGCCGCCGCGGTGTGCACGGCCTCGCGAAGCTGGAGCGCGGAGGTCACCCGCACGACGGCGGCGCCGGCCGGGTCGGGCAGGGCGACGTTCGCGGCGACCAGCGTGACCCGGGCGCCGCGGGCGACCGCCGCCCGGGCCAGCGCGTAGCCCTGGCGGCCGCTGGAGGAGTTGCCGAGGAAGCGGACGGGATCGAGATGCTCGCGGGTGCCGCCGGCGCTCACGAGGACGTGCCGGCCGGCGAGATCGGGCGCGGCGGCCCGCGGGCCGAGGGCGAGCACCGCGCGCGCGACCGCGGCGATCTCGGCCGGCTCGGGCAGCCGGCCGGCGCCCGAGTCCGGCCCCGTGAGCCGTCCGACGGCCGGCTCGATGACGACGGCGCCCCGCTCGCGCAAGGTCGCGACGTTGGCCCGCGTCGCCGGGTGCTCCCACATCTCGGTGTGCATCGCGGGCGCGTAGACGACCGGGCAGCGCGCGGTCAGCAGCGTCCCGGTGAGCAGGTCGTCGGCGCGGCCGGCGGCGGCCCGGGCCATCAGGTCGGCGGTCGCCGGCACGATGAGCACCAGGTCGGCCTCGCGGCCGATCCGGACGTGGGCGACCTCGTCCGCGTCGGACCAGACGTCGGTGTGGGCGGGATGACCGGACAGCGCGGCGAAGGTCGTCTCGCCGACGAACCGCAGCGCCGACGGCGTCGGCACCACCCGGACGTCGTGCCCGGTCTCGGTGAGCCGGCGCAGCACCTCAAGCGCCTTGTAGGCGGCGATGCCGCCCGCGACGCCTAGCACGACGCGAGGACGATGGCCGGACTCCCGGCCGTGATCGTCCTGCGACCCGGCGCCGGTCAGCGACTCGGCGCCGTCCAGCGACCCCGCGGACACCGTCAGGAGACGGGCGGCAGCGGCTCGGGGGACGTCTCGTGCGTGAGCAGGCCGGCGTTGATCTCGCGCAGCGCGATCGACAGCGGCTTCTCCTGGGCGTTGGTGGGTTCGACCAGCGGGCCGACGTACTCCAGCAGGCCCTCCCCGAGCTGCGAGTAGTACGCGTTGATCTGGCGAGCGCGCTTCGCCGCGTAGATCACGAGGCTGTACTTCGAGTCGGTGGCCTCGAGCAGCTCGTCGATCGGCGGGTTGGTGATGCCCTCGGGCTGGGCAGGCGTACCGGACAAGGTGGTCCTTCCGGTGGACAGAGGTGTTACACAGCAGTCATCAACGATACCAACCTGGCCGCGGCGGCCTCGACATCGTCATTCACGACGACCGCGTCGAACTCCTTCTCGGCCGCCAGCTCGATCCTGGCCCGTTCCAGCCGCCGCTCGATCACGTCGGGCGCCTCGGTGCCGCGGCCGGTCAGCCGGCGGACGAGCTCCTCCCACGAGGGCGGCGTCAGGAAGACGAACTGGGCCGACGGCATGGACGCCCGGACCTGGCGAGCGCCCTGCAGCTCGATCTCCAGCAGGGCCGGCAGCCCGGCGGCCAGCCGCCGGGTCAGAGGGGCGCGCGGCGTGCCGTAGCAGTTGCCCGCGAACTCGGCGTGCTCGACAAGCTCGCCATCCTTGACCATCCGGTCGAACCGGTCCCGGTCGACGAAGTGATACTCGACGCCCTCGGTCTCACCCGGCCGAGGAGGCCGCGTCGTCGCGCTGACCGACACCCAGACGTCGGGGAAAAGCCGGCGGACCGCGGCGACGACCGTCCCCTTCCCCACCCCGGACGGCCCGGACAACACGGTGAGTCCCATCGACCAACCTTAGAGGCGGCCGTCAGGTCACCGGAGGCCACGGGACACCGGAGGCGGCCGTCGGGGCGGCGCACGGCACCCACGCGCACGCGAGCCGGAGGTCCGGCCGGAGCGAGGGGACCCCCGATCACGCTGGGATGGTCCCGCGCGCTCCGGCCGGCTTCCGTGGTCAGGCCGGGCCGGGCGAGACCACAGCCTCGCCGTCCCGGAGCCCCACCTCGGCACCCGGCCAGGGACGGCCCGGGTGCGCTGTTCCCGCCCGCCGGGCCGGTGTCCCGGTCAGCCCCCGAGGGGAGACGGGCCACCGGCGCCGGTGGTCAGGAAGCCGCGCCGAACTCCTCCAGGAGCGCGGCCCGCTGCTTGGCTCCGAGGCCACGCAGCCGGCGGGTGGGGCTGATGCCGAGCCGCTCCCGGATGCGCTGGGCCCGGACGCGGCCCACACCCGGCAGCGCCTCGAGCACCGCCGAAACCTTCATCTTGCCGACGACCTCGTCCTCCTCGGCCTGTTCCAGGACCGAGGCCAGAGTCGTCTCCGCCTTCTTGAGCCTTTCCTTGAGGTCGGCACGCTGCTTACGAGCCAGCGCGGCCTTCTCCAGGGCGGCTGCCCGCTGCTCGGGCGTCAGGGGCGGCAGGGGCACGGTTACGCCTCCTCAAATGGGTTGATCGCGAGCGCAACCTAGCGAGGACTGTCGCGCCGGTCTAGCCGGGATCGCGCCACCTCTATGCGGCGTTACCCAACCGAAACGCATACGGACGAATCGGAGTGGCCAGGCAGTAACCGGCCGGACCGGACCGGTCGCACCCCGCCACAGGGCGAGGTCATCGCGTGATGGCCCGGTTCCGCCCGCGTCAGCCGCCAGGAGCGTCCACGCAGGTCAACGGCCTAACGGAGGGCGCCGAGGCTGGTCGCGAGGCCAGCCGCGACGGCTCCAGGGTCGGGTGCGCCGGTGATCGGACGGCCCATGACGAGCAGGTCGGCGCCGGCCGCGAGAGCCCACTCCGGGGTGGCGACACGGGCCTGATCGGCACGCTCCGCACCCGCCGGACGGACCCCTGGAGTGATGAGAGTCACACCCTTTCCGACCTCTTCCCGGAGCCTTTCCGCTTCCCAGGGGCTCGCCACCAGCGCCGTCGCGCCCGCCTCGACCGCGAGCCCGGCAAGCCTTCTCGCGGCGTCGAGGGCCGGCCCGGCGAGGCCGACGGCGGCGAGGTCCGCGTCCCCGAGAGAGGTCAGCACGGTGACGCCCGCGACCGAGACGGGGGCACCGCCCGTCTCGGCGGCTGTCTCCTGGGCCGCCTCGACGGCGGCGCGCAGCATCGCCGGGCCGCCGGCGGCGTGCACGGTGACGAACCGGGGCCGCAACCGGGCGACCGACCGCATCGCGCCCGCGACCGTCACCGGGATGTCGTGCAGCTTCAGGTCAAGGAAGAGCTCCGGCGCGTCGACGGTGCCGCCCGCGCCTTCGCCACCCGCGTCCGGGTCGGTCAGCAGGCCCTCGGCGCGCAGCGCGGCCACGACGGCGGGCCCCTCCCGGTAGAACAGCTCCATTCCGACCTTCAGCACCGCGACGTGCGGCGCGACGGCCCGCGCCCAGCGCAGCGCCGTCGCCGCGTCCGGCGCGTCCAGCGGGACCGCCACCGGGGCCCGTCCCGTCCACGCCGCCCGTCCCGCCCGCACGGCCCGATCCATCTCGGCTCCCTGCCTTCCCGGTGGCCGCGCGCGGGCCACATTGGCCCCTGACGCCGCAAGGGGGTCCATACGGTGTCTCTCCGGGGCCAAACGGGCGCCAGGCGTCCACTCAGCCCCTCCACGGGCCGGTTCTAGTCCACCGACGCTCGCGGACCGGCACCGCCCGTGGTGGCGGCCCAGGTGGCGTGCAGCTCCTCGTGGTACGACTGCAACGGTCGGACACCGAGCTCGCCCCGCGCCAGCGCCTCGATGCCCTGCACGCACGCGGCCGCCGCCTGGATCGTCGTGATACACGGCACCCCGGCGGCGACGCAGGCCGTCCGGATCTCGTAGCCGTCCAGCCGCGGTCCCACCCCCCACGGGGTGTTGATGACGAGGTCGAGCTGCCGCGAGTTGATCATTTCGACGCAGTCGGTGAGGCCGTCCGTCGGCGCGCGGTGCTTGCCGAGGACCAGCGCCTTCACGCCGTTGCGGCGCAGCACCGCCGCGGTGCCCTCGGTGGCGTAGATGGTGAAGCCCAGATCAGCCAGCCGCTTGATCGGGAAGATCATGGCCCGCTTGTCCCGGTTGGCGACGGAGACGAACACCCGCCCGGACGTCGGCAGCGACGCGTAGGCCGCGGCCTGCGACTTCGCGTACGCCGTGCCGAAGCCGCCGTCGATACCCATCACCTCGCCGGTGGACTTCATCTCCGGCCCGAGGATCGTGTCGACCCCGTGGCCGCCGGCGTCGCGGAACCGGCCGAACGGCAGCACGGCCTCCTTGACGGCGATGTGCGAGTCCAGCGGCAGCGTGGCGCCGTCGCCGGACGCCGGCAGCAGCCCCTCGGCGCGCAGTTCGGCGACGCTCGCGCCGAGCATCACCCGGGCGGCCGCCTTCGCCAGCGGCACGGCGGTCGCCTTCGAGACGAACGGGACGGTGCGCGACGCCCGCGGGTTGGCCTCCAGGACGTAGAGCACGTCAGACTGCAGCGCGTACTGGACGTTCAGCAGCCCGCGCACGCCGACACCCTCGGCGATCGCCAGCGTCGACGCGCGGATCCGGTCGAGGTCGGAGCGGCCGAGCGTGATCGGCGGCAGCGCGCAGGCCGAGTCGCCGGAGTGTACCCCGGCCTCCTCGATGTGCTCCATCACGCCGGCCAGGTAGAGCTCCTCGCCGTCGTAGAGCGCGTCGACGTCGATCTCGACCGCGTCGTCGAGGAACCGGTCGACGAGCACCGGGTGCTCGGGCGAGATCTGGGTGGCCCGCTCGATGTAGTCCCGCAGCATCGCGTCGTCGTAGACGATCTCCATGCCGCGCCCGCCGAGCACGTAGCTCGGCCGGACCAGCACCGGGTAGCCGATCCGCTCGGCGATGGCGTGCGCCTGCGGGTACGAGGTCGCGACGCCGTGCGGCGGTGACGGCAGGCCCGCCGCCGACAGCACCTCGCCGAACAGGCCGCGGTCCTCGGCGAGGTCGATCGCGGCCGGGGAGGTGCCCACGATCGGCACCCCAGCCGCCGCCAGCCGGGCGGCGATACCCAGTGGCGTCTGCCCGCCGAGCTGGACGATCACCCCGGCGAGCGGGCCGGCCTGCTGCTCGGCGTGTACGACCTCCAGGACGTCCTCAACCGTCAGCGGCTCGACGTAGAGCCGGTCGGCGGTGTCGTAGTCGGTGGAGACCGTCTCCGGATTGCAGTTGACCATGATGGTCTCGTAGCCGGCCTCGGAGAGGGCCATGACGGCGTGGCAGCAGGCGTAGTCGAACTCGATGCCCTGGCCGATCCGGTTCGGCCCGCTGCCGAGCACGATCACCCGGGGCTTCACCCCCGGCGCGACCTCGGACTCTTCGTCATATGCCGAATAGTGGTACGGCGTGGCCGACGCGAACTCGGCGGCGCAGGTGTCGACGGTCTTGAAAACCGGACGCAGGCCATGCGCGTGCCGGAAGGCCCGGACATCCTCCTCGGTGCTCCCGAAGATCCCGGCGAGCTGGGCGTCGGAGAAGCCGGCCCGCTTGGCCCGCCGGATCGCCGCCACGTCGCCCGGCCCGGCCGCCGCGGTGGCGGCCGCGACCTCGTTGACGAAGACCAGCTGGTCGACGAACCACGGGTCCATGCCGGTCGCGGCGACCACCTCGTCCGCGCTGGCGCCGGCGAGCAGCGCCTGCTGCATCACCTTCAGCCGGCCGTCGCGGGGCACGCTGGCCTCGTCGAGCAGGTCGGACGCGGTGCGCGCGGGCTGGGCGAAGGAGAACACCCGCTCCGGGCGCTCCTGGGAGCGCAGCGCCTTCTGCAGCGCCTCCGCGTAGCTGCGCCCGACCCCCATCGCCTCGCCGACGGACTTCATGTGCGTCGTGAGCGTCTCGTCCGCGCCGGGGAACTTCTCGAACGCGAACCGCGGCACCTTGACGACGATGTAGTCCAGCGTCGGCTCGAACGCGGCCGGCGTGGTCCGGGTGATGTCGTTCGGGATCTCGTCGAGGGTGTAGCCGAGCGCCAGCTTCGCGGAGATCTTCGCGATCGGGAAGCCGGTGGCCTTCGAGGCCAGGGCGCTGGAGCGCGACACCCGGGGGTTCATCTCGATGACGACGATCCGCCCGGTGCGCGGGTCGACCGCGAACTGGATGTTGCAGCCGCCGGCGTCGACGCCGACCTCGCGCATCACGGCGATCGCCAGGTCGCGCAGCTTCTGGTACTCCCGGTCAGTGAGCGTCATCGCCGGGGCGACGGTGATCGAGTCGCCGGTGTGCACGCCCATCGGGTCGACGTTCTCGATCGAGCAGACGACGACCACGTTGTCCGCGCGGTCGCGCATCAGCTCCAGCTCGAACTCCTTCCAGCCGAGCACCGACTCCTCGACCAGCACCTGGGTGGCCGGCGAGGCAGCCAGGCCATCGGCCGCCATCCTGGCCAGCTCGTCGGGGTCGTGGGCGAAGCCGCTGCCCGCGCCGCCGAGGGTGAAGCTCGGCCGCACGACCACCGGGTAGGAGAACTCGGCGCCGGCCGCCAGGCACTCCTCCACGGTCACGCAGATCGCGCTGCGGGCGGTCTCGCCCCCGACCGCGGCGACGATCTCCTTGAAGAGCTGGCGGTCCTCGCCGCGGCGGATCGCGTCGATGTTCGCGCCGATCAGCCGCACGCCGTACTGCTCCAGCACCCCGGAGTCGTAGAGGGCGACCGCGGTGTTCAGCGCGGTCTGGCCGCCCATCGTGGCCAGCAGCGCGTCCGGGCGTTCCTTCTCGATGATCCTCGTGACGATCTCGGGAGTGATCGGCTCGACGTAGGTCGCGTCGGCCAGCTCCGGGTCGGTCATGATCGTCGCCGGGTTGCTGTTGACCAGGATGACCCGCAGGCCCTCCGAGCGCAGCACCCGGCAGGCCTGGGTGCCGGAGTAGTCGAACTCGCAGGCCTGGCCGATCACGATCGGGCCAGAACCGATCACCAGCACGCTGCGCAGGTCCTCGCGCCGCGGCATCAGGCACCATCCTTCCGAAGCCCAGCCGGCCGCGCTGGCGACCCGGGCGCTCCCGTGGCCATCAGCTCACAGAACCGGTCGAAGAGGCTGTCCGCGTCGTGCGGGCCCGCCGCCGCCTCCGGGTGGTACTGGACGCTGAACGCGGGCACGTCCAGGCAGGCGATTCCCTCGACTACGTTGTCGTTGAGGGCGAGGTGGCTGACGGCCACCCGGCCGAACGGGGTGTCGGCGGCCGTCCCGTCGACGGGTGCCGCGACGGCGAAGCCGTGGTTGTGGCTGGTGACGGCGATCTGCCCGGTCGCGAGGTCCTTGACCGGCTGGTTGATGCCGCGGTGGCCGTAGGTCAGCTTGTAGGTTCCGAAGCCGAGCGCGCGGCCGAGCACCTGGTTGCCGAAGCAGATCCCGAACAGCGGCACGCCGGCGCGCAGCACCCCGGTCGCGGCGGCCACGGCGTAGTCGGCCGTCGCGGGGTCGCCGGGTCCGTTGGAGAAGAACACGCCGTCCGGCCGGGCGGCGAGCAGGTCCTCGGCACTCGACGTCGCCGGCAGGACGTGCACCTCACAGCCGCGGGCGGCCATCGACAGCGGTGTGTTGCGCTTGATCCCCAGGTCGAGGGCGGCGACGCGGAAGCGGCGCTCGCCGCCCGCCGGCGTGACGACGTATGGCTCGCGGGTGCTCACGGCGGGCGCCAGGTCCGCGCCCAGCATCTCGGGGCTCGCCAGCACCTTCGCCAGCAACGCCGCCGGGTCCGTGTCGAGGCTGGAGATCCCGCAGCGCATCGCGCCGCGCTCGCGCAGGTGGCGGGTCAGCGCCCTGGTGTCCACCCCGCTGATCCCGACGACGCCGGCGGCCGCCAGCTCGCCGCCGAGGTCACGCTGCGAGCGCCAGTTCGACGCGATCCGGCTCGGCTCGCGCACCACGTAGCCGGCGACCTGGATCCGCTCGGACTCGTAGTCCCGGTCGTTGACGCCGGTGTTGCCGACGTGCGGGGCCGTCATGACGACGACCTGCCGGTGGTACGACGGGTCGGTCAGCGTCTCCTGGTATCCGGTCATCCCGGTCGAGAACACCGCCTCGCCGAAGGTCTCCCCGACGGCCCCGAACGCCTCCCCGGCGAAGGCCCGGCCGTCCTCCAGGACCAGCACCGCCGGCTGTCCCGGCCTGGCCTGTTCTCCTGCTCCCACCTGTGCCCTCGTTCCCTGCTCATTGAGGCTCATCGAGCCTGTTCCCTGTCACCGGGACCTCGACCGGCCGGCCCCGGCCGGTGGCGACGCTGGCGGAGGCTCACTGCCGCGGACGCGGGCGTTGACGCCGCGCGTCGTACCGCCCATAGGGATCCGCATACGGATCGTCCGCCGCGCCGCCGGCCCCAGCGGCCCCGCGCGGGTCGGCGTCGGGGTCCCGCGGCGGGTAGGGCTCACGGCCCGCTGGGTACTCCTGCCCGGGTGCCCGCACATGTCCTGGTCCCTGCCCTGGGCCGGGGGCCTGTGCACGTGGGTCCACCGGAGCAGCTGCTCCCGGCCGGCCCGGGTAGGGGCCGCGCGGACCCGTCGCCGGGCGCCCAGGCGCCGGGTACGGGTCCCGGGCACTGCCAGGCGCTGCCCCCGGGTCGCGCGGGTACTGGCCGCCGCCCGGGTACCGGTCATCCGGGTACGGACCACCGGGCCGCGGGCCGCGGCCCGCCTGGGCGGCCGGGCCGTAGGCGTCCGGCGGCGCGGGCGGCGCCACCGGCGCGGGGTAGACCCGGGGCGCGGTCGGCTGCGCGGCGACGAAGGCGCCGGGCGCGGCTCCCCCGGCCGGAGGCCTGGCCGTCGGCGCGCCGCGCGGGGCCGGGCCGGGCTGGCCGGGCGCCGCCGGGCCCGTCGCGGGGAACCCACCGGGTGGCTGCGGGTACTGGCCGACCTGCCCGTACTGCTCGCCCGGCCCTGGCTGCAGGGGGTCCACCGGCCGCAGGAGCTCCGTCGGCTGTTCCGGCTCGCGGTAGAGCCCGGCCGTCCGGCTGTGCGGGCCGGTCCGCGGCACGGCCTGGGCACGCGGGCCGGTCGGCGGCGCCGGCTGCGCGCGCGGGCCGGTCGGCGGCACGGCCTGGGCGCGCGGGCCGGTCACGTACGGGTCGATCCCGGCGGCGCCCGCCAGCCGCGGGCCGGTGCCGTAGGGGTCGGCGCCGCGCCGATCGGCGATCTCCTGTTCCAGCGAGCGCGGGCGTTCCCGCCGCCGGGGCCGCAGCCCGCGGCCGGGCTGGGCCTGGGCCGCGCGGCCCGGCTGGGCCTGCTGGGTGCCCCGGCCACGGCCGCCGGGCAGCCCGACGCCAAGGGTGTTGTGCCGGCGAGGCCGCAGCTGACGCAGCGAGCGCACCGCGGGGCGCGGCGAGGTGATCTCGCCGTCGGTGGGCGCCGTGGGCGGGCCGATCAGCTCGTGCACCGACCGCATGACCTGCGGCTGGCGGGCCCGGTCGTCGCCGCGGAAACCGGTCTCCAGCTCCCGCCCGTCCAGCGACCAGGCGATCACAAGCAGCCGGCCCGGGGCCGCGACCTTGCCGACGTGCGCCCGCTCGAACCGGGCACCGCGCACCGCCTCCCGCGGGATCCAGAACGGCTTCCCGCGCCGGTCCACCCGCACGCCCGACTCGTAGACGCTGATGTAGCTGCCTTCCTTACCGCCCAGGCCGCTGGCCGAGAACCACTCCAGCCAGTGGCCGGCGTCGGCGGTGCCCAGGTAGGCGCCCCGCAGCGGGGCAGCGAGGACGCCGCCGGTCTCCTCCGGCGGGTCGAGCAGCTCCGGCAGGTCCTGCTCGTCCCGGGTCGCCCGCCGCCGCCACGCCTGCCGCAGGAACCCGACGACGGCGACGAGCAGCAGCAGGACACCGAACAACAGCAGCAGCCGCACCCCGAGGAGGCCGGAGCCCCCGCCCGCGGCGAGGACCGGGCCGGCGGACAGTCTCATACGACCTTCACGTCCAGCACCGTCTTTCCGTCCAGCACCGTGGGCCGCCCGGCGCGGAAGGTGGCGTGCACCTGTCCTGGCAACGTCATCCCCCGGTAGGGCGAGTTCCGGCTGCGGCTGGCGAACCCCACGGGGTCGACAACCCAGCGCGCCACCGGGTCGACAAGGGTCAGCGTCGCGGTGGCGCCGATGTCCATGGAACTTGACGCGTCAACCGGCACGTCGGGCAGCCCACCGATCCGGGCCGGTGCGAGCGACATCCGCTCGGCGACGCCGGCCCAGTCGAGCAGGCCGGTGACCACCATGGTGTCAATGACGATGGACAGCGCGGTCTGCAGGCCGAGCATGCCGGGCCGGGCCGCCGACCACTCGGTGTCCTTGTCCTGCGGCGCGTGCGGGGCGTGGTCGGTGGCGACGGCGTCGATGGTGCCGTCAGCGAGGCCGGCCCGCAGCGCGGCGACGTCCTCGGCGGTACGCAGCGGCGGGTTGACCTTGTAGACGGGGTCGTAGGAGGCGGCGAGCTCTTCGGTGAGCAACAGGTGGTGCGGGGTGACCTCAGCGCTGACCCGCCAGCCCTTCGACTTCGCCCACCGGATGATCTCCACCGAGCCAGCCGTGGAGACGTGACAGATGTGCAGCCGGGAGCCGACGTGGCCGGCGAGCAGCACGTCCCGCGCGATCACCGCCTCCTCCGCCACGGCAGGCCAGCCGATCATCCCGAGCCGGGCGGAACAGGCGCCCTCGTTCATCTGGGCGCCCTCGGTGAGCCGCGGCTCCTCGGCGTGCTGCGCGATGACGCCGTCGAACGCCTTCACGTACTCCAGCGCACGGCGCATCAGCAGGGCGTCGGCGACGCAGTGGCCGTCGTCGGAGAACACCCGCACGGCCGCGGCCGAGGTCGCCATCGCGCCGAGCTCGGCCAACCGCTTGCCGGCGAGCCCCTCGGTGACGGCGCCGACCGGCCGGACCTCGCAGTGCCCGGCGGCGCGGCCGAGACGCCAGACCTGCTCGACGACGCCGGCGGTGTCGGCGACCGGGTCGGTGTTCGCCATCGCGAAGACGGTCGTGTAGCCGCCGAGCGCCGCGGCGCGGGTACCGGATTCGACGGTCTCGGCGTCCTCCCGGCCCGGCTCGCGCAGGTGGGTGTGCAGGTCGACGAAGCCCGGCAGCGCGTAAAGCCCGTCCGCGTCGAGGACCTCGGCCCCGGTGGCGTCGAGCGTGCCCGCCGGGCCCCGGTCGGCGATCCGGCCGTCCGCCAGCAGCAGGTCGACCCGCTCGCCGCCCAGCGGGCGGACACCGCGCAGCAGCCAGCCGCGCTGCTGGCCGCCGCCCGCGGCCGTCGCCGGAATGCTGGTCATCGCGAGACCTCCCGCCGCTCGTGTGGACGCTGTTCGTGGGGCTCTTCCGCCGGCCCGTCCGCGCCGCCGAGGAGGAGGTAGAGGCAGGCCATCCGGACACTGACGCCGTTCGCCACCTGCTCGACGACGGTGGAGCGGCCCGAGTCCGCGACGTCGGAGGCGATCTCCATGCCACGCACCATCGGCCCCGGGTGCATGACGAGCGCGTGCGGCGGCAGCTTCGCCGCCCGGTCCGCGTCGAGGCCGTAGCGGCGGCTGTACTCCCGCTCGGTAGGGAAGAAGGCCGCGGACATCCGCTCACGCTGGACCCGCAGCATCATCACGACGTCCGACGCCGGAAGCACCGTGTCCAGGTCGTAGGACACCTCGACCGGCCAGGTCGCCACGGCGTGCGGCAGCAGGGTCGGTGGCGCGACCAGCGTCACCTTGGCACCGAGCGTGCGCAGCAGCCAGACGTTCGACCGGGCGACCCTGGAGTGCAGCACGTCGCCGACGATCGTCACCGCGAGCCCGTCGAGCCGGCCGAGCCGGCGGCGGATGGTGAACGCGTCCAGCAGGGCCTGCGTCGGGTGCTCGTGGGTGCCGTCGCCGGCGTTCAGCACATGGCCACGCACCCAGCCGGCAAGCCGGTGCGGGGCACCCGACGCCGAGTGCCGGATGACGACCGCGTCGGCGCCCATCGCCTCCAGGGTGAGCGCGGTGTCCTTCAGGCTCTCGCCCTTCGAGACGCTGGAGCCCTTCGCGGAGAAGTTGATGACGTCCGCGGACAGCCGCTTGGCGGCGACCTCGAACGAGGTGCGGGTGCGCGTCGAATCCTCGAAGAACAGGTTGACGACGGTGCGCCCGCGCAGCGTCGGCAGCTTCTTCACCGACCGATCGGCCAGCCGCGCCATCTGCTCGGCGGTGTCGAGGATGAGCAGGGCGTCGTCGCGGCGCAGGTCGGCGGTGCTCAGCAGGTGGCGGTTCATCACGGCCGGTCCCCCAGGATGAGCACCGCGTCCGTGCCGTCGGTTTCCGCGAGCCGGACCGCCACCTTCTCCCGCCGCGAGGTCGGCATGTTCTTGCCGACGTAGTCCGCGCGGATCGGCAGTTCGCGGTGGCCGCGGTCGACGAGGACCGCGAGCTGCACCGCGCGCGGCCGGCCGTACTCGGCGAGCGCGTCGAGCGCCGCGCGCACGGTGCGGCCGGAGTACAGGACGTCGTCGACGAGGATGACGACCCGCCCGTCGATCCCACCGTCCGGGATATCGGTGACCCGCAGCGGGCGGACCGCCTTCAGTCGCAGGTCGTCGCGGTACATCGTCGGGTCGAGCGAGCCGGTCGGGACCGTCACGCCCTCGACGTCGTGAATACGGGCGGCCAACCGGGCCGCCAACGGCACGCCCCGGGTCGGAATGCCGAGCAGCACCACGCCGTCGCCGCCGGAGGTCTTCTCCAGAATCTGGTGCGCCATCCGGCTGACGATTCTCGCGAGGTCGGCCGGGGCGAGTACCGCCCGGCTCGTCGGGCGCCCGCCGGCCTCGGCGCCAGACTCGGGGCCACCAGTCTGGGGGCCGTCGGTCCCGGCGGCGCCGGCGTCGCCGTCGGGAACCGGCGCCGGCGAATGCTTGGGAGAGCCGCCTGTCGCGGCGGCATCGCTCCTGGGGGCGGAGCCGTAGTTACGGCGAGCAGCGTCGGCCACCCATCCCTCCTTCCCCGCCTCACGGGACGGTCCTTAAAGGAGCGGTCCGAAAGACGGTACCAGCAGGTGCGGCCACTACCCGCCGTCGCGATCGGGGCCACTGCATGCATGCGAGATGTCACACGGGCCTGGAGGGAAGCATGCACTCTGCGCCATGACGGCGGTACGCTCACGCGCCGCGGTCCGTACTCTCGATGACGCGCCAAGCGCGTCTGGTTACCCGACTCGCACGGCCGACGATGGGGCGTGTGGAACCGGGAGACGAGGCTCGGCGCGCATCACATCGCGTTACCGCGACCGGACAGCGGGCCGGAGCGGGTCGACCGCCAGAAGTCCCCGTGGAGTAGCGCCGGGAGCGACGACGGGGCTACAGAAAGTGGTACAAAGAAAGAGGCGACACGACCCCCCTCTTGTGGGGTCGCAACCGCCTGGGCACTACTATCGGTAACCGCCGTCGGCAAGAGCCAGCGGCTCCATCTGACTCAGACCACGACAGGAGTGGGCACTCCGATGTCCGACTATGCGAAGGCGCTCGGTGCTCGGCTGCGGGCAATACGCACCCAGCAGGGGCTCTCGCTGCATGGCGTGGAGGAGAAGTCGCACGGTCGGTGGAAGGCCGTCGTCGTGGGCTCCTACGAACGTGGGGACCGCGCCGTCACCGTTCAGCGTCTGTCCGAGCTCGCCGAGTTCTATGGCGTCCCGGTAGGTGAGCTCCTTCCCGAGGGCTCGACCGTCGCTCCGCTGGAGCAGTCTCCCCGCATCGTCCTTGACCTCGAGCGGCTCTCGCAGGTCCCCAAGGAGCAGGGCGGCCCGCTCGCCCGGTACGCGGCCACCATCCAGAGCCAGCGCGGCGACTACAACGGCCGCGTCCTGTCGATCCGCTACGAGGACCTGCGGTCACTCGCGGTGATCTACGACACCTCGCCGAGCAAGCTCACCGAGCAGCTCGTCTCCTGGGGCGTGCTGTCCCCGGAGGCCGGCCAGGAGGCCACCCCGTCCGACGTCTGAAGCCGGACGTCCGACAGCAGCCGGGGGCACCCGGTACGCCGCGGCGAGCGGCGTACCGGGAGAACCGAGACCAGGCGACCGTCAGGCACCAGCCGCTAGTCGACGGCCGGCTTGACGTCGAGCAGGCTGGCCAGCAGGCCGTTGACGAAGGCCGGGGAGCGGTCGGTCGAGACCGTCTTCGCCAGCTCCACCGCCTCGTCGATCGCGACGCGGTCGGGCACGTCATCCCGCCACACCATCTCCAGGACCGCGATCCGCAGGATGTTGCGGTCGACCGCCGGCATTCGCTCGAGTGTCCAGCCCTCGGCATGCTCGGCAATGAAACCGTCGATGCGGTCCGCGTGCTCGGCGACGTCCCGCACCAGGCCGCGCGCATAGTCGCTGATCGGCGGGTCGTTCTCGACCGACCGCGCGGACAGCGTCTCCAACGGGGAGACGGACCGCACGTCGGCCTCGTAGAGAATGTCGAGCGCGCGTTTGCGGGCCTTGGACCTGGCGCTCAGCTCGTCACCCGGCCGAGGTAACGCCCGTCGCGAGTGTCGACCTTCACCTTTTCGCCGGTGGTGACGAACAGCGGGACCTGTATCGTCGCGCCGGTCTCCAGCTCGGCCGGCTTGGTGCCGCCGGTGGACCGGTCGCCCTGCAGGCCCGGGTCCGTGTGCGAGATCGTCAGCTCGACGCTGGCCGGAAGCTCGACGTACAGCGGGGCGCCGTCGTGCAGCGCCACCGTCGCCACGGTGTTCTCCAGCATGTAGTCGGCCGCCGTCCCGACGACCTCCGGCGCGATCGGGATCTGGTCGTAGGATTCGCTGTCCATGAAGACGAACTCGGCGCCGTCGCGGTAGAGGTAGGTCATCTCCCGCTTGTCGACGGTCGCGAACTCCACCTTGACGCCGGCGTTGAACGTCCGGTCGACCACCTTGCCGGTCAGCACGTTCTTCAGGGTGGTGCGGACGAACGCCCCGCCCTTGCCCGGCTTGACGTGCTGGAAGGCGACGACATTCCACAGGACGCCGTCGATGTCGAGCGTCAGGCCGTTCTTCAGGTCGTTCGTGGTAGCCACTTGTCCGATTCTCCTGTGCCCATGCAGGCCATGTGCGGCCTTGTGATCCGCTCCGTTGAGGTCGCGGACGAGTTTACCGACGCCGGTCTGGTCCGGACGGCCGCCGCCGCCGCAAGCTGGCGCACGTCGCCAGTCAGACCTCTCTACTGAGCTCCGTCCGCGGCGAGCTACGGCCCCATGCTCGCTCCGCTCCCACGTGACCTCCGCCCGCCGCCTCCTCCGCTCAGGTGTCTCTGCTGAGCTCCGTCGGCTGCGAGCTACGGCCCCGTGCTCGCTGCGCTCCCACGTGACCTCCGCCCGCCGCCTCCTCCGCTCAGGCGTCTCTACTGAGCTCCGTTCCGCGCTCAGACCACGCGGACCTGGCGGGCGGCGAGCGCGCGCAGCGCGAGCAGGTAGCCCTCCGGGCCGAGCCCGGTGATGGTGCCGGTGGCGACCGGGCCGATCACGCTGACGTGCCGGAACGGCTCCCGGGCCGCCACCTGGGACAGGTGCACCTCGACGAGCGGGCCGCCGAGCGCCGCGGCGGCGTCGCGCAGCGCGTACGAGTAGTGCGTCCACGCCCCCGGGTTGAGGATCACCGCGGCGCCGGTGTCGGCGGCCTCGTGCAGCCAACCGATCATCGTGGCCTCGTCGTCGGTCTGCCGGCAGTCGACGTCGACGCCCAGTTCCGCGGCCGTCCGCTCGACGAGCGCGACCAGTTCCGGGTAGGTCGTCCGGCCGTAGACCGCCGGTTCCCGTTTACCCAGCCGGCCGAGGTTCACGCCGGACAGGACGAGGATCGCGGTCACGGGGCGCCGCCCGCCCGCTGCGTCGCGACCGCGTCGAAGGCGGCCCGGACCAGCTCCGGGTCCGGGTCGGCCAGCAGCCGCGGCGCGCCCAGCGCGTCGAGGACGACGAAGCGCAGCACCCGGCCGCGTGACTTCTTGTCGACCCGCATCGCGGCCAGCAGGTCCGGCCAGGCGTCCGCCTGGTAGTCCACCGGGAGGCCGACCCGGGTGAGCAGCTCGCGGTGGCGCGCGGCGACCCCCGCGTCCAGGCCCGCCGCCAGCCGAGACAACTCGGCGGCGTAGACCAGGCCGACCGACACCGCCGCGCCGTGCCGCCAGCGGTAGTGCTCCACTTTCTCGATCGCGTGCGCCAGCGTGTGGCCGTAGTTGAGGATCTCCCGGCGGCCGGCCTCGCGCGGGTCGCCGGAGACGACCTCGGCCTTCACCCGAATCGCCCGTTCGATCAGCTCCGGCAGGTGCGCCGCACCGGTCGGGTCGTCGTCCAGGAGATCGAGAATGCCCGGGTCCGCGATGAAGCCGGCCTTGACGACCTCGGCCAGGCCCGCCTGGACCTCCGGCCTCGGCAGCGTGGCCAGCAGCGCGGTGTCGCAGAGGACCGTGAGCGGCTGGTGAAACGCGCCGACGAGGTTCTTCCCGGCGTCGGTGTCGATGCCGGTCTTCCCGCCGACGGCCGCGTCGACCATCGCGAGCACTGTCGTCGGCACCTGGACGACGTCGACCCCGCGCAGCCAGCAGGCGGCGACGAACCCGGCCAGGTCGGTCACCGTGCCGCCGCCGAAGCCGACGACCACGTCATCGCGGGTGAACCCGAGCCGGCCCAGCTCGTCCCAGCAATGCCCGGCGACGCCGAGTTCCTTGGCGGCCTCACCGTCGGGCACCGCGATCGGATGCGCCTCGACGCCCGTGTCCCGCAGGTCCGCGACCGCGGCGGCGGCCGCCGCCGCCATCGCGGCGGGGTGGATGACGGCCGCTCTCGTCCGGCCGGCGACGGTGCTCGCCAGCCGCCCGACCAGGCCGTCCCCGACGAGGACCTCGTACGGCCGGTCCCCCGCGGGCGCCACCGGCACCCGCACAAGTTCCCCGGCCGGGCCTCGCGTCCCGGTCACCTCGCGACCCCTGTCATCCGCGTGTCCATTCCCTGTCCTCGTCGTCGGGCCGTGCCCGCGGGGCTGGGTGTCGCCTGCCGGGCCGGCGTCGTCAGTGCTCGGCAAGCACGCCCGGCAGCGCGGCGAGCACGGCGTCGGCGACCTCGTCGGGCGTCCGCCCGGCTGTTTCGATGACGGCCGTCGCGACCTCTTCGTAGAACGGCCTGCGCTCGCGCAGCAGCGCCGTCAGTCGGGTGCGCGGTGCCTCGATCAGCAGCGGGCGGTCGCGGGCCAGGCCCACCCGTTTCGCGGCGTCATGCACGTCGACGTCCAGGTAGACGACGCGGTGCCCGGCGAGCGCCGCGCGTGTCTGCTCGGCGAGCACCGCTCCGCCGCCGAGCGCGAGCACCCCCGGGTGCTCGGCGAGCGCCGCCGCGACGGCCGCCCGTTCGGCGGCGCGGAAGGTCTCCTCGCCGTGCTCGATGAAGATGTCCGAGACGCTGAGACCCAGCGCGGCCTCGACGTCGGTGTCGGTGTCGCGCAGCGTCACCCCGAGCCGGCTGGCCAGCAGGGTCCCGACGGTCGTCTTGCCCGCGCCCGGGGCACCGACCAGCACGACCAGCGGCCGCGTCGACCCCGCGGCCGGCTCGACCGCGCGGTGCTCGCTGGTCACGACAGGACCGCCAGCGACTTCAGGTAGGACTCGTAGTTGCGGCGGGTCTCCTCGACCGAGTCGCCGCCGAACTTCTCCAGCGCCGCGTCGGCGAGCACCAGCGCGACCATCGCCTCGGCGACGACCCCCGCCGCCGGTACCGCGCAAACGTCGGAACGCTGCGCGATCGCGACCGCCGTGTCGCCGGTGGCGACGTCGACCGTCGACAGCGGCCGGGACAGTGTCGAGATCGGCTTCATCGCCGCCCGGACCCGCAGCACCTCGCCGTTCGTCATGCCGCCCTCGACGCCGCCGGCCCGGTCGGTCGCCCGCCGCACCTTCTTGATGCCGTTCTCCGGCGCGAGGACCTCGATCTCGTCGTGCGCGGCGGAACCGCGCCGGCGCGCGGTCTCGAACCCGTCGCCGAACTCGACGCCCTTGACCGCCTGGATGCCCATCAGCTCGCCGGCCAGGCGCGCGTCGAGCCGACGGTCGCCCATGACGTAGCTGCCGAGGCCGGGCGGCAGGCCGTAGACCAGCACCTCGACGACGCCGCCGAGCGTGTCCGCGTCCTTGTGGGCGGCGTCGATCTCGGCGACCATCCGGGCGGACGTGTCCGGGTCGGCGCAGCGGCACGGGTCGGCGTCGATCGCCGCGAGCGACCCGGCCGCCGGCAGCGGTGTCCCCGCCGGGACGGCCACGGCCCCTATCGAGAGCACATGCGACAGGATCTCGACGCCGTACGCCTGCCGCAGGAAGTTCCTGGCGACGGTGCCGAGCGCGACGCGGGCCGCGGTCTCCCGCGCGCTCGCCCGCTCCAGCACCGGCCGGGCGTCGTCGAACCCGTACTTCTGCATCCCGGCGAGGTCCGCGTGGCCGGGCCGCGGGCGGGTCAGCGGCGCGTTACGGCCGAGCCCGGCGAGCTCCTCGGGGGCCACCGGGTCCGGCGCCATGACCTTCTGCCACTTGGGCCACTCGGTGTTGCGCACGACGATGCTGACCGGCCCGCCGAGGCTCACGCCGTGGCGCAGCCCGCCGAGCAGCTCCACCTCGTCGCGCTCGAACTTCATCCGGGCCCCCCGGCCGTAGCCGAGCCGGCGGCGCGCCAAATCGTCCCCGATGTCCGAGCTGGTCACCCGGATCCCGGCCGGCAGGCCCTCCACGGTCGCCACCAGCGCCGGCCCGTGCGACTCCCCCGCCGTCAACCACCTCACCATGCCCCCAGTCTTTCACGCCGGCCGGCCAACCCGGCCGGCACTGATCACGCGGGCACAGTCCGGCCTCAGTGCCTCCGCCACTCCGTCGGCTGCGCGTCAGTACCATCGCTGCCACTCCGTCGGCTGCGTGTCAGTACCATCGCTGC
>Ga0068863_100000446_pt1 | contig 41964 bp, 33 predicted proteins | sample KBSSwiS62_FD_66596 | JGI IMG/M metagenome (GOLD analysis project Ga0068863, IMG submission 66596) | Switchgrass rhizosphere microbial communities from Kellogg Biological Station, Michigan, USA - KBS Switchgrass S6-2 | ecosystem: Host-associated > Plants > Roots > Rhizosphere > Soil ... | reverse complement strand
CTCACCTCGTCCGGTGGCGCCCGTGACTGGGACTGGGTGCGCTGGCTGCCACACGCACGCGACGACGACACCTGCGTGCTGGTGGGAGCGGACGAGGCCAGCCGAGCGCGCAGGATCGGTGAGCTGGTCAGCCTGATCGAGGCTCGGGCTTCGGCGAGGGGTGTCCTTCGAAGTGCCCCCGCCGGCCAGCCTCATCCCATCGCCGGCGGCGAGGGGCCGGTGACGTGGGCCCGCGGCGGACGGGACGTGCTCGTGATCCTGGACGGGGCCCGATCACTGCGCGCGCTGCCCGGGGTAGTGACGCTGCTGCGCGACGGGCCGTCCGCCGGGGTCTACTGCGTCTGCCTGGACCATGACGTCCGACTGCTTCCCGCCGAGTGCCAGGCGGTAGCGGAGCAGTCGCCCGGCGGGTTACGGATCAGCGAGCCGGGCGGCCCGCCCGTCGACGATGTCCGGCCGGACCTGGTCGGCGCGACGACGGTGCGAGACCTGACCCGCGGGGTCACCGGGAGCTCACGTGGCCGCGCGAGCGCGGCCACGTGGTGCGGCGAGGTGGCGCGGGCGCTGGCCCCGCTGCGCGAGCTGCGGCGCGACGCCGAAGAATCGGCGCTGCCCACGTCCGCTCGGCTGCTTGAGGTGGTCGGCATCGAGTCGCCGACGGCGGCCGTGATCGCGGCCGGCTGGGCGGCGGCACCAGGCGGGAGCACATCCTTCTCGATCGGATCGGGCCTCGACGGGCCGTTCACTCTGGATCTGTGCCGCGACGGGCCGCACGGCCTGATCGCCGGAACGACCGGATCGGGCAAGTCCGAGCTACTGCAGTCGATCGTCGCGGCACTCGCGCTGGCCAACCCGCCGGACGCGCTGACATTCGTGCTCGTCGACTACAAGGGCGGCAGCGCCTTCGCCGGCTGCGCCCGGCTACCCCACTGCGTAGGTCTCGTGACCGATCTGGACAGCCAGCTGGTCACGCGCGCGTTGGCGTCGCTCGCGGCCGAGCTGCGGCGGCGGGAACGGCTGCTCGCCCGAGCCGGCGCGAAGGACCTAGAGGACTACGGGCAGGCCCTCGAGAGCCCGCCGCCAGGTGCCGAAGGCGCGCCGCGGCTGCCTCGACTGCCCCGGCTCGTCATCGTGATCGACGAGTTCGCGTCGCTGGCCAGGGAGCTCCCGGATTTCGTCACCGGGCTGGTGGGGCTCGCGCAGCGCGGCCGCTCGCTGGGCGTGCACCTGCTCCTGGCGACGCAGCGGCCGAGCGGGGTCGTCTCCCCGGAGATCCGGGCGAACACCAATCTGCGGATCGCGTTGCGGATGACCGACGCGGCCGAGAGCGTCGACGTGATCGACGCACCGGACGCCGCCTGGATCTCCAGGGCGGTTCCGGGCCGGGCCTATGCCCGGTCTGGGCACGCGTCGCTGACTCCGTTTCAGGCCGGCCGGGTCGGTGGGCAGGCGACCCTGCCCCGTCTGGACCCGAGGCCGACGCCTACCCGGTCGGACCAGCTCCGCGCGCGGCCCAGCCGGGCCGCACCGAGGGTGGTCCCGCTCCCCTGGGCGAGCCTGGGCGTACCCGTCGAGCACCCGTCGCGAGCGGACCCGCCGCATGGGCACCGCGGCACCGACCTGACCTTCCTGGTCGAGCAGATCCGGTCGGCGGCCGAGCTGACCGGCGTGCCGCGCCAGCGCGGGCCCTGGCTACCGCCACTGCCCAGACAGCTCACGCTCGACGCTCTGCCAGCTCCGCGGAAGGACGCATCGGTCGCCGCACCAGGACGGACGGGAACCTCAGGTGGGCTGCCCAGGGCCGGCACGCGGCTGGCGCCGATCCCGATTGGGATCTCGGATTTCCCCGGTGACCAGGCGCAGCGCGCATATCAGGTCGACCTGGAGGCGTCCGGCCATCTCCTGGTCATCGGATCGGCTCGTTCGGGCCGGTCGACGGTACTGCGGACGTTCGCCGGTGCCCTCGCGGCCCGCGTAACGGTGCACGACGTCCACCTGTACGGCGTGGACTGTGGGAACAACGCGCTGCGGGCACTCGCCGCGCTGCCGCACACCGGCGCCGTGGCCGGCGCTGACGAGCCCGATCGGGTGGAGCGACTGTTCGGCCGGCTGCACGCCGAGATCGCGGCCCGGCAGGAGATGTTCGCCGACCGCGGGTATGCGGATCTCGGGGAGCAGCGCGCCGCGGAGCCGGACCGTGCCCTTCCTTACCTGATCCTGCTGCTCGACCGCTACGAGGGCTTCCTCGCGGCGTTCGAGGCGGCCGACGGGGGGCGGCTCGTTGACGGGCTGGTCCGGCTGATACGCGAGGGCCCTGCGGTGGGCCTGCGGGTCCTGCTCACCACGGATCGCCGGGGTCTCACCGGCCGAGTGGCCTCGGCGATCGAGAACCGGCTGGTACTGCGGCTGGCCGACCGGGCCGACTATCCACTGGTCGGCCTGCCCAGTGCGGCGATCCCCGACGGCCTGCCTCCCGGTCGCGGCTACCGGATCGGCGACGCTACGGCGCCGGGCGACGCCGCGGCCCGCGGGCCGAGCCTGCCGGTAGAGACCCAGATAGCCCTTCTCGATGAGGATCCCGCCGGCCGGGCGCAGGTAGCGGCGCTGGCCCGCATCGGCATCACGGCCGCCGCGCGCGATGGACTACCGGCGGGGCGCACGGCCGGACCCCGCACCGATCCCCGTCAGCCCATGCGGATCGACGTCCTACCAGCGAGCCTCACCTTCGCCGAGGCGGCAGCCCTGGCAGCGGAGGCGCCGACCGCTCCGGACATGCCGGGCCTCGTCCCCTCCTGGCCGCCGCCCCGGCTCGGATCGTCGTCGACAGGCGCGAAGGTGTCGCCAGCCGGAGCGAAGGCGTTGCCGTCAGGAGTTGACGCAATGGCGGCGGGAGGGCGTCCCGCCGGCCGCGGACTGGACCGGACACTGGAGTCCGTGACGCGGTTGCCGGGCCGATGCGCTCCGCCACTGTCCCGGTGGAGCCCAGCTCGGCCGCTGGTGGGTCTCGTCGGTGTTGGAGGCGATGAGCTGGGCGCGCTGACCGTCGACCTCGCCCGGGACGGGCCCGGCTTCACCATAGCCGGTCCACCCGGGTCCGGGCGCAGCACCGCGCTCGTGACCCTGGCGTGGGCGCTCCTCACCGGCGGGACCAGGCTGGTGCTCGTCACCCCGCGGCCGTCGCCGTTGCGCGCGCTGGTCGACGCCGCCCGGGTGGTCGCCCTGCTGGACGCCGACGCCCGGCCGGACGAGCTGGACCTGTTAGTGACCAGTGGCGGCAGGCCTCGCGAACCCATGGCGGTCATCGTCGACGACGGGGAGCTGCTCGCCGACTCGCCGCTCGCCGCGCCGCTCGCGGCGTTCCTGCGGACCGCCCGTGACAACGCCGGAGCCCTCGTCCTCGCCGGCACCACGGATGACCTGCTCGGCCAGTTCCGCGGCTTCCTGCTGGACGCGCGCCGCGGCCGCGGCGGCCTGCTGCTGTCGCCCAGCGGCCCGGCCGACGGCGAGTTGTTCGGGCGCCGCCTGACCTCCTGGGTGCCCGGCGCCGTGCCCCCCGGGCGTGGCCTGTTCTTCCAGCGCGGCAGGCCGACGCCCGTCCAGGTGCCCCTGCCGCCGACGCTCCCGACCGAACATCCGGCGTCGCCCCGCCACCACACTCCGGCGCTCGTCACCCCGACGCTCGTCCCACGCCGCCGGGCCATCGCGGCGGGCCGAGACGCGGGGGCACCGATTCGCGCGAGCCGGCGGGCGCTCACCGCGCTGCCGCCCGCAAGCCTCCCGGCCGTTGACCAGCCACCGCCGACCGGCCGGCGTCCGCCGGCTCATTCCCGACCCACGAAGGAGCTGCGATGAGAACAGTGACGACTCCAGCGGCCCAGGCCGCCGCCCGCGGACTTGGCGATGAGCTTCCCGGCCTCACCACCACCGCCGCGAACCTGAGCCGATACGGGGACCAGCTGGCAGACCCGAAGAACTGGGACGGCCCGAAGGCCCAGGCCTTCCGCACCCAGGTGTGGCCGGATGTCCAGACCACCCTCACGAACCTGCGGACCAACCTCGACCAGGTGGCTCGCTCCGTCGCCGAGGTCAACCGCCGGATCGCCGAAGCCGGCGCCTGAACCCACCGGGAGTCACCATGTCCACCTCGGAAACGACCACCGCGGGAACGACCGGTCTGGGAATGACGGTCCGCGGCACGCCGGAGGCCGTCGCCGCCATCGGCGGCCTGGGCACGCTCATCAACGGGCCGCTGCTGCGGAACTTCGACAGCATCCGACGCTATGCCAGCGTGCTGACCGAACCGGACAACTGGGACGGCCGCGCCGCGAGCGACTTCCGCTCCACGGTCTGGCCGTCCTATGAGCGAGTCCTCACCGACCTGCACACCCAACTAGACCGGTTGCGCGTCCGACTAGGCGAGATCCAGGACGACATCCAGAACGCGGGCTAAGTCCGATGACCCTGCGGTCGAGTTCGGGAGCCTCATGGGTCGGGCGCACGGCCGACATCGACCCGGAGGCCCGGCGGTGATCAGCAGTTCCGACCTTGCTCGCCGACTGACTGTCGGTTCGGCGCGCGTCTGGCTCGGGGGTGGCTCCCCCGCGGGTTCTGGTCCGGGAACTCCGGACCTGGCACCGCGAGGGAGCCGGCGGACGGGAGGAGGGGCCTCGGTGGCCGTCGCAGGTGGGAGCGGGCACGCCGGTGGCCGACATGCCCGACCGGCTCGGCGTCCGCCGACCCCGGATCAGGCCGCGAACCCCGCCCCGGGCCGCGACCCGACGGCTCACGGTCCGACGGCTCACGGTCCGACGGCTCACGGTCCGACGGCTCACGGTCCGACGGCTCACGGTCCGACAGCCGGCGGACTGCCCGCTGGCAGCCCGGCGGCGGCCCAGCGAAGGGTCTCGGCCGGGCGGCCGCACGCCCAGCTCAGGCCGCCCGACGGCATCGGTTCGCGAGTCCCGACTGGCCCACGACCTCACCTCATGCCCGTCGCCGGTCCGCCACGGCCGGCGCGCGACGCCGGTCCCGAGCCGTCCAACGCGTTGTCGGCTCCGGACGCGTCCGGGGCCGAACAGCGGTTCCTCGGCGAGACGGATCCGGCTGCCAGCGAACGGATGTGGAGCTGGCTTGCCAATCCGCTGCCGGACCCGCCGCCGCCGCTTCCCCACCGCGTGTGGTCCTGGTGGCGGCGGCAGTCTCCGAGCCAGCCCGAACCCGCGGAGCTGGCCAGGCGAGGCGTCCCGGACCTCCGGCCGCGACCCGCCCTACCCAGGGATCACGCCGCCCCGGCCGCGCCCGGTGGTGGCGCGGCACCGGTCAGGCCGAGTCGGGGCAGAACCGTGCCGACTGGCCGTCGCGGCGCGCCTGTTGAGCCCCGTCCAGCACCCGCGACACCGGCCGCTGGTTCGCCGGGCCGCGCCAGTCCGCCGCTCGGCCGGATGCCTGGGCGGATGGCCCGGCCGGCGGGAACCGACCCGGCAGCGCCCGATCGGAGCGTTCCCGCCGCGCCGAAAGGAATCGGTTCGGCCGCAGCCAGACGGACCGCTCCGGCCAGGCCAACGGCCACTCTCAAGACCACGCAGGCGGGGATCGTCCCGGCCGCGCAGGCGAGAGGCGGGCGTTCGCCTCGGCCGGCGGGCCGAGCGGCGGAAGGGGCATCGCTGCTGGCTGCCGGGGTCCTCGCCGCGCTGGCCAGGCGGGTGCCGGCCGCGCCCATGGCCTGGTTTCGGGGGCGGCGGGAGGCACTCGTGCTGGCCGCCGACGTCGGCGCCGCGCGGTTCCTGGACCGGGCCACCCGGCTGCTGTCCGCCGAACTCGCCGCGCGCGGGCGCCCGTTGCCGCCCGTGTACGCGGCGACTCTCACGGACGACGCACTGATCCTGCACCTGGCGCCGATGCCGGCCGAGCCACCGCCGGCGCCCTGGTGGAAGGGCCGCACAGCGCGCAGCTGGCGCATAGACCGACTACCCGACGCTCCGGACGGGCTGCCTCCCGGCCTTGTCGCGACCATCCCAGCCGGGACGCCGGCGCCGTTCCCCGGACTCGTGACCGTCGGATTCACCGGTGAGGGCGCCCGCATCCTGGTAGACGTCGAGGGCGCGCCCGGCCCGATCGCGATCGCCGGCGATCCGGTGCGGACCCGCGAGATCGCGCGGTCGATCGCGATCGAGCTCGCCACCAGCACGTGGTCGGACGACGTGCGAGTCACCCTGGTCGGATTCGAGGACGACCCGTCGCCAGTCGCGCCCGATCGACTGCGGCTGGTCACGAGCGTCGAGGAGGCGCTGGCCGATCTCGCGTCCCAGCATCCCCAGCGCGGCGCCGCCATCGCGGACAGCCACACCGGCTGGCCCGGCGCACCATCCGGACGGGTGCTGCACGGCCGGCAGCAGGCCACGACGCAGGCGCTGTGGTCACCGGACCTGCTGATCCTCGCCAGGCCTCCCGATGACGACGCCGCGGAGTTGCTGGCCCGGTACGCGCGCGGGCGGGACCAGGCCGTGGGGGTGCTCGTCGCCGGCGAGACCGCGTCGGCGCGCTGGGTTTTCACCGCGACGCGCGACGGCCGGCTCGCCCTGGGGGTCCTCGGACTCGAGGTGAAGGCCCAGCGCCTGTCCGCCGAGGCCTGTGCCTCAATCGTCGAGCTGTTCCGCTCACCGGATTCAGCGGCCGGGCCGCCGGATCCGGCGGACCGCGCCGCCGAAACGCCATGGCCGCCCGGCTACCGGCCCGCTGATGTTCCGGTTCCCGGCCCGGGCATCGGCGTGGAGCCCGGCAGGCCGGTCTCGGCCGGCCGCGCCGGACCCGCGCTCTCCGATTCGCGGCTCCTGGCTCCCGGTCCGCCGCCGGGTCCACGGACGGCCTCGGGTGCCTTCGCTCCGCCGGCGTCCGAGCCGACGGCGCCGCTGGTCCCCTTCCTTCCGACGCTGCCAGACGCGGACTCGACCGCCTCGCGGGTGGTGGACGTCCGCTGGCCCCCGGCAGCCGGCAGTCCCGCGCTCGAGTGGCCCAGCGGGCCCGGAGTCCGTCAGGACACCGGGACGCCACCAGCCCTCGCCGCGCCGCCGCCCGGGCCGATGGTGCCGATGGCTCCGCCAGCGCCACCACCGCCGGAGCCACCCTGGCCGACACGACCAGAACCGACACCGCCGTCCGCGCTGCCCGGGCCGGCGGGGCCGCACCTGCTGCCCGGGCCGACGACCATGCGGGAAGAGCCTCAGCCGGCCGCATCGGCTCAGCCGCCGGCCGAACCTCCGGCGCCGTTCGGCTCCGTGGCGGCAACCCAACCGATGCGATCACCGGACGCGGCGACGCGGACCGTGCCTGGTGCGGGAGCTCCCGCGGCGGCGCCACCGACCAGGTTTCCGTCCGGAGGCGGCCCAGCGGCCCGGGGACCGATCTCGATCCTGGTTCCCGCCCCGACACCGCGGCCGCAAGACAATGCGCCAGCCCGTACCCCCGCCCATCCACCGTCTGCCCGACCTCCGTCAGCCGCCGGCCCGGCGTCACCGGCGCAACTGCCCTGGGCCGTCGCGTCGCCGGGGATACCGGCGGGATCGCAGCTGGATCGGCACGACCCGCCGCCCGACGCGGAGGTCAGGGTGCTGGGCCGGCCCGCGGTGAGCGTCCCGGGCTGGGTGCCGGCGGACCAGGTCGACGAGCTGACCGAGCTCGTCGTCTACCTGGCGCTGGGCCCGGCCGCCCCGCCGATGCACGCGCTGATGGCCGCGATCTGGCCAGGCGGAGCGTCCGCCGAGGTCGTCGTAGACGCGTTGCGCCGGGCTCAGGCCTGGCTCGGTGAAGATCCGCGCGGTCGGCCCCGGCTGTATCCCGGCTCCGACGGAGGGCCTCGGCTCGATCCGGGCGTCCGCTGCGACTGGCGGCTGTTCGCGGCAAGCGCGCGCCGGGCCCTGTCGCTGTTCGACGCGGCCAACCCGCGGCAGCCCGGTCAGCCACAGCCCGCGGACGTTCACCTGACCAGCCCGCCCTCCGGCGAGCTCCTCGCCGACGCCGCGGCGAACCTGGCCGCGGCCCTGCGCCTGGTCACCGGGCCTGTCCTCACCGACCTGCCGGCTGGGCGTTACGGCTGGCTGCTGGCGAGCGGACTCGACGTACGTATCCGGACGGCGGTCGTCGACGTCGCGCACCGCCTGGCAGCCCTGAGCCTCGCCACCGGCGACACGGCGACGGCGATGGCCGCCTGCCGGACGGGCCTGCGCGCGGTCCCGGCGGCGGAACCCCTCTGGCGGGACCTGCTGCGCACCGTCGCCGCCCGCGGCGACCGGCGAGCCGTCGAGGCCGTCGCCGCCGAAATGTACCGGGCCCTCCCACCGCCCCTGGAGCAAGGCCAAGGGCACCCCTCGGCACCAGGGCGCCGCCGGATCGAGGCCGCCGCCGAGTCCGAGACGAACGAGCTGGTCCAGACCCTGCTCCCCGGCTACCGCCCCCGCGACGCCCGCTGACCGCCCACGACCGCAACCGGCCCCAACCCCAGCCCTCACGACCCACTTGGCCACCCACGGTCGGCCCAGCCTCCCCGTGGCGACCGCTCGCGCACATCACCCCGTGTCCGCGGCGGCCGCTCGTGGCACCGCCGACCACGTCCACGACCGGTGCCCGTGCCGGGCCGCCCGTGACCTGGCGGGCCGGCGCGGCGCGCCGGGCACACTCGCGCGACACCCGCGGCCGGGACCTCGGACGGAGGGACGGGCACGATGGGACGTGCACCGCCGGACCGGCGCGGCCGACGTCGCGCTCGCCCGAACGTGACAGGCACTGCCGACATCCGCCTGGAGGTACGTCCCGTGAACGCGCACGGTCTGCTCGGAACCGCTGACAACGGCCTGCGAGGTCGCTCCGCGTGTTCGCGTCCGGCGGTGCGGGTCGCGGGTGCGGCGCTGCGCCGCGACGAGCTGTGGGCCGCCGCCGCGGCCGTCGCGGACGAGATCTCCGGAGCGCGCGTGGTCGCGGTACACGCTTCGGCCAGCCTCGAGACCGTCGTCGGCGTCGTCGGCTGCCTGCTCGCCGGAGTCGCGGCCGTGCCCGTACCGGCCGATGCGGGGGTACGCGAGCGAGCGCACATCCTGACCGACTCGAAGGCCGAGCTGTGGCTCGGCGAACCGCCGGCCGACCAGGACCGGCCTGGTTCGATCGCCGCTGGCCTGCCGGTGGTCCAGATCGACCCGGCACGCCGGTCGGGCACCAGCTACCCCGAGCCGGACCCAGCCTCTACCGCGATGGTCATGTACACCTCCGGCACGACGGGCGCGCCCAAGGGTGTCGTGATCTCCCGCCGGGCGATCGCGGCCTGCCTGGACGGTCTCGCCGACGCCTGGGCGTGGAGCTGCGAGGACGTGCTGGTCCATGGTCTGCCGCTGTTTCACGTGCATGGGCTCGTCCTCGGGGTGCTCGGCGCCCTCCGCGTCGGCAGCCCGCTTGTGCACACCGTGCGACCGCGTCCAGCCGACTACGCGGCGGCCGCCGAGCAGCACGGCGGCAGCCTCTTCTTCGGGGTACCGACTGTCTGGTCCCGGGTCTGCGACGACCCCGCGGCCGCCGGGGCGCTCGCGCGGGCCCGTCTGTTGGTCTCCGGCAGCGCACCGCTGCCGGTCCCGACGGCCGAACGACTGCGCGGGCTGACCGGCCTGGTTCCCGTAGAACGGTACGGCATGACCGAAAGTTTGATCACCGTCGCGGTCCGGGCGGACGGCGAGCGCCGCCCCGGCTGGGTCGGCCACACGCTGCCCGCCGTCCAGACCCGGTTGCGGCCGCTGCCCGACGACGAGGCCCCCGCCACGGCCGCACCGGGCCTGGAGATCCCGCGGGACGGGGAGGCGGTCGGCGAGCTGCAGGTTTGCGGCGCGTCCCTGTTCGACGGCTACCTCGGCCTGGCCGAGGTGACGGCGGCGAGCTGGACGCCTGACGGCTGGTTCCGCACGGGCGACGCGGCCGTCGTCGATCCGGAAGGCTGGCACCGCATCGTCGGCCGCACCTCCGTCGACCTGATCAAGAGCGGCGGCTACCGGGTCGGCGCCGGCGAGGTCGAGGCCGCGCTGCTCGCCCACCCCGCGATCGCCGAGGCCGCCGTCGTCGGCGTGCCGGACGCCGATCTCGGCCAGCGCATCGTCGCCTACGTCGTCAGCGACGGCACCGCACCGGTCGATCCCGAGGCGGTCGCCGGGTTCGTCGCGGAACAGCTGTCCATCCACAAGCGCCCACGGGAGGTCCGCGTCGTCGAGGCCCTCCCGCGCAACGCCATGGGCAAGGTCCAGAAGAAACTCCTCGCCAGCTCCTGAGGCGGGTGCGGCCAGGCGCGATCCGGTGAGCTGCGGCCGGTGCCCAGCGCTACCATCGCGCCTGAGAAGCGGCCGATGCGGACCTTCCCCAGGCATTACGGCGTCGGCATAGCATCGCGCACATGCTCGATCCAGGCACTCGGGTTCCCGACTTCACGCTCCCGGATCAGGACGGGCAGCTGTTCACGTCGGCCGCGCTCGCGGGGCACTGGACGCTGCTGTGGTGGTATCCCAAGGCCGCTTCGCCCGCCTGCACCATCGAAGGCCAGGAACTGCGAGACAGCGCCGACGACTTCCGGGAATCCGGCTGTCACATCGTCGGCATGTCGTTCGACCCGCCAGAGGAGAACAAGGCGTGGGCCGAGGCGCAGAGCTTCGGGTTCCGGCTGCTTTCGGATGTGGACCACCGGGTGGGACGTCTCTTTGGGGTCGAGCGGGAGCCCGACGACCAGTACTCCGACTTTCCGCTCCGGGTGTCCTACCTGGTCGACCCCGACGGGATCATCCGAAAGACCTACGCGGTGTCCGGGGTCGAGGAGCACGCCGTCTCCGTGCTGTCCACGCTCGACGAGCTGAGCCGGGCGTGACGGAGGACGCGTCGGCCGCCGCCCTCCCGGCGCCCGGCCGTAGGCCGTACCGGACGGCACGGCCGCTGCGCACCACCGCGACCGGCCGGGCCGCCGATCCGGCGCTCGACGCGGCCGATCTCGCGAACCAGGTCGCGAAGGTCGCCCGCGGCGGGGCACGGGCCGCGGTGCTGGGCATCAGCGACGGCCTCGTCACCAACATCTGCCTGATTCTGGGAATGGCCGGTGCTCAGGCGTCGGCCGGCACGGTCCGCCTCGCCGGATTCGCCAGCCTGCTCGCCGGCGCGCTGTCAATGGCCGCCGGCGAATGGGTCTCAGTGCGCAGCCAGGCCGAGCTCTACGACGGCCTGCTCGTCAGGATCCGACAACTGGTCGCCCACAACCCGCGGCTGATGCTCTCCGAACTCTCCGCCCGGCTGGAGGCCGCGGGATTCGCCCGAGCGACCGCACAGTCCGCGCCTGCCGAACTGGCACTCGACGAGGAACGCTTCCTTGCCTTCACCGCGCAGATCGTGTTCGGCATCAGCCCCGCCGGACTCGGCTCACCGCTCACCGCCGCGACGACGTCGCTCGCCTATTTCGCGGGTGGCGCGCTCATACCGCTCGCGCCCTGGTGGTTTCTGCACGGCACGGCCGCCGTGGTCGGGTCCATCGTCCTGACCGCGATCGCCAGTGTCGTCGTCGGCGCCGGCATCGCCCGTTCGAGCGACCGCTCGGTCGTCCGCGGAGCACTGCGCCAGCTGGCGATCATCCTGGTCGCGGCGGGGGTCACCTACGGGATCGGCCAGTTGTTCGGCTCCACCGTTGGCTGACAGCTTCGCCACGCAGAGCTCCTGCTTCGCTCAGGCCGCTGCCTGGTAGGTCGCGGTGCCTGAGCGGCGGACGTCGTCGGGCAGTGCGCGCAGTGCGGTGAAGTCACCCTTGAGGTAGGCGTCGAGGAAGGCCGTCACGGAGTGGTCGAGTGTCTGGCCGGCCTGGTCATAGAACATCGTCGAATGGCCGGCGCCACGCAGCGTGACGAAATAGCGCGGCCCGCGCAGCGTCCTGAAGATCTCGGTGCTCTTGGCGAGCGGGAGGGTCTGGTCCTGGTCACCGTGCAGGATCAGCAGCGGGATGGGCGGGTTGCCGGCAAAGGTGCCCTTGAAGGCAGCGAGCACCCCCGCCATCGAGACGACGGCCTTGACTCGCGTGTCCCGGCAGCACGACAGGTAAGCCGCGGCAAGCGTGGTCGCCGCGCCGAGCGAATGGCCGGCGATCGCCAGGCAGCTCGGCTGGACGTGGCCCTCCAGCGGCGTTCCGGCGGCCGCGGTCCAGCCGGTCAGCGATGTGATGACGAAGCTGACGTCGGCTGGCTGGTTCGGCAGATCGAAGATCGTCCCGCTGTGGCCGCTGGAGAGCGGGAAGGTCGGCGCCGCGACGACATAGCCCTGGCGGACGAGCGGCGCCGCGATGACGTTCGCCGCGATCGTCCCGTCGGCCGTCACCCCGTGGGACAGCACGACCAGCGGGAACCGGCCCGTCGCGGGCGGCGCGCCCGCGACGGCTGGCGTGTCGGGGATGCCCCCGGCCGGCCGGTTGATCGGGTAGCTGACGACGACCGGGATCGTGCGGTCGGGCTTGCCGGCGAGGCCGCGGTCGGGCGCCGGGTCGGTCGGCCTGCTCTTGTCGACAAACGTGACCTGCGTCTGGCCGACGCCGTAGCCGCCGCGCACCGACGCGGCCGGGTCACCCGCCGGCAGGCAGCCGCGGTGCGCGGTGGCGGTGACCGAGGTCGTCACAGCCGGCCGCACCGAACCGCCGGAGCACGCGGTGAGCAGCACTATCCCAAGGACGACGCCCCCCGAGATCACCGGCCGCCGCCCTTGTCCCGCGCCCATACGCTTGCCCCCACCACGTCTCAGGTCCCGCCGCCGCTTGCCCGGTCGGCGCGGCCCATCATCCACCGTGATCCTTACCAGCCGGATGCATGGTCACGATCGAGCCGTTCGACGGCCCCCGTCGACGCGTGTGACGATCAGGGAGCGGTGTCCACTCGAGCCGGCTCGGCGCTGAGCCGGGCCGCTCCAGGCCCCCAGAGGTGGCCGACGGCGGCCCGCCGGCCGGTGACAAGCAGGAGCAGCGCCCAGATCGGGCCCTCCACCCGGTCACCGTCCCCGACGGTCCAGGGAACGTCCGTGGCCGTCAGCTGGAGGCCACGCAGCCTTCGGCGTGGGTAAAAGGGGAAACCGTGCCGCCACACGTCCTCGGCGGCGGCCTTGGCCGCGGCCGCGGGCATCGGCCGGTCGAGACCGAGCGGGATCGCCAGGTCCTGGCTGTGGACAAGGATGTCCAGCAGCGCGTTGTGGATGGACTGCCCCGGGGCGAGGCGCCGCGAGCCTACCGCCGCGCGCAGGTCGGCGACCAGCTCGTTGGCGGGCCGGTCGGCGGCTCGGCGCGCGGTGGTGTCGACCATCCGGTTGAAGCTGCCGCGGGCCCGGATCATCTCGACCAGAACACCGCCGGCGCTGGCCCGCGGCCCGAAGCCCAGGTGCGCGGCCAGCGTCCGCACGGTCCACCCGGCGCACAGCGTCGGCGTCTCCCACTGCTCGGCGCCCAACGACGCCAGCGTGTCGGCGGTCAGCGCCCGCTCGCTGCCGATCACGTCCCACATCTCGGCCGCGTCCATACCCACCCTCGGTTGGTAAGATTCACTGACTACCTGCCGCACCCAGTTAGTCAGACTCTCTGACCAAAGTCAAGGGGGAGCATGGCCGACGAACCGAACGTCGGGGTCCTGATGTTCATCGCCTACCGCGCACTGGAGAACGAGGCCTTCGCCGCGTTGGCCGCGGCGGGCCACACCGACATCACCCGCGCCCAGGGCAAGCTGCTGCAGCGCGTCAACGAGGAAGGCTCACGGCTCACCGACCTCGCCGACGCCGCCCAGGTCACCAAGCAGACCGCCGGCTATCTCGTGGACCAGCTCGAACGCGCCGGCTACCTCGAGCGCGCCCCCGACCCGACCGACGCCCGGGCCCGGTTGATCCGCCTGACTGAGAAGGCCAAGCAGATCCGCCCGATCGCCGACCGCGCCGTGGCCGAGACGGAGGCGCGCTGGGCCGCCCACCTCGGCAAGCGGCGCATGGACCAGCTCCACGACACCCTCACCCGCCTCCGCGAGATCACCGACCCCTACCTCGACGATCGCAACGGGCCCGCGGCGTCCGTCCCCGCCGGCACCCCACGCCAGAAACCAGCCTGACTGATCTCTATTCATGCCCGGGCAAGCCGGACTGGGGTTCGCCGTGGACGACCGGTCATCGATGCGGCCACCGACGGCCGACGACGTCAGTTCCTCTCGAGCTGACAGTCGCCGGCCAGCGAGGTCCGTCTCCGAAGGCAACGCGGGTCGCACGTTTACGGGCTTGGGTCACCCCTGATTGAGCAGGCGCTCGGTGAGCCGGTCGACCTCGACAAGAGAATCCGCGTCCCGGCGAGCCGAGCGGCGGCGATAGGCGAGGTCGATCTCGTCCCGATCAGACCGGGCGCGCTGCTCGGACTCGTGCTCCTCAACCCCGAGCCGCCGCTGGAAGCTCCGCTCGCTGGCAGCGAGCCTCGCGTCGATGAGCCGCTCGTACCGGGTGGTGCCGCTGAGCAGCTTCACCAGCACCGGCAGGCAGTCCACCACGATCAGGAAGAGCCGCACAAACCATGACGTCACGCCGACCACCGCGTGCTTGCCACCGAGCGCGGACAGGGCCTCGACCCGTTCCAGGAAGCCGATCTCCTGCTGGTGGCGCTGCCGCTCGCCCACGAGTCGTTCGATTTCGCCGTTACGCGCCTTCGTGAAGTCCGCCGTCGACGAGCCGAGTTCCCCTTCGAGGGTCGTGATCTGAGATGCCAGGCGTGACTGTTCCAGCACCCGCGCGGGGAGATCGCTGGTGGCGCGGAACTGATCGGCCTCCGCCCGGTCGCGCGCACAGTTCGGCCCGACGCCCGACTTTCCGCTCAGCCCAGGGCCCGTCGTCCCGTTGCACTCCAGGCGCGCCGTCTCGTCCAGCCGATTCAGCGTCTCCGTGTCGGCGGTGATGGGCAGATCGATGACGGCTTTCTCTTTACGCCATTCGGCGAGCTGACCGACTTTGCCCGAAAGATCCCCCGGAACGGTGATCCGGTACTGCGTGCACGCGGCCGAGGCTGCGGCGGTGGTGCCCGCCTCCGGCGAACCGGGCACCGGGTTACAGGTCAGCAACTGGCCGCGATAGCTCTCCAGGTCATTACTCCGGCTGTCGCGAATCTGCTGAACGATCGCCGAGTCGAACACCCGCAGCACCATGGGTTCGGCGATCACGATGCCGAAGACCACGGCGAGCAGCAGTCGGGGGACGAGCACGGCGGCCTTGCTGCGCCAGCGGGTACCCATGGAGCTCGTGACCAGCCAGCGGTCCAGGTTGCAGACGAACGCGCCCCAGACGAGCGCTGGCAGGAGGCACCACCAGTGCAGCCCGCCGGCCATCTGACCGACGGCCTGGAACATGGACAAGGTCGCGAGTGTCGCGGTCCCCAGCACGACCCCGCCGAGGGCGGTGTAGCGCGGGCGCTCCTGCGGCACGTGCTGGAGCACGGACTCGTCGACACCCGCCAACACCCGCAGCTTCCCGGGGAGTTCCCAGTCTCGCCCGGTTCGCATGCCCGACCAGCCGAACCAGGGCGGTTGCTGGCCGCCCAGGCGGTCGCGCGCCGACGCGGTCTCCGGCGCCTCGTTGTCGATCATCACCATTGGCTGCTACTCGCTATCGTCATCGACGTACCAGGAACGCTCCTGTGGACGGGACGGCTTCTCGTCCGGATCCGACGACCCGTCAGCGTTGTCGAGGCTCCGCTGGGGTTCCGGGTGCTCGGACAGCCGCCCCGACAGCGCCGGGGTCTGCCCGGACCTCGTGGCGTCCCGGCCGCTGGTCAGCCGCAGGCTCAGTTCCTCCGCGAGCCACTGGGGGTTGAAATCCATCCGGTCGAGATGGCCGGATTTCTGCAGCATCTCCAGGGTTTCGGTGAGCAGATGGAGCTCGTCGTACCGTTGGGTGCGTTCCCGATTGGCCAGCTCGCTCGCCGTCAACTCGCCGTCGACAAGGGCCATGGAGTCCAGGCCCCGTGGGCCCCGCGCGACGATCTCGTCCTCGTACTTCTGGGTCCGCGCGATCCGGTGGTCGTCGTGCGCGTCGGTCAGCTCGTGGGCCTGGCGCGTCGAGCGCAGCGCAGTCCGGTGGCGGCGCAGGTCGTCCGGCGTCCCCACCTCGACGTTGACCAGTTTGACCGTGACCCCGGGCAGCTGCGGCGGTCGCACCGAGCACCAGGCTGTGACCCGGGCCTGTGCCCGCTGTCTGACCTCGACAACGTCCTCGGCATCGTCGACGTCGAAGTCATAGCCAATCTTGTGGAGGTTCGGGTCCTCACTGAGGTAGTCACGCAACCAGCCGGCGACGTCCGTCAGGTTGTCCCGGGCGACCAACCCCGCGTCGTCAACCGTGCACTGGAAGACGATCTGAAGCTGAAAGTCGCCGGTGGCCGAGTGGGACGGGATCGCGATCTGGGCGACGACTCGCCGGTCGCGGGTGGTGTCCACGAGGTAGGCGGCGACGGCGTCGAGAACCGCTTCCTCCCGGCCCGAGAGGTGCCGCGGCGGGATGACGTCGAATCGCCCGTCGGCTTCCAGCACCAGCACGGTGCCCGCGCCGGGCTTCGGCAGGTCGGCGGCGTCGCGGCGGCCGCGGCGCAGCATGCGGCGCTGGACCGGGCCGAGCACGCGGTGTTCCACGATCGGATAGGGCGTTGGGCTCATAGCAGGCTTCTCCGTTGCTTGGTTGCCCGCCTGACCGCGTTGATCAGGATGTCGAGCAGGTTTGTCACGTCGGCCCGCCGGCCAGAATCCTGGGCGGTCAGGTCTCTGATCAGCTCGCTGTGGTACTCGGCGGGCAGCCAGGCCCCGATCGCGTCGCCAAGGCTCCTGGTCAGGCCATCCGGGTCGCCGTGGTCGGCCAGGTTCCGCAGCGCCTGGGCCAGCTGTTTGATCGCCTCATGTCGATGGGGCCGGCTGATGAGTACCTCGGCCCACAGGCGACCGGCGACGCCGCATCGTTTCGGGTTCTGCCGCAGGCACACGAGAATCGCCGGCTCCACTCCAGTCACGCCGGCGACCCGTCCGGCGCTGAGGACGCTGAGCACGACGTCACACGCCCGGCGCAGCGCGAGCCTGCTATGGCCGGGCGTCTGGAACCCGTCGAGCTGACGGGCAACGAAGTTGAGCAGGTTCCCCGCTCCCGACCTGCTTTCGACCAGGTTCACGAACAGGTCGCCGCAGGCGGTCACCGCGATCTCGTTGTTCGTCTCCCGCTCGACAGCCAGGTGCCAGAGCCAGTCCCGGGCATCGGTGGGGTAGCGCAGGCCAAGCTCACCGGCGAGCGCCAACGCGGCGGTCGCCCTGCGGCGCTGGTTGCCGGCCTCCGCCCAGCCCAGCACCAGCCGCAGCGCCCGAGCACTCGACGTCGCGTCCTGGCACATCCACCAGAGGGTGAACACGAGCGTGATCCGCTGCGTCGGCGAGTTGGTGGACCAGGGGACGAAGAGCTCGTTCTCCACGTCGGCGCCGCTGTGTCGGTACAGCTCGGCGAGGCCCCGGGCGACCTCGGCCCGCAGCTGAATGTCCAGCACCCGGACCAGGTCACGCAGCCATTCGAAGACCCGGCCCCAAAAGCTCTGGTCGTACAGGCCGACCAGTTCTTCGAGGACCAGCCCGCGGTATCCGTCGATAGCGAAGACGACGACCTTCTCGTAGGGGCCGTCGATGGTTCGCCCAGGGCGGGAGACGGTGGTCACGAGCCCGTCGAGGTGGGTATGCCGCTTACGGATCTGCTGGTAGGGCCCCGCGCGGCGTGGTTCCTCGACGCCGGTGCCCGAACCGGTCTGCGTCGGCTGACTGGCCTGCATCGGCTGGCCGGCCGTTGCCGCGGGATCGCCCCGTTCCGCGGCGAACTCGGCGGCAAAGTGCTCCTCGAGCTGCGCGAGGGCTGTTTCGAACATCCGGACCGGTATGCCGTGCGCGAAGGCGAGCGTGGTGACCGTCAGCAGGTCACGCAGTGTGGGGACCTTCTCGAACCACTCGTGGACAGCGGTCCTGTGGTCCGAGTCGAGGGCGGCGAGCGCCGCGTCGACCCCTTTGCCAACAAGCGCTGTCGCGAAGCGCGCGACCTGGCCGGGCGAGCGGCAGTTTCCGGCCCGCTCGGCTACGCGCCGCGAGTCTTCCTCGGACAGCGCCGGCCCGCCAAGATAACGCAGATACCGCTCCAACAGCAGGCGCACCGGCGGCATCGACCAGATGGACGTCAGCGACTCCAGCGCGTGGGGCTGTGTGGAGTAGGTCGTCGTGATGACGAGGAAGGAGCCACGCTCGGCGAACTCCCGACACAGCTCGGCCGCCTCGAAGTGGGCGACCTCGGCGGCTCCCTGGTCCGGCATCCCGTCCTGCACCAGGTAGCCATGGTTCGGCTCGGCCTTCGCGGCCACGAACCGGCGGAGGTCGGCCAGGCTGTAGGCGGGCGACACCCGGGTGATCTTCTTCACCCCGCAGGCATCGAGGAGGGCGAGCGCCCCGGTGTGCTTCCCGACTGGCCCCTCGCTGCGGAGGATCAGCACGTGGCTGGACAGCAACTCGTCGAGCGCCTCCGCGAACTCAGCCGGCCGCAGGTAGCACCTGAGCGCCTCGCTGACCTGCTGTTCGGGGATCAAACCGATCTTCGGCCAGCTCGTCCGGGTCTCGTCCGCGAAGCCGAAGCTGGCGGATCCGGCGTGCACGCCACCGTGTATGACGTTGAAGATGTACTTCTGGCCGTTGCGCCAGCCGGTGTAGTCCTCGTCCGGCTCGTTGGGGCCGTCGTCGGAGCCGCGCGGGCGCTCACCCTGCCCGGCCGCACCCGGCTCATAGGGCCGGCCCGTCTTAGGATGGGGCGGTGCCTGCATGGCCTCGTCAGCCATTACGCCGTCAGCCCCCGAAACCGAAGTTGAGCGAGTTGCCGTGGGCGCCGCCGTTGACGGTGTTGATCACAACCTGGACAGCACCCCGCGTCGACGGCGCGGCCTCCGTTGGCCCGGCGGCCGGGCCTGGGGCGGCCGGCGGCGGCAGGGCCGGGGCGGGATCGCCAAGGTCCGGCCCTCCACCGTGGCCCGACTCAGTGGCGTCACCGACACCCGGCCGTGACCGCAGCCAGGCGGCGGCCTGGTATTTCGCCGACTCGACCCCGACGCGGACGAAGTCCGCCGGGTCGAGCCCACGAAACCTCTCCGCGACTGTGTCGGCGAACAGACGCTCCGAGAGGATCACCGCGAGGTCCAGGCTGGGATCGTCATCCAAGGCCGCCCGCGCGGGAAGCGCGTCGAGAAGCCTGGTGACGACGATCGGCGCCTCACCCGCGAATCCCGTGCCGTCGATGATGACGTCGCCGTGGTGCAGAGCGACGCGCAGCCTCAGCCGTCCCTCCTCGTTGCGCGTCCGGTTGTAGCCCGCGACCGCCAACCCCAGCTCGCGGACCAGGTCGGCGACGACGGCCGCCTTGGGCACGTGCGCGGGAATGACGGCCAGCAGGCCGTCCCCGGTGTCCTGCCGGGTCACGGCGATCGGGTCGATGTTCGCGCGGTGGAAACCCTCCATCGTGACCTCGCGGATGCCCTTGCGCACCTCCAGATGCGCAAGAGCAGGCCGCCGGCTGTAGTCCTTGGCGTCGAGGGCGAGCAGGGTCGCCGGCAGCGGTTCGCGCAGTTCAGCCATCTCAGAGCTCCGACGAGTAGTAACGAAGACGTGCACAGCGAATCAGCGCGACAGCCGGCCGATGCCGTACGAATACGGTTTCCAGCCAGAGCCAACCCACCGTGGAATCGCCCGGGACCATGCTGGCCACGTCGATCCCGTCCAACGAGGTGGCGAAGGCGGCAGCTGAGCCCGAGACGGCGCGAGAACGTCCGCCATCACCCCCGACGCCGCACCATACCCGCCATTAATTCCATGCGAACTCCGCCAAACCCAACTGGCATCTGACCTGGTGATAACAGTCATATGATTCATGAGCTATTCGGTGACGTACATCACACCAACATCGTTGTCGACACGGACCCGCCAGGCCCCTGACCCTGCGTTTCCTCCGTTTGCGACACCCGGGCCGCCTCACCGCCCAACCAAGTCGACAAAAGATGCTATTCGCGGAGACATGGCACTGATGTGCCTACCATTGATTCCGTCGGGTCCGAATCCGCGCCCGGGCTACCTTCACGGGCCGACACATCAGGTGTCGACCGAAAGGCGCCCTCGATCGAGCACGCCCTACTGCCGAGACCCGGGAAGGCAGGCCAGCTACCCACATCAGGACAACATTTTGACCATCCGTTTAAAAATCCGCGTAACAACGTTTTTCGTTGTGTGGCGTTGGTGGTCGCGAGTGAAGGCGGCGCCTCATCAACTCTGGTGCGCCGGTACCAGCAGCAGCGCGGCGGCTCCCAGTCCACAGAGCAGGTAGCACTGGCCGACGATGCCGCTCGTGCAGGAACGCAGCGTGAGGCGGATCCGATCGCGGCGGGACGCCAGGTGGGTCTGCCGGGAATGCCGCCGGCGGCCGAAGGCGAGGGGGATCTGTTCGCCGAACCCGACCGGCCGCAGGAGCGGAATCCGGCTTCGGCAGGTCCGACCATCCGGGGTTACGTAGCTGGCCACGGCCCACCGCGCAGCCGGCGTGCCGCGAGCGAATGTCAAACCTTGAAACCCGACGACGGTTCCCACACCGTGGATTCCCCTGCGTTGGTGGGTGGCCCTGGACCACAGGTCGTACGCGGGCAACAGCGCGAAGCACGCGGCGATCAGCCACCAGACCTCGGGCGCGATCTCCGCGTGGTCTGTGAGCACGCCGGCCACCATCAGCAGCACGACGGGCGCGACCACCATGACGGCAAAGACCGCGAGCAGACGAACGTGAGCGGCCCGCCAGCGGTCATCAGCCCTGGGGACGGGAAGTTCTTGGGAGCGGCCGGTCGAACGGGCGGGCCTGGGATCGTCGTGGGCAATGATGTCGGCGCTCGGCGGCGACGCCTCCCAGGGGCGCTTCGAGCCGTCCACCCTCGATTGCCCCCTCGGACCCAGGCGTGGAACCGCTCCACGTTCGTCCCGCGCCGCGCTGCCCCATTCTCCACAGACCGGCTATCAAGGGCGCGCTGATTCCGCGATGGCGGTCAGGTGGACGGTGCGGCGGCGGCGAGGGTGGCCTCAATGGTCGGCCAGGGCAGGCCGGGGACCAGCAGGACGGAGACGAGGTCGGCGGCCTCGTCCCAGAGTCCGACCTGTTTTCTAACCTGGTCGGCAGTTCCGTAGGCCGCGAGCTGGTCCAGCAGCGGCAGGGCGGCGGGCGGGATGGTCCCGCGTCGCGGGTTTGGGTGCTGGTTGGCGGCCAGGACGGCGTCGACCTCGGCGGTGTAGCCCTGACCGGACAGGGACTCGGCGTAGACCCCGCCCATGGCGCTCAGATACCAGGCGGTACACGCGGCTACGAGGGTTCGGGCAACGTCCGGGTTGTCATCGACGGCCGCGATCGGCCCGGCAGCGACTGTGAGGGCCGGCTTGGACGCGACGGCGGCTTCACGCAGCCGCTTCACCTGTTCGGCCCGGGATCGCAACGGATCCCGGGCGATCAGCGCGGGAATCCAGCCGTCGCCGAGTTCGGCGGCCACCCGGATCGAACGGGGACCCAGCGCCGCGACCCAGACGGGAACCTGCGACGGGGGCGGTGGGCTCAGCCGCAGCGGACGCGCGCCTGGGACGCGGCTGGGCGAGGCCGGCTCGCCGGCGAGCAGCGACCGGACCTCTGTCACGACGTCCCGTAGCTTCGCGGCCGGACGCTCGAACGGGGTGCCGTGAAATCCTTCGGCGAGCGCCCGCGTGCTGGCGCCCAGGCCAAGCACGTACCGCCCTTCGCAGACCTGCTGCAGGGTGGCGGCGGTCATCGCCAGCGTCGCCGGGGTACGCCCCCAGACCGACAGAACACCGGACACGAGCCGGATTCGGCTGGTGCGCAGCGCGATCTCGGCTATCAGCGGCGTCGAGTCCAGTCCCCATCCTTCGGGCACCGCGAAGGCCTCGTAGCCGAGTTCCTCCGCCAGCACCGCGGCCCGGACGATGACGTCCCGCCGGGTCTCCATGGGGGTGATCGCCACCCCGCGCCGCGCCATCATGACCCTTCCCGCACGGCCGACCCGGGTCGCGGCACGGTGAGCCACACGGTCCTGGCCGCCGCCAGTACCTCGCCGCCCCGGGACAGCAACGCCGACCCGGCCGTCAGCTTGCGCCCGTCACGCCCGGTCGGCCAGGAGATCACCGTGTAGTCGTCGCCCGCCGCCGGCAACACCGCGACCCGGGCCGTCATCCGGCCGAGCACGATGGCGGCGTGTTCGCCGAGGTCGGTGGCCTCGGCCGCGGCGATCCCGCTGGGACAGTCCAGGGCTGCCCAGACAATCTCGGGCGGCACCCCGCGGGTGCCGTCGGCCGGGGAGGGGTTCGGCGTCCACGGCGCGGCCCACAGCGTCCGCCTGGACACCGGCCCCGGGAAGATCCGCAGGCCGTCGCCGGGCCGGCGCGCCGGCCCGCAGACAAAGCACGTCGGGAACACCACGTCGTCGAAGTACCGAGCACGGCCGGCGACGGCCCGGGCCTCGGGCAGCGAGACGATATCGGGTACCCGTAGCGACGGGGTGTCCGGAGCTGGCACGGCCTCGGCAACGACGGCACCGGCATGACCGAGCCGCATGGAACCGGCCGGATCCGCCTCGACGGTCATCGGGGTCGCCAGCGGCGGCGGTCGGTACAGGGTGACCGTCGCCGGGCCGTCAAGGTATCCGGCGAGGCGACCGCACACATAGCCGCCGTTCGCGCTGCCGGCAGGGCCGTTGAAGTGAGACGGGACCACAAGGGTAGGCAGAGCCGATCGCTCGCCGGCTTCCGGCGGCGCCGCTCTCGAAGTACGTGACATGAGGTGGACGTTAGGACCGCCGCACCGGGCCAACCATCGGGTGAACTACGGGCCCTTACCCGGCGCAGGCCTCGCCCTGGGCGGCGCAACAGGGCCGGGCCTCGGGCGAACAACCGATTCGCTAGAAAGGCTGGAGGCGCTGTTCGGTCAGCCAGGCCGCGATCTGGGCGCGCGAGCTCACCCGCAGCTTGCGGCGGATGTTCTCCACGTGCGTCTCGATCGTCCGCGGGGCGACCGACAGCCGCCCGGCGATGGCATGATTCGTGAGCCCTTGGGTGACCAGTTCGGCGACCTCGAACTCACGGTCCGTCAACGCCTGGGCCCGGCGCGCCGACCCGAGCAGGAAGCCGAGTGCCGCGTCCAGAACCTCTGCCCAGTCGCCGTGGTAGTAGAGATGACTCGTCCCGGCCAGCGGGACCAGCGTCGCCTTGGGAATGCTCGCGGCAACCGCGCGCCCGAGCTCGAACCTGGTTCCCTTGTCGCCTTCCCGGTGCAGAACCGCGGTCGGCGTCCGGATCGCGGGAAGCACCGCTCGGATGTCCGTGTCGTAGTACGCCCCCAGCAGCCGCGCGGCCACCGCGGCCGACGAGCTTTCCCGCTGGAACCGGGCGAACGCCGCGACGTCCTCGGCCGTCGGGCCGTCGACGAACGCGCCCGCGAGCGCGCGCAGCCCCAGGCCCCAATGCGCCCGGACCAGGGCCACCACGGACTCTCTGACCTCGACGGGCGCCAGGTCCCGGCCGTTCGCGCACGTCCCGTAGAGCGCGAGCGCGTCGACGCGCTCCGGGTACCTCGCCGCGATCTCGGCGGCGAGCTGGCCGCCCTGTGAGGCGCCGAAGAGCCGAAACCGGCGGGCGCCGGCCGCGTCGGCCACCGCGAGCGCCGCGGCCACCTGCCCGTCGAACGACAGGTCGACGCCGTCGCGTGCCGACAGGCCGCATCCGGGCTTGTCGTACCGAATCACGGTGAAGTGCCGCGCGAGACCCTCAAGGAACTCGCCGAACGAGAACAGGTCCAGCTGCCCGCGAAGATGAGTGATCCAGCCTGAATCGCACAGCAGCGCCGGCCCCGTCCCCACCGTCGAGTAGGCGACGCGGCCGACCGGCGTGGCGCAGTACCTGATCAGCGTCCGCACCCGTCCACGCTCACATGTCCGGCCGGCCCGGTAAAGGAGCGAGACGGGTTCCCGACGTCGCGGGACGCGCGTTCGGGCCGCTCGCCGCCTCCGCGGTCCCAGACCGCGCGCCACCCCGAGACCAGGTCAGGGCCGCGCGGGGAGCACCTGGCACTTTGATCGGCTACCGTGTCCAGGTTCGATTCTGGAACCATCCGGCCAGAGGAGGCACCTATGGGTGACCAGCAAGTGCGGATGATCGTGCTGTCGACGGACGATCTCGATGAGTCGATCAGGTTCTACACGGAGACCCTCGGCTTCTCGCTGAAGTTCCGCGATGGCGCCCACTACGCGGCCCTCGACGGGGGTTCCGTCACCCTCGCCTTGGCGACCGCGGTCGACCACCCGATTCCCGGCCAGGTCGTCGTCGGCATCAAGACCGACGACGTCGACGGCGCGGCCAAGGCGATCGAGGAGAACGGCGGCGGGATCGTGAAGGGCCCGTACGACGACGCCCACGAGCGCCGCGCCGTGGTCTACGACAACAAGGGCAACGGCCTGGTCTTCTACAAGCCGCTCCCGCGCTAACCGGCCTTTGGACCACTTCCACGCCGACCGGTCTCTCGAGCCGGCGTGGAAGTGGATCCGCCGACCGAGGGCGCGGCCACGGCTCGCCGCCGCCGAGCGAACCGCAGCCTGGGATCGGAGTCTTCAGCCCAGGTCAGGGGCGCAAGCGGCGGTCACCGGCCCGCACCTGGGGCGCTCCGCGGCCACAAGGTCCTACGTGGCCCGGCCCCTCTGACGATCCCAGGCCGCGCCTTTCCCCGGGAAGTGGTTCGGTCAGGTTTTCGCCCAGCGGGCGCTGGCGAACCCGTACACGCCGAAGGCGATGAGTCCGACGGCGAACGCGCCGAGGAGCCAGGGCCCGTATGCCTGGTCCGCAAGGGTTCGCAGGGTCCCGTCCAGGCCGGTCGACTTCTTGGGATCCGCCGTCACCGCGGCGTCGACGACCAGGCCACCCGCTATCGCGAAGACGATCCCGCGCGCGATCGTTCCGACCATTCCGATCACGACGACGGCCCTCCTGGTCGCCCCGTGCAGCTCCCCCATCCGCAGCTGCTTGGCGAACTTGCGGGTGGCGCCCTGGACCACCAGGGCGACGCCAATCGCGACGACGGCGAGCCCCACCACGGCGACCAGCCACTGACCCCCGGTGTGCCGCAATATCCGCGCGGTGAGCGTGGCCTGCCGCTGCGCCTGCCCCTCGCGATTTCGGCCCGCGATGAAGCTGAATGTCATCACGCTGAGTGCCGCGTAGATGATGCCGCGACCCAGGCAATGCAGCCGAGGCCCGATCTTGCGCCCCTCGCCGGCGACCCCGAACGCGGCCTCGCTCAGGAGCCAGACCGTGTAGGCGACGAAGCCGAGGCCCAGCAGCCACAGGAGGGTGACTCCGTACGAATGCCGCGCGAGCTCCGCGAAGGCGCCGGTCTGGTTCGCCTGATGCTGGCCGTGCCCACGAGCGATCTCGACCGCGAGCCACCCGATGACCAGATAGGAGAACGCCCGGGCCGCCAGCCCGAACCGTGCGAACCCGTCCATGACCTTGCTGTCCGCGGCCCGCCGGGCCGGCGCTGCGACCTGCGTCATGACACCCTCCCCATCCGCGAACCGGCGTCCTGTGCGCGAGTCGTTCCCGCGGGCCGCGCGAGCTCCGCCGCGTCAGGCCGTCGACGTCCGCAAGCGTGGAAGCCGCATACCCCGCCGAGCACGCGCGAACCGGACGTCATCCGACGAGATCAACAAGGCTCGACGTCCTTATCAAGTACCGCGCCGACCAGGCCGAACCGGTCGCCGCGTGCGCCACGGTCAAGGCCAGCGCGGCGGCCGGCGCGGTGAAGGGATTCCGGCCGCGGCAGGATGAATGAGCCTTTTCCGTCGTCGCCGCCGACCAGGGCCTGGGCGGCCGAGGTCTCGGTGAGATGGAAAAGGCTCAATACGCCGCCGCCCTGCGCCGAATCGAGGCCAGCCCACCTGACCACGGCGGCGGCGCTATTGGATGGCGCGGCCGCACCAGAAGCCGTTCTGGTTGACGGCCGACGGCGGTGGCACGGCGGCGAGGCTGCTGCCCGTCGGATCGACCTTGAGGAAGTCGACGCAGATGGTCGGCCGTTTCGGCTGGCTGAGGTCGACGGGGGCGATCAGGCCGTTGCCGGTGAAGGCGGTCACCTTCCGCAGGTTCCTGATGAAGGCGTCGCGGGTGGGACAGTCGCCCGCGGCTTTCAGGCCCTGGATCATCTCGTCGGCGGCGACATAGCCATTGAGAGCGAACTCGTCGTACGGATCGGCGAGCTGGGGGGCGTAGCGGCGCATTGCGTCGTCGTATCCGAGCATCGCGGGCGAGTTCATCGGCGAGAAGCTCGACAGGAATGACAGGCCGGCCATCTGCGGGCCTTGTTGCGCGATCATCCCGCCGTTGTCGATGCTGCTGCCCAGTACGACCTTGAGCCTGACGCCGAGCCGCTTCGCCTCGGTGTAGATGTCCATGACGGCGCTGGTGGGGGCGGCGACGACGAGCGCGTTCGCGCCGGAGCTCTTCAGTTGCGCGGCGATCCTGGCCGGGCTGGTGCCCGCATAGCTGACCGTGCCGACGACCGCGATCTGGCTGTTTCGCAGGCTGGGCGCGATCTTGGCATCAAGGTTCTGGAACACCTCGAAGGTCGGGTCGGCGACGATGAGTGCCTTCGTGCCGCCCTGGGCCTGGACGTAGTCGCCGAACGTGGAGACGACGCCCGGGTTGAACAGGTTGCCGAAGTCGAAGAAGTTGGGATACCTGGTCCAGTCGGCGGTCGTGGCCGCGCCGGTGACCGGAACGTTCCGCACGTTCAGCCAGGCGGCCGAGTCGCTGACGACGATGGACTGCGCGATGAGGCCGAAGACGTGCTCATTGTCGACCAGGTCGTGCGCTGCCGCCGAGAATGTCGAGGCGTTCGCCTGGTCGTCACGCCACACGAGGTCGATGGTGCGACCATTGACACCGCCGTTGGCATTCTGTTGGGCGATGCGCGCCTCGACCCCGCTGCGCGTCCCCCGGTACGTGGACGTGATGCCGTCCGGCCCCGAGTCCGGATAGATGAGCCCGATCCTGATGGAGTTCGTCGTCACACCAAGCACCTGCGCCGAGCAGGCGCCGGCGGCGGCCGCGCCCGAACTCGACAACGGCGCGCAGCCCGCGAGAACGGCGGGGGAGGCAGCCAGCAATACGAACAGGATGAATGTGACGGTTCTCACGCGTAGATCCCGGAGCTTCACCGGCCTTCTCCCTGGCTGATCAGGTCTGAGTCCACCGCGGCGTCTCCATTGAGCCTCTCCAGGCCGCCTCCACCCCGACCTACCAAGGTCTCGTGATCAGGAAAAGGCGACTTGGGCCGTTATGAACGGTAAGGGATTCGCCGCGAAGGACTTCCGCCGGGGGGCACGGCATCTCGATACGTTCACGTGCCGATTTCCCGGAAGTCACCAGAAGTACATATCGGGGGCGAGTTGGGAACAAGGCCACGTCGGGACCACCGTGGACCCTCCGCGCCAGACTGGGAATGCCCACCTCTCGCTCGCCCGTACAGGCTCCGGCCGGCCGGCCATGAAAGGCCTGTTCAAAGCCTCGCGTCACGAGTTCGGAGCCCTTGCCGCCGCTGCCGGCAGGGGCGGCCCTCGGGACTCTCCGGATCGCGCGCCTCGCGCGAAAACAGGACAATCCGGCAAATTGGCACTTTCGAGCTTGTCGCCATGCGGCCGCCGCAACGGCAGCGACACCTACCTATGGTGCCGCCCCCGGCAGGTCGACCCGGTTCCTTGATCACCGTTTGGCACTCTACGGGTTGTGAATCCGGGGGGGCGGGCCGGTCACGACCGGTAGCGGGTCGAAATGGCGATCATGAGCGCGCTGGGACGGGGCGAACGATGTCTGGAGGGGAAATACCGCCGGGGCAGCGATCCTCGTGTCGCTGCTGGGCGGCATCTTCGTCGTGTGGAGATTCACCGGGCTGACGTTCGCTATTCGCGACATCGACACGTTCCGGGGCGAGGCGCTCTTCTGGGCCGCGATTCTCGTGTCAAACACCCTCGGGACATCGATGGGCGACTTCCTGTCCGACAGCTCGGGCCTCGGCTACGCCGGAGGTGCACTTCTGATCGTCGGGTTTCTTGGAGTCCTCCTCGCGTTGACGCGCGTTTCCGCGGTGTCCAATGTGGCACTGTTCTGGCTGGCTTTCGTACTCACTCGGCCGCTCGGGGCCACCGCGGGGGATTTCCTGACCAAGCCGGTCGCCAAGGGCGGTCTGCACCTGGGCACTCTCGGCTCGTCGGCGGTCCTGTTCGCGGCTCTCTTCGGCTTCGTGGGATACGCCCAGCTGCGGGAGCGCCGACGTGTGACCATTGGCACGGAGACCGCGGCTCTTCCATAGGGCGCCGAGCAGCGTTGACAGGTCAACGAGGCACATCCGGCGCACGTCGCCGAGTCAACCCCCACTTCCCGAAGTGCAGCGGCAGTCCTCGGCCTGGGTGTAGGTAGGGCGAAAGACCGCCACGACTCGCTCGCTTACTATCGCTCTGTGGTGACAAATGAAGGTCATGACGGAAAATTGACACGACGGGCGTCGGCATAGCCAATGCCGTAGGACAATTATGTGGCTATGGAAAAGGCCGACTTGACGAATCATGGCGAGGGCCCACCGATCAGGACCAGGACGACCGCGGTCAGTCGACAGCGTGCCGCGCGCGGGCGCACCGGCCGCACCATCGCGGCGACCGTGGTGATGCTCGCGCTGGGGTCCGCGGGATGTGCCGGTACCAAACCGGGTCACTCCACGGCGGCGGGGCCGACGGTCACCACTGCCGCCACTCCCGAGGTGAGCGCACAGGGCGGCTCCGTGTCGGCCAGTTCGGTGTCGACCGGGCAGCAGGTCGCGGCGCGCAACATACGACTGGTCCGGATCGGCACGGCCGACCTCGCGTTGCAGTTCGAGTTCGCCAATGAGGGCGACAAGAGCATCAGCCCCGCCGACCTGGGATGGACCCGCTCACCCACGTGATCGCGTTTCTCGCCGACCTGCCGCGCGGCACCGGTTACGCCACACAGCGCACGCCCAAGGCCAACCCGGACATCGCCTTCTCCCGTCCCGACCAGGCCCGCGCGAGCGCGACCACGGAGAAGGAGGTCGCGGCCGGCGAATCCGAGACAGTCACCCTGGTCTACCCGGCCCCGCCGGCGGAGGCCACCTCGATGCTGGTGATGGTCGACGGGTTCACCCCGGTCGAGGTGCCGATCCAGGCCCAGGGCGCGACCACACTCAAGGACGACCCCGTCCTGCACGTCGACAGCTCGCCGACCGACGAGCAGAACCCGCTGGTCGAGCCGCTGGTCTGCGCGACCGAAGGCGGGTCGACCGCGGCTGCCCCGGCCAAGACGTCGTTCCGGCTGCCCAGCGACGTCCTGTTCGCCTTCGGCAGTGCCACACTGTCCCCCACCGCGGACGCTGCGATCGACGCGCTGACCAAGCAGATCACCGCCACCTCCGGCACCGTCACGATCGACGGCTACACCGACGCGATCGGCACCGACGCCGACAACCAGAAGCTGTCCGAAGCACGGGCAGCCGCCGTGCAACAGGCGATCGCCGCCAAGCTCGGCTCGGACTTCACCTACCGGACCGTGGGCTTCGGCGAAACCCACCCTGTCGCGCCCAACACCAACCCGGACGGCAGCGACAATCCCGAAGGCCGGGCGCAGAACCGGCGGGTGGAGCTGACAGTCGACGCGGCGGCGGGCGACACGGCACAACCTCTGCCGGCGACCGAGGCCCCGAACACCTCACTTGACGGATCCTCGCTGACCCCCAAGGTGCGCAGCGTGACGACCCTCGCAGGGTTCACCCTCGCCCAGGTGGCGATCCGTAACTCCGGCAGCGACGACAAGGCACTGGGCTACCTCAACGACCCGAACCGCATCGGCCCCGGGGGCATTCGCGCCGACACCGGTGGCGAGCTGAGCCTGGCCACTGCAACGGGCGGGCGGCTGCGACCGTGCGTGTTCACGCCGTCGTGGTGGGGGCTGCTCGCCAACGGCAGCGGCGCCGACACGGTGCCCGCCGGAGGCACCCTTGTGCAGTGGGCGCTGTTCGGACCACTGCCCGCGGACCAGAAGTCAGTCCAGGTCGTCGTCGGCGGCTACACCGAATCCTTGCCGGCTCAGGTCACATCCGGTTGACCCGTCCGGGTCGAACACAGATCAGGGATTTGTCGACCATCAGCGACGGCGCAACCAGTGATGCCCGATTCGAGGTGATGGACCGGGAGGCAACGGTCTCCAGGGGCTCGATGCCGGCCGTCTCCCTGCCCTCCGTAAGCTCCCGATGTGCAGATCATGGCGGTAGGACCCGAGCCAGGCCTGATCGCCATAGGCGCCAACGCGACCGGGATTTTCTCCATCGGGCAGGAGGCCACCGGCGTGGTGGCCATTGGGCAAATGGCCACCGGCGTCGTGGCGATCGGGCAGATCGCCACCGGAGTGGTGGCCATCGGGCAGGTGGCCCGGGGCGGCGTCGCGGTGGGCCAGTTGGCGCTGGGCCTGGTGTCCTTTGGCATGCTCTCGGTCGGTGTCTGCTGGTCGGCCGGTCTGGTCGGGATCGGTGCCTTTGCAGGCCCGGGCTTCATCGTGGGCCTGTTCGGTCGGCTGTCCCCGTTACGGCTCGTCGGCCGGGGCAGCGGGCTCCCGCGGGTCGCCGGTCGGGGTAACGCCGACGGTGCGCACCTCGCATTCGTACCCGGTCCCGCCATTGAACTGGCGGAAACCCGTGGCGCGGGCAGGCTGGTACGTGGCCCGGCCCTCAAGCCGCGCCGGATGGCGGTCGGGGTAGCCGTAACGGTTGCCATCGCCACGTTGTGGTGGTTCGCGGCCGGGGCGTCGCTGATGCACGCCCCGGCCGCCGGCCAATCCAAGGCCGTCTGGATCGACGCACCGCCGGACGGCTGATTGCACGGAAGCCCGGCTGGCACCGCCGCCTCGCACCGATGCTGGGCCTGCGTGGTCGGCTGGCCCGGCGGGATCGCACCCCAGCCTCCCTTGAAACGGAGCGTAAGCGACAGCGGTGTAGTCGGACGCTGAGTCGTCGGAGTTCTCCCCGGGTCTGCTTGCCTACTGGTCGCGCGCCGTGTCCGGGCCGGTGACGCGCTTGAGCATCGGCAACGTGGAGCGCGATGGCTGTCAGGGACGCGACCAGGCCGGCTAGGACGAGGACGCGGTGACGCGGCCTTGACTTCGACCATGGCTCGACCTACGGAAGATGCGGCGACGAGACGACGTGGGCTGGGCCGATCCCGCGGTGCTGATCCTCACCAGCCTCGCGGACGGGCCCAAGCACGGGTACGCGATGACGGCGGATATCGCCGAACAAACGGGGGTCACGCTGGGGCCGGGCACGCTGTATGGCGCGCTGTCCCGGCTAGAGGAACGTGGCTTCATCCAGGCGATGCCGGGTGAGCAGCGGCGCCGGCCGTATCGGATCACCGCCGCCGGCGCGACCGTGCTGCGGGAACGGCTGACAGCGATGCGCTCGCTCGTCCGGACCGGCCTTTCTCGCCTTGACGCGGTCGTGGCATGAACAGCGCGCGGCGGTGCGCGTCGCTCATCCTCGGCTGTTACCCGCCTTCCTTCCGCGAACGTTATGGCGTCGAGCTACGCGGGTTGGTCGAGGACACGGACGTCCGAGTGCGGACGGTCCTGGACCTGATCGTGGCGGCCGCGCGCGCCTGGGGGCGGGCGGTCACGCCGGCCGACGGCACGGAACGAACACGGCGTCGACTGCAGGCGAGCGCCGCCACCACCTGGGTGTGCTGGTGCGCCGGGTTCCTGGTGACACCGGCCATCAACCGGGCGCTTCTCGACCCGAAGCCCGCCCGTGTCCCGCCCGGCGTCCTTGCTCTCCTGAACACAGCGCTGGCCCTGATCGCGATGAGCGCCGCCCTGGTCGTCGTGGCCGCGTTCCCCGTGCTGCGGGTCCTGCTGGCTGCGGTCCGGCGCCGGGACGCATCGGTCATCCGTCCGCTGTTCGTGCCTGCGGCTCTCGTCGCCGCGGTGGTGCTCGGCCTGGCCGGACTGGCCGCCTGGCGGCGAACCTACCCACCCATCGCGCAGAACCCGCATTTCTCGGGGCTGTTCATCGGCGCCCTCACCGTCTGGGTGCTCGGCTTCGTCGTCGCGCTGATCGCCGCCGGGCTTGGCCCCGCCCTGGCGACGACGCGGGCCGCCCCGCCTCTCGCCGCGTTGCGCCTGCCGGGGCTGCTCGCCCTGCCCATCGCCGCGTTGCTCACCCTCGCCACCGCCGCGTCCGCGACGGCCGTGATCCTGATGCTGCCCACAGCCCAGGCCGACGGCGTGGGCCCCGCCGCCCTGGCCCTGACCACCGCCGTCCTCATGGCCGCGGCCGTGGCGTCGGCGGTCGCCCTCACCGCGGCTTCCCGCGGGCTGCCGGCCGCCCTTCGCCCGACCCGAGCGGGCTAGTGCAGCCCCGGCAAGGTCGGCCCGGTTCCTTCATCACTGATTTAGCACTCCACGGGTCGTGCATCCGCGCCGGTCACGACCGGCGGGACGGGGCGAACCTCGTCGGGACGGCACTAGACGTCGAGAGCGTGGGCCAGGGGGACGCCGGGGCGGTACGCAAGGTGGACGTAGCTCGGCGCGTCCAGCACCGCGAGGTCCGCGCGCATTCCGACCGCGAGCGCACCGATGTCGATGCGGCGCAGCGACTGGGCGCTGCCGGCGGTCGCCGCCCAGAGCGCCTCGGCCGGCGTCATCGCCATCTCCCGCACCGCCAGCGCGATCACCAGCGGCATCGAGGAGGTGTAGCAGGAGCCGGGGTTGCAGTCGGTGGCGAGCGCCACGGTGACCCCCGCGTCGAGGAGCCGCCGCGCGTCCGGGTACGGGGAGCGGGTGGAGAACTCGACGCCCGGCAGCAGCGTGGCGACGGTGGCGCCACCGGCAAGCGCGTCGACGTCCGCGTCGGTCAGATGCGTGCAGTGGTCGACGCTGGCCGCGCCGAGCTCGACCGCGAGCCGCACGCCGGGCCCGTACGCGAGCTGGTTGCCGTGCACCCGCAACTCCAGGCCGGCGGCGTGCCCGGCGGTGAGGATCGCGCGGGCCTCTTCCCCGGTGAAGGCGTGCGCACTCGCCGGCTCGCAGAACACGTCGATCCAGCGGGCGTGCGGGGCGCAGGCGGCGAGCATCGGGCCGGCCACCAGTTCGACATACGCGGCGCGGTCGACCCCCGGCGGGACGACGTGCCCGCCGAGGTAGGTGGTCTCAGGGCTCACCTCGCGCGCGAGGCGCAGCGCCCGCTCTTCGTCGGCGACGGTGAGCCCGTAGCCGCTCTTGATCTCGACTGAGGTCGTGCCCTGGGCCCGCATCTCGGCCAGCCGGGCCGCGAGCAGGAGGCGCAGCTCGTCGTCGGACGCCGCCCGCGTCGCCGCGACCGTCGTCGCGATCCCCCCGCCGTCGTAGGGGATTCCGGCCATCCGCGCGGCGAACTCGGCCGAGCGGTCCCCGGCGAACACCAGGTGGGCGTGCGAGTCGACGAAGCCGGGGACGACCGCGCGGCCGCCGAGGTCGCGGCGGGCGTCGCAGTCGGGCGCGTCCGCAGCGGCACCGACCCACGCGATCGTCCGGTCCTCGACGACGACCGCCGCGTCGGCGATCAGCCCCAGTGGGCTGCCGTCCCCGACCGTCGGGTCGTTGGTCACCAGCTCCCCGATGCCAGCGATGAGCAGCGAGCTCACGCGTGTCCTCGCTTCCCCGTAGTCGCGCGGAATGCTCCGCACACGCCATGCCGATCATTCACTCGCCCGGGCTCGCTCACTGCGTCTCGGGTTCGCTCCGTCGCTTCACTCGCTGCGCGGCCGTCCTCGTTCCTCGGACGCCCACTCCGCTCGCTCACTCCTGCGCTCACTGCGTCTCGGGTTCGCTCCGTCGCTTCACTCGCTGCGCGGCCGTCCTCGTTCCTCGGACGCCCACTCCGCTCGCTCACTCCTGCGCTCACTGCGTCTCGGGTTCGCTCCCGGGGTTCGCTCACTCCTACGCTCACGGGCCTTCCCACAGGGGCCTGATCGCGTCGGCCAGCAGCCGGCCGACGTCGCCGAGCCGGTGCCGGCCGTCCTCGACGACGGCCTGTCCGCCGACGACCACCGTGTCGACGTCGGCGGCCGTGGCGCAGAGCAGCACCTGCGCCGGCGCGCTCCCCGCGGTGCGAATGGAATCCAGCCGCACCGCGACCAGGTCGGCGCGGGCGCCGGGTTCGAGCCGCCCAGCGTCCGGCCAGCCGAGCCCCGCGTGGTCCGTGAGCGCGGCCAGCAGTTCGTCGGGCCGGAACCGGCCTCGGCGCAGCGAGACCAGCCGCTCGTGCATCTCCAGGGCACGGGCCTCCTCGACGAGATCGATCACCGCGTGCTGGTCCGAGCCGAGGCTGAGCCGGCTGCCCGCGTCGCGCAGTGCCCGGGCCGGGCCGATGCCGTCGGCGAGGTCGCGTTCAGTGGTCGGGCAGAAACAGATGGTCGTACGCGTGCGCCCCAGGGTCACGACGTCCTCGCCCGTCACATGTGTGGCGTGCACCGCCGTCGTGGCCGGACCGAGGGCAGCCGCCGCGGCCAGCAGCGCGGTGGGGGTACAGCCGTAGTGCGCCTGGCACGCCTCGTTCTCGGCCGGCTGCTCGGAAAGGTGGACGTGCAGCGGCCGCCCGGCCGCGGCCTCGACGACGACCGGCAACGCGGCGCGCGGCACCGCCCGCACCGAGTGCAGCGCGGCCCCGACGAGCATCCCGGCCGAGGGCGCCAGCGCCGCCACCCGTGCCGCCCACGCCTCGGCGTCGCCGTCGCCGAACCGCAGACCCGGCCCGGCGAGCGGCACGTGCCCGGTTCCTTCCAGGCCCCCGGCGAGGTAGCAGGCGTCCAGCAGGGTGAGCCGGATGCCGGCCTCGGCCGCGGCCTGTCGCAGCGCCTCGGCCATCGCGTTCGGGTCGTCGTAGCGGGCGCCGCCCGGCGCGTGGTGCAGGTAGTGGAACTCGCCGACGGCGGTGATCCCGGCGAGCGCCATCTCCGCGTAGGTCGCGCGGGCCAGGGTGAGGTACGAGTCGGGGTCCAGGCGGGACGCGACGGCGTACATCCGCTCCCGCCAGGTCCAGAACGTGCCGCCGACGTCGTGGGTGCGGCCGCGGATCGCCCGGTGGAAGGCATGGCTGTGCGCGTTCGCGAAGCCCGGAAGCACGATGCCGGGCAGCCGCCGCGCGTCCCCGGCCGGCGCCCCTTCGGTCACCGCGGCGAACCGCCCGTCCGCGACGTCGAACAGGACGTCGCGGGCCAGCCCGCCCGGCAGCAGCGCGCAAGGCGCCCACCACCTCACCGGGCGAGATCCGCGAGGACGCTGGTGAGCGCGTCGACCCCGGCCAGGCAGTCGTCGGCCTCGGCGTGCTCGGCCGGCGAGTGCGAGACACCGGTGGGGTTGCGGACGAAGAGCATGGCGGTGGGGATGCCGGCGCCGGCGAGGATCCCGGCGTCGTGCCCGGCGCCAGTGGCGAGGACCGGCGCGTCGTCGAGGAGCGCCGCGAGCCGCTTCACCAGCTCCGCGTCGAAGGCGGTGTCACCGGTGAAGGACTCCTCGGCGATCGCGCCGCCGCCGACGGCCGCGACCGCCGCCGCGACCTCCCGGACGGCCGCCTCCCGCGAGCCCCGCGCGTCGAGCCACGCGCTCACCCCGGACGGGATCGCGTTGACGCCGTTGGGGAGCACCCGCACCTTCCCGACGGTGGCGACGCAGCCGTGCCGCCCGGCCTCGCGGCGCGCCGCGAGGATCACCTCCGCGAGCGTCAGCATCGGGTCGTGCCGGTCGGCGAGCCGGGTGGTGCCGGCGTGGTTGGCCTCGCCGGCGAGGTCGAGCCGCCAGCGGCCGTGTGGCCAGATGGACGAGCCGATGGCGACGGGACGGTCCAGGTCGGCGAGGCCGCGGCCCTGCTCGACGTGAAGCTCGACGAAGGCCCCGACGCGGCGCAGCGTCTCGGCGTCGCGGCCGAGGAGGCCAGCGTCGTGCCCGGCGCGCGCCATCGCGTCGGCCATCGTCACGCCGTCGGCGTCGGTGAGGCCCCGGGCGCGGTCCGGCGCCAGGGCGCCGGTGAGGATCCGCGAGCCGGCGCAGGCCACGCCGAACCGGGCCCCCTCCTCGTCGCCGAAGTTGACGACGCCGATCGGACGGGACGGCTCGAAGCCCCTCTCACGCAGGGCATCCAGCGCGGCGAACGCCGAAACCACGCCGAGCGGGCCGTCGAACGCGCCGCCGTCGGGGACCGAGTCCAGGTGTGAGCCGGTGACCACGCCCGGCTGCCCGGCGGCGAGCGCCGCGTCCGGGTCCCCCCACCAGGCCCACTGGTTGCCGGCCCGGTCGGTGGTGAGGTCAAGGTCGCGGGCCCGCGCCTCGGCGGCGAACCAGTCGCGCAGCTGCGCGTCCTGCGCCGTCCAGGCGAACCGGCGGTACCCGCCGGTCCCCGGGTGGCGCCCGATCGGTTCTAGCGCCGCCCACAGGGACGTGAAGCTCGCGCGGGACCCCCGCGGAATCGGGCGCGCGGCGAGCGAGGACGCGGGGCGCTTCTGCCCGGTCAGCGCGAGGAGCGAGGCCGGGTGGCCTTCAGGCTCGGTCAGCGCGGCAAGCGAGGCCGACGGGCCTTCACGTTCGGTCAGCGCGACGAGCGAGGTCGCAGGCCGTTCCTGCTCGGCCATCGGAATCCGGAGGCCCCGATCCTTCGCCACCTTGGTGGCCAGGTCGTAGCCGGCGTCGACGTGCCGGATGACGCCCATGCCGGGGTCGTTGGTGAGAACCCGCTCGATCTTCTGCCGGGCCAGGTCGGTGCCGTCGGCCACGGTGACCTGCCCGGCGTGGATGGAGCGCCCCATCCCGACGCCGCCGCCGTGGTGGATGGACACCCAGGACGCGCCGGAGGCGGTGTTCACCAGGGCGTTGAGCAGCGGCCAGTCGGCGATCGCGTCCGAGCCGTCGGCCATCGCCTCGGTCTCCCGGTACGGCGAGGCGACCGAGCCGCAGTCCAGGTGGTCACGGCCGATGACAACCGGAGCGCTGATCTGACCGCTGGCGACCAGGTCGTTGAACCGCGCGCCGGCCTTCTCCCGCTCGCCCTGGCCAAGCCAGCAGATCCGGGCCGGCAACCCCTGGTAGGCGACCTTGTCCTGCGCGGCGCGGATCCAGCGGTGCAGGTGGTCGTTGTCCGGGAAGAGGTCGAGGATCGCCTCGTCGGTGACACGGATGTCGTTCCGGTCACCGGAGAGGGCGGCCCAGCGGAACGGGCCCTTCCCCTCGCAGAACAGCGGGCGGATGTACGCGGGGACGAAGCCCGGGAACTCGAAGGCACGGGCGAAGCCGCCGAGGCGGGCCTCGTCGCGGATCGAGTTGCCGTAGTCGAAGACCTCGGCGCCGTTGTCCAGGAAGCCGACCATCGCCTCGACGTGCTTGGCCATTGAGGCGCGGGCCCGGTCGGTGAACTCGGCGGGCCTGGCCGCGGCGTAGGCGTGCCAGTCGGCGACGTCCACCCCCTCGGGCAGGTAGGAGAGCGGGTCGTGCGCGGAGGTCTGGTCGGTGACGATGTCGACGGCGACGCCGCGGCGCAGCAGCTCCGGCAGGACCGTCGCGCAGTTGCCGACGAGGCCCACGGACACACCGCGCCGCGCGGCCTTGGCCCGCTCGCAGCGCGCGATCGCGTCGTCGAGGTCGTCGGCCAGCTCGTCGAGGTAGCGGTGCTCGACGCGGCGGCGCAGCCGGGCGGCATCCACGTCGATGATCAGGCAGACGCCGCCGTTGAGGGTGACGGCCAGCGGCTGGGCGCCGCCCATGCCGCCGCAGCCGCCGGTGACGGTGAGGGTGCCGGCCAGGGTGCCGCCGCCGTCCTGGCCGGCAGCGGTCGCGCGCTTCGCGGCGACCGCGGCGAAGGTCTCGTACGTTCCCTGCAGGATCCCCTGGGTGCCGATATAGATCCACGAGCCGGCGGTCATCTGCCCGTACATCGTCAGCCCAAGCTGCTCGAGGCGGCGGAACTCGGGCCACGTGGCCCAGTCCCCGACCAGGTTCGAGTTGGCGATCAGCACCCGCGGGGCCCACTCGTGCGTCCGCATCACGCCGACCGGCTTGCCGGACTGGACGAGCATGGTCTCGTCGTCCTTCAGCGTGGTGAGCGTGCGCACCATCGCGTCGAAGGCCGCCCAGCTGCGCGCGGCCCGGCCGGTGCCGCCGTAGACGACCAGGTCGTCGGGGCGCTCGGCGACCTGCGGGTCGAGGTTGTTCTGCAGCATCCGCAGCGGGGCTTCGGTCTGCCACGAGCGGGCGGTGAGGGTCGTGCCGCGCGGGGCGCGGACCGGGCGGGCGCCTTCCATGGTGCTTCCTTTCGGTGCCGGGACGGCTCAGTACCTCTGCTGCCACTCCGTCGGCTGCGTGTCAGCGCAGCGGGCCGGTGACGGACTCGGCCGCGGCGACGGCGTCCCCGCGCACGACGTAGGTGACGGCGGACTCGATCTCGGGCGCCAGGAACCGGTCGGTGCCGGGGCCAGCGACGTGCCGCCGCAGGCCAGCGCGGACTGCCTCGGTCGCGGCGGCCGGGGTGAGCGGCGCGCGCAGGTCCAGGGCGCGGGCCGCGGTGAGGAGCTCGACGGCGAGCACGCGGGCCAGCCCGTCCACCGCGCGGCGCAGCTTGCGGGCAGCCGACCAGCCCATCGAGACGTGGTCCTCCTGCATCGCGCTGGAGGGGATGGAGTCGACGGAGGCGGGGCTCGCCAGCCGCTTGAGCTCGGAGACGATCGCGGCCTGGGTGTACTGCGCGATCATGTGGCCGGAGTCGACGCCGGGGTCATCGGCGAGGAACGCGTTGAGGCCGTGGTTGCGCGCGACGTCGAGGAACCGGTCAGTGCGCCGCTCGGCGATCGAAGCGAGGTCGGCCGCGGCGATGGCGAGGAAGTCGAGCACGTACGCGACCGGCGCGCCGTGGAAGTTGCCGTTGCTCTCGACCCGCCCGTCGCGGGTGACGACGGGATTGTCGACGGCGCTCGCCAGCTCGCGGGACGCGACCAGCTCGGCGTGGGCCAGGGTGTCGCGCGCCGCGCCGTGCACCTGCGGCGAGCAGCGCAGCGAGTAGGCGTCCTGCACCCGGGTGCACTCCGCGCTGCGGTGGCTCGCCATGATCGCCGAGCCGGCGAGCAGGGCGACCAGGTTGGCCGCGCTGTCGGCCTGGCCCGGGTGCGGACGCAGCGCCTGCAGGTCGGCGGCGAAGACCGCGTCGGTGCCCAGCTGCGCCTCGACGCTCATCGCGGCGCAGACGTCAGCGGTGCGCAGCAGCGCGCGCAGGTCGTGGCAGGCGAGCACCAGCATGCCGAGCATGCCGTCTGTGCCATTGATCAGCGCGAGGCCTTCCTTCTCCTGCAGCGCGATCGGCGTGATGCCCGCGGCGGCGAGCGCCTCGGCGGCGGGCCGGAGCCGGCCGTCGGCGTCGCGGACCTCGCCTTCCCCGAGCACCGCCAGCGCGCAGTGCGCCAGCGGCGCGAGGTCGCCGGAGCAGCCCAGCGACCCGTACTCCCGCACCACCGGGGTGATGCCGGCGTTGAGAACCGCGGCGTAGGCCTCGGCGGTCTCCAACCGCACCCCGGTCCGTCCGGTGGCGAGCGTGGAAAGGCGCAGCAGCATCAGCGCGCGCACCACCTCGCGCTCGACCTCGGGGCCGCTGCCAGCGGCGTGCGAGCGCACCAGGCTCCGCTGCAGCTGCGCCCGCCGCTCGGTCGGTATATGCCGGGTGGCCAGCGCGCCGAAGCCGGTGGAGACGCCGTAGTGCGCCACGGTGTCGTGGGCGAGATGCTCGATGACCTTGCGGCTGGCCCGGATCTCGTCACGGGCCTCGTCGGAGAGCCGGACCGCCGCTCCCCGCCGGGCGACGTTGCGCACGTCGCCCGGACTCAGCGGGCCGACACCGACGACAACCTCGCCGGGGGCGGCGTTGGAGTTGTCAGTCATGCCTCCATAGCACCTGAGGAGGGGGGACGGCGCCACGCCGCGGACGCAGCCAGTGTCTGGGATACCAGATAAACGGTCTGGTGGCTCAGCACCACCGCTGCCACTCCGTCGGCTGCGTACTCCGGCCTCGCCCTCACGACCTCCGAAATCACGACCTCCCAGATCACGACCTCCCAGATCACAGACCTCCGAGATCACGACCTCCGAGATCACGACCTCCGAGATCACGACCTCCGAGATCGACTTCGTCGATCCCGCAGGGACCCCGTTCGTCGATCCCGCAGGAACCCTGTCGCCGATCCCGCAGGAACCCTGTCGCCGATTCCGCAGGGACCCCGGCGCTCCGGCGAGACCTCCGCACGCGGCCTCCTGGGTGTCAGGCCGGCTCGCCAGGAGTCGCGCGGTCCGGATCCTCCGCACGACCCAGGGCGAAGGGCGCCGCACGACCGCGGCGGACCGTGTCGGCAGGGGCCGTGAGAAGCCTCTAGGCTGCTCCGGCGTGGCGGTGGTCCCCGCGGCGGCGCAGGTGCTCGCGATCCTCCGGTACCTGGCGCGGCAGCCGGGGCCGGTGCCCGCGGCGGCGATCAGCCGCGACGTCCGACTCCCACGTTCGACGACATACCACCTCCTCGACACCCTGGAACGGGAGGGGTTCGTCGTCCATCTACCGGAGGAGCGGCGCTACGGGCTCGGGCTGAGCTCCTACGAGCTCGCGTCGGGGTACAGCCGCCAGGCGCCGCTGCAGCGCATCGCACGGGTGCCGCTGGCGGACCTCGTCGACCGCACCGGGCACAACGCGCACCTCGCGGTGCTGCACGGCCGTGAGGTCATCTACCTGATCGAGGAGCGCGCGCCCGGCCGCCCGTCCCTGGTCACCGACGTGGGGGTGCGCCTCCCCGCTCACCTGACCGCGAGCGGACGGGCCATCCTCGCCGAGGTCCCGGCCGCGCAGATCCGCGCGCTGTTCCCCGACCCGTCAGCGTTCGTGCTGCGCACCGAGCACGGCCCGACCTCGATCTCCGCGCTGCGCCAGTTGCTCGTCCGGACGCGGCGCCAGGGCTATGCCGAGGAGGACGAGGAAGTGACGGCCGGGTTCTCCTCCGTCGCCATCGCGGTGCTCGACCACAGCCGGCATCCGGTCGCCGCGGTCGCCGTCACCGTCCCGTCGCCCGACCTCGACCCGGAGCACCGCCAGGCGCTGGCGGCACAGGTGAGCCGCACGGCCCGCGAACTCGGCCGGCGCCTCGGCGCACCCTCCCCCGCCGCGCCGAGTCCATAGAGGTAGTCACGCAGCGCGAAAGCACCCGCCGCGGCATCGTCCGGCGGGCTCCCCAGGCTTCCGGCCGCGCGGGGATGCGCATAGCGCGCCCGCCTCAATGCACGCCCACGTCATCCACACCGCGGCCGGCTGGCAGGTCAGCAGAGACAGCTTCTGCACCATCATCAGCTCGATGGGAGTCGGGCTCAGCTGCCCGCCAGCCTGATCCGCCCCCCACGACCCCCTCGACACGCGGGTGAAACTGTCCTCCGTCGCGGTCGCGGAACGACGCGAAACCGCGACCACGGCGCAGGACCGTGCCCCGATCTGGGCCTCCGGGTCCGCGACCCGCGCCAGCACCCGCGCCGACGCCTCCGCCGGTATCCGGAGCGGCCCATTCCTCGGCCAGCTGCCGCCCCGGCCAGTCCACCAACTACCCAGGCGCGACCCGGAGCATCGGCCCAGGTCAGAAACAAATGGGATAGCTACACTGACGCGACCCGGGCGCGGCAAGGTCGGGTCCGTGGGCGACCCCGGCCGCCGAAAGCCGACATGGATCGTTCGCCGGCAACCTGG
>Ga0068863_100000443_pt1 | contig 41985 bp, 42 predicted proteins | sample KBSSwiS62_FD_66596 | JGI IMG/M metagenome (GOLD analysis project Ga0068863, IMG submission 66596) | Switchgrass rhizosphere microbial communities from Kellogg Biological Station, Michigan, USA - KBS Switchgrass S6-2 | ecosystem: Host-associated > Plants > Roots > Rhizosphere > Soil ... | reverse complement strand
TGAGCAGCGGGGCTCACCGGACTGGGCGTGATGCTCGAGAACGAGCTGGAGATCTTGGGCGCGGGCGGCGTGGGAAATACCTGCTGCCAGGTCCCGGCGGTGGAGTCGAAGAAGATATCCGTTGCCCAGAAAGGGGCATCGACTACCGGAACCGTCGGGCCGGTGTCCTTCATCCGTACCTGGATGATGCCGGCGTAGCCAGCTGTCGTGTCCAGGGTGGTACTGGACAGCAGGGACATCAGGTCAGCGTCGGCCGCGGCCGCCTTCACCGTCGGGTTGGTGAAACTGTTGACGGGAGCTGGCGCGGAAGCAATCGGAAAAGCGGTCGGCGTGGTTGCCTGGGAGAAGAACCAGTTCACGGAGTCCGTTTGGTTGTGGTCGGGAAAGGCGAGATAGATCGTGGCCTTGGTGGTTTCGGGCCGGCCAGGTGAAGAGGCGCTCGCGTAGTCGAACAGGTGCGACAGGTTGCTGCCACCGGTGATCTGGTTACCTGAAGAGTCGTAGAAGGCGATGCTGCCATTGGCGGCATTGGGATCACCGGTGATCGCCGGGCTGATGGTCACTGCCGCTCCGGCCCCACTTGATGTGGCGGCGAAGACAGTTCCGGCGAGCACGACGAGGCTAGCCAGTGTCGCGGCCCATCCCTTTGAGACTCTCACAATTCTCCCCATTGACTTGATCGTGGCGCCAGGTGACTGTCCCGGGCCCTCGGCTCACACTCCCGCGACGGTGGAACGCGACGGCAGTGCTGCGGTGTACAAAAGATGAACCACGCACGAACCAACGCAGGTGATCAGTGCCCGGCGCGAGATCCTCGCGTCCACAGCCCGATGCCGACCGCACCCACCAGAGCGACAACCGCCAGGGCGCCCAGCACGATGGCCAACAGGTGTGAGGACGAAGCGGGCGACGTTTGTGTCGACAATTCCCCGGAATCCGTGGCCCCCGGGTTGGACGAGGCACTGGGCGAGGTTCCCGTGGCGCTGGCGGTTGCCGGGCTGGACTTGCCGGCCTGAGCCGATGCGGTTGCCGATTCTGCGGCGGACCGCCGCGCCGCTGAGGCCGATGCCGACGCGAACTTTGACTGGGGCAGCAGCTGCGTCTCGGACGAGACCGCCTTACCGGCCTGGCAATCATCGCGTGATGAACCGCTGACCAGCTTCCAGGTCGAGCCGGTCACCTGTATGACGGCCGCCGGGTACGGGGAGGTGATGACGCCTTGGCTCGGTGAACTGAAGAACATTCGTAGCTGCACCAAGCCGTCCCACTGGGCCGGGTAGGCACTCAGGTTGTCGGCAAGTGATGAGTCGAGAATCGTCCCGGCCGCCATCGGATGCGCGTCGTTGCTGTACACCGAAGATCCGGTGAGTTGCTGCCCCGACCATTCCCCGGGGTCGATATTGCGGCGAGGTTGGTAGGCGTACAGGGTCGCCTTGGCGTTTGTCTTGACGCTGATGCCCTCCGTCGCGGCGACGGAGGAAACCGCCGTGCTCGCGAACGGCCGATCAGTCAGGCGTCCCGAGGTGATCGGATGGCCGTGGGCATCGCAGAGTCCGATCGTGCCCTGGGCGTTGGGATCGCTGAAGGGAACGCCGTCGGCGGCGGCTGGTCCGGCCGCGCCCAGCGTCATGCTTACAACGATGGCACCGGCGCCGAGGGCAGCGGCGGCTCGTGAGCAGATGGATCGGACGGTCACGGCGAGGTCCCCACTGTGATGGTTCGTTTGGATTCCGGCGACGTCGAGTGCCGCGACGGATTGAGTCGCCGACGGCGGCGAAGCCGGATCAGGACGGCTCCGATCAAACCGAGCAGGATGAGAATGATCAGCGGAATCCAGGGAATCGCCCAGAACTTGGTGGTCGCCGTCCCGTCGGTCAGGGGCGGATCAGCGTCCCCGGCCAGGGCCAAGGGCGTCACTGTGACCCGAGCGGTCATCAGGAATTCCGCCATGACCTTGCTGATGACGACGCTGACCTCGGCCGACCCGCCCGGGAGCAGCGGTGGCACATCGACGATCGCCGGCGCGACCCCGGTCTTGCCGAACAGGCCCTTCAGTTGCACTCGTTGCTGTCCGCCGAGGGTCACATTGCCAGAGTTGTGGACGTTGTAGCGGACGGTGACCTTACCGCGGCCCAGCACATTGGTCGCCCCGGCAAAGTGCGCGCGCAGATCGTCGATGTCCAGTCGGGCCACGAGGTGGCCACTGACCCGGACCGCGGCCCGCAATGCAACCCGCTGCTCGAAGTTCACGGGGCCGGTACTGCCCTTAACTCGCGAGGTCACCGAGACCACGATGCCCGCCGTATGGTCACCCGGCGTGGCCTTGGACGGGACGGTGAGGGTGACCGGCAGGATCACCGACTTGCGCGAAGCGATCGTGATGTGGCCGCTGCCACCAGGGGTTGCGATGTGAAACCACGGCGCCGAGTCGGTGCCGGGGCTGGCCTTGGGCAGGTACCCGATCCGGCCGTCGTTGCCGTTCTTGGCGTCCACGGCATACACCGCAAGGGTAATCGGCTCGAGGCCGAAGTTCTCGATCGCGATGTGGTCCGACAACTTTCCGCCCGGTGAGGCGAGGTAGCGCAGGTAGGGACGTTGGTCGAGCTTCTTGCCGTCCGAAGGTCCGATGCCGAAGGTCGCCGCCGGTGGCTTCGGTGTATCGGCGGGAGTGGCCGCCGCCGGTCCGATCACATTGCTCAACAGCAGGACGGCCATCACGGTGGCGAATACCGAGGCCAAGCGCCTGCGGGCACTGCTGTATCGCGCGCTTCGCGATTGGACTTCCATGGCGGGCAGCTAATCCTGGCGACCCGACCGGTGGCCCAACAGAAGGTGAACGGTGGTCTACGTAGAAACGCACGCAGCTCTCGATCACCGTGAGCGGCGCGACCGGGTCGGACAGAAATCGGCCGGCATCGAACGTGCCGGCAGGGCGGGCAGATTTACTCTGCCCGCCCTGCCGTTATATCGAGGCAGCCTCGGGCTACCTCCGGGGATGAAGCGGAACTAGCCCACCGTGAAGGTGATCGTGCCGGTGAACAGACCCGGCTCGGTGGACGACGGCGCGTTCAGGCTCAGCGTGCCCTGCATCGTGACCGTTCCCAGACCGTGGTTGGCAGTGGCCACCGTGTGCGAGGTGGTTCCACCGAGACCCAGAACGCCGGGGTCGGCCGGAGCCACACCAGCGGCGGCCGGGTTGTTGGTCGCAACGACCGTGCCGGTGAAACCGGTGCCGGGAGTTGCGGTGATCGCGGTCAAACCAAGGTTCTGGTTGTTGATCACGCTGCCCGGGTTGCTGCCACCGTCGGTGAGGTTGCTGGCCAGAGCCGACACAGTCCAGGGCAGGTTGCCCGAGCGGGTGTCGGTGACCACGATGTTCGCGAAGGTCGCGTGACCCTGCAGCTGAGTCGAGTCCGGGCTCAGAGCCAGCGTGCCGAGGTCCAATGCGTGAGCGGCATCGACGTACGGCGTGCTGATGACCAGCGTGCCGACCGGGACAGTCGCCTGAACGAACTGCTGGTCAGTACACACCGAACCTGGCTGAGCACAGGCACCAACAGCGGCGGCCTGGGTCAGGAAGGTGGACGGAGCCGACTGCGACACCGCGAAGGCGGTCAGGGACGTCGGGGTGAACTTCGCCACGATCGAGTGGCTACCCGCGGTGAAACCCGTCGGCAGGTCGAGCACGTAGGTGCCCGCAACCGAAGAGTCAACCGTGCCCGGCAGGGCGGTGGAGCTGCCGTTGTCGAAGAAGGCGACGGTACCCGCGGCGGCGCTCGGCGAGACGGTCGCGGTGAGGGTGGTGTCCGAACCGGCCACGGTCGGCGAGCCACCGATGGCCAGCGTGGTCGTGGTGTGGGTCGCGGCCGGGTTGACGGTGGCGCTGAACGTCCCCGTCGAGGAACCGAAGTTGGCCGTGTCGGTCGGCGTGAATACCGCCGAAAGCGCGTGGCTTCCCTGCGCGAGCGTGGAAACCGTGGCGGTGGCAACGCCGGATCCGTTGACCGCTACCGGCGAACCGATGTTGTTCGCGCCGTCCTTGAACTGGACCGAACCGGCAGTGGCCGGCGCTTCGGTCGCGGTCAGGGTCACGCTGTCACCAACGGTGGAGGGGTTCGGGTTGGCCGACAGCGTGGTGCTGGTGGCCGACACGACGTGCGGGAAAACCTGCTGCCAGGTGTTGGCGGCCTGGTCGAAGTAGATGTCAGTGGCCCAGAACACGGTGTCCTGCGAAACCGTCGGGCCGGTGTCGTACAGGCGAACCTGCACGATCCCCTGGTAACCCGAGGTCGTGTCCAGCGTTGTGGATGACAGCAGGGCGCCGAGGTTGGCGTCGGCCGCGGCGAACTTGGTCACCGGGTTCGAACCGTTCAACGGTGCTGGGAAGGTTGAGTTCGGGTAGGACGTTGGGGTGCTGACCTGCTGGGAGAACCAGTTGTTCGAGTCAGCCTGGGTGTGATCCGGGAATGCGAAATACACCGTGGCCTTCGTGGCTCCGGCCCGACCAGCGGTGGAGGCCTGGGCGAAGTCGAAGAGGTGGCTCAGGTTGGTGCCACTGGTGACAGGGGCGCCCGAGGAGTTGAAGAACGCCAGGTTGCCATTGGCGGCGTTGGCATCGTTGGTGATGGCCGGGGCCGGTACCGTCGCCGCGGCGTTCGCGGGAGCGGAACCCAGCATCAGACCACCGGTCGCGAGCGCAAGGGAAGTGATCCCTATCAGCTTCGCTTTCAGTCCGATCATGGAAAAGCCTTTCTCAGTAAGAGGATGTAGTGGGTCGGTGGGGCGGGCGAACCCGCCCCACCGGATGGATCACGGGCCAGATGCGGTGTACGTGCAAGCAGGATCGATACCCGAAGCCGCGATGAGGGCTTGGCCGGCACCGGTACAGAAGTACGGGGTGGCGCCACCCGGGTTGAACAGCATGGTCTGAATCCAGTTCAGCGTGCTACCGGGCTGGAACTTGACCGTGCTGGTGATGTCGGCGTGCCGGAAGTAGATGTACAGCGGACGCGTGGGGAAGAAAACCGCGGCACTGTCGGACGGAGCCGGGTCGGCCGCCGTCCACAACTTCACGTTGGGGGCCAGGGTCGGAGTCGAGGCGCCGGAAGCGGTTCCCGTTCCACCACAGGCAACCTTGATGGAAAGCCCATCACAGCTCGGGTCGTGGAAGTACCCACCGACACCGTTGTCCGTACCGTCAGAAAGCTTGCCCTGGAAGAGGAAAAGCCGGCTCTGCGACATCGGCTCGACCGCGTTGATCGCGTCACCGGATGCATCGATCGCCTCCGGGTCATTCTCTTCGACCGCGGTCACACACGGACCGGGAGTGATGTTGCCCAGCTGCTGCAAGAAGTAGTTACGAGTACCCGAACCAGCCTGCGGAATGAGCGGCTTGATCGTTCCGGCCGTCCCGCCGACGCTGCTCCAGTCGGTTACGGTGCACTGGTAGATGGCCTTGACCTGCGCCAATGAAAGCGCCTTCGCGGCGTGGCTCGTTGACGACGTCAGCATGCCGAGCGGGTCGTTGCCGATCTGCAGGCTGTCGAACAGCGTGTTCGTGCCGTTGGCCGACGAGCGACGGGCGAAGTCGACCAGGTTCTTGATGCTCTTGCCGGTGGTGGTGTTCGTGTCGTTGACCAGCAAGGTCATACCGGCGCCAGAACCGTTCGGACGCAGGATCGGAGCCCGGCCGGCGCGAAGCACGACAGTCGGGTTCTGGCTGCACGGCGCGTCGGCGTGGGTGGTGTTCTGGTTACCGGTCCCGGCGGTGGCACCGGTACCTGGCCCACACTGCGGACCTTGGCCGAAACTGCCGTAGGACAGTCGCGCGTTGGAATCAGCGGTCGCGTCGATGCTGATGAACTTGTTCTTCTTGCCGGCGTTGTAGCCGGGGTCGGCGAGGAAATCTCCATCGGCGATGAAGTCGATGCCGTTCTGCAGCGTGTCGGATCCGACACCGACGACGTCAGAAGACGACGGTGCGTAGTCCGCGTACGCGGAGTTCGGGGCGAGAGCGACGACGCTGGCGACAGCGGCGGCAACTCCCAGTCCGAACGACCATTTCTTTACCCGCATGGTCGATCCTTTCAGGGATGTGAGGAGGGCAGAAGAAGGTTCCCGGCTTCACACCGCTGGCAGGCGTTTGGATAGCTAACGGGGGATGAACCCCCAGACACATATCAGGAACACAGCTAAGGTTTCCCAGGCTGCGGTCGATACACGCCGGCTACATAAGGTTGGGCAGCAACTGCACAGCTGTTTCGCTGACGCCCCATAGCGCGGCCAGGACCAGCGGTGCGCCGACCAACCAGGTCTGCCATCGTCCCCACCGCTCGAAGGCCCAGGCGATGGCCAAAAACACCATCAATAACAAGGGAATCCACAACACGAGAGAGAACAGGGCACCGAAGTCGCCCTTCATGGTCTCTTCTGAGCGCGGGACGACCGACACGCGGCCGGGGGGCGTGGCAAACGTGGCCGTCTGCAGTCTGGCGTCAACATAGACGGGTTCGGTCGGTGTCCAACCATTGGACCATCGCCCACCTTGAGCGGTGACCAACGTCAACCGCCCTTGCCCGTCTTGAAGACTGATCGGAAAGGGATCTCCCTTATGACGCACGTCTTCCACGCGGTAGACGGCTGGCCCCTGGCCGGTCGTGACCTTGATAACGTCGCCCGGCTGCGCTTTGGCGACATCGCCGAAGACTCCACTGAACAGATTGGACCGTCCATAGATCATGGACGTCCCGGCCTGCCCGGGCAGTGGGGTGCTTCGCTTGTGTCCAGGGCCGCGAGTCAAGTCACCCGAAGCGGTTCCTTCAATGACGACAAGGTTTTTCAGGCCCAGAGCCGGTGAATCTATGAGGGCGACCGGAGCATCGGGGGTTATCCGGCCACCGAGCGGAGCCGTCCGCGGGCTCAGCGTGGTGAGTTCCTCTCGGAACAAGGCGTAAGCGTCATGTTGATGATGCGCGAACTGCAACGAGCTGAGCACCGTGGCGTAGAAGACGAACCACAGCAGGGCCACGCTGAGGGTGGCCAGAACCCACGTGATGATCATGGACGTGACGGTCGGGGGTGGCGCCGCGACTGCCGAGCGAACTTTGCCCGCGAGCATCGCGCGTTGCGACCGGGGCTTCGAAGGCGGGATGAACTTGTAGGACTGAGGCTGCAGCGGGGTGGTCGTCATCGCCGTCGACCAATTCCACTCATCCACGCCGAGCCGGCCGCGGAGACCAAGCCCAGCAAGGCCAGCCCGGCCACTGAGTAGCCGAGCCAGTCCGGCGCGACCGCTGAAGTCGCCCCGGCCGGCCGACTCGACAGTTGCGAGGCCTTGGTCTGGGGAGCTGAGATGGTCGGCGTCGAAACGATCTTTGGCGCCGCGATTGGTTGATCGGCGACGACATCACTAGGCGGCGTCGGGGAATTGACGATTGGTCCGCTCACGTCAGAGGCGGACGGCGAAGCACTGGACGCGGCCGGAACGGGGGTGGGCTCACCGGGAAGCAGCGGTACGGCACCGGACTGGCTGCCGACGGCGATCGCCGCGTCATGGGTGTAGTTCGCGAGGTTGCCCAGTCCGTTGGCCGAAGTGATCGGAAGGTAGCCGTCAGGCAGTTGCCCGTTCAGCAAGCCACGAGTTTGCCCAGGGCCAGCCACGTAGTTGAGAAAGTTCGCGAACTTGGTGGCGTCGTCGGAGGTCAGACCCTTGGTGGGAATGTCGGTCGAGATCAGCATCGTACCCGGGTAGGCGGCCTGACCGGCGCTGGTCGTGGCGAGGTCGTGATACGGCAGCTGCCAGGTGCCAACCGAGAAGTCCGGCTTCATGAGACGAGCCGCCGCGAGCACGGAATCATCCGACGCGGTAACGAAGCTGCGGTTGGATGCATCGGTGAACGGGGCCGATGACGTCGAGCTGTTGTGAGTTTGCAGAGCGGCCGTGGACAGCTGATAGCGGGCGGCGTCGCCTAGACCGACAACCCCGAGTAGGAAGCGAATACCGGGATTCTGGCGTCCGGCTGCGGTCAGCCGACGAGAATCGGCACTGTCGACTGAGCCGAAGACCGTGCAGTTGACCTGCGAATTGGTAATGCCGTACTGCATGTTGTAGGTGATGAGCGACGGATCAGAGACCGGGCTGGCCACCAGCGGCAGAATCGGCAGGTGCTGATCGGCGATGCATTCGTTGCCGAGCGGATCGTAATAGTTGTCCAGCAGCGGCCAGGACGAGGTCGGTAGCGCAATCTTGCGATAGTTGGGGTTGACCACCATGCCCCACGGGTCGGGCTTGCCATCCAACCAGGATCGGGCTTCAGGATCGGCCTGAAGGTAGGACGTGAGTGCCGTCATCACGTCGCTGTCGCTGGACATCGAGAACAGGGTCGCGCTGGCTTCGAGCTGATTGATCAGGTTGGTCGCCGCGTTCGGGTTCAGGGCGACGAACTCCGGATCGACCGACATATCCAGGGGATTCTTGGCCAAGGGCTTGTACGCCTCGGTCTTGGACCAGCCATCGCGCACCGCCGGGTAGGCCGGATAGGACATCGTCATCAGTTTGGCCAGCAGACGGGCGTTGAGCTTGAGGTCGGTGACCGCGTGATGTTGCTGGTCATCGATCGCGAACGCGATGGCGAAGCCCGTGACCGCCGTCGGTGCCTGAACGACCGGATTGGTGAAGCGAGTGGATGGGGCGCCGGCCTGAAAGATCGCTTTGACGCCCAGATACTGGCCATTCGTGAGCCCGGTTGCCAGTAGATTCTTGGCCTGGACCTCGGGCGTTTGCACCTGCTGCAGGCGGAACAGCTGCGGGTCGAGGCAGAACGTCGGCGCCCATTGCTGGGTGACCTGCAACATCAGTTGTGAGCCGTAGATGTTTTCGGGGCTGCTCCCGCCGGTGAGGTCGCACACGGCCGAGGTTTGGGCCAGCGTGATCGGCACCGTGATCCGATTACGCCAGTTGGAGGCGCTCCACCAGAGCTGACCGTTGACGGCAATCTTGGAGTTGGGGTCCGCTGTGCTCTGTCCACCGTTGGGTTGTCCCGGCTGGTAGAAACCGCTTGTTCCACAGGCCGTTTGAGCGGCAGCCGCATCAGTCGGCCGGTCAGCGGGAGGTAGATCGGCGGCGGAGGCATCGCAGCTGATCCCGACGATGGGGATGATGACGATCGCACATCGCACGGTCGCCGAACACCCCAGCGATCCGTTGGACTGAGAGTCCTGGACCACGAAGCGGGCGCTGCCCTGCCCGTCGGCTCCAGTGGTTCCGAACGTCGCATTGCTGGGGGTAGCGGGATCGGCGAGGACGGACTGTTCCGGAGCCAAACCCGCGCAGCCCAACGGGCCGCCGTAGTAAGTGGTCCCGTCAGCGGCGTCGAAGGGCACCCATCGTTCAGCTCCGGCGCCCTGCGAACAGCTTGCCGGAACCGTCGCCGGCGCTCCGACCTTCTGCTCCCGGTCGGCCGCGGTTGCGTAGCGGTCCAACCGGTAGGCCGGAAAGTCGCCGCGAAACCAGGGTTGGTAGCGCAGTTCGGGGGTCTGGGTGAAACAGGTCCGCGGACTCAGTTGCTCCTCGGCTGGAGCCGATGCCGAATCCACGCCGCGGCACTGCAGAATCACCACCGGATACTCCTGATTGGCGGCGAAAGGGGAGTTGTTGTCGTAGACGATCCCGGCCGTGGGACGCGCGCCCGACCAGGTGATTCCGACTCCCTGCCGGTTGCGAAGTCCATCGGTTACATCGACATGGACCGAGACCTGCCGAGTGTCGACGACCGAATCCGCGCCACCGATCAGGTGATCGCGAGTCACGGTCACCGTCTTGCTGAACGAGGAATCCGCCGTGTCGTCGGCCCGCGCCGACGGCGCGCCGAAGCTGGCCCCCGAGATCAGCAGTACCAGCGAGGCGACCAGACTGAGGATGGCCACCAGGCCCAGCGGACGGGTTCCGCGGCGCCGGACACCCGTGGCATGGCGTGGTGTCGCCCGTTCGATCACGATCGTTTCCTTGCCCGCGGGCGGATGACGTAGAAGTACACGAGCGGTGGGGCGATCAACACCACCAGCATCTCGATGACCGCAAGCGGGCCGAGCAAAGTGCTCATGTTCAACTGGCGATAGTCGGCCAGATCAGTCGCGGCCGGGGCCGCCTGCGCCGTTTGCGTGTCCGTCGCCACGGGCTCACCGGTCTCAGGATCGATGGTGGTCCCTTGGTTGGCGCCGCTCGCGCCGGCCTTGGGATTGGTACCCGGCTTGAGCGCCTTCGTCGTGCTTCCCGGTTGCCCGGCGGTACCGGCCGCCGCGCCGTTGGCGTTCGGGCTCGACGAGCCGTCGGTGCCGGAACTGTGAGGAATTCCGCTGGTGCCGCTGTCACCGGCACCGTCACAGGGACCAGCGTTCTTGAAGTCACACGCCGGCGGCTGCGGAGCAATTTGCGCCAGCCGATTGGCCGAAAGGTTGCCGGCAACGAATGTCGGGTTGTTGCAGGACGTCACATTGCGTGAGGTCAGATCGACGTTCGGGTCGGCCGCCTTGAGCTTGGCGATCTGATCGAAGCTGGCCTGGACGAGGTTCAGCGGCAAGGCCGAATAGCCGACCGGGCCGATCTGGGCCTGGCCCTGACACACCGAGTAGAACAGGAAGTCGGCCAGGGTCTGGCGCTTGGCCGTGTTGAGCCGATCATCGTTGGCCGCGGTCGGGATGATCCCGTAGGAGTAGGACGACAGCGGGTAGGTGCGCTTGTCGCTGTCGACGTAGACCTGGTCGAGCTTCTGCAGCAGATAGTTGGGGTCTGACTTGTTGGTGTTGATCTGCGCCTTCTGCAGGGCCACGGCAACGTTGAACTGGGTGGGCAGCGTGAAATAGCCGGCCGCGTTCTCGATCTTGGCGACCGGGTAGTTCTTGCCGAGGGCGTAGGAGTATTCGTCGTAACCGATGGCACCGTTGGCCGCCGCCGAGGCAATGTAGTTCATGACCCCGTCCGAACCGTTCTGGGCGATCATCGACGGCCCCTTGGGGTAGTACTCGGTCTCACCAGCTTTGCCCGTGTAGCCGCGCCAGATGTCGGGATGCTCGGTGTCCAGATACTGGGTGAATTGCGCGGTGGACCCGGACCCTTCCGAGTGCACGATCGGAATGATCGGGATCGACGGGAATTTGCGTCCATTGTTGTCGGCCGTGATCGCCGGGTCGTTCCAGTTCTTGATCTTTGCCGTGAAGATCTTGGCCAGGGTGGAACCGGACAGTCGCAGGTTACGCACCAGGCTGCCGTTGATCTGCAAGTGATACGCAAAGGCCGTGCCGCCCGCGACGATGGGCAGGTAGCCGTAGTCGCGGCAGTTGCTCGTGGAGCCCAGCTTGCACGGAACATCGACGTCACCGGTCTGCGGATCCCGGCCCTGGTAGCCGATATCGCTCACCGCAAAGTCGGTGGTGGAGTTGCCGAAGTCCTTACGGCCTTGGGCCGAACCGGTCGAGGTGAACACGACCTGCAACCCGCTGGAAGTCACCCCGGCGATCCACACGTTCAGCGCGTTGGTCGCCCAGGACGACCCCGATCCCTGAATCTGCTGATGGGCGGCGGCTTGGGCCGGAGTGCGGCTGAGCAGCATTGCCAGGCTCACCAAGACCGCAACCAGCGTCGCGGATCTCATTCGTCTCGGGCGGGCAGGCATCGAGCAACTCCTTCGACCGGTCACGAACGTCGGCCTCGTTTCCGGGCTAGCAAGCGGGTGATGATGAAGAGCACGAGGACGAGCACCAGCAGTAGCGACGCCGCCCCGTATGCGCGCGAGATGAACAGCGGCTGCCCGCTGCGGACGCCGGAGTAGATGTACAGCGGCAGGGAATTCATAGGCTCGTGCAGGGGATTCACGTTCGTGAAGGTGTTGGCGGCCGAGACGATCAGCAAAGGTGCCGTTTCACCGGTGATACGAGCGATTCCCAGGATCAGTGCCGTGGCCAGTCCCGAGCGGGCGGTCGGCAGTACTACCCGCCAGACGGTCTGCCATCTTGACGATCCCAGGGCCAGACTGGCCTCACGCAATCCGCTCGGTACGACCCGCAATGCGACCTCAGCCGAACGAGCGATGATCGGCACCATCGTCACCGACAAGGCGATGGCCACGGCAAAGCCGGACTTCTCCAGGCCGAGCAGAATCACCATCAGGACATAGACGAACAGGCCGGCCAAGATGTCGGGCAGCGCGGTCATCGCCTCGACAACGGTCCGGATGAGCGTGGTGGAGCGACCGCCGATCTCGCTGAGATAGATTGCCGTGCCCAGGCCGAGCGGCAGCGAGATGAGCGTCGCGATTCCCGCTTCAATGGCCGAGCCGATCATGGCGTGCCGGACTCCGCCCCGGTTCAGCGGGTCGGTGCCCGGTGACACCCCGCCCATGTCATGCAGGTAGAAGTTCAGATGATGAACGGCGGGCCAGCCCTTGACGAAGGTCGAGATGATGGTGGTGGCCAGGGCGAATCCGATCAGCAATGCTCCGCTGGCCGCGACGACCGCCGCCATCCGATCGATGACGATCGGCATCGGGTGCGCGCTCAGGCTGACCGCGAAGTACAAGGCGACGAACACGCCCCAGACGCACACGATGAAGCCCAGCGTCCCGCTCCACATCAAGACATGCTCGTAGATGACCCACACGAACGCCACGGCACCAAGAGCGCTACCCCACAGTGCGGCCCGATCATCCAGCGTCTTGCGCGGCAGCGAACGCGGTTGGTCTTCAGGCTCATGCTTGGACTCGGTCTTGGATTCGGCAAATGCCCGCTCGCTGGCCAGCGGTGGCCCGGACGGGTCGAGTTCGTCCTCGAACAGATCCTCATCAGAAACGGCAACCATTACGTCCTCAGATATCCGTACCGGTGCCGCTGCGACTGCGGCTCACGAAGACAGCGGCGACGGTGTTGATTCCGATCGTCATGAGGAACAACATGAAACCGGCCGCGAGCAGGGCAGTGAGTTGGGTCGAGGTGGCCTCGCCGAAGCTGCCGGCGATGAGGCCCGACACCGTCTGGGTGCCGTTGCTCAGAATGGCGATCTTGATATCGAACGCTGGTGAAATGATCAGCAAGACGGCGATCGTCTCGCCCAAGGCCCGGCCCAAACCGAGCATCGTGCCGCCGATGATGCCGCCGCGCCCGAAGGGCAGCACGACGGTGCGGATCATCCCCCATCGGGTCGATCCCAGAGCATAGGAGGCTTCACGTTCGCCCAGCGGTGCTTGACTGAAAACGCCGAGCATCACCGCACAGGCCAACGGAATCACCATCATGGCCACGCACAAACCGGCAATGAACGCCGAGGACGTGAACTGCGTCTGCGCCCAGAAGGCCGCCCGAGGATCAGTGTCGACCTTGAAGATCGGAATCCAGCCGAAGTAGCTGGCCAGCCACCGCGACAAGTAGAGCGCCCGGGGCTGCAACAGGAAGAATCCCCATAGCCCGTAAATGATGCTGGGCACGGCCGCCATCAGATCGACCATCGACACCAGGGTCGACTTCAACCAGGCCGGGGCGTACTCGCTGATGTAGAGCGCGCAGAGCAGAGCTAAGGGAAAGCCGACGGCCAGCGCGATGACCGCTACCTCCACCGTGCCGAGAGTGATTGCCGCGATGCCGACCTTGTCTCGCTCGGGCAACCACTGGGTCTGGGTGAAGAAGCTCAGTCCGTAGTGCCGGACGGTGGGTACAGCCTGATAGCCCAGGAACAAACCGATGGAACCGGTCAAGACGAGGACGAAGAAACCGATCGAGCGCGCGGTGAACCGAAAGACCCGGTCGGAGGCATCCAAGCCTGGGTTGATGGTGCGCGGACGGTCGAGTTCGGGTTCGTCCGGCTCGTCCACTTCCGAGGGCCACAGCGTGTCGATCATCCAAACCGACCGTTCACGTAGTCCGAGGTCCGCTGATCTTGCGGATTGTCGAACACCTGGTCGGTGGGACCTGATTCGACGATTACCCCAGGGCTTGATTGAGCGGCCAGGAAGAACGCGCACTGCTGGGACACTCGAGCTGCCTGTTGCATGTTGTGCGTGACGATGACGATCGTGACGTCGGGTGCCAGCTCGGCGATCGTCTGTTCGATCCGATAGGTCGAGGTCGGGTCCAGGGCCGAACACGGTTCATCCATCAGCAGCACGTCCGGCTCCACCGCCAGCGAGCGCGCTATGCACAGTCGCTGTTGCTGGCCGCCGGACAGTGATGAACCGGACGTGTGCAGGCGATCCTTGACCTCGTCCCACAGGCCGCCTCGACGCAGGCAGCGTTCGACCAGTTCGGCTTTCTCACTGCGGGAGACCTTGGTGCCGGTCAACTTGAGCCCGGCGGTGACGTTGTCGATGATGGACATGGCGGGAAAGGGATTCGGCTTCTGGAAGACCATGCCGATCCGCTTCCTGGTTTCGGTCACGCGCTGGCCGGCGTCATAGATATCGTTCCCGAACAGCCTGACCTCACCGGCGAGCTTGGCTGAGGGCACCGACTCGTGCATTCGGTTGAGAATCCTCAAGAAGGTCGACTTGCCGCAGCCTGATGGGCCGATCAGGGCGGTCACGGTTTTGGCGGGCATGTCGAGCGACACCCGGTCGAGTACCTTTCGGTTGCCGAACCAGGCCGAGACGTTCTCGGCGCGCAGGGGTGAGACCGGCATCGTCACGGCGACTCCCGGCCACTGACGATGGCCAGACCACGACCCGCCGCACCGGCACTCCATCGCCGAGCCGCGGACAGCATCACGTTGGCCGTGGTCGGTGCGTGACCAGCTCGCTGCACGAACAAGGTCAGCGCTCGCTCGCACCGAATCCTTCGGTCGTAGTTGTGCCCGGACATCACGACCGGCACGCCGCTGTCCAGCAGCTGCCAGGTCCATTCGTGTCCGACTCTGCGCATCACGCCTTCCAGATCGTCGATGCCGGCCTGCAGGGCCTCGACCGCCGCGGAACACGTGTTGGTATCGGGGAATTCGGCCACGCTGCGGCCGATCTCTCGGTTGTTGCCACTGAGTAGTCGCCACCGCAGTGGAGAACGCAGCGATACTCCGAAGATCTGAAAATGAGCCCCGCTCGACACCGCGGACGTCATAACCGGGATCGACTCCACCGGCCGCAGCACGGTGAGCGAGTCCCCCCTGGGCAGGCTCATCGCTGGGCCGCGAGCCGGCGGCCCGCCGCAGTGCGCAGCGCCCAGCCCGGGGTGTCGAAGGCGGGCGCGGCCGTGCTCAATGTGGTCAGGAAGTTGGCCATTGCCCGACCGACTTCTAACCGGCGGAAGTATCCGTTCGGCGAGGAAGCCAGTGGCCGCCCGTCCAGGCTCACCGTCCAACGCCAGCGCCCGTTCGCGTCAACAGCGACGGACGGAACCAGGCGCGCGCACTCCGACAGCAGCAGCCGGGCGTCGGCTTTCGCGGAGGCCGAGGACGAATAGTGCTCGGTGGCCAGAGCCAGCGGGCGATTGTTGGCCGCGAGCAACCGCCAGCTCGTCTGGCCGGCGCGGGACGGCACGAAAACAAATCGCGAACCGCGCTTGGGCTGCGTTGAACTCACGAGTCGGACCCCCACATGTTCCCGGACGGCTCAGCACGGTGCGCAGCCTGGGCAAGCATCGCGGTGGGTGACAGTACTCAGATGTAAGCAAGGTTAACGATGAACGTGCAGCTACTAGCCGCGGGACCAGAAGCCGACCATTTGGACAATTGCCTCCCGATGGTTCGCGCTGGATCGGGGCCACACACCAGACTCCGGATCGGGCCTCCCAGGGAGCAGCCATGACGAACCCCGCGAAGCGGGCGCACCGAGATTTCTTCGGGGCATCAGAAGGACCTTGGCCGGAGGCTCCAAGAGACGAACGGAAGCTCCCGCGCCACCGCTGGATCCTTGGACCGAGTTGCTGGGTCCAGTTGCCGTTCCAATAATAGTTCGCTTCGGCACAGATGGGATGGCGCAATAAGAAAGGGCTTTGCGTCCCACGCGGAGGTATAAAGCCCTCTCCCATTCATCACTAAGGCAGCGAATCATCGATTGTTAGGCGGCCCCTTTCGGAGTTGTCTTGTCGTCTCCTTCGGACGTTCCGCCGCGTTGTATCGATCGCTGCCAGCCAGGCTAGAGCCACTAGGGTGGGTTGCCACCAACTGGAGTCCCAGTCTCGGATGGCTAGGAGCGTAAGTAGCAGCGCGCTCGCGAAGCCGAAGGGCTCAGGAAGCCAGCGGCGCCACCGACCCGCTAGCATGAATACCAAAAGGGATATCCCCAATAGACGTTGACATAGCGATACCCATTAGTACGGAGCACAATTCCGTCTTCTCTTGGTCGCCAACTGATCCTCACCGCCATGCCACCTCTCAGATTCAGCATCCCACGGGTCGCCCGACCTACTTTAGGAGGTGAGCAACTGAAAACGGGTCAAGTGTTGCCACGCCGCAGTCGGGATGCGTAGGTACCAACTCGACGTATGACCAACCCGTATCAACCGTAACCGTAGCGCGATAGCCACGCGCCTCCCAATCGGTAAGACTCGTGGTCGCTGCCATGCGGATGATCATTTCTACCGACTCCGAAATTGCGCGCTGAACCGAGGTCTGGCGAGACCACCACGGAACCCAGTCGCCCAGCCCCCTTCCCATTACTGCTAGGAAGCGGCCAGTCCCTTGGGAAGTAACTTTCCAGTAAGTAGGCGTCCCGCTCACTTCGAGCTGCACGTCGCCTGGCAGCTCGCTCGAAACCGCGCTAGCAATTTGGCGGAGGAGGTTTGCCGACTGGGTAGCGTCAATGTTGAGCACTCTCAGCCCCTTCGGGCACATTTAGATTCGTTAGCACGGGTTACGGATACCCGCGCCCAGACGATGTATCTGAACTTTAGTCTTGGGCTCCCTCCCGATGCACGTTGACGCCCCAAGTCGCGTCGGACGGAATTTCGGCCCGGCATTCGTTCAGGAAAACATGCTCACAGGCCGAGTGACTGCTGTATCTCCGCTGCGGCCTGCAGCTTCAACGGGCTCTTCGCAACCGGCCACCCCGTAGCCTTGGAGAGCCGCAAAGCGGCGGCAGCCAGTGCCGCTGCCGGACCTCGTACGCCAGGACACGCCACCCAACGATCGGCGATCAAGATTGCCAACTCTCTGTCGTGGTCGCGATACCACCCAGGCGCCCGCAACGTACCAATACCGAGCACTTGATTAGGACTGAAGTGAGCAGCATTCGATATCGCCTGCACCCGCACAGCCGAGCGCGTGACCCAGATACCCCCTCGCAGATAAATCAACCCCCGAGTGACGATAAGGAACAGTGACCCAAGACCGAAGACAACGAATGCATCCCGCGCCCAGATGGCACACAAGGGTAGGACGGCGCAGGCGAAGACCACGACCTGAAGAACGTCCCAGGCTGGGCGGCGCCCGGGACGCAGACAGATTTCCCCTGGCTCGGGATGTTCAACGATCCGGACCTCATCCATCCGTCTCACGGAAGCCACCTTCGTACGAGCGAGCCACCCAGGGTAGTAATACCCTGGCGCCTGGTAACCGAGGGAAATATCAGCAGATGCATCGCTCGACCTGAACCATCAGTATCCAGACTGCCCCAGCGATGCGTTAACGCACCTTGGCCGTCCCTAACCGTCATCGGCCACCCAACACACCCGCGAAACCGCGCGATCTCACAAGGATAGCTACGACGTAACGCCGTGCCACTGCTACGTCGCCCTCGGACCAAACACGTTCACGACCGCCCCAGCCGCCCATGCGCAGTGGTTTAGACACTGGCACTCGCGGCTTAGCTGTATGGCATCCACCGGTGCACTCGAACGAACGGCTTTCGTGCGCGACGCAGTGGCGGCCACTTGCGACCTTGGATATATCGGCCCGAGGAATCTATCCACCAAGCCGTAATTCACCACGTCATCTATCTTTTCGCGGACAGAATCAATCAAAGCTTGGTCAGAGGCGCCATCTACGATGATCAACGCCCTCACGCCGGCGAGTATCGCGATTGACGCGTTGTCCTCCCAAGCCCGTATTGGGGCTGCTCTCTCGCTCATTGGATGAATAAGAAGGCGCCGCGAGCGCCACTCGGGCCGGCTCGGCTCCAAGCTGACGGTAGCCAGACCGCGCAGGCTGAGCTTGAATGACTCGCTCAGCTCCACCAAAACGACCTGAGCATCCGTCATAGGAAGTAGTCCCGAACGATGGGCATACGGCCATTATTCCAGGAGGCGTTGGGATTGTCGTGTCCGTCACCCGGGACCGCCAATTGGTTCATAGAACGCGCACGCCAATCGTCACAACCATCGGCAGACTCGCAACAAACATGGCGCTCAGAATTCCCGACCACCGCGCAAGGGTCCTGGCACTGTCCTGTGTCCAGGTGTTCGCAGGGGTCGACTCGCCCACAACCGCGACGATCCGGTTACCTAGACGCTTCGCTCTGCGATTTCCGGTGATCAACGCCAGCAACGACGGACCGTATGCCAGGGAACCGAATGCCCGACCAGAGGTGAGGCGCACCTGCAGACCGTTCTCAGTTAGAATTTCCCTTATTTCGTTGGGCTTCACGGTTGTCCGGGTCAACGTGTTCACGAATTCGAGTTGGCCACCCCGCACAGAAACATGCGAGGTGCCCATGAGGAACATCCCACCAGCGATCACTCCGCCGCCGACCAGTGATGCGACGCTGTCCTGAATTGGTGAGTCCGTGGCACCAACTACAGCACCGACGGTGCACACGCCGGCAAGAAAGGCAGTGGACATTAAAAATGACATAACGTTCCACCCAATCACAAGGCTTCGGCCTAATCTAAGAACGTCTTGCCACCCCCAACGACTCGCAGCGTGCTGGTCAACACTGCCTGCCTGCCATCGAACGGACCCCTATTTGGCGGTATTCATGACGATGATTGCGCCTAGAGCCGCCAATAAAAGGCCACCAAACGACGCCCAGCAGCACACAAGCTGTTAGCGAGCGTTCGAACAGTGGTCGCTCCATGGAACCGCCAATGCTGCCGGGAAGCGGTGACGTTACCACATAGTGGGGTTCCTAGCCCGCCTGCCGATATGTCGCCAAGACATATTGCGATTCCTACCTCACCGTTTCTCAGTCGGTCATAAAGGCCCTGACATCGATCCCCACGTGACGGTAGGACGAGCGGAATGCGTTGCTTACGCCTTCCTCCATTTTCTGGCGGGAGCCGGCGCATGCCGGGTTTTATGCAATCAGAAACAGGGTTGCCATTTACCGCTGCCACTTAGTCAGGGCGGACTCCAAGGCCCCGCGTGAGCACTTTCGATAAACGACATCGATAGCACGGTTTGGTTTGATGGAAACGTCGTCTTGTGTCGGGCAGCCGTCGCGGTCTTCGTATATGCGGTTAGCTGGATGGTTGCTTGCGAACGACGAAGCGGATAATCGCGAGGGTGGCGATACCGATGATGAATGCGACGACATGGGTAGCTGAGGTCGACAGGCCGAGCACTCGGGTCGAGGGTGCAAGGCCACTGAGAATGCCAGCTGCCACGACCAGTCCGGGCAAGAACGCCGCCAGGGCCCGGCGCCCAACTGGATTCGACCCAGTTGTCTGAAGCCGGATACCAGCTCGGAAGGCTGGCCAGAGCTTTGGCGTCGGTTTTGCTGTCGCACGCCCGAGCTCGACCAGTTCGATGGTGATCTCCCCCAAAACGGCGAGGCCAAGACCGAGCAGATAGACCGACATCTCACCGGTGCGGAACGCATCGTGCCATCCCCGTGTGAGGCCCACGATCGGAAAGCCGATCAGGCCGACCAGGATGAACCACAACGAGGCCGCACGCGCGAGATCCAGGTCATCATCGCTTTCGGCGCCACTCGGCTCGCCTTGCTGGTCGGTCGACACGAGGTCACTATCCCAGGGCACGCCGGCGAGGCCGCGCAGCAACCGGTGGACAATCGGTTCAGGTTTCGGAGATAGAGCCGAGCAAGTCGAAAACGGAGCTTGGCCGACGCCTCGCGGCGGCTAACCTTTGGTTATGGCTGAGCTTGCGAGCCACCAGATGCCAGCTGGTTGTTTCAGCCTCAGTTGGCCCCGGTGTGACGGTCTGAATCGGCCCCGCTTGGGGGCCTCCCGTGCGAGTCGCCCTGCAATGAGGGCGGGCTGATCGACGTGACGAGCTCGTTGACGTTAGTTGAGCACACCCGTGAAAGCGCTGACGACGGTGGGACGGTTAGTCGATCGAGGCGCGACTACCTGGACTTCGTCGTCGATGGTAAGTCGCTCGGAGCCAAGCTCGCTCCGATCCTCGCAGACGCGAATCTGCCCGCCGGCTACGTGCCGGTCCTTGTGCTCGACTGGCCGATCGGCTTCCCGTCCGAGGACTACGGGCGCTTGGTGGGCGAGCTTCGGGCGCCCCTGGCCGATGGCCGAGTGCCGCTCTACGTCTGCGCGGAGTGCGGAGACCTTGGATGCGGTGGGATCACGGCGGTGGTCGAGCAAACCGCGGACACGGTGGTGTGGCGCGACTTCGCATATCAGAACGACTACGAGCTGTTCGACCCCGACGACGTGCTCCCCGACGTTGGTCCGATCGTGTTCGATCGGCAGGGCTATCTCGACGCGTTGGCGGCGTTCAAGGACCGCTGGCCGGATGCAGGCGTCAGGTAACCGATCTAACTCCACCGAGTGCGCGATGATGGATGGATAGCCGACTAAGACGTAGAGTGCGTCCGCACGACAGCTGGGACGCGCCGAGCAGTCCTTCGCCGAGTTTGCGGGCGACGCTGATGTTCGAGGACTGAAAGCCGCCGCCAGCACCCACGTCGAATTCAGCTGCCGGTGGGGAATCGCGCCGCTGGACCGGGAACGGATCTGCCAACCATGAGAATCATGGTGTGAAGAATTATGGTTCAAACAGTTTCTACAAACCGCATGGCACCTAACACGTGGCTAGGTGCGCCAAGACCTGCGTTGCGATCGCCATAGGAAGAGCAGCCCTGCCGCAAGCAGAACGAGCCCGACATTAGTCATAACCACTACGGAATCGCGCGAGGCGCTAGCTAGTCGCGGAATGCTTTCGAGCAGGAGAAATCCCCCCACCATAATCTGGGCCGGGCCCCACCAACGCCAGTCGAATCGGGGCTTCAGCCAAGGAACGATCACGGTGCGCTTAACAATGGCGGTCACTCCACCGATCGCGCCCGCCACGCCGACGGCAGCCGCAATCCAGGTGAGCGGACTCGCGGTCGTAATTCCTGAGGCCTGGGATGCAATCATCTGCCGCGGCAATCCGATCATTGGTAAGGCTGGGGAGCTAATACCATCGCACACTTATCTGCAGGCATCTACCTACGTTTCTGGCGTTGTCGGCAACGATCTGAACGGTGTCGACGGATAGGAAGCGTCCGGTGACCGGGTTGTAGAGCCGGACACCCATTAGGGTGAGCCGGTCGGGACCCGGGTGAACGAGACATCGCCGTCGACTGTCGGGTCGCCAGCCGTTGTCCTGAGCCCGTCCCAGAAGTCCTCCGCACCGGAGGCCTGCGTCCGATCCGCCGACTCGTAGGTGTGACTCGTGGTCACCCACGCGAGCTGAACTGACATGTCCCATCACTCGCCGGCGGAAACACCGTCGAGGACGTCCGATTGGGATCAATACCCAGGACGTAGCCCTTGGGTCAACAACTTGATTATGGGCGGGAACTCGGCTTCTGCGCCTGGTCGCGATCGTGCCCTACTTTATCGACCAGACGATCACTGGAGTCGCTTCCACCAAAAGGATTGCACAATATAAAGCTTGCTTGCGCCATATTCCCTTGTCATGTACCGCTGCCTCCTCGTCATCCGGACCGTAGATCATCTCCAGATCAAACAGATCAAGCGGCTGACCACGCGTAATGATAATCGCGGTCAGAGTTATGCAAAATATTGCGTACGCAGCCATACGTGTGGCAGCCAGTAGTCGGTCGACTTCAGAATGCGCAGCTGACTAAAAGCGCGGGATGCCGTCAACGCTGCGACGCCCTCGCTTGCACTTCGCCCAAAACCCTGGCTGCCATGTCCGGATCGCCGCCCGCTAGGCTGCCCTAAATGCCGATCATGGTCCCGATGAGAAGCGAGATCACTGCATCGTCCAGATCATGAAGCAACGCAGCGGCGTCCGCCTCGATGAGCGGCGTGTGGATGTCGTCTCAGAACCACATCCACCGCCGAGCCAGAGCCACCCAGGAAGTACTGGGCGTTCGCGTCGAAGCCAAGACAATAGTTCGTTAGGAGGTATTAGCCCGCCCAGGCTCAGCAGTTATCATTTCCCTCAATTGCGTCGCAATAAGCTCAACCTTACCCTTTGAATGGAGCCCGATAACAGCGTCGACTGGGGTTCGCGCCAGACTTATCCGCCTCAATAAAACCAGCTCGTCGACCCACCACAAGGTACCGCCGCCAGTCCATACCCCAGCGTAAGCCCCAACCTCGACCTGCAAAATATCTGAGAACGGGATAGTACGAGTATACAGCCATCCACGAACCTTTACTTTTCCATCCAGGACAATGAGCGCCAAGCGGTAGCCGCGGACTGTTAACGCCAAGAGCGGTAAAGACCATAGTCTCATAAATAACGAACGATCACCGACCGAGTAAAAGACCGCAGCAGTCAACAAAATTCCAATACTGATGTAACGATACCCATTAGTACGGAAAACAATTCCGTTTTCCGTCGGTCTCCGACCCATTACCACCGCGATGCCGCCCTCTGATCTACCACCCCATACGCCTCTGCACAGCGTACTGGGCTACGTTGCCGTGCTCCCCGGACCAGAAGTTGTAGAAACGGCCACTGTTTGTATAGTGCTTCACCGGAGACCCATTTGGTCGGCCTTGAAAACATGCGTGCGCCCGAAAATTTGTCTGCGAAACGCTGCGCCGCGGTACCTCCGAAGACAGCCACGGCCGTCACGGTCCAAGCATGGCAGTAGCTGCCACTCCCCCATCCTCGCTGAAAACAAGTGATGCTGGAACTTGCTGCGTTGCACGCCGTTCCGATGCTTCCAGCCGAACGTGGAGCAGGCCGATAGGGCTCGTGAACCAGCCCACGAAGCTGCATGCCACGTCCACCGTGACCACCTCCGCCAGTGGCCCCATTTGCCGTTGAGGTCGAATTGGTCGCTGGAGTTGACGACGTAAGACGTAGGGGTTGTCGGTGCCGCCACAGCAAGACAGACGCTAGCAAACCTGACGCGATGCTAGCCCTAGCCCTGGGATTCATCATTTCCTAGTAATTACCTAGTTCCTGCTGCTCCGCGTGCTTCTGCAATCGTCTTGCGCGCAGCTCGCAACCCTCCACCTCCGACTAGCCCTACTTGATATCGAGCGACGACAAGGGGATTCTTCGAAATGATCATTACCTTGCCGACTGCCATAGGCACCCATGTGGCTAAGAATGCAACGATCAGCAGGCCTGATACTGCCGCGCTAGGGGCGTCCAGAGCGGCCGCCATCGCAGCCCCAGCGAACCCCATGAACTCGACAATGGTGGCTACGACGTAACGCCACGCCATTGCGACGTCACCATCGAACCAATCACCTTGACGGCCGCTGCGCCATTCGACCATGCCGACCAGCCCTTCGGGTCAGAAAAATCGGGACATCCAACTGCTAGCCCAAGTTCCCGAAGCATAGCCAGCAACACGACCGCCCCAACCCAATAAGTCTGCCGGTACTGGGCCGCGTGTCGACCGACGCCGGCAGCGTGCTTCGCCGAGTAGGTGGCTACCGCGCTGGCTCCGCGCCACCGGGCAACCCCATAAACCGCTGGCAAACGGATCGAGCCACCGAGAAGGCCGCCAATTGCACAAGCTGCTAATGAACGACAATTGCTCGACCAATCGTGCCAGCAATCGCGAACAGCCGCGCCACGCCAGACGCCGTGCCCGCCCAGGCTGGAGCCCAGGAGGCACAAGAAGTTCATGGCTCTGTTTCCGCTGGAGACGGCGCGTTTGATCCATCGTCGCCAATGCGCCCGTTGTCCGTTGAGGTCGACCTGGTCGGTGGGGCTGACCGATGTCACCGGTAATGCGTGCGGCACGCTCACCGAGGCGACAGCACCCCAGTTCGAAGCGACGGAGAACACAGTCGAGTTGCCGTTTAAATCAGCGAGCGTGAACGTCTAAATATTTTGGCCGGACCTCACCTTCTGGGATAGAGAGTCGATTATCCTTAAGGCATCGATTCTGTCTGAAACCTCTTGAACATGAATCGACATGTGCTCTCGTGGGCCAACTTGATCAACCGTGACACGCCAACGTCCCTTGTACATGACCTTGTTGCGTACGAGTGATATCGGGCCGAGGATACCTTCCGTTGCATCCAGCCAGCGCAAGAGAGGGAACCTTCGAAAAAGCTGGACATCAATATCCCCCAATGGAGATTCACCAATTACGAATTGGTGATCCGGCCCGGCAATCCTTTCCTCTATGGCGCTCAATTTGATCCGTGCCGAACACCGGCGAATCGCACCGAGCCTCATGGCAGGAGGTAGGACCGGGAGTCGCAGATCGAGAACGGAGGCGTGGGTCAGCGAGGGAGAACACCCCGAGATCGACTATGTGATCATCTACATGCGCAGTCGCGCCTTCCGCAACTACACCGACGCCGCCATTACCAAACGGCAGCTGGCCGCTATGAACGTGAAGCTGATCTCCACCAAAGAGGACTTCGGTGAGGGCTACGTCGCCGACGCCATGGAAGGCATCATCGACATCTTCAACGAGATGGAAGTTCGCCGCAACGGAGAAGACATCAAAGCCAAGCTCCGCAACAAAGCCATGAACGGCGGCACCATCACCCGCGCCAAACTCGGCTACCTGAACACCCGCGAAACCGTCGAGGGCCGACTGTTCAACAGCATCGGCATTGATGAGAGACGTGCACCACTAGTGCGCACGGTCTTCGAGCTGCACCCGACCGACGAGCACTCAATCGCGCTGCTTGAAGCGACGATGGCTGACACTCAGTCTTTGCTGAGAATCGCGATTTCTGCCGCCGTGGGCGCACGCCATCCGCCGAGGACACCGAGCAACGCAACATGACGCTCCGGACGGACGGCAATGTCGATCGGCCCGTGCCCCTGGACATCGACTTCTGCAACAAGCGAATGCGACAACTGAATAGGCGGCTCACCGTCCACTGGCCTTCGGAGACGGCGCAGTTCGGTGTCCGGCAGTTTGATCCTCATGTCGCCGTCGACAAAGGTCGCTGTCCGGTCCTTATCTATAACTATGCAGAACGGCCCACTCCAGCCGCACCCGGGTAGTCGATAGTACGACAATTGAGCCTTTAGTCTGACGCCCCATCCCACCAAGCGTTTCCTGCCGAACACTGGGATATCGAAGTCGTCGGACTGCCAAGCCCCACCGCTCACCCCATCCAGAACAAACAGGAATGGGTACAGCAACCATCCCGCCAGACGGCGACCAGTGCTCGTGTCGAAGGCCTTCCACGCATCCGCGCGGGGGTCGTCAAGCGGGGGCGCAGTCACGAGGCGCAGCCTCCTTAAAACCACGATTGCGCGTCTCAGACTCCTACTAATCCCAAGGCTCAAGCCAGCATTGATGAAGGCGCCAATACCGTCTTCGAGGCGGCTTGCCGCTCTCCAGAGCGGCATTTTTGAGATTGCGACTGTCCGGCGGGGTTGGCTTGAGTGCATGGGCAACCCTGTTTCCGCGTCAATAATCGCGGGTGGTGCATTGAGAAGCAACAGTCGAGACCGAGGTAGAAAGATGAGCTCGCGAGGCTTGTCCGAAAGCTGGACAGCGACTACGACGCTGCGGCCCCGACTGTACTCAAGTGTCAGCTCGTGAATTCCAGGTGCCAGGTCATATCTTAGAACCGAATTTGGCTGCATCGGAGCACCGCAAAAAGCGCCCACACTCACGTGGTACCGCACCGCTCGCTGGCGATACCGACCAGGGCGGCAAAGCGTCAGCCTCGTCACGTCGCCTCCCAAGATACCGCGCTCAGAGCCAAGTCCTGTGCCGCGACCATCCGTAGCAGATGTCGCCGTGCAGGTTGGCGTAGATCCTTGAAAGTTCATCTTCCGCATGCCTCAGTTCACAGGCAACCGGGGCTAGCCATGTACGACTCGTACTCAAGGGCATCCGCCCGGAGTTTCGCGGATGAGGCTTAGGCAACCGCGATCGGCGCTGGCTAGCCGAAGGTCAGCTTCGGATTGGCTTCCAGCCCACGCAAGCCGTTCCACCCGAGATTGACCAGGTGTGCGGCCACCTCTTCCCGTTTCGGTTTGCGGACTTCGAGCCACCACTGGCCGGTCAGAGCAACCATTCCGACTAGCATCTGGGCGTACATCCCGGCCAGCTTCGGATTCAGGTTGCGATCGTTGAACTCCCGGACCAGGATGTACTCGACCTGACTGGCGATGTCGTTGAGCAAGGAGGAGAAAGTGCCCCGGCTCGACGCCACCGGAGAATCCCGTACCAGAATTCGAAAGCCGTCGGTCTCTTCCTCTATGTAGACCAGCAGGGCCAGTGCCGCCTGCTCGACCAGGGCCCGCGGGTTGTCTCCCGTGAGCGCCGACGTGATCGTCTGCAGCAGCTTGCCCATTTCGCGGTCGACAACGACGGCGTACAGGCCCTCTTTGCCTCCGAAGTGCTCGTAGACGACCGGCTTGCTCACCCCGGCGCGAGCGGCGATCTCTTCGATGGACGTGGCTTCGAACCCACGCTCGGCGAAGAGCTCGCGCCCGACGTCGAGCAATTGTTCGCGACGTTCCTTGCCGGTCATCCGCACTCGGGTCCGGTTCTCGCTCTCGGTCACTAATCCATCCTCCCAGTACGTCCAGCCCCTTCATCGGCCACCCAGGCCGAGAGCAGACGCGCGGGTCCCGCTTGATGATCTGTAGGTTTTGGTTGCTCTGGGCCCCAAAACCTACAGATGATCAACGGGCAGTCGCTGCAGAAACGGCCGCTGCCCGGTGACGATCTTTTCCGAAGCGGTTGCCAGGTCGAACCACTCGACCCGATCGACCTCGGGAAACTCAGCCCATCGGCCCGAGCCAGGTGGCCACTGCACACGAAAAGTCCCAGGGACGATCACCGACGGATCGAGGTCGGCCTTCAGAGCCCAGACGGTCACGGTTTTCCCGCCGGACTGGCGAGCCGATCCAAGCTCGATGAGCGGTCCGGGCGGCACCGCGACACCCAGCTCCTCGCTGAACTCACGTCGAGCGGCGGCCTCGGGTTGTTCGTCCGGCCCGTATTCGCCTTTCGGAATCGACCAGGCACCAGCATCTTTGCGTTGCCAGAACGGGCCACCCATGTGGCCGAGCAGCACCTGGACCGAGGTCGGCGTCCCTGCGCTCGAGTCGCGAAAAAGCAAGATTCCGGCGCTAGTGGATGCCATCTGCCGATTCTGCCGTGCCGCGAAGCTGATCACCATCGAGGCCGCTACTGGACCCGGAACGGGGATATACCCTGACCGGCATGATTCTCGTGCTAAGGCGGCCGCGCGCCGAACATTGGCGCGAGCATTCAGACCTGGCCATTACCCGCCTGATGGTGCTGCTCACCTTCGGCACCGGTGTCGTCGATGCGGCTAGTTACCTCGGCCTGCACAAGGTGTTCACGGCGAACATGACCGGCAATGTGGTGTTCATCGGGTTGGGCCTAGCCGGTCACGACGACCTGCCAATCCTGCGTTCACTGATGGCACTCGTTGGCTTTCTGCTCGGCGCTTTGGTCGCCGGTCGATATCAGCGTGCGGTACCGATCGGGCTGCGTTGCCCGACGCGGACGGTGCACCTGTTCGGGACGGTCGCGGTATTGCTGGCGGTGCTCACCGTGACGTTCGCGTTCTGGCACCCGGGTGCTCATGGACTGGACGCGGTGACGGCGGTGTTCGGGCTGGCGATGGGCATGCAGGCCGGCGCCGCCCGCCAGCTGGCCGTCACCGACGTCTCCACGGTGGTGGTCACCTCGGCGATCGTCTCGCTGGCCGCGGACAGCCGCTTCGGTGGCCGCAACCGTAACCGGCAATTGCGCCGCCTCGGAGCCGGCGCGGCGATGTGCGTCGGCGCGCTGGTCGGTGCCCTACTGCTCAAGATTCATCTCACCGTGCCGCTGGCCTTGGCCACCCTCACCGCCGTGGCCGTGACCTACAGCTTGGCCATGCTTTCTCGTTCGGAACTCGCCGTCCAAGCGACCTCGGTTGGCCAGCCAGGATCGCCGGACCTGCTGAGTTAAGCCTTAAGGAGCCAGCCCGAACGCTGCCCGCAGGTCGGGTGCCGATGCCGCGTTGCGCAGTCGGGCCACCCCGGCGTTGTCGTCCAGCCAACGGGTCAGGCTGTAGTGGTTGAACGATCCGGTGACCACTCGCCCGGACAGGTTCGGGTCGACGACTACGAACGCGATCTGATTGCTCGAGCCTCCGTCGTCCTCGTCGAAGGTGATCACGATGGTCAGGTTGCCAGCCTGATAGTCCGGCCCACCCATGATTTGGGGAAGCCACCCGGCCAGCCATTGGTCGAAGGTCGCGGCACTGCAATCGTGCGCATCGTTGCACAGGTTGGGCGTCAACTCTCCCGTCACCGGAAGGTCACCCGAAGCGATGTCGTCGGCCAGGTTTCCGCTGCCGATAGTGCCGCTCGGGACATCCGAGTTCTGACAGGCGGAATGTTCCGTGGCGTCGGTCCAGTACGGCCAGGGCCCGTGCCGGGCGACGTAGCCGTTGGAGCTCGAGGTCTGACAGTTCGAGCTCATCGATTCCTGGTAGGCCATGGCGGTTTTCCCGGCAGCGACCGTCTGTCCGAAGACCGAGGGTGCGCTCGGAACGCACCCGCTGCTGCCGACCGAGCAGTCGCTGGTCACGCCGAAGGTGCTGCCACCGAAGATGGCCAGATAGTTCGGCAGACTCGGATGCGTCAGGGCCGCGTAGTTGGTGGCCTGGCCGTACTTCTTGCCCAGGCCAGCCAGGGTCGGCATCTGTGACAGGACGTCATCGGCCCGGTTCTCACCGAGAATCACCAGCATCTTGTGCTGGTCCGGGCGGCTGACCGGCGTCGAGCTGGAAGCCGGTGGCGGTACGGAGTTCGACGAGCTGGTGGCCGGCGGTACGGCGGGGCTTGACGAGCTGGAAGCCGGTGGCGGTACGGAGTTCGACGTGGAAGCAGGACTTGTGGAGCTGCCGCCCGCGGACGATGGGGACGATGAGGACGTGGTGGGGACCGGGTTGTCGGAGTCGGACAAGGCGATGTTCAAGCGAGGCGGATGCGAGCCACCGGTGCGGCTCTGGCAGGACCATCGGGTGTTGGCCCGCGTGGTCATCAGAAAGGAATACGTTCCGGGTTCGGTTACCGTCCCGGTGACATCAATAGTGACGTAACTGTCACCAACGACGGTTCCCGTGGCGCCAACGACACTCGAGGAAATTGCCAGGTCGGTTCGGTCGGCCCAGCTCACGCTGTCTTCGCGCCAGCTGGACGAGGTCGTGAACAATTCAGCGCCACCGGTCGACGAGCTGCCGGCCCAGCATTGGAATGAAACGTGGGAGATGTTCGCATGCGGCGTAACAGGCACGTCAAACTTGAACAGACCTTGACGCTCAGGCGATGCATCGAACCTGATCCAATCGGCGCTGCCGTCTGATTTCTCGGAGCGATCGGAATACATCGTGGCATCGGCCGAAGCAGAAATGATGATCGGACTCAGCGTCTCGGCACTTGCAGTGCGGCCGGAACGAACCAGGTGCTGGCCGACGATCGCCACCGCAATCATCGATAAAATAACGAGAAACGCCTTCGGTGACCTCAGTCGTGGCCTAGAGCGTCGGCCTGCTCGGCGAGGCGGTAACCGATGCGTGTGACCCATGCCGTCCCCGTATCTTCATCGCACAGCTGGTGCGAAACGTGGTCGTTTCGTTGAATGAACTCTCGCTCTAAAGATTCAGCACCGGGCCGCGACTGGCAATATCTACCGCGAAATACAGCACAAAGTGAACATCACTCGGCGGGCACAACCGCCCAGAGCGGATGAATCTCGAGCCAGCCGGTCTCGCTGTCTAGGACCCAGGCCCCGATAACCGTTACTCGCGACTGGATTTGCGGCATGGTGACGGGAATCGCCGGCACGGCTTCGACGACCAAGTCCTGTTTCGTCCGCGAGAGATTGACGCTGTTGAGCCATTGCGAATCCACCCCGGCCAGGGAGATATGCAGATCGCCGTCGTGTTCCCGGTTGATCGAGCGAACCGTCCCGGTGACGGCCACACAAGGATTCTTGACCTTGAGGCGCCGCGGAGAATAGACGCCGAGGAGTGGATCCCCGCTATGGCAGTACTTCTGCAACGACGGCGGCGCCAAGGGCGTCACGCTTGCGCTCGGTGCCGCAGCGGTCCCCGACTTGGTTGACTCGGTCGCGTTGGGCGGCGGCGTGGGAAAGGTGCTCCCCGGCTGCGAAGTGCACGACACGGCGGTCAGTGCCGCCACTGCCAGCGGCACGATTCGCATCTGTGCAGCATACGGGCCGCGGCCCGATGGCGGGCAATGCGCTCGAACACACGCCCGTCGGCGGTTGTCCACAACCGTGTTACCCATCACACTCAACTCGTGAGAATGCACAACGAGCCGGCCAGCGAGGCAGCCACTGAACGCTGGTTCCTGTCGGCGCGGCAGCGGGGGAACCCCGCAACCGCGATCCGTCCGTGGACGACGGGCAATCGCGTCGAAGCGTTGGTGGATGGAGCGACTTATTTCGACCAGCTGGCCCGTGCCTTGGCCGGCACCCGCCGCGGCGACATCATCTACTTCGCGGATTTCCGTGGCGACACTGAGGAATCGTTGGGCAGTTCATCGGCATCCATCGGAGAAGCGTTGCAGCGCTGCGCGATCGCCGGCGTCCAGATCTTCGGTCTCATCTGGCGCTCCCAGCCGAAATGGCTGGAAGGCAGTGAGGGCAAGAACGCCGAGCTGGCCCGAGACATCAACGATGCCGGCGGTGAGGTTCTGTTGGATGCCCGCACCCGGCGAGCCGGCTCACATCACCAGAAGTTCGTCATCATCCGGCACCCCGACCGCGCCGAGGAAGACATCGCGTTCATCGGGGGCATCGACCTCGGCCTGAGCCGCAATGACGACAAGCGTCACCTCGGCGACCCCCAAGCCATGGCCTTCCCATCCGCGTATGGTCAACGGCCCCCATGGCACGACATTCAACTTGCGGTGCAGGGACCAGTCATCGGCGACCTGGAAACCACGTTCCGGGAGCGCTGGGAAGCCAGTCACATCCTCGATCTGCCCAGCCCGATACGGATGATCGCCGATCGGACGTTTCATGCCGGCGTTGTTACCGGGAATCCGCTGCCCGACCCGTTACCTGATCCCCCGGCGGCCGGCGAGGTTGCGATACAGGTTCTCAGGACCTATCCGGCGCGGTTTCGGCGCTATCCTTTCGCTCCCCTGGGCGAGCGCAGTATCGCCCACGCCTACCGGAGGGTCTTCGCCCAGGCGCGTCGCCTGATCTATATCGAGGACCAGTACCTTTGGGCCCCCTTCGTCGCCGATCTGCTGGCCCAGGCATTGCGCAACAATCCCGACCTGCACGTGATCGCAGTAGTTCCTCGTTTCCCCGACAAGGAGGGTCTGGCCCGCTGGCCGAGCCTCATCGGGCGCGAGCAGGCGATCAAGGTGTGCCGCGCGGCCGGCCGGGAACGCTTCGGAATCTACGATGTCGAGAACGCCGAGGACACGCCGATCTACGTGCACGCGAAGGCGGTGGTAATCGACGATGTCTGGGCAATGGTCGGCTCGGACAACCTCAATCGACGGTCGTGGACTCATGACAGCGAGTTGTCGTGTTCCTTGCTCGATGAGCGCCGCGACGGGCGCGAGCCGCTGGATCCAGCCGGAACATCAGATGGAGCCCGCTCGGTGGCCCGCAATTTGCGACTGGAGCTCTGGCGGGAGCATCTGGACCTCGAGCCGAGCGATCCAGGCGATGAATTGCTCGATCTGGCCAAGGGATTTCGGGTCATGCAGGAGCGAGCGGAGGCGCTGCAGGCCTGGTACGACGGCGGTCGGGTCGGGCCCAAGCCACCGGGACGGTTACGCCCGCACGTACCGGAAAGGATGTCGACGCTGCGCCGAACAGCGGCGTTGCCGTTCTACCGATTCCTCTATGACCCTGATGGTCGGGCGCTGCGTGATCGGCTGCGCCACCGGCCGTGAGGGCCGCCGCTACCCGGCTGCCGGCAGGACTCCTCCTGGTACTGCTCGCCACGGTCACCGGCTGCACCCCAGCCGTCCGGATCGCGGTCCCGGCGATCAGCCAGCCCTGTCCTACAGTGCGCGAAACGACGCCGCCGGTACAGTGGCCCGCGTCCGTTCCTCCCGATCTCCCCTGGCCGCCCGGTGCTCACCTGGTCTCGGCGAGTCGACTGAGTAATGGATTCTGGTCGCTGACGTACACCAGCCCGCAGCCCGTAGCGCAGAGCCTGGAGTTTGCGGTCACCGCCTTGACGAAGGCCGGATTCACCGTCGGACGAGGCATCGCCGGAGCTAGCGAGAGCCGGTTACCCTTTACCAGGCAGGGCAATCCCGGCGTCATCGTCCTGAGTGCCGAGGACCCGTGCACGACGAGATGGCGGGTCGAGGTCTGAGCAAGCAACGCGGTGGTGCGGCGTTCATTGGGCCACCGGGGGCAGCGTCGTGGACAGTCGGTCATCGGTCACCGGAGCGAATCGCAGCTCTTGGAAGCGGGCCAGATACATGTCACCCGAACTCACGGCCTCGCGATTGCCGGCACCGAATCCACGCTGATCGCCGTTTGCTCCCACGACGGACACTTCTTGCACGGCGTTGAGCATCGCCGCCCCGGTGCTCTGGCCGCCGCTCGCGAAGGCCAGGGCCAATAACCGCACGGAGTCATAGGCGTACATCGGCCAGTCAGGTGGTTGGCGCACTGGACGCCCTTGGGCGCTCAGACCGATGTCACCCTGCCCATAACGTGCTTCGTAAGCGGCTCGAAACCGCTCGAACGCAGCGGGGCCCTGTTCACTGGTAATCCGGGACGAGACGAACACCGTGCCGTCCAGCCATCGCGGGTGGGCCGCGAGTTGTTGACGAACCAGAGGATCCTCGGCGGTCGGCCCCGAATACACCGGCGCCGACCAACCACTGGCTCGAGCCGCGCGGATCACCTGAGCCAACACCGCAGCACCGGCCCACACGACGAGCGCCTGAGCCCCCGACCGCCGGGCCGACTGCACCTGAGCGCTCAGATCCGAGCTATCCACCGGGACGACGCTGCTGCGGGCCACGGCGATGCCGTCGTGGTCGAGATCGGCCACCAGTTGCCGGCCGCCATCGCGACCGTAGGCCGAATCGTCCTGGATGACGGCCACCGTCTGAACCTTCTCCGCTAGATAGTCGGCCAGCCGACGGCTGAGGAATCGATTCGCCGGCGCCAGCCGGAACACGGTGGGATACCGATCCGGATCGACGACCTCGGCGCTTCCGTCGAAGACCACCATGATCGGCAGAGCGGCCGGAGCCGCGATCTGGGCAACGACCTGACTGCCGGTGCCATCGGTCACCATTGCGGCGGCACTGTGGGCAACGGCCCAGCGGGCGTTCGCCGCGGCGATGCTGGGCGAGGCGCCGTTGTCCATAATTTGCAGGCGTATTCGTTTCTTCGGCGCCGCCGTCAAGTTGAGCTGGGAAGCCGCCAGCTCCGCCCCACGGCTGATCGACTGGCCGACCCACGGTTGGACTCCGAGGGGAACCGAGACGACGATCAACGGCCCGGATCCGGAATCGCTCGGCACCGCCGACGGTTCACAGCCCACGAGGGCACCAACTACAGTCGCCAGGGCCACGATCAGCGTCAGCGCCCGGCCCGGCCTCATCTCGCGTCCCTCCCCGTTCGGCCGAAACCCACTCTCGGCTATCGCCCTATACTGGCCCTTCATCTGCGGTGCACCGTCAAATCGCTGACTATAGGCACCCGCCCGGGGGGCAGAGTGGGCATCCGATTCACGGTTACATCGATCTTCGCGGCCACTTTGCTCGGCCTGCTCGGATCGGTTCTGGTCGCGTGTGGCAGCGACAAGGCGCAGTCCTCCTCGACACCAGGCGGCGATGTCGCCTCGATCTCCGAGGCGGCATCGTCCGAAGCCGACACCGACCGGCCGTGCCCATCCACCGTTCATCCAGAACTCGAACAGCAGCTCCCCGCCGGGTTTCCAGTGCTGTCGGACTGGATGCCGATCGAGCTGGTAACGCAGGGTAAAACCCAGGCTTTCCGTGGTCAGGTTGCAGGTTCCCCGGCCGACATTCCAGCCGTTCGAGACCGGGCCGTCACCGAGCTCATCGGGGTTGGGCTGCGCAAAACGGGATCCGACGAGGAGGCCGGTTTCGAGGCCGACGCCGATTTTTCCGGCAATGTGAACGGGGCGGTCAACGTTCGTGTGCTGTGTAAAAGTCGGCTGATACTCACCTACACCATCGAGCACTGATCAATGCCGCTAGCGACCCGGTTGGCCTGTGTCGCGTCGCTGGTCACAATGCTGAGCGTGGCCAGCGCGTCGCTGGCCGGCGGCGCTTTCGCCGACGCCGTGGAGCTTGTCCGGCCGCAATCGGAACAGCTGACCGGTTCTGAGTTGTTTCAAGCTCAGGGCATCAATCAAGATCAGTTACCCGGTTACCTGGTGCCCGGTCCCGTCGACAACACCGAGGACGTGCGGGTCGCGGTCGCCCCCGATGGATCCGTCGTCTCAGTAGTGGATCAGCAGCGTCTGACCGTTACCGGCGAGGGTGATTACGTCATCCGCGAGTCCGGTCCGGCACGCAGCGCACGCACCAGCGCCGCGGAGTCGCCGGTGCTCAACCTCGGTGACCTGCTCTGGCAGGGATATTCCACCGGCCGCCGGGAGCTGGCGGCGAACCTCAGCCTGGATCCCCAACTGGAGACTGCTCATCTTCCCCTCGGCGTCAAGCTGAGCTTTCGGGATCGCACCGGCCGAGCTGTCCCCCTCACGGCGGATGGTCGCGTCCCCGGCGCGGGCACCCTCAGCCTGCAGCTCACCAATCAGACGGGCACGGTAATGCTGGTCCCCGCGGTCGGGGACGCTCCGGCCGCTCCGGTGGCGGCCGCGCTGAATCTGCTCACCCGAGCTGGCGCCGGAACGCCTGGCCCGACCGACAACCACCCGGCCAACACCCGGTTGCCCACCGTCAACACCGGATTACCGACGTCGGTGCCGGCGACCGATGTCAGGCCGGCCCGACTGCGCATCGCCGTCCCATTCCGGGTGTCGGGCCGCGTCCAGGTTCAAGCCGACCCCGGGGCCGGCGGGACCACCTCAACCCCCGGCACGCCGATCGACCTTCTCGTGAGCGGATCATCGACGGTGGCGGTTGCGGTTACCGGACCGGGCCGGATCAGGCTGGACCTGGCGGCAGTTGCGGCCCTCGATCCGAAGACAGCCAGCCCGCCGGCCGGCTTTCGGTCCTGGCCGGCCTGGGCGGCCTCCCGTCCAGGCCTGACGCAGCGCCGGCTCGCGGCGAATCGGCTGCTTCAGCTCAGCGCCGTCGGCGCCCGGGCCTCGGCCTACTCTCCTTATCTGGGTTCGGATTTCGACCAGACCGGCCGGACCACGTTTCATTACAACCTGCCGTTGGTGCCGGCGGCGCCGGCGCCGGCCGAGAGACTGAGACCTCGCCCGGTTCCCATCACTGTGGGCGCCCTGCTGATGGCGGCTCTGCTCGCCACCGCGGCGTGGGTCTGGAGACGCTCCTAAGCGCCGAATAAAGCCTGCACGGCCAGCGGATCCGTTCGGATGATCGACGGCGAGCCAGCGGCCACGACGCGGCCGGCATCCAGCACACTGACGTAGTCGGCGACGCCGGCAACGAACTGCATATCGTGTTCGACCACCAGGACCGCCCGCCCCGTCTCGGCCAAACGTCGAATGAATCCGGACAGCCGCGCTTTCTCACTCGGCGTCAGGCCCGCCGCCGGCTCGTCGAGCAACAGGACCGACGCCCCCGTAGCCGCCGCTCGGACGAGTTGCATGAGCTGGCGTTCGCCCGTTCCCAGTTCGGACGGCGAGCGGTTAATGACCTCGGTCAAGCAGCTGGCCCGGATCCATTCGCCGGCCCGTCCAGAGGCTCGCTCGCGGAGCAACCGCGCACGGGGGGTCGCCAGCACCTCGCGCGCCACCGCGCCCGGACGCCGCAGACCGAGGAAGGCGCTCAGCAGGATTTGACGGCCAAGAACAATCTCCGGCAGCGCATCGAAATCCTGTGGAGTTCGCACTATGCCCAGCCGGGCCCGTTCGACTGCCGTTCCCGCGGACAGCGCGGTGCCGTCGATCATGAGCTCGGCGCCCGGCAGGTCGCCCGCAATGAGTGCGAGCACCGTGGACTTTCCGCTACCGTTCGGCCCGATGAGGGCATGTACCTGACCGCGGCGTAACCGGATAGTCAACGGCTGCAGTGCTATCACCGAACCGAAGCGAACCAGTGGGGCGCACACGTCGAGGTCAGCCGGGCTTGGGACGGATGGAGCCGGGATCGTCGGCCCGGGCGGGGGCGCGTCCAGCGAGGCCGAAAGCTCGGGTGATCCTCGGCGTCGAACCGCCGGTATCACGAGTAGTGACGACCCGAGCAGCAGCACCGCGACCAGCACCGCAGAGCTGGACGCACCGACCGAACCAAGCCCCCCGCCACCGCCACCGATCCCGCCCACGCCCTGGCTCACCAACGTCGGCAGCCAGCCGATCGCCGCGACGATGGCGACGACCGGCCACCATCGGCCCGGGCCGGCGAGCAGACCGGCTGCGTACAGCGCCAGCGCCAGCAGCGGGCTCACGTCGGAGGGCGACACCACACCGAGCAACGCAACGAGTCCGACACCGGCCACCCCGGCCAGGGTCGCCGCCACGGCCAGCGACAACCGCGCGAGGTAGCGTGGCGAAATTCCTAGTGAGGACGCCAAGGACGGCGAGTCGCGAAGGCTGGCCAGCTGCAGGCCGATCGGGCTCCGCGACAGCCGGGTAAGCACAAGCATCACCGCGAGACAGCTCACCGCGGCCACCGCGAGATTCAGTTTGGGCGTGAGCTGTAGCTGCAGGCCGAGGGTGTCTGATCTGAGTTCGGGGGGTGCGGGACGGGTCAGTCCGGCTGAGCCACCGAGCGCGGCGGGAAACGCGCCAATGACGGCGGGGGTCAGCCAGGCCAGCACCCAAGTCGCAAGAGCGAAGTCGGCCGAGCCCGAGCGAGCCAATGCGCAGCCGACCATCAGGCCGCAGCCGCCGGCCAGAAGCACGGCCAGTAGCGCGGCAACCAGTACCGCAAGACCGACACCTCCCGGCCCGAGTAGTGCGAACCCGTAGGCGCCAACGGCGATGAAGGCACTCTGGCCCAGTAGCGGCATCGAGGTGTAGGACACCGCGAAGTTGACGCCGAGGGCCGCCAACAGCAGCCAGCATCCTTGAGCCAGACCGATCAGGCTCCACTGGTAGCCGGTCATGCCGGCGACCGAACGACGGTGGGTCGGCGGTCGTGAATCGGCCTGGCGACAAGCACCATCAACAGCATTACCAACGGAGCCACCGAGTAGAAGCCGGCGCCGAGGGCGTAGGCGCTGAGGCTTTGGACGACACCGACGGCCAGCCCGGCGATCATCACCTTCGACACCCCGCCCGATCCGGCTAACCGGGCCGCGGCGATGCCCTGCAGTCCCAGAAGCACGCCGTCTTCGACGGAGAGGTTACGGCCTGGAGCGGCCAGAAGCCCGGCCGCACCGGCTAAGGCACCGATGATCATGAATAGGGCGATCACTACCCGTCGGACGTCGATGCCGCACAGCTGGGCCGCGAGGTGATCGTCGCACACAGCTCGCACCGAGCGACCCCAACGAGATCGAACGGCCACTAGTTCCGTCAGCCAGCCCAGGGCCAGACCGATCAACAGCACTACGATCGCTCGGGACTCGATCTGACTATGCCCAAACCCTATAAGGGAATTCTCACCCAGCAGGCTGTCCAGATGAACCGGATCCGGAGCCGCAAGTCCTGGCACCGGCAGTAACGTGGTGACCGCGGTTCGCATCAGCAACCCGGCCGCCAGCGATCCCGCGACCCAGCGTAAGGCGACGGCCGGGCCAAGTCGACCGGCCGGACCCCGACGCATCACCGGCAGCACAGTGACCAGCGATATCGCGGCCGCCAACAGCACCCCCGATCCGAGGGCAGGCGCGACGAGTGAGAGTGAGGCGAGCACGCCTAGGTCGGCCGTGCTCGGTGTCCGGCCCACGACCAGCAATACACCCGCGACCACTGAGAACACCATGAGATCACCGTGGGCCAGCGGCAGCAGACCGGTCGCACGGCCAGCCAACCAACACCCCAGGCCGATCAGACCGACCACAACACCCTGAGCCAAACCGGCCAGGACGACTTGCAGCATCAAAGCTGCTTAGCCTCGGCCAGCAATGGGAGGGTGATCAAAAATTCGGTCCGGCCGACGGTACTGGTGACACTCACATCACCGTTATGGACACGCACAATCTCAGCCACGACCGCCAACCCAAGGCCGGCGCCGCTGGAACCGTCATACCGCACGCTGTTGCTGGAACGCACGAAGCGTTCGAACACCAGCGGCAGGATCGTCGGTTCTATCCCCGGGCCGTCGTCGACGACACTGATCACCGCCGACTGATCTCGGATACTCAAAGTAATGGTCACCGTGGTCTTGGGCGGTGTGTGCGCGTGGGCATTGGCGAGAATACCGGCCAGGGCTTGATACAACGCCTGATCGTCACCGCGGACCGAAACCGCCTCGATCGGGACTCGCAAAACCCAACGATGATCGGCCGAATTGACTGTGGCATCCTGCACCGCATCCTCCAGGATTGCGATGAGGTCGACGTGACGCAGATCAGGTTCGTAACCGGCGTCAAAACGCGACAACATCATCAGATCGTCGACGATGCGGCCCATCCGCGACGACTCGGAACCGATGCGTCGCAAGGCGTGATCCACCGAAGGCGGCAAGCCGGGATTGGCCCGTTCGGCGTACTCCGCGTAGCTGTGGATGACGGCCGCCGGCGTCCGCAGTTCGTGGGTGGCCTGCGTCATCAGATTGCGCAGCCGGTTCTCACTGGCCCGCACGTCGACGAGAGCTTGAGCTGTGCTGCGGGCCGGGCGCATGGACGATCGAACAAGCAACGCCGACGCCGTCACGGTCAAGGCCAACGCCAGACCCATGATGATCGCCTCGACCCGAAGCAGGTGGGCCACCGATCGATCTATCGGATCCCGGGGCAAGCCCAGTACGAAGACCTCGTCGTTCGGCCCACGCAGCACACTGAGGCGATAGTCGCCCAAGTTGGGCAAGGTCACGGACGTCAGCTTGAGGCTGGGCTGCACCGACAGCAGAGCGAGTTGGTCGGCCGCCGGCACCTTATCCTCGGGCGGGCGCACGATCTCGGCGTGCGCCACACGGCCGTTGACTATCTGAACCCCGAGGGTGCCCTTCACCGGCCCGACCATGCCTAGGAAGCTGTCGTCCGCGTCGTGATCGTTGTCGCTGGGATCTTCGTTCAGCGCGGCGTAGCGGTAGCTCGCGGCCGCCACATCGCGATCCAGGCGCTGGACCAGCGCATGCTTGAATACCAACGCCGATAATCCGGCTACCGCGACGAAGCACAAGCACAGCAGGAGCAACAGCACGAGCACGAAACGACGGGTGAGGCTGACACCGCTGATACGGGCGGCCGCGTGAGAGGTCCAGCGATCTGCTGGCCGGGGGCGTCGAACTGAACTCCGGGCGCGAACCAACGGACGAACAGGCTCGGGATGGGTGGCCTCCGTCATGGGCTCTCGTCAGTGCCGCATCATGTTTGATCATCTCGAAGTAGGTAGCCGACCCCGCGGATCGTGCGAATCAGGGGTGGCCGGTTGGCGTCGAGCTTCCTCCGCAGATAGCTGATGTACAACTCCACAATGTGGCCTTGGACCCTGAAGCCCTGGCCCCAGACTCCTTCCAGAATCTCGCCCTTGGTGACGACCCGACCCGCCTTCTGCATGAGCAGCCTAAGCAGGTCGAGTTCGGTCCCGGTGAGCTCGATCCGGTCCTCGCCCCGCCGGACCTCGCGGGTACTCATATCCAAGCTCAAATCGCCGACGACCAGGCAGGACGGAGTGTTGCGACTGGCCAGCCCCGCTCGCCGGACCAGGCCCTGCAGCCGCGTCAACACCTCCTGAAAGCTGAACGGCTTGGTCACGTAGTCGTCGCCACCGGCAGCCAAGCCGGCAATACGATCCTCGACGGCGCTACGGGCCGAAAGGAACAGCACACACAGCTCGGGTTGAGCCCGCCGCATCTCGTGCAGCACCTCCAGCCCATCGCGGTCGGGAAGGTTGATGTCCAGGACGACAACGTCCGGCTGCAGCTCCTGCCTCATCCGGATCGCCGACCGCCCGTCGTACACGCTGGTGGCCTGCCAGCCCTCCAGCCGGAGCATGTCGGCTATGACGTCGGCCAACTGACGTTCATCGTCGACGACCAGGGCGCGCAGAGGATCGCCCGGCCCGCGCACGGCCGGCAACTCCAGGACGGAAGTCGGGTAAGCGACCATCATCGTTGTGGAATCCCTTTGAGCAGAATCAGACTGCCGTTCGTCCGGTACCTTCTGACCGCTTGCTGGCATCGTACGGTGATCCTGTCCTGTCGTTGTTACGTTCAGGCGCAACTGAGCTGCAGGCGGGGTCCCTGGGTGCTACTACCTTGGCGCGAGAAGTAGGCCGCCGCGTCACCGCTGCCGGTTTTGACGCGGAAGCTGTAGGTGCCATCGCCGGTGACCGTCGAGGTCACATCGACGGAAACAGTTTCACCGAGAGCCACTGGGCCGAGGCTGGCCAGTGGGCCGCCGACGCTCAGCGGGGCGTTGGACCAGTTGACGCTCGATTCGGTCCAGGCCGTTCCGTCGGCCAGGTAGACGTCGCCGCCCTTGATCGAATTGTTGTTCGTGCTGGTACCCACCGTCATGACCAGCTGCGCCCGGCTCAGGGTGCATCCGGAGGTTCCGGTTACCACGAATTTCACGACGAAGTCGTCCACCGGAACGCCGTCGGCCGTGAGACGGGTAGTGCGCCCGGCGTTGGCGTTCGGGTCCGTTGCGTCGATGGTGGCATCGTCGGTGGCCAGGACGATCACATCGGGTTGTCCGCCGCCGGCCGGAGTGGTCGCGCTGGCCGGGGTGCTGGCGCTGGACACGTTGCCGGCGGCGTCAACCGCCTGCACGGTGTAGGAGTACGTAGTAGCGGGGTTGACCGTGTTATCGACATAGCTGAGCGCCGAGGCGGCCACCGTTGTCAGCGCAGAGCCATCACGGGCCAGTCGATATCCCGTCACTCCTACGTTGTCCGAACTGGCCGACCAGGCCAGCTTGATCGAGGTCGAGCTGGTCGCGGTCGCCGTCACCGAGGCCGGCGTCGACGGTGCAGTGGTGTCCGTGCCCGTCCCGACCGACGCGGGGGAACTGTCGACGGACTGATTGCCCGACAGGTCATGAGCCCGAATCGTGTAGCTCGCGCCGGCGAGCGGTGCCTTGTCGGTAAACCGGGTCACCGCCGGGGGCACGGTGGCGAGGTAACTGCCATTGCGGTACAGGTCCTGCGCGCTCACATCGCCGCTTGCGCTCGCGGCCCAGGACAAGTTGACCGAGGTTCCCGCCGCCACGGCCAGTAGTCCCGACGGCCCCGACGGTGCGGTGTTGTCGGCGGCGAAGTCGTACGTCATGGAATCGAAGCTGGCGCCGGCCGAATTCGTCGGGGTTACGGTGACCGACGTGCCGCTGATCGTCACCTTGAGGAAGTGGAAGACCTGCGCGGACGAGGTCGGCGCGGACGCCGATCCGCAGCTGCTCCCCTGGGCCGCGGTGTCAGACCAGCCGACCGCGTAGGCCGTGGTCGGACTGCAACCGGACTTGTCCACCGGCCCGAGGTTGGCCC
>Ga0068863_100000441_pt1 | contig 42020 bp, 44 predicted proteins | sample KBSSwiS62_FD_66596 | JGI IMG/M metagenome (GOLD analysis project Ga0068863, IMG submission 66596) | Switchgrass rhizosphere microbial communities from Kellogg Biological Station, Michigan, USA - KBS Switchgrass S6-2 | ecosystem: Host-associated > Plants > Roots > Rhizosphere > Soil ... | reverse complement strand
GCAGCCGGACGCCCAGGTTGTTCCACCAGCGCTGGGTCCAGTACAGGTCCCATGGTCCGATGATCGCCCGCTACCGCTCCCTGACGCTTTCCGTGGAGGGTTACGGCCGCGCTGTCCGGCAGGGGTACCCAGACCTGCGAGAAACGGCCCGGGCGGTTAGAGAAGGTCCTCAAGTCGGGTGGCGACCTGGCGGTAGCGGCTGACCGGGACGAGGTGCACACCGGCGAAGGCGCCGCTGTCGCGCAGCCGTAGCACCTGGTCGCAGGCCGCTTCGACCCCGGCCGCCTGGTCCCGTGCGACTGCGTGGACGAGGTCGTCGGGGATGTCGATGTCGGGGATGGTCGCGGCGAGGCGGCGGGCCATCCCGGCGCTCGCGAGGACCATGACGCCGGCGTAGATCGGCAGTTCGACCGGATGGGCGTCGCGCCAGCGCAGCAGGGCGTCCACCGAGTAGCTGACCTGTACGAACAGGAAGTCGGCTGCTCGTTTCCAGGTGGGCAGTGGACGTAGGCCTGCCGCGGCGCCGACCCGGAACGCCGGCATGTCCGCGAAGACCGGATTCTCGCTGGCCGCGCGGGCCTCGTCCATCATCGCCCGCACGGTCAGGTCGCTGGTCCGGTTCCCGGCAGTGGGTTTGTCGCCGTGGACGAACAGGAATTCCTCGACGCCGTAGGCTGCGGCGGTGAGCAGGTCGCGGCGGAAGCCGAGCAGGTTACGGTCGCGGGAGTTCACGCAGGCGATGCTGCGTCCCCCCATCGTCTGCACCTCGTGGGCGACGGCGATGCTCGACACCGTCGCACGTCCGATGTGGTTGTCGGGGATCAGGAACGCGTCGGTGACAGGGCTCAGGACGCCGATCTGGTGGCGGGCGTGGGTCAGGTCCGGCCGGGTCGGCGGCTCGATCTCGCAGATCAGCTCGAAGCCGCGCACCGGACGTTCCTGACCCGCCGTGGAATCCTGCATCCGGACAGGATAGGACGCCACGATCCACAGACCACAGCCACACCGCCTGGGTGCGCTGCGCCGCTGTAGCACACCGTAGGAACAGTCTGGGTAGGAGACCCTGACTGCGAAATGTCCGGCTGCGCCAACGGGCGGAAGTTCTCCTGAGGGAGTGCCGCGGGACAGCGCTTAGCGTCTAGAGCGGTGCCGGACAGGTCCACGACGGCGACGACCCCGCGTTGGCCCGATGATCAGGCTGGGGCTCGGCAAGGAGATCGACACCTTGCTCAAGAACGCCGCACGGACCCCGCCACCGCCCTGAGCACGCTGCTGATGTTCGCTTTCCGTCTACCAGTGCTGGTCTGCGAGTAGCAGTTTGGCGAGCGGTTCGAGGGTGGTCACGAGCTCGCCGAGCTCGTCAGGCTCGAGACTCTCGTACGGCTTCGCGGCGAGGTCGTCGGTAAGCCCTTCGACCCGCTGCTTGATGGCGCGGCCCGTTTCGCTCAGCCAACCGTCATCTCCGATCAGGTCGCGAGCGCGCATCCCGTCGATCACGGCGGCGAGCTGCGCTGGGGGGAGGTGGTGGATCCGTCCGAACTTCTGCGCGGGCATGCCCACGTCGAGGGCGTGCAGGACGTGAGCCTCCAGGCCGCCGACACCTTCGGTCATCAAGGCGGCGATGTGCCCGTCGCCACGGTGCTCGCGCAGCAGGGAAGCCGCATGGAAGAGGCGAGCCACCAGGTCATCGGGGATCGGGATCGCGCGCAGCGCGGCGTACATCGGCCGGCCCTCGAACGGTGCGCTGGTCGCAGCCCGCAGCAACAGTTCAGCGGCCCGCGCGAAGGCGGGCGAGTCGACGTGATCGCCGAGGATCCGCCGCAACGCCTTCGCGCAACCCATCTGACGAGCGGCGATCGCCGCGTCGGGCGTGGTCGTGTCCCACACCTTCGGGATGTGGCGGGCGACCTCGCCGGGAGCGAAGTTGTAGAAGAGCGCGTCCACCACCTCCGCCGGGACGAGACCCAGAGGCGCCGCCCGTCCGGCGAAGTAGGTATCCCAGTAGTTGGTGAACCCCAGGGCGAACATCGCCTCATTGGGTTCGTCGGCCGCGTAGGGGATGACACCGATCGGCTCGACCAGCTCGAACATCCGGCGTGCCATCGAGTTCATGACCTGATCCTCCTGCTGCCCAGCGCAACGTGCGGACACTCACGATCACTTAGACGCTTGGTTCCCGCGAAACTCATCGAGGTCCTGGCTCGAACGAACGCAAAAACCTCCTAGCCAGCCGTAACGGCTCCGGTCTCTCGTCGAGGGGCCGCCGGTCAGCGGTCCGAAGCCGAGCCTGCTGGGGCGGGCGGGGCGTAAGGCAGTCCCGGCAGGAGCATCGCGACCAGGGCCGGATGGCGCAGGGCCCTCCACCGAGGCATGACCAGGGGCTTCCCGCAAGCCCCCTGGTGCGGCTGAAAACGGCGGGACCCGCCGGCGGTTTACAGCTAGCGGTTTCGCGCGTCACCCTGGATCGCGGTTCTCGACCTGCTGGCACTGCTCGCAGAGGCACTCGAAGTTCTTGGAATCCTGCTCGTTATGCGCAGGGAAGGGCCTCGCACGCCACATCTCGCGCGAGGCCTCATCCGCCCGTGCGTTGCGCACGATCGCCTCGGTCGTAGGCCGGTAGCGCTGTTGCGCCGCTTGGGCGGACCCGAGTCCGAGCGCGTCGGCGATCTCGGCCCAGGTCAGTGGGCGCCGGTCGTCTGCCCTGGAGCGGGCCAGCTGGAGCAGCTGCCTTTCCTGCTGCTCCAGGTCCTGGCGGGCCTGGGCGATCTGCAGAACGGCGTCGAGGATGTCGCGCGCTCCCGGGCGCGGCCGGTCGTCGCCGGCCGCCCGATGCGGTGATCCGGCGCTGGTGACGAGGGCCATCAGATGTTGGGCGGGCAGGCGAGGACCATCCGGCTCGGCGGCCTGGCGTCGCTGGTGGGCGTCACCGAAACGTGCCTGGAGACGCAGGGCGGCCTGCATCCGCCGGTCGGCCTCGGCGGTGCCGGCCAGGCCAGTCGCGGCGGGTTGGTTCGTCATAGCATCAGTATCAACATCACATTGATAAGCGTCAACCGAATATTGATGTCGCCGGGGAAGGTGCGAGGCGCTCATGCCGGTGGTGGAGCCGGCACGACGATCATGAGGACGACGACGGCGGCCCACAGCAGACGGGCGGTCTCTACAGGTCGTCAGGGCAGGCACGACGCTATCGACCCGGCGGCCGCCCCTCGCAGTGGCCACAACGCCAGACGCCGCCGGATTCCGGCCAACGGCCCTGAGTACCTGCCGCTGCTCGTCCGGGACACGGGCGCGCCGCCTGCCGCCGTGCCGCTGCTGGTGCTGGCCGTGTCGGCCGCCTCGACGCTGGGCGGGCTGCTCGCGCTCGGCGCGGGCAGCGGGACACCGGCCGGGATCAGCCTCGACGACAACACCCGCGCCACCGTCACCTCCGTGTCCGGCGCTGGCGCGGAGGCCGTCGGCGTCGTCACGTTCGCCTGCTCAAGCCCCTACACGGCCCCACCAGAAACCCCAGACAGCGCCGATCACCTGCACGTCCGCGAACTTGCCGGGGCCCTGCCCTGAGACCCGCCCCGGTCGGCCCCGGACATCCGATGTCCGGGGCCGATTCGCGTCCCGGGGCCCAGCCGGTCTGTAGACCGACCGAACTGGCATCGTGCGCCAAAACTCCGGACTACCGCACCCGATTTCGCGGCTCTACGGCACGCTCAGCGGCTCGACCGGGCCCTGGTGACTTACTGGCCAATCTTGCTGGCCGTCACCCGTGTCCAATGGGGCCCGTGCTTGGCCAGCCACTTTCTATCCCACCCGAGCACGAGAGAAGTTCCTCGTCGGAGAGCGGCTGAAGCCGCGGCTCCTGGCGTTCCTGCTCGAGTTCCAGCTCCTCGCCGGATCCATAGGAATGTGACATGGCCATCGGGGACCACTCCTTCTTCTCGTCGCCGCCAGGCGGCGAAGAACCTCGGTGGTGAAGGGGAGATGGTGGCCGGTCGGCCGCGTCAGGAGGGGCCGCGCCAAGGGCCGCGGACGCGGGCGGGCCGGCGGACTACGGTGCCCGCCCGCGCCGGGACGTCGACTTCACTAGCCCAACCCCAGGGCGTGACCCGCCCTGACGCCCCGATCGGCAGGCCTACACGCGACATCCCACTGCTCGTACAGCGCTGGCGTCAGTTGCAGCAATGCGACGGGGGGTTGCCGCCGCTGCCCCCGTGGAGGGCGGCCAGCGCGTCGTCCGTCAGGATCTGCAACGGCGCCGGGGCGTCGGCCTGCGTGCCCCGCGGGTCCTGCGGGTCCTGCGCGTCCTGGATGTTCTTCTCGTACATGATGGTTCTCCTTCCGTCGGTGGCCTACTGCCGTGAAACCCGCGGAACGGGCCGGGTGTCGGTCTCGGCCTAACCATTGGCCGTCCGCCGTGGTCTCACTCGACAAGTAGAAAATGACAAGACGGACATGTCAACGCACATCATCATTTTTTGGCCCGTCAGGCCAGGATGGGCTGCCCGCTTCGGGTCGTGGGCGCGGTTGACGAGAGCGGTGTTGTTCTCCTCGAGCCGCGCCGGTCGTCCGGCCCGTAGCGGTGAGGGCCACGGTGACGCCGGCGATGTTGATGCGGGACCCGCGTCATGAACGAGAACGAGACTCGGGAAAAGGTCCCGGCGGAGGCCGTGAAAGAGACCGCGATGCCGATGGCGGTTCTCACGGGGCCGCGAGCACAACGACGGCACCAAGGCCGTCTCCCGCGCCCGGATCGACCGGCTGTGCCGGCGCCGCGACGTCCCGCTGCGGGAGAAGACGCTGTGGCGGATGCTCTACGAGGCTCCGCACTCGTTTCCTGAGCCTCGGTCTGCTGTTACAACCCGCTGCAGATGACCGGGACGACGACGGCGGACGGCGCGTTCTGGCAGGGGACGATGACAGGGGTGACCGCCAGCGGGCGAGAAGGCCGCCGTCTCTTCGTATCCGGGTTCATGGAGGGCACGGCCCCGGGCGGACTTCAGCGGGCGAGCAGTCCGCGGAAAACCACCCTTTCCACAGCTGCGACGAGTTCCGTCAAATGGGAGGCGTCAGCGCGGAGTCGGTCCGCGCGCCAGGAGAGGCCGAGAACGCCGTTCATAGCAGCCCACAACGCGGTGGCGGTGGTGACGGGATCGAGGTCGGCGGCGAGCGAGCCGTCGGCCACCCCGTCGGCCACGGCGGCGGCGAGTTTGGCGTTCTGCTCATCGACGAGCGCGGCGACCCGTTCCAGGGCCGCGGGTTCGTCCGGCGGCTCGGCCAGCAGGCGGAACTGGTGCGGGCGCTCGGCAGCGAAGCGGACGTACGCGGCCGAGGCGGCCCTGATGCGTTCCACGGGGGTGCCCGGGGCAGCGTAGGCGTCGTCCATGTAGGTCCGGTTGTCCTCGAGTGCCCGCTCGGCAACCGCGATGAGAACGGCCGCGCGGCCGCCCACGCGGTTGTACACCGTCTGCACGGCGACGTCCGCGCGTTCGGCGATGCCTTCCAAGGTGACCGCCTCGGGGCCTCCGGCGGCCAGCAGCTCCTCGGCGGCGTCGACGACGGCCGCACGGGTTGCGACGGCCCGACGTGTCGTGCGTGTGACCTTGATTGTCATGGTCTCCGCTACTTTACGAGGTGCTCGAACGGCCGGACCCCTGGGCCGCTTCCTTCAGCCCGGAATTCAGCGGGAACCGGCCTGGTGGCGCTCGTGCACCGCTGAGTCGTGCCAGCCCGACGCCGAGGCGAGGCCGAGGGCGCGCTGGACCGTCTGAGGGCGGAAACCGACACGTTCGAGTGTTGGCCGGAACAGACCGGGAGCGTTCGCGGTCAGGGTGAGGGACCTGGGGACGACGACGCGGTCCGCACGGCGCTCGATGCCGCGGACGATACCGGCGATGACCTTCTCCAGCGGCACCATCTTCCATAACCCCTTGGAGTTGCCGCCCCAGAGGGCGTGCCCGGCCGGGTCCGCGGTCACGTCGTCCATCATCGGAGTGCGGAAGAACGTGGGGTGGGCGCTGCCGACACCGACACCCAGGTGGCGAACCTCCAGGCGAAGGCTGTTACACATCGCCCACACGCCGGCCTTGCTCGCGGTGTAGGAGATCTGGAGCGGCGAGTGCACGAAGGCGGCCATGGAGGAGATGGCGAGGAGATAGCCGCGTTGGGCCTCGACGTGGGGCAGAGCCGCGCGGAAGGTGCGCCAGACGCCGTTGAGGTTGATGTCGATCACGCGCTCGTAGGCGGCAGGGTCAATCGTCGCCAGGGGGGCCATGGTGTCGATGCCCGCGCCGGCGACGGCGACATCAAGGCGCCCGAAGTGCGCGGCGGCCTCGTGCATGGCCGTCTGCAGTCCGGCGAGGTCGCGGACGTCCACGCCCCAGCCCCGGGCGACGGTGTGGCCCCCCAGCTTCTCCGCCTGGGCCTGGGCCGCCTCGGCGTCGAGGTCGAGCAGTGCGAGGTTGGCACCCCGGTCGCGCAGGGCGTTGGCCAGGGCGATGCCGAGGCCGCCGGTGGAGCCGGTGAGGACGACGGTGCGCCCTGTCAGGTCGTAACGGGTCATCGCTGTCTGCCTCTGTTCGGGGGTGGATGCGGAGGTCTGGTCCCCATGACGTCTGCTGGAGCCGGTTCCCAGGTCATCGCGGGGATGTTCCCTGCGCGATCGGGACGTGGGCGGCCAGGAAAGCCAGCTGGTCGTGGAGGACGCGCTCGAAGGGCTCACCGCGGTAGATGTCGAAGTGACCGTCCGGATAGCGACGGATCTCGCCACGGGGTGCCTTGCGGGCGTACCTGAGCGTGGGCCCCGACGGGGCCACGCTGTCCGTCTCGCACACGCAGAACAGCACCGGGCAGACGATCCCCCGGGTCCTGCGACCGGGCCGGTACCGGACGATGTCGAGGGCGAAACGCGCTGCCACCCGGTTCTCGAACGGGGCATCGCCGGGCACCAGGGCGAGGTAACCCGGCTCGGCGTCCGGTGCGGTCATCAGGGCCGCCGAGCCGGGGCGTCCGGCGGTCGCGACCAGGACGGGTGCACGCCCCAGGCACATGCCGACGACATCGCGTACGGCGCGAGCCATGACCTTCATCGAGCTGATCGGACGCATCGCGAGAGCGGAGGCCACGCCGTCGGTGAACAGCCCCTGAGCGATGACCGCGGCGACATCCGGGTCCTGCGCGGCGGTCGTGAGGACATGGCCGCCGCTGAAGGACGTGCCCCACAGGACCACGCGCCGGGGATCGGTCTCCGGCCGGGAGCGCGCGTACGCCACGGCGGCCCGCCAGTCCTGGAGCTGGCGTCTGATGCTCAGGAGCTGTCGCGGCTGACCGCCGCTGGCCCCGAAGTGCCGGTAGTCGAACACCAGGCACGCGTAGCCGGCGGCGGCGAAACGCTCGGCGTAGGCGTCCAGCCGCATCTCGCGGATCCCACCGAGACCGTGTGCCATGACCACCACGGGACGCCGACCCCCGCCCTCGGGCAGGTACAGCCAGGCGTGACACTCGTCCGGCCCCGAAGGAAACGTTACGTTCAATCGGTCGGTCATCGGACCTCCGTAACACGGCTCGCATCGGTGGGCTCGCGGAGACTTGGAACTACTTCCAAGGTTGGAAGTTAATCCAATATCTCGGGGCTGTAAAGCAAGTCGACGGCAACGAACCCGTCACGTCTCCGCTGGGTTCCCGAGCCATGCCCTACTTCAGCGCCGCACCGACGACTGGGACGGGAAAGGGACGATGACCGGCGGAACAGCGAGGCCGGCGTGGCCCTCGGAGACAGGGGCGCCATGTCCTTGGCGGACGTCCCGACGCACGCGCGGCCCGAACGCTGTCGGCCCACAGGGCGGTCGGTGCTGTCGGTGAAGAACGGCCGACGGTCCGAGTGCGCCGTACGACGCACAGAAGGACCGGTCGGCCGCCCAAGGAGCGCCGAGTACAAGGTGCGACCATGGGCCGGACCCGAAGCGGCACGGGAACCGGCTCCTGGTCGTACGGGTAAACCTCGGAGAGATCACCGCGCCGGCCCGACGCGAGGCGCTCGTCGGGGCCAGGCCCGCCCCAAGCAGAGCGCCGGCCTCCGCCGGCGTCAGCGCCGACCGCAGTCTCCGAGACCAGGTACCGGAAGACCACTCTGCCGCAGTCCGTCGAGCCCTGTCCGCAGCGTCCGTCGGCCGGGAGCACCTCGCCACCCATCCCAAGGTGCCCGAGGGCGCCCGCGAGGCCCTGGCGGCAGCCGACCCGGTGTGACCCGCCGTACACCAGGCCACCGAGGTGCTTTCCAGCCCGCGGCGCCGGGGGTAGCTCGGGATCACCGCAGGTCAGGCATGTCCGCCCGACTTTTCGCGAGTACTACGGAGACCCCCGGCCGACCGCGTCCGGAGGCGTGCGGTCACCTGCCGCCGGAGAGGCGCACGGCCCGCCTGCCGGACCCCCGTCACCCGGCCGCTCCCCCGAACGATTTCTAACGCTCGGGAAGGGGAGCTTATCGAGCGTTAGAAGTTTCGTCGCGGGGCGCAGATCCGTTTCGTTCTGTCGTTGTGTTTCGTCTCTGATACAGTTTGGACGTTACGGAACTGGTGGGAGGGTGACGGTGGGGCTGGGCACGCGCCTTGATGTCGAGGGCACGCAGGAGGCGGGCGGCGTCGGGGGAAAGATCCCATCGGCGCATCCGGTGGGGGACGGGGCTCGAACGCCGAGCGGCGGCGGACGTGACGTGGATGGTCGGGCCGCCGCCGAGGTCGCGAAGGGCGACGGCGGGGCTGGCGGCCCGGGCCTGGCGCTGCCCGGGCCGGTCGGCGGGTCGCAGGACGGGCCGGTGTGTGGCTACCCGGGGTGTGGGCGGCGGTGCGCGCCGGCGGAGGGGCCGGGCCGCCCGCCGGCGTACTGCGACGATCCGGCGCACACGCGGCTGTCGGCCTACCGGCGGCGCAGGGAGCTCGCGGCGGCGGGCGGCGAGGGCGGTTCGACCGCGGGTGCGGATCGGACACTGGCCGCCAGCCGGCCGGCGGCCGCGGTCGGCACGGGGCCGAAGGGAGCGGTACAGGCGCGCCCGGTGGCGCTGGCGCGGCTGCGGGCCGACGAGTTGGCCGCCCACGTCGCGACGCTGGCCGCCGACCTGGGCCGCACCTTGGAGGCGTTCACCACCACGCTGGGCCGGCTCGGGGATCTTGGTGCGGCCGAGGTGCAGGTGGAGGCCGCGGAGGTGGACGCGGCCCGCCGGGTGGCGGAGGCTACCGCGCGGGCGGTGCGCGCCGAGGCGGAGGGGCGGGCGCAGGCGGCGGCGCGGGCGGACGCGGAGGCGGTGACCGCAGAGGCGACCGTCGCGCTCGAGGAGCTGGAAGGCCGGCTCGCGGCGACGGACGCGGCGCTGCTCGCGGCGCGGGCGCAGGCCGAGGAAGCGGACCAGCGCGCGGCCGAGGAGATCGCCGCGGCTCGGGCGCAGGCGGCCGCCCAGGTGGAGGCGGCCCGGGCGCAGGCGAGGGCGGACATCGTGACCGCGAGGGCGGAGGCCGACGAGCGGGCCGAGTCGGCGAGGGCGGACGCGGCGGCGCGGCTGGCGACGATCCGGGCGACCGCGGAACGGGAGATGGCGACCTTGCGTGGCAAACTCGCCGCGTCACACGCCGAGCTGGCCGGTGTGCGGCGCGACGCGAAGAGCGCCAGCGACGTGCAGGCCGAGCTACGCGCCGAGCTCACCGCGCTGCGGGAGGCCGCGGCAGCGGATCGCGCGGCCGCCGCGGCGGCCCTGGACCGGGCACGCGCGGACGCGGCGACCGAGATGGACCGGCTGCGCCGCGAGTCCGCCAACGAGCTGACCCGGCTGCGCGACGAGCTGGCCAGAGCCCGCGCCGCGGCGGACGCGGAGGCTGCCCGGATCCGTGCGGAGGCGGTGGCGGCTCGGGAAGCGGACCGTCTGGCCGTGGAGGAGCGGATGGCGGTGCTGACGGAGGCCCGCGCGGATGCCCGGGCGCGGGCCGAGCGGGCCGAACGCCACGCCGACGCCCTGGCCGCGCAGCTGGAGCAGCGGCCGCCGCAAGCCATCTGATGGCGGTCGAGGTGCCCAGCTCCGGGGCTTCGCATCGCGGCGAAGTCACCAGGCGGTCTTTGTCGCGGGTCAGACGGGTTCGAGCCGGTAGTGCAGGCGTAGCACAAGCGCGCCATAGAACCGCAACGCGTGGTCGGTGCGCAGTACGCCTCGGTGATCGCGGTAGACGTGGAAGCGCTCGTGGAGCGGGACGCGTGCGGCGTGGGCTCCGCCTCTCCTGCCCCGGACCACGACGTACGCCCCTGCGTCGCCGAAGGCTCCGGGTGGGGAGGACAGTACCAACGAACCGTCTGCTGGGGCGCTGGGGCGCAGGAAGACCTGGACATTGCCGGACTCCACCGGGAACGCCACGTGTACTGAGGGCTGGTCGGAGCCGGGCAGGAGCCGCGCTGAGTAGCAGCCGCTGTAGACGAACTCGCCAGTGGCGGCAAGAGTTCGCAGCCAGCCGGCGGCATGTTGTTGACCATTGCTGCCGACCAGTTGCACGATTCGCGAGTCCACGCCGTGTGCGACGTCGAGCGGGCGGGTAGGCAGGGCGAGTTGCTGGACGCGGCGGCCGAACAGCCGACTGACCAACTCGCCGCCCGGTTGGAACAGAGCTGACCACTGCGCCCAGACCTCCATCCGCCAGCGCGCGGTGTGCTCGTAGAAGTGACGGACCGCCGGATCCAGATCGGCAGCGCGAAACCCGGCGCCGTCCAGGATGGACATGGAAGATAACAGTCCGCTGTCCGGGACATCCTCGCGCAACGTAGCGTTGACCCGCTCGGCTTCGGCGGCCGCCCAGGAACCGCTAGCGCCCTGTCGGCGACCAGCGCGGGACGAGCGGAGTCCCCTCAGGGCCTGGTGGCGCGCAGTGAGTACATCAGCGGTGCTCGGGGGGTGTCGGGTGGGAAGCGGTAGTAGGCGGCGTCGCGGATGAGGGTGTCGAAGCGGGCGGACAGCGTCCGGTCGTGTTCGTGGAGGAACTCAACGCGCAGGCCAGCGGCGGCGACGGCGGAGACGATCGCGCCGAGGGTGTGGTGGTGTTCGACGGTCATGTTGGCGGTGGTCGCCGCGGTGCGGTCGGCGTAGCTGCCGGCGGCCTCCCAGACGATCGGGCCGGGGTCGAAGTAGTCGAGCTCGAAGCGGTTTCCGGTGGCGTCGTCGAGGACGTCCTGTACCGGGTGCGTGTCGGCGAGATAGAGGAAGCCGCCGGGGTTGAGCAGCCGGGCGACGACGTCGGCCCAGCGGGCCACGTCGGGCAGCCAGTTGAGGGCGCCGATGCTGACGTAGACGATGTCGAACGTCTCGTCGCCCAGCGCGGCTACGGCGTCGTAGACGTCGGCCGTGACGAACCGGGCGGGCAGGTCGAGTTGCGCGGTGAGGGCGGTGGCCGCCTCGATGGCGGGCGCGGAGAAATCCACGCCGGTGACGGTCGCGCCGCGGTGCGCCCAGGACAGGGTGTCGAGGCCGATGTGGCACTGCGGGTGCAGCAGCCGTTTGCCGGTGACGTCGCCGACCTCGGCGGTCTCGAAGTCGCGCAGCACGTCGGGGTGCTCGACGAAGCCGTCGAGGTCGTAGAAGCCGCTGGCGAGGTGGATCGGGACGCGTTCGTCCCACCAGGCGCGGTTGATGGCGGTCGGGTCCTGCTCCCCCGGTGTCGTCACGGCCGTGACTGTAGCGGCGGCTCCACGGGGTTTCCGCTGGTTTTCGGGGCGGTCAGTCGGCCGCGGAGGGCTGCCAGTTCGGTGGGGGGCACGCCGGCGGCGCGCAGGTAGGTCTCGGCGTCGAAGCCGTCGAGCAGGTCGAGGATCGCCTGGCGGGTGGTGGTGCCGTGGCGGGTGAGCAGCGCGGTGACGTACGCGTTCTGGTCGCTGAGCCCGAGCAGGCTGTAGACGGGGGCGAGCGCGGTGGCGCTGGCGGCGTAGTCGTCGGCGATCGCGTCGGGTTCGACGCCCGCGAGGGACAGCAGCAGCAGGGTGACGAGGCCGGTGCGGTCGCGGCCGACCGCGCAGTGGAACAGGACGGTGCCGGGCCCGGTGGCGGCGAGGACGCGGAGGGCGGCGGCGCAGCGTTCGGCCTTGGCGTCGAGGAACGGCCGGTAGTAGAGCGGGGTTCCGTTGATGCCCTGGTCTTTGATCCACCGCCACAGGGCGACGTCGTCGGCGTCGTCGATCGCGACCTCGACGCGGCCGATGCCGGGCGGGGGCGGCGGGGCGCCGTCGAGTAGCCGGCTGTTCGAGCCGGCGGGCGACGGGCGGGGCAGGTCGGGGTGGATCTCGTCCGGGTTGCGCAGGTCGATGATGGTCCGCAGCCCGGCGTCGTAGGCTGCCTGCCAGCCGGCGGCGGTGACGAACCTGGGGGCGGCCGAGCGGACAAAGGCGCCGAACCTGGTCTGGCCGCCGTCCCGGGTCGGCAGGCCGCCGAGGTCGCGGGCGTTGACGAATCCCTCCCAGCCGACGGCGCGGGCCGTCGGCGGCGCGGCGCCCAGTTCGGACATGTGGGTCATCGTCGCATGGTTCTAGGGCCTGGGGACGCCATCCGCTTCTCCCCCGTCCCGCCCACGGTTTCCCTCGCGGGCGGGACGGGGGCCGTCGTCAGGACGTTCCGGCGGCCGGACACCCGCTGCCAGGCCAGGTAGACCTTGGCGAGCGTGGTCTGGGTCAGGTCCTCGGCTTCGCCGAGGTCGCCGGTGAGCAGATAGGCGCACCGCAGCAGCGCCGCGGTGCGTGGTTCGAAGTAGGCGGCGAACGTCTCGTCGCCGTCGGCTGATCGCATGTGACCTCCCGCCCTACAGACGCCGTCGCCGTCGCGGCGGGTTGCCGGGGACAGGCGTGGGAACACCAAAGAATGAGCGAGGTGCGGAGGATCCGCTGTGGCCGACGTTTGTGAGAACGGTTCGCGCAGTGACCGCAGGGCCGTCCTCGATCCGGACGAGGCGGTGTCGTGGCTGCTGTCGCTGGCTCGACGCCATCTGCGGATGGATCTGTCCTGGCTTTCCCGGCTCACCCCCGAGTTGCAGATCATCGAGGCGCTGCACGGCGACGCGGGGTCCTTCGGCCTCGCCGCCGGTTCCACCACCTGCTACGCCGACTCCTACTGCGCGCGGGTCCTGGACGGACGCCTCCCGCCGGTCATCCCCAACGCGCGGGCGGACGAGCGGACCGCTGCTCTCCCGCTGACCGATGAGTTCGGAATCGGGGCCTATGTCGGGGCTCCGGTCGTGCTCGACGACGGGCGCGTCTACGGCATGCTGTGCTGCCTGAGCCACCACGCCGAACCGAACCTGTCCCACCGCGACGGGCGTTTCCTGGCGCTGCTGGCCGAGGTGCTCGCCCGGTTCGTCTCCCACCTCATTCACGAGCGCGAAGACCGCGACCTGCTGATCCAGCGCATCAGCACGGCGATCCACGACCACCCGATCATGATCTTTCAGCCGGTTGTCGCCGTCCCCACCCGACAGGTGATCGGCGCGGAAGCGTTGGCGCGGTTCCCCCCGGGGACAGGCGGCCCCGAGGCGTGGTTCACCACAGCCGCCTCCGTAGGTTTGCGCACCGACCTGGAACTGGCCGCGATCGCGACCGCGCTCGACGCGATCCCTGTCCTGCCACACCACCTGTGGCTGGCGGTGAACGCGTCCCCGACAGTGGTCGCCTGCGGCCGGGTCTGCGACACCGTCGCCGAGGTGCCGGCCGGCCGGGTCGTCATCGAAGTCACCGAACATGAGAGCATCCAGGACTACCTGGCGATGCGCGCCGCGCTCGACGCTCTGCGGCGACGGGGAGCCCGGATCGCGGTCGATGACGTCGGTGTTGCCAACGCCGATCTGAGCCGGCTGCTTCAGCTAGCTCCCGACATCCTGAAGATGGACCGCGAGCTGACCCGGAAGATCGACACGGATCCCGCCCGCCGGGCTCTCGCCGCTGCCCTGGTCAGGTTCGCCAACGAGGTCGACGCCGAAGTCCTGGCCGAGGGGGTGGAAACCGCCGCCGAACTCGCCGTTCTCGCCGATATCGGCGTCGACCAAGCCCAGGGCTACTACCTCGGCCATCCGGGACCGCTCCCACTCCCAGAGCGCTGCACCTTGTGAGAGGTTCCCGCCGCGTCTTTGCCCGTCGGGCGCCGCCGTGGCTCGCGGACGGTGGCCACCTCGACCTCTATCGCAGAAAAGCACCTGGGGCCGGCCCGTGCCGCTGCGGGGAATCGCCGTCGGCGGCGCCTCGGACGGCAACTACACCGCGGCCGCAGGCTGCTCGACGCTGGACGGCCTCGTTGCCGTCGGCAGCGGCGCCCACCCGGATGCCGAGTACGCCGAGGTCGCACAGACAGTCCCCCGCACCCGTCTGCTCGCTCAACTGATCACGCGGACGACGCGATGACGTGACCGACGTATTCGCAGGCCAGCCCAGGAGCGGCCGCACCCTCGCAGTCCCGACGCGAAGGTCGGCGGGTCAGACTCCGGTCGACGAACCGGGCCGGACGATCATGATGACGACGACGGCTGCCCACAGCAGGTTGAACATCCCGGTCGTCATCGCGAGCCGCCCAGCCAGGCTGGCGACCGGCGCCGGGTCCGACGCGATCGCGGCCCGGGGCTGCGCCGCGATCGCCACGGCGCCATCCCCCGTGGCGGCAGCGCTGGAGGGGACGGAGCCCGCGGCGGCCGCGTCGACGCCGGGCGGCGCCAGCGCGGCGAGGGCGCGGCTCTGGCCGGGCAGGACGACGGCGGCGAGCAGGGCGGCGGCCACCGCGGTGAGCGCGATCGAGACGATGACCCAGGCCTGACCGAAGACGTGCATCGGTCCGGCGAGCGCGAGCCCGAAGAACGGCACCGCGAGCCCGGCGAGCGCGTACACCCGGCAGATCCGGTGCAGCGTCTCGGCGACCGTCAGCGGGGTGCCTTTCCCCGGGCCGCCTGCCGGGGCCGCGGCCAGCCGCAGGTAGCGGGGGAACATGCTGGCCGCGACGGCGACGGGGCCGATCGCGAGGATCGCGGCGAGCACGTGCAGGCTGAGCAGGATCTTGTTCACTGGGCGAGGTCTCCCGGGTCGGGTCACTGCGGCCGACGGGTGTCGGCGGGCGGGCCGTCCCGCGGGCCCGCAGCCTCGACGCTAACGGCCGCCACCCGCTCCGGGGTGCGGCGGGAACGACGGATACCGCCGGATTCTCGCCACACCGGTGGCCCCGCGCCGCCATCCGCGCCCTTGAGATCAGTGGGTGTCTGGCGTCGCTGTACTCGACGCAGTGCGTCGCCAGCTGGTCTGTCCTGGTCAAGGCCCGCGAGGAGCATCGGAACGGAAGTCCCGGTAAGCCGCTCGCGGGCGGTCCGCTAGCGGGACTGGCCGTTCCGATGTACCCGGTCGGGGACGAGCCGTTGAGGCGGGGACACTGACAGCTCAGCGCCGAGCAGGTCAGTACTTGAGCGGTTCCAGGAAGGCGAGCAGGGCGTCCTTCTGGTCGGCGAACTGCGGCGGCACCTGGAACTCCCTGCCGATGGAGTCCGCGGCCTCGTCGATGGTGAAGCCCTCGGGCTTCGACACCGTCGCCTCGAACATCGCGCCGCCCGGGGTCCGCACGTACACCGACTCGAAGTAGCCACGGTCCTTGCGCTCCGAGACGTCGGTGAACCCGAGCCCCTCCAGATGCCACTTCACCGCGGTCTGCGCATCGCGGTCGTTCACCTGGAAGGCAGTGTGGTGCACGATGCCCTCGCCGTACATCCAGCCTGCCTGGTCCAGGCCCGGCTCAGCGACGAAGTCGACGATCCGGCCCGACCCGCCGTCGCCGACCTCGAACCGCAGCCGGTTGGTCTCCTCCTGCGTCAGACGGCCGCTCCATCCCGCGGCCATGAAGTCGTGCGACAGCTCCAGTTCCCGCACTGACACCGTGATCCCGTGCGTGCCCCGGATCGCGTACTCCGTCGGCACTGGACCATGGCTGTACGGCGCCCGGTCATCGTCGCCGGTCCCGACCAGCTCGTACTCGATCCCGCACGGGTGCGCGAACGACAGCCGCTTCTCCCCGAACACCTCGGTCTCGGTCACGGCAAATCCGTGCTCGTCCAGCCGTGCCCGCCAGAACGGCAACGCCGACTTCGGCACCGAGAGCATCAGTACCTTTGTCTGGTTCGTGCCGCGCCGGCCCAACCGACCCGACTGCCGCATCGGGAACGTCGTCACGAGCGTCGACTCCTCGCCCATGTCGTTCCCGTAGTACAGGTGGAAAATCGGCGTGTCCCCGTCATATAATGCGGTCTTCTTCACGCTCTTCAGGCCGAGAACCTGGGTGTGGAAATCGTAGTCCTCCTGCGCCCCACCCACACACAAGGTGATGTGATGATGGCGTCTGATCGCCGAAGCGGAATTGAACACAACTGTCGCGGTGGTCATCACACGGCTCCTCGTCATAAGGGTTGCCAACAGGCCCGTTTCGGCGCGAGCAGGGCAATTCCGGTACCGCACCTGCCGACTTCGCGTCGACCGCCCGGTCTCGCGGTGCCCAGGCACCGTTGGATACATGGAGTCCATCATGGAAAATCATGCCGATATCAGGCAATTACTTTATGGTGAACTGCCGCATGTCCTGTGCCAGGTTGTCGGCGGTGACAGGGTGGTGCAGGTGCCGTGGCTCGGCCTCAGGCCGTTCCAGGCATTGCGGAGCAGCTCCGCGACACCGGCGACGGTGATCTCACGCGGGTTGGGGTATGGCGTCTCGGTCGCAAGCCGCGCGAGACGTGGGATGTCCTGCTCGCTCACCCCGAGCTGCCGCAGTGACGTCGGCCCGCCCACGTGACTGACGAGGTCGAACACCCCGCTCGGCGCGCCGGTCACGCAGAGTGCCGCCGCGACGCGGTTCATCGCCGCGGGTACAGCCGGCGCGTTGTATGCCATCGTGTGGGGCAGGAGCACCGTGTGGGTCTCGGCGTGCGGCAGATCCAGTGCGCCGCCGAGGGTGTGGCACAGCTTGTGGTGCAGGCCCATGCCGACCGTGCCCAGGCACGTGCCGGCGAGCCATGCCCCCTGCATGAGTTCGCTCCTGGCGTCGCGATCCACGGGATCCGCGGCGACCCGGGGGAGGGCGCGCGCGATGCGGAAGATCGCGTCCAGCGCCATGCCGTCCACGAGCGGGTTCGCCTGTGGTGAATAGAGCGCCTCGACGGCGTGGGCGAGCGCGTTGACCGCACTGCACACGCTGAGGGCGGTGGGCAGACCGAGAGTGAACTCGACGTCGTAGATGACCGTCTCCGGCAGGATCTCGGGAGACGTGCGGGTGGTCTTCCTGCCGTTCTCGGTCTCGCCGAGCACCGGGGTGAGCTCGGAACCTGCGTAGGTGGTGGGCAGGATGACCTGTGGAATGCTGGTGCGGACCGCGAGCGCCTTGGCGAGGCCGGTCGTCGAACCGCCGCCGACCGCGACGACGCAGTCCGCGTCGTGCTCCCGCAGCACCCGTAGCGCGCGTTCGGTCACCTCGACCGGGGTGTGCATGGCGGCGCCGTCGAACTCCCAGGCCAGCAGCGGGCCCAGCGCTTCGCGCACCGCACTGGCGGCCTGCCGCGGCGGCCGGCTCGACAGCAGCAGGACCCGGCTGGCGCCGAGCCGCTGGACCTCGTCGCCGACGGCGGCCGCGGTGCCTGTACCGAACACCACACGAGCGGGGTTGGCTGTGTAGGTGAAGGTCGTCACGCGCCCGAGTGTGGCCGCGCGGCAGCCGCGCTGTCCTGCACGAAACCGGCGCGCTCTCTGCACGTTCTGAGCGTGCGGCGCCGGTGTCACGGCCGGTGTCGCAACGGCCAGGTTGCACGCCCGCTGGTCACCGACGGAGTGTCGAAGACCGGCAATCGAGCGCCTAGTATCCATCGGCGTGGAAGACGAGAGGGGCCTGAACCAGGGGCCGACAGCACTTGGCGTACCGCTGGGTGAATGCCGCGCCGCCGTCGTGGCGATCCATGGGCGCGGACAGACCCCGGCCTATCTCGTCGAACATCTCGTGCAGCCGCTCGCCCTCGAGCACGTCTCGTTCCTGCTGCCGGCCGCACCGGCCGGCAGCTGGTATCCGGGGCGGTTCGACGCACCGCGCGGCGACAACGAGCCGTGGATTGGCCAGGCCATCGATCAGTGCGAATCGGCGCTCGGCCTGGTCGAGGCGGCGGGCGTGGAGCCGGCCCGCACGGTGCTCGTGGGGTTCTCACAGGGCGCCTGCCTCGCCACGGCGGTGCTCGCCAGGCGGCCGCGCCCGCTCGGCGGGGTCGCGATCCTGACCGGGGCCCTGATCGGACCCCCCGGCGACGAGGCGGTGGTCCAGTGCGGGCTTGACGGCGTACCGGTGGTCGTGACCTGCAGCAGCACGGACGCGTGGGTGCCGCTCGAGCGGGCGCGCGCGGCAGCGGAGGCGTTCGCCGCCGCGGGAGCGGACGTACGGTTCGTCCCGCGCGACGACCCGGACCACCGAATCAGCCCGGGTGACGTCGCATCGGTGCGTGAGCTCGTTCGCCAGGCGACGAACGGGACGATCAGACCGTGATCGGTTCGAGCTCCTGGAAGATCTCTTTGTGTGTCTCAGAGGTTCTCGCGCAGTGCGGCAGGGGTCGTGTTCAGCCGCGCCCGCATCACGCGGGTGAGGTGCTCCTGATGGGAGAACCCGGAGCAGGCGGCGATTTCGGCAATCGGGAGCGACGTGGACCGCAGCAACCGGCACGCGTGTTCCAGCCGCATGCGCGCCAGGTACCGGTGGGGAGTCTCGCCGGTACTGGCCTTGAACCGCCGGGAGAGCTGGCTGACGCTCATCGAGGCGGCGCGAGCGAGGTCGGCGAGTGTCACCGGCTCGGCGAGCCGTTCCTGCAGGAGGCCCCGTACGGCGGCGAGCTGGGCCGGCGACAGTCCCGACAGGCGATCCCGTGTTCCGTATTGGTCATACCGACCGTGTGGCCGCTGGGCCAGATGTATGGCGAGCAGCATGGTCAGATGATCCACGTACGTCCGGGCGCACGGCTCCCACCGCCGCATTACTCCGTTGAGGGCAAGCATGATCTGCTCCGCCAGCGGGTCCGTGGTCCCGAGGTCGTCGGCAATCCTGATCGGTTCGTCCAGCGCCTCCTCGACGGCCTCCGCGGCAAGGTAGGCGTGTATTGTCTCCAGCGGCTGCGACAGCTCCATGGCGAGTTCCCGACCGGCCGGTACCACCGAGATGCCGCCTGCAGGGACGGTCTGGCTGCGTCTGTGCTTTCCGGCGCCTCGCGTGACGGCGACCGGGCCACTGACATGCAGCACCACAAGATGGGTGTGCGCGGCGGGGAAGTCAGCGCGGTACGGTCGTTCCGACTGCGCGGAGAGGTACAGCCGGTCCCAACCGAGGCCAGCGCTGGATTGCCGTGGCCGCACCCAGGACTGCCGCAGAATCCCGTTGGTGTCCTGCAGGCCGAGCTCAGCCACCACAACCTCCGCTGCCTGCGGTGCGGCACAAGGGATAGCCGAGGCTAAATGTGCGCCGACAGCGCTGTCAACGCGGGCGGCGAAGAAGCCTCGGAGGTTGGCGTTGGCGGTGATGCCGGCGAACAGAGCGAGGCTGTCGTAGGCGATCTCCTGGGCGGGGTGGGTCTTCTGTGACGGCCCGCGAGCGGCTTGACGGGACTTCCCGTTCCGATGCCCGCGGGCCGTCAACAGGCCGTCAGGGACCCAGGACGAACGCAAAGGGGGCGGGATCGCCATCGCTCCTGCGGGTCAGTATCGGCCTGTCGAGCACTGGAGTGTCCGCGTCACCACTGGATGCCCATCCCCTGCGTGAGCGCCTCCAGCAGCGCGATCAGCGCCCCGGCGCCGACCCCGACCAGCAGGTAGCTGCGTAGCCAGGATGGCGGTTGTTCGCCGCGCAGTTCCACCGAGTAGCCAGGTCTGCGCGGCAGGTAGAGGACCACGAGCTGGTAGCCGATCGGCAGCGCCCGTTTCGCGACGAACTCATGTGTCCCGCCGTCGGCATCTGCGTAGACGCAGACGGTCTCGGTCCGCCATTGGTCGGGCGCGCGCCGGACGAGAACCTCCCTGCGACTCTCCGCGACGGCGACCGCCCGGACGCCGTGGCGCAGGAAATGTCTGTAGGAGCTCACCTCCGCGGCGCCGAGCAGGCCGAAGGCGAGGACGATCGCGCCGAACACGGCCAGCGGTACCCAGCTCACCGCGTCACACCTCACCGTCAGCGACGATCACCGGTTCTTGATCGCGGATGACATGTCAGTCGACATACACCACGACTGTGCCAGTCTCGCCCGCCGCCCGCTCCCAGCCGACCGGCGCCCGCGCCGGCTCAGACCTCGGCGACGGCCTGGGCGAACTGGGCGTTGTAGAGGCGGGCGTAGGCGCCGTCGGCGGCCAGCAGTTCGTGGTGGGAGCCCTGCTCGACGATCGAGCCGTGTTCCATGACGAGGATCGTGTCCGCGTCGCGGATCGTCGACAGCCGGTGGGCGATGACGAACGCGGTCCGCCCGGCGCGCAGCTCGGCCATGGCCCGCTGGATGAGGACCTCGGTGCGGGTGTCGACGGAGCTGGTCGCCTCGTCGAGGATCAGGATCTGCGGGTCGGCGAGGAACGCCCGCGCGATGGTGAGCAGCTGGCGTTCGCCGCCGGAGACGCCGGTGCCCTCGTCGTCGAGGACCGTGTCGTAGCCGTTCGGCAGCAGCCGCACGAACCGGTCGACGTGGGCGGCCTTCGCCGCGGCGATCACCTGCTCGGTGCTGGCGCCGTCGGCGCCGTAGGCGATGTTCTCGGCGATCGTGCCGCCAAAAAGCCAGGTGTCCTGCAGCACCATGCCGGTCGCGCCACGCAGCTCGTCGCGGCTCATCGCGGCGATGTCGACGCCGTCGAGGGTGATCCGCCCGCTGGTCGGCTCGTAGAACCGCATCAGCAGGTTGATCAGGGTGGTCTTCCCGGCGCCGGTGGGGCCGACGATCGCGACCGTGTGGCCCGGTTCGGCGACCAGGGACAGGTCCTCGATCAGCGGCTTGTCCGGTTCGTAGCGGAACGCGACGTGCTCGAAGGCGACCCGGCCGCGCGGCTGGGCCGGCCGTAGCGGGGTCTCGGGGTCGGGTTCCTGCTCGTCGGTGTCCAGCAGGTCGAACACCCGCTCGGCGGACGCGACCCCGGACTGGACGAGGTTCGCCATCGAGGCGACCTGGGTCAGTGGCTGGGAGAACTGCCGGGAGTACTGGATGAACGCCTGCACGGAGCCGATCGAGAGGTCACCGGAGGCGACGCGCAGCCCGCCGACGACAGCGACGAACACGAAGTTCAGGTTGCCGATGAACATCATCGCTGGCTGCATCAGGCCGGCGAGTGCCTGGGCGCGCCAGCTCGCCTCGTAGAGCTGCTCGTTCTGCGCGGCGAACGTCGCGGCGGCCTCCTCCTGGCGGCCGAACAGCCGGACGAGGGCGTGCCCGCTGTACATCTCCTCGATGTGCGCGCCGAGCCGGCCGGTGGTGCGCCACTGGTTGACGAAGTGCGGCTGGGACAGCTTGCCGACGCGGGCGGCGACGAACATCGAGGCCGGGACGGTGAGCAGCGCGATCAGCGCGAGCAGCCAGGAGATCCAGAACATCATCGACAGCACGCCGATGATCATGAGGATGGACTGGATCATCTGGGACAGCGACTGCTGGACGCTCTGGCCGAGGTTGTCGATGTCGTTGGTGACCCGGGACAGCACGTCGCCGCGCTGGGCCCGGTCGAAGTACCGCAGCGGCAGCCGGCTGATCTTCTCCTGGACGTCGGTGCGCAGGTCGGACAGGACTCGCTGCAGGGCGGCGTTGATGAGCCGCGCCTGCGCGATGTTGCACAGCAGCGCGGCGACGTAGACGACCAGGACGAGGGCCAGGACGCGGCCGATCGCGTCGAAGTCCATCCCGCTGCCCGGCTGGATGTTCAGCGAGGACAGCAGGTCGGCCTGGGTGCCGTGGCCGGTGGCGCGCAGCTGCGCGACGGCCTGCGCCTTGGACACCCCGGCGGGGATGTTCTTGGACAGCAGGCCGGTCAGGACGAGGTCGGTCGCGTGGCCGAGCAGCCGCGGGCCGGAGACGTTGAGGGCGACCCCGACGGCGGTGAGCGCCACCGCGGTCAGGACAAGGTGGCGGTGGGGCCGCAGCAGGCCCAGCAGCCGGCGCGAGGAGCCCTTGAAGTCGGCGGACTTCTCGACGTTGCCGCCCTGCATCATCATCCGGGCGCCGGGCGGGCCGCCCACCGGGGGCCGGGCCGCCGGCGCGCCGCCGGGCCGGCCGTTGGGGCCGGTCATGCCGCCGCCTCCTGTTCGGTGAGCTGGGACAGCACGATCTCCCGGTAGGTCTCGTTGTCGGCCATCAGCTCGTGGTGGGTGCCGACGCCCACGACCTGGCCGGCGTCCAGGACGATGATCTGGTCGGCGTCGCGGATCGTCGCGACGCGCTGGGCGACGATCACGACGGTCGCGGTGGCGGTCTCGTGGGCAAGCGCGGCGCGCAGCGCGGCGTCGGTCGCGTAGTCCAGCGCGGAAAACGAGTCGTCGAACAGGTAGATCTCCGGGCGGCGCACCAGCGCGCGGGCGATCGCGAGGCGCTGGCGCTGGCCGCCGGAGACGTTGGTGCCGCCCTGCGCGATCGGGGTCGCCAGGCCGTCGGGCATCGCCTCGACGAAGTCTTTGGCCTGCGCGATCTGAAGGGCGCGCCACAGGTCGTCGTCGGTGGCGTCCGGGTCGCCGTAGCGCAGGTTCGAGGCGACCGTGCCGGAGAACAGGTACGGCTTCTGCGGGACGAGGGCGACGAGTCTCGCGAGCAGCTTCGGGTCCAGGTCGCGGACGTCGACGCCGTCGACGAGCACGGTTCCGTCGGTGACGTCGGACAGCCGTGGGATCAGCGACAGCAGCGTCGACTTGCCGGCGCCGGTCGAGCCGATGACCGCGGTGACCTGGCCCTGGCGGGCGAGGAGGCTGACGTCGCGCAGCACCGCCGCCTCGGCGCCCGGGTAGCGGAACCCGACGCCGCGCAGCTCCAGCTCGCCGTGCCGGGGCAGTTCCGTGACCGGGTTCTCCGGGGCGAGCAGCGTCGTCTCGGTGTCGAGGACCTCGCAGACCCGCTCGGCGCAGACCTCGGCGCGGGGAATCATGACGAACATGAACGTCGCCATCATCACCGACATCAGGATCTGCATCAGGTAGGACAGGAACGCGGTCAGCGCGCCGATCTGCATGCCGCCGGAGTCGATGCGGTGCGCGCCGAACCAGATCACCGCGATCGACGAGATGTTCACGGCGGCGAACATCAGCGGGAACATCAGCGCCATCAGCCGGCCGTAGCGCGTCGAGAGGTCGGTCAGCTCGGTGTTCGCGACGGCGAACCGTGTCCGCTCGTGGGTGTCGCGGACGAACGCGCGGATCACCCGCAGCCCGGCCAGCTGCTCGCGCAGCACCCGGTTGACCGTGTCGAGCCGCTCCTGCATCGCGCGCCCGAGCGGGCGCATCCGCCGGATCAGCAGGCTGATGACGATGCCGAGCACGGGGACGACGACGACCAGCAGACTCGACAGCCTGGCATCCTGGTTGACCGCCAGCACGATCCCTCCGATGCACATGAACGGCGCGGAGATCATCAACGTGCCGGTCAGGAGAGCGACCATCTGGATCTGCTGGACGTCGTTGGTCGCCCTGGTGATCAGCGACGGGGCGCCGAAGTGGCCGACCTCCCGGGCGGAGAACGACTGGACCCGGTGGAACACCGAGGCGCGGACGTCGCGCCCCAGTCCCATCGCGGTGCGGGAGCTGAAGAACGCCGCCCCGCCGGCGCAGACGATCTGCGCGAACGTCAGCGCCAGCATGATCCCGCCGATGCGCAGGATGTAGCCGGTGTCCCCCGGGACGACGCCGTGGTCGATCAGATCGGCGTTCAGCGTCGGAAGGTAGAGCATCACGAAGGTCGTGGCCAGCTGCAGCACGACGAGCGCCGCGACGGGGCCGCGGTAGGGCCCCAGGTGGGCCCGCAGGAGTCGGATCAGCATGCGGCGGCGGTCCCTCTCGATGCGGACGACTTCGGCGTGGGCGGTCGTGTCGGGACTTGCCCGGACGGGACCGCCGGCGCCGCGACCGGTAGCAAGGTTGCCATACGGCTGTGACAGCTTGGCGCGGGTCGGCGCCGAGGTGTCCCGCTGTCGGCGTATAGGAACACTACGAGTTCAACTGCGCTTCAGGTCAACGCGTTTTCCCGCCCGGTCGCCGATCTGCTGATGTGTCGATGCAGCCTGACTGGACGGGATGTTGCGGACCCGCGACCGGCCAGAGAAGACTTGGACCATGTCTGGAGGACCGATACCGGACGTCGGATCCATCGGCGAGGAACCGCCGGCGGTCGGCTGGCTCCCGGCGCCTGTCCAGGAGGGGCCGGACGGGGCCGCCGGTGAGCTGACGGCGTGGCTGGCGGGGCGGGTCACCGACTACGCCAGGGCGGCGCGGGCCGCGTCGACGTGGAAGGCCTACGACACCGACCTGCGCCACTTCGGCGCCTGGTGCGCCGCCCAGCCGGGAGCGCCGGTCGCGATGCCGGCGAGCGCGCTGACGGTCGCCGGTTATCTGACGGCGCTCGCGGACGCCGGCTACAAGCCGTCGACGATCCGCCGTCGCCTCGCCGCGATCTCGGTCGCCCACCAGTTGGCGAAGGCGGCGAGCAATCCCGCGGCGTCCGTCGAGGTCGCGACCGTCTGGGACGGCATCCGCCGGGTGCACGGCGTCCGCCCCGAACGCAAGGCCGCGCTGGAGACGTCGCTGCTGACCAGGGTGCTCGCCGCGATCGACGACCCGCCCCCGGCCGGCGGCGATCGGCCCGCTACTGCCGACCCGGCCGGCGGCGAGAGCGTGGGGCCGGCGGCGGCGCTCGCCGCGGTGCGAGACCGGGCGCTGCTCCTGGTCGGGTTCGCCGGCTGCCTGCGCCGCTCCGAGCTCGTCGGACTCGACGTCGCGGACATCGCGGTGACCGCCGACGGGCTGGTGCTGACGATCCGGTCCTCCAAGACCGACCAGGAGTCCGCCGGCGCGCTCGTCGGCCTCGCCTACGGCTCCTACCGGCCGACGTGCCCGGTGCGGGCCTGGCAGTCCTGGGTCGCGGCGGCGCGCCTGGACGCCGGGCCCGCGTTCCGCGGCCTCAACCGGCACGGGCAGGTCCGGGCCGGGCGGCTGCACGCGAGCTCGGTGGCCCGGATCGTGCAGCGGCGCGCCGAGGCCGCCGGGCTGGACCCGGCGGACTTCGCCGGCCATTCCCTGCGCTCCGGGTTCGCGACCGCCGCCGCCCGCGCCGGCGCCTCCGACCGGGCGATCATGCGGCAGGGCCGGTGGCGGTCGGCCGCGTCCCTGGACAGCTACGTCCGAGCCGGGCGCCTGTTCGACCGCGACAACCCGTCCGGCCAGGTCGGGCTGTAGCGGGACGGGGCCGGTTGGGCTGGCGGCGCCGGGGCGTGGCAGGCTTGACACGTGACCGTTCCCGGCGCCCCAGGCGGCCCCCCTGGCGAGGTCCGATGGGACTTCGCGGTGTCGTTCGTCGAGGCTGACCGCGGCTGGGCCGACTGGTTGCTGTGGCAGCTGCAGGACGCCGGCGCCCGGGTGGTCACCGAACCGCCGCTGGCACCCGCCGGCGACGCGGCGCCGGCGCTGGCCGCGGCCGCCCGGCACGCGCAGCAGGTGCTGGTCGTGTTGTCCGAGGACTACCTCGCCGCCGCCGGCGACGTCAGCGACTCCGCCGGCCCAGGCGGGCTGCAGGACGCGGCAGGCCGGCTGGTCGCGGTGCGGGTCACCGACTGCCGGCGTCCGGGCCTGCTCAGCCGGGTCGTCTCGTTCGACCTGTTCGGACTCGAGCCGCCGGTGGCGCGGGACTGGCTGCGCCGCCAGCTTGCCGTGCTGCGGCCCGAGACCGCCGCGCCCGCGCCCACGACGGTGGCGGCGCCCCCGGCGACGGCGGCGGGCCCGGCGGCCACCGCCAAGCCCGCCGCGGCCAGGCCGGCCGTGGCACAGCCGCCGCCGGGCGTCGAGGTGCTCGCGGAGCTGTCGGGACTCCCGTCGCCGGTGCGCGCGACGGTGTTCCCGGCGACCGGCGGGCTGCTCGTCACCGGTTCACAGGACGGCAGGATCCGGCTGCTGGACCTGGCGAACCCGGCTCGCCCGACGATCATGACGGAGATCGAGTACGGCGCCCGGTTCAACCAGGAGTGGGTCAGGGCGCTGGCGACGAGCGCCGACGGCACCCGGCTGGCCGTGGCCGGCGACGCGATGCGGGTGGCGGTGTGGGACGTCACCGACCCGGCGGCCCCGGAGCAGGTGTTCTCCGAGCGGGGCCACAAGCACTACATCCGGGCCGTCGCGCTGCGGCCCGACGCGGCCGTCCTCGCAAGCGGCGGCCAGGACAAGGCGGTCGTGCTGTGGGACACCCGCCGCACCGGCCGCCAGAGCGTGCTCGCGGTGCTGACCGACCACCGCAAGAGCGTCGAGGCGGTCGCGTTCAGCCAGGACGGCCGGCGGCTGGCCTCCGGCGGCAGCGACAAGACCGTGATCCTGTGGGACGTCGCCGACCCGGCGCACCCGACGCGCACCGCCGTCCTGGACGCGCACCGCGACGTCGTGCACGCCGTCGCCTTCGTCTCCCCCACCCTGCTCGCCACGGCCAGCGCCGACCGGGTCTCCCGGCTGTGGGACGTCTCCAGCCCGGCGCAGCCGCGGCCCGTCGCGGAGCTGACCGGCCATCGCAAGCCCGTGACGGCCCTGGCGGTCTCCGGCGATGCCACCCGGCTCGCGTCCGGCGCTGCCGACGGCACGGTCGCGCTGTGGGACATCGTGATCCCCGACCGGCCGGCGCGGATCACGGCGGTCACCAGCGGGCACGGGGCCGTGAACGACCTGGCGTTCGCCCGCGACGGCGCGATGCTGGCCGCGGCCTGCGCCGGGAAGGCCACCGTCGTGTGGAGCATCGGGACGCGGCTGGCGTCGGCGAACCGCTGAACGCCGGCGCCGACTCTCAGTGCTTCCAGGGGCGGGAGCCGTCGCCGTGCAGGCCGTGCAGCGCGGCCTGATGATCGAGGACGAGGGTGAGCAGCCGGACGAGCTCGTCGCGTTCCCTGGCTGACAGCGGGGCGAGCAGCTCGTCCTGAGACGCGTCGACCAGCTGGTCCAGCTCCGCCAGCCGCGCCTGGCCCGCTGGCGTGAGCGCGATGATGTTGCGGCGCCGATCCGCCGGATCCTGCGTGCGTTCGAGGTAGCCGGCCTGCGCGAGCTCGTTGACCATGACTGCGACGTCGCTGCGGTCGAAGCCGCAGCGCCGTCCGAGGCTTGTCTGGCTGGACGGGCCGAACTCCTCGAGCGAGGCGAGCAGCGCGTAGTGGTAGCGCCGGCTGCCGGCGGCCGCGAACACCTCGGTGGTCAGCCGCTGCGCATGGACCGCCGTCTTGTTGATCAGCCAGCCCGCCAGCCGGCTCAGCCGCCGGGGCCACGTCGCGGACGGGCGGTCGGCACCAGTGAGCGCCTGGTCGGGCCCGCGGTCGCCGGGGAGCGCCGCCGGCGCTCGCCTCGCCTGCGACTGGGTCGGGCGTGCAGTTCCCGTCACATCCGCAGTCTAACAATTTCGTTGGCACGACCCACGATCCTTGCTAGCGTTGGCGCTACCAACGTTGGTCGTCCCAATGGATTCGGCCGGTCCCGCGTTCTGGGGCCCGGCCGCGGCCCGGGCGCGCTCACACGACAGCGCCAGGCGGGAGTTCCGAGCACATGTCCAGTTCAGATTCAGAACCCACAGGCAGACCCGGTCCCGGTTCGGCCGGCGACCCGCCCGCGGGCGCTGCCGCCCTTCCCGACAGCAGGCGCTGGCGGGCGCTGGCCGCGGCCGCGCTCGGGCAGCTGATGGTGGCCGCCGACTTCACGATCATGAACATCGCGCTGCCGTCGGCGCAGCGCTCACTGCACATGTCCGACCCGACCCGCCAGTGGGTGCTGACGACCTTCGCCCTCGGCTACGGCGGATTCCTGCTGCTGGGCGGCCGGATCGGCGAGCTGCTCGGCCGCCGCCGTGCGCTCCTCGTCGGCCTGGCCGGCTTCGCCGCCGCGTCGGCGCTCGGCGGCGCCGCCGTCGACACCGGGATGCTGCTGGCCGCCCGCGGTCTGCAGGGGGTGTTCGGCGCGCTGTTCACCCCGGCGGCGCTGGCCCTGCTCGGGACGACGTTCACGGTCCCGGCCGAACGCGCCCGCGCGTTCGCGATCTTCGGGACGGTGATGGGCTCCAGCTCTGGGGTCGGCCTGATCCTCGGCGGGGTGCTCACCGGCTACCTGTCCTGGCGCTACAGCATGTACGTCGCCATCCCGCTGGCCGCCGTCGCCGCCGCGGCGACCGTCAGCGCGGTCCCGGCCCGTAGCCCCGCGCCCGGCACGCGAAGCGGCGGGCGGGAACGTGTCGACGTCGTCGGCGCGCTGCTGGCGACCGTCGGGCTGATGGCCCTGGTGTTCGGGTTCTCCCGTGCGCAGACCGACAGCTGGAGCTCGGCGTCGACGATCGCGTCGCTGGTCGCCGGGGTGGTGCTGCTCGCCGGGTTCGTGCTGGTCGAGGCCCGGGTGTCCAGTCCGCTGCTGCCGCTGCGGGTGGTCCTGCACCGTGGCCGGGGTGGCGCCTATCTGGCGACGCTCAGCCTGGGTGTCGCCGTCTTCGCCGGGTTCTTCTTCCTCACCTACTACCTGCAGGAGGTGCTCGGCTACTCTCCGACCCGGACCGGGGTGGCGTTCCTGCCGCTGACGGCCGGCATCGTCCTCGGGGCGCGCATCGTCGGTCGGCTGATCGTGCGGATGGCGATCCGCAAGCTGCTGGTCACGGGCCTCGGGTCGGCGGGCGTGGCGCTGGCGCTCATCGGGCTGCTGCGGCCGGACAGCTCCTACTGGGCGGGCGCACTGCCCGCGCTGCTCGTGCTCGGGTTCGGCATGGGATGGGTGATGATGCCGGCGAACAGCATCGCGACGCTCGGCGCGGGCCGCGACGCCGGCGTCGCCGGCGCAGCGGTGATGACCTCCCAGCAGATCGGCGCGTCGCTGGGGCTCGCGCTGCTGGGCACGATCGCCGGGACCGCCACCACCGGGTACCTGGGCTCCCACCGTCCGGCCGCCGGCGGATCCCAGGCTCTCGCGCAGGCGGCGGTGGTGCACGGCTTCAACGTCGCGAGCCTCGTGGGCGCGGTGTTCCTGTGGGTCGCCGCCGTCGCCGTCTACCTGGTTGTCGGCCCACACGGCTCGACCGCCACCGGCGGCGCTCCGCCAGCCGCCGCGGACAGCGAGGTCGTTCAGGACAGCCAGGCGGTGTCGGGCACCGCGGCGGTCCGGGTTCCCGCACGGCCGGCCCCGCTGGTCGGATAGCCGACCGTCGCCATGTCATACCGCATGGTCTGCGGGGTCCAACCGCCCGCTGATCTTCCGTGTCGGGGGACTGACAGTCGCCACCGGCCGGAAGGCCGTCAGGATTGCCTGGTGATACCGCGGCCCTGCGCGCCGGGACCAGTCCCGCCCGACAGGGCACTGGGTGGTCCCGGCGGCACCCGGCCGCCCATGCGATGATCGCCTGGGCCCGGCGCGCGGAGGCGGAGACCGGAGGACGGCGGAGGCAGCGTGGCGCCACAACAGGACACAGCGGAGCAGGCAGTCCGGGAGCCGTCGAGCCCCGCCGGCGGAAACCCGGCGTTCTCAGCTACGACCACCGTCGTGCGATCCACCTTCCCCGCGGCCGCGTCGGTACCCCTGCCCCGTCCGGCTCCCGTGGCGACGGGCGGCCGGGCCGGCCGGGCAGGTCCGATGGCCGGCCGGACGGTGGTCGTGACCGGGGCCAGCGCGGGGATTGGCAGGGAGGCGGTCCACCAGCTGACAGCGCTCGGCGCCCGGGTCGTCGCGCTGGGCCGCTCCCCGCAGAAGACCGCGGCGGTCGCCGCCTCCACCGGCGCGATCCCGATCGTCGCGGACTTCTCCCGTTTCGCCGACGTCCGGCGCGCCGCCGCCGAGGTCAGCGAGCTGTGCCCGCGCATCGACGCGCTGCTGAACAACGCCGGCGGGCTGTATCCGCACCGGGTCGTCACCGAGGACGGCAACGAGCTGACCTTCCAGGTCAACCATCTTGCTCCGTTCCTGCTCACCGGCCTGCTGCGGCCGCTGCTGCTGGAGACGCCCGGCTCCCGGGTGATCATGACCAGCAGCTTCATGAACCTGGAGGGCCGTATCAACCTGGCCGCGCTGGAGGCCGATCCGAGCCAGGCGAACCAGCGCTACCGGCCGTTCGTCGCCTATGCGACGAGCAAGCTCGCGAACATCCTTTTCGTCAAGGAACTGGCGCGCCGCCGGGTGCCGGGCGGGCCGACCGCGACGGCCGTGCATCCGGGCGTGGTGCTGAGCAGCTTCGGCCGGGACAGCTGGTTCGTGCGGGCCTTCTACCGCCCGCCGCTGAAGCTGGTCGGCGCCCGCACGTCCGCCAGCGGCGCGCTGCCGCTGGTCGACCTCGCGACCAGGGCGGACCCTCAGACGTTTGACGGCACGTTCCGGATGCGGTTCCACCAGGGCGAGCGGTTCTTCAGCTCCCGTCAGGCCCGGGACAGCGCCGTCGCCCACGGCCTGTGGGTGTACTCGGCGGCCCGCGTCGGGCTGCCCGGCTAGGGAGCACCCGCCGCGCCGCCCGGCGCTCCCGCGCCGTCGTCACGCGCCGGCGACGACGGCGGTCGCGACGCTGAACCGGCCGATGAGCACGTGGACACCGCCGCTGCGACGCAGCCGGCCTGTGGCGACGACCGGCAGCCTGGTCCGGTAGGCGCGGATCGCGTCGTCGTACTCGGGGCCGGACACGGCGACCTGCACGGTGCGCGGGGTAGCCCGGCCGACGACGCCGTGGATCGTCGCGACCCCGCCGTCGTCGCCGTCACCCCGGTCGAGCCGGGTGACCTGCCCGTAGACGGCGGTCCTGCGCCGGGGCTCCCGCAGCGCGGCGAGCTCGTCGCGTAGCCGGGCCAGCGCCTCCGCGTCGACCCGGTGGAACGCGGCCCGGACCACCGCCGGGGTGTCGAGCCCAGCGCTCTGCCCCCAGTAGAACGCGAACTCCAGGGTGCGGACCCGCGGCGCGGTCACCATCCCCAGCAGCGCGTCGCACAGGTCGGCGCTCACCCCGCGAAGGACCAGCGGCCGCAGCGCTTCCCCCGGTGCCTGCCACGTCGCCTGCGGCGGCTCGCCGAGCGTCACCGCAGCCGGCCCGGCCACCGGCCCGGCCGGGCCGGCTGCGGGTGGGGTGGCCGGCGCCCGCGCGGGCCGGTGCTCACGTACCGCCTCGACGACCTCGCCCAGCGCGCCGGCCAGCAGGACGCCGGCGCGACGTTGGAAGGGGACGAGCCGGACCGTCGCCTGGCTCCGGGACGTCAGCTGGCCCACGCTGCCCGGCGCGGGGCCCTCCTCGTCGTCGTCGAGACGGGTGAAGACGGCCAGCAGCGCGCCTGCCGGGTCGGCGTGCGTGAACCGGACGTCCTGCTCGACGAACGTCTTCACCACGTCGGGGCGGCGGCCGGCGAACCGCGGCGCCGGGCCGATCACGGCCAGCGCCGCGGCCTGCAGCAGCCGCGTCATCCCGGCGAGCAGGACCCTCGCCTGCCCGAGAGACATCCCGGCCGGCTGCGCGTCGTGCTTCACCCGCAGATGCAGCACGTCCGCCGGCGCCGCGGTGCCCGTCGGGGGCCGGGGGGCCGTGGGCAGCGCCATCGGCTGCTCGACCCCGTTCATCGCGCACCCGCCGTGTGGCGCGTGTCGAGCCGACCACGCCGCGTCCAACCCGTCATGCCAGTCCCCTTGCGTGTGTCCGCCACCGCCGTCTGTCCGGCGGGGCCCGCTGGACGTGGACGCCGTCGACCGCGTCCAGCGGGTGGTCTGAAGCGTGGCGCGCGGCGCCGGTCCTGTCCGACGGTCGACCGCCGCTGTGGACAGCGACGCTGTGTCCACAGGAACTCCAGCTGGCCTCCCACCCCCAGAGGCCCACGGCCGCGCAGTACGGCCGACCACGAACCCGACAGGCTCTGCGGCCCGAGAAACCGCGAGGCCGGGGACGGCGGACGGCGGGGGTCAGCCGGCGAGGCGGATGCCCGAGGCGAGCCCCGCGGCCGGACGCGCGCCGCGACGCCCGGTCGCCGCCGCGCGCTGGCGGTCGGCGCGGCGGGCGAGCAGCCGTTCGGCCAGGGCGTCGGCGCGTTCGATGTCGTCCAGCGTCGCCCGCGGCCGGGCATCCACTTCCAGGATCGCGGCGAGCAGCTCGGCGGACAGCCGGGTACGCGCGGCAACCCGCGCCACGCTCGGCGGCAGCGCCGGGCGCTCGGGCACGTCGAGCCGGGTGGTGCCGGCGACCAGCCGCGCCCGGCCGGCCGGGCCCGGCCGGTACCCAGCCAGGCCAGCAGAGGGCAGGTCGCGGATCGTGACGGCCACGCCGTCGGCGTGGTCTGGGGTGAACGTCTCGTCGGGACGGCGAAGGCGGTGCAGGAGGGCCATGCCTCCAGTGATAGCGAGCGGCGAGCGGCGTTCAACGTCTTGACATCCGGCCTGTCGGCGGGATGGCCCCGGTCCCACAGCCCATCCCCAGCCGACCCCGCCGTCGTCCCCAGCCGACCCACGGTTACCCACCGTGCTGTCGACAGGATTATCCACAAGTTGATCTATGTGTGATGCAACTCACATTCGCTGGATGATCGTCCTCGGCCGCCCGCGATGGCCCGGTGTGACTCGCAGCCGAAGATGGCGGATCGCAACTGAAGTTGGCGAGCACCGCGTTCGGCTGATTGCTCTATCGCCTTCGCTCGGGGGGCGATGGGTGCTTGTGACCCCCAGGCGACAGTTGGCGGATCCAAACCCAACTCGGCGGGTGCGGGTGCACCCGCACCGACGGGGAGATCGCGTAGGCGAGAAGGAGTACTACTCGTCGGCTATGTCCTGGTGGCGATGAGCGCGCCGACTGTGACGGCTTCGACGAGGTCGGCGTCGGGGAGTTCCTGCAGCGCGGCTGTGAGGGTGCGCTCGAAGGCGGATCGCTGGTCGCCGAGGAGGTGGCGTAGGGGAATCGAAGTCGAGTAGAGGTAGCCGATGATCCGTTCGATGGTCCAGCGCCGGGAGAACTCGTAGGTGAAGCGTTCGACCTGCCGGAACGCGGAGCGGGCGAGGACTGACTCGTGGCCTTCGGCGGCCTGCGTGGGCGCCGCAGGGGCGGGATGGTGGCCAGGCCCGAGGAAGCGCTTCTGCACCGCATCGACCGTGCGCTGCCAGGGGGTGCTCGGCTGGACCAGGCAGGAGTCGCCGACGATGACCAGGCCGCCGTCATCGGTGACCATGCCGGCGAGAGCGGCGAGGACCTGATCCCGGTCCATCCAGTGGAACGAGCGGCCCATCGTCACCAGCCGGAACCGCCCGAAGGCGCCTGGCAGGTCGCCGGAGCGGCCCAGCGTCCAGGTCACGTTGGTGACCCCGGCGGCCCTGGCCTGCGCGGCTGCCTCCTGCAGCATCTCTGCGTCCGGGTCAACGCCGACTGCCTCACCGACGTGACGGGCGAGCGGGACGGCCAACTGTCCGGTGCCGCAGCCGAGGTCGAGGAGCCGGCCGGTGCCATCGAGACGGAAGCGCCGCACCACCTCATCGATGAGCTCTGGAGGGTAGCCGGGTCGAAATCGCGAGTAGTACCAGGCTGTCCCAGCAAACAGGTTCTGCGTGCCGCCATCACCGTCCATGATCAATCGAGGTGTCTCCTTCGGGCTGGTCCGTGTGCAGCGGCGTTACCGCCGCTCACTGGTAGACCTGGTGCTGGGTGGGCCGCAGGTGGACTGCTCCTAGCCAGGAAGCCCGCTTCTTGCAGTGGGCCCACTCACCGACAAGCTGGGGGACAGAAGGTGATGATGGCGGACTCGTTGGCGCACGTGTTGTGGATCGGCGGACCACCCGGCTCTGGCAAGACGACTGTCGCCCGGCGACTGAGCAGGCGTCACGGCCTGCGGTGGTATCACTCCGATGTCCATAGCTGGGAGCATCGTGAACGGGCCGCGAAGGCCGGGGTGCCGGCAGCAGTGCGATGGGAATCGATGACCCGGCACCAACGCCGGGACCTGCCGGTCGAGGACATCCTGCCGATGGCGCTGCAACGCGAGCGCGGCCCGATGACCGTCGACGATCTGCGGGCACTTCCCACCAGCCCGCTGATCGTGGCCGAAGGCACCCAGATCACCCCCCGGGATGCTGCCGCCGGGAGCCCTCGCGGTGTTCTTGATCCCCTCGCCACGGGTCCAGCATGCGCGTCTCGAGCACCGCGATCATCCACGCCCGGCCCGTGAGCTCCACCTGCGGCTGGGAGAGCTGATCAGCCAGGAGGTGAAGGCGGCGGACGTCTGCCGGCTCAACGTCGATGACCTGAGCATCGAGCAGACGGTCGCGCAGGTGGAGAAGCTGTTCGCCGACCGGCTAGCTGCCGGCCCCACCGCGGGCACCGCCGCCGAACGTCGTGCGCTGCTGCGCGAGACCAACCGCGCCGATGTCGAGCGCTACCACGCCTTGCATACTCGGCCGTGGAGTGCTGGCGATCTTGAGACCACGAGGCGCGCCTTCGCCTGCGAGTGCGCCCGCCCCGACTGCGACGCCTCGGTGGAACTCGCCGTCCCCGACTTCCCACCGCCGCCCGACAGCCTTTCCCCGCCCCTCCTCGCCCCAGGACACACGCCTGCGAGTTGAACCAGAACCTGTCCGGCGCCGGTATCCCTCGCTAGCGCCCTTCGCGGGACGCCGCCACCGCGCCGGGCTCCGCCGCGACGCTCGTGCTCTCCGTCAACGTCGCTGGAGGTCACAGTGCTCTTGGTGCAGGTGGCCGGGTGTCCGGTGTCGGGCGCGTGAGGGCGTTCGCGAGAGCGGAATCGGCGGGGAGCGGCTGGGAGTGGCGTTGGAGCCTGGCCAGGGCCATGCCTCGGACGTAGCGGTGGATCAGGTTTTGGCTGGCTGCGGGGTCGTGGCCGCAGTCCTGGATCAGTGCCTCAGCGGCCAGCAGGAGCGCGGCGCGGTGAGCCGGGTCGCGCGGGGCCGACCAGGGCCGGATCTGTAGGGAGCCAGCGCGGGGTTTGCCGGGCCGAGACATCGCGTGGGTGTCGATCAGGGCCTCGGCAGTAGCGGAGGGAGCGAAGGCAGAGCATGCCGGCCAGGTGATCGCGATGAGCTGGCTCGCGGTGACGAGGTCCAGGACGTGGCCGCGGGCGGTCCGCGGGTACGTGGCGAACAGGTGGTCGAGGCGCTTCTGCAGGACGAGAGCCGAGTGGAGATCGGTGTCCGGGATCGGTGTCGTGGTGCTCGGGACTCGGTCGAGCCGCGCTGCGCAGAGTTGCCGATGTTCGCGGTGTTGTGCGGTTTCGAGGCAGGCACGGCACTGGGTCGGGTGCAGTCCGCGGATGGAGGGTTCACGGATCAGGCCTACCGGTCCGCCTGGCGGGTTGCCGCAGGCTGGGCAGACGGCGTTGAGGAGCCGGCGGTGGATGGTGCAGGCGAGGGTGATCGGGAGGTGCCAGCGGAGTTTCCAGGGTCCGCCGAGTGCCTGCTGGATGGGGCTGGTGTCGCCGACGAGGCAGTCCGGGCAGTAACGCCCTTCGCGGTCGAGTACCCAGTTGTGCAGCATCCAGCTGGAGCCGTGCTGTCCGGCGGTCGTGGCCATGGGAATGGCGGGAGTCAGGGGCGGGTAGGCGGCGGCGAACTGGCGCAGGGTGAGGCCGTGCGCCTCGGCCCGGGACAGCCGGGTGATGTCGTCGAGGATGAGCACCTTCGTCCCGTGGTCGCGTAGGGACGTGCGGACCGCCGCGACGAGCTGGGGCAGGGTCATGCCGCGGTGTGGGGCGCCGTAGAACCGAGGATCGCCTGGCAGGTCGACTTCGGGGTGGCGGTGACCGGGGTCTGGGCGTAGGCGACGGGGGCGTGCAGGTCCCGGGTGCCGGCGACGGCGTCTGGGACGAGATGGCCGTGCAGGGCCAGCCACTGCTCCTCGAACGCGGCCGCGACCTCACAGACGGTCTCGGTCTTGCCCTGGTAGCCAGCGCCGTTGACCATCACCCCGGCCCGCGTCGTGGGCTTGTGCTTGAGCGCGTTGCTCTGGATCCGTCCGCCGACCATGCGGGCGACGCCGATGCTCATCGGGGTCTCCTGGAATGCCAGGTTCGCGTGGGTGGCGGCGCGGTGCAGGTCGTGCAGGCCTTGGCCGCGCCGGCTCAGCGCCTGATAGGCGGCCAGGTCGAGCCTGGGCGCCGGGACGAAGCTGTTGCGGGTCGATCGCCAGTGCTGCCAGCCCTGCAGGGTTTCCCGGTCAGGTGCCGGACCCGGCAGCACGAATGGCGCCAGGCCCTCCTGGCTGCTCACTGCGGCCCACCGTCGTCGTCGTCCTCGTCGTCCTCGTCGGGCAGGACGAGCAGGCTGCGGCGCCGCTGCGTCTCGCCGAGCCGCGGCGGCGCAGTGACCGCCCTGGTCGCCATCACCTGCTCGCGGCGGCGCCGCCGCTCGGCATCGACCGCGTTGACGACCTGCCGGGGACGCTCTGGCCGCAGCGTGACGATCTCGGCCCCACCCTGGTCGCCGGTGCTGGCGGGTGGTGGCGGAGCGGGGCGGTCCGCCACCGCGGCGGCGCCCTGGGCGGCCTCGCGGGCATGGCGGGTGCGCTCGGCCTTCGGGAGCTGGGTCCGCCAGGCGGAGACCGGAACCCGGGCGCCGAGCAGGTCGAGGAGCAGGGGGAGCAGTTCGGCGTCGGAGCGCGGGGTGAGGCCCTGCGCGCGGGCGGCGGCGAGCAGCTCGTCGGCGCGGCTGTCCGCGAACGCGGGCAGGTCGCCCTCCGGGGGCAGGCCGACCCAGCGCAGGGTGTGCCACTCATGCGAGTCGGGGTCCTGGAAGAACACGTAGCGGCGGTCACGCGGGTCGCGTCGGATGACCCACTTGCCGCTGTGCTGGCCGCCGCGGGACGACGGGCCGTCCCGGTGGCCGTCGAGCGCCTTCCCGTCATACCAGAGCCCCTGGATCTTCACGCCCCGCTGGCCGTGGATCTTCACGAAGTGCGCCGGGAGCAGCGCGTAGTAGAGCTGCGGGGACGGGACCTGCAGCGCGAACCCGCCCTGTGCCATCGCCGCGGCGAACAGCGTGTTCGGGCTGTGTCTCGTATCGGGGTCCCAGGCTGGGGCGAACTCGCCGAGTGCCCGGTTCTGCCAGCGGTCTTTACCGACCGGCGATACCCAGATTATGCCTCTGGCCTGCGCTGATACTTAAGTTACATGTCCACGATGATGATGTCGCGAGAATCGCCGTCACCTGTTGGAGTGATCTTGTGAAGCGGCCCGGCCGCCGGGGATCGGCGGCCGGGCCGCAGGTTCGGACGGAGTCGGGCAATGGGTCAGAAGCTGTCTTTGAAACCCGGAAAGTCGCGAGTCGGTAAGCAACAGTCAACGAGTTGGTGAGCTCGCCGAGGCGGTCGGCCGGATCGTGCCTTGGCCAGGACTTGCGGGCTTGTTCGGCCAGCCAGCCCCTGGCTGGCCCGTGGATGAAGCGGCCACTGCGGGCAGCGACACCACGGACCGCCGCCGGTCCGGCCCGCCTGTCACGGCACCGCAACGAGCCGAGTACCTCGTAGATCGGTGCGTTGCCAGGCGGTCTCGATGTCGCTCAGTGGGACTCTTGCCACGTCGAAAGTGAGCACGCCGGATTGCGCCCACGTCACGACCTGGCCGTAGACCTGGCCCATGGTCTCCGGGCCGAGTCCCTTGGCCGCGCCGTAGATCTCGACCCCGGAGGTGCGCAGGCTCTCCGCGGCGACGGTGAGCGTGCTGCCGGCTGACTCGCCGACCTGGATCACCCGGGTCGGCTTCGGGAACGCGAACGATTCCGGGACCAGCGAGCGCAACAGGATCTCGGTGGGCCGCCCCCAGAGATAGTCCACGACGACGTCATAGCCCTCTCCCTTGGCGTCGACGAACGCCTGTGCCAGTTCGTCGTCGGACACGGCGGTGTTGATCACCGTGTCGGCGCCGATGGCCCGCACCTCGCGCAATTGGTCGTCGTCCCGGCCGGTCGCGACGATCCGGCCGGCACCGAGCAGTCTGGCCACCTTGACCGCGAGCCGCCCGGCGACCCCGGTGGCGCCCTGCACCAGCACTGTCTCGCCGGGCACGAAACCCGCGGCGGTCGTGATGGACATGCCCGTGATGGCCGTGCCCAGCAGGGTCGCGACGGCTGGATCGATGTCCTCCGCGATCGGGGCGTACGCGCCCTTCGCCACCACGGTCTTCTCGGCGAGCGCGCCGTAGGGCGGGCGGGGGTTGCCGAATCCGACGAGGGTGCCGTCCGGCAGGGTGCCGATGCCGTCGAAGGCGGGGATCACCGGCAACTGCGCGAGGTACTTCGTGCTCGCGTAGTGCGTGCCGGCCGTGATCAGCTTGTCGACGTTTTCGACGGCGACCGCCTTCACGTCGATGATCACTTCGTCCTGGCCGGGTACCGGATCCGGGAAGTCCTCATAGCGAGGGATGCCGCCGACCTCGTGTAACACCGCTGCCTTCATGCCAGCTCCTGGCCGAAGAAGGCGGCGATCCGGCGCTGCCAGGTCACCAACATACGAGGCGGCCGGGCGGTTGAGTGGTTCCGCTTGTGGTTCTGCGAACGCTGATGTGCGCGGGAACTGCGCCCGGCGCGACCGTGGTGAGTCGTGCCCTGGTGCCCGGCCGACTGCTCGGCGTGTGTCGGAACCCCGGGAGTCCGGTGCATCGCGCGATGCAGCAGGCCGCGGAACGAGTGCTCGTCGGTCATCTTCATCCTCCTGTCTCTATCACTGATAGAGAAACTCTAGCACTGATAGAGTGAGACCGGGAGGTGTTGAAGTGACGTTGGATCGGCAGCGGATCGTCGCCGAGGCCGTCGCGTTGCTGGACGCCGAAGGTCTCGACGGCGTGACCACGCGCAAACTGGCTGCACGACTGGGCGTGCAGTCACCGACCCTCTACTGGCATCTGCCCAACAAAGCGGCCTTGGTCACCGCGATCGCCGAGGCGATCCTGGGCGAGCAGTTCGGCGAGATGTCGCCGCCCGAGCCGGATGAGCGCTGGCAGGACTGGCTGGTCGGCCTCGCCGAACGGCTGCGCCGCGCGCTGCTCGCCCACCCGGACGGCGCCCGGATCATCTCGACCGCCCAGCTCTCCATGAAAATGGCGGCGATCTCCGAACTGGCGATGAGCGCTCTGGTTGCGCGCGGCGTCTCGTTGCGGGACGCTCGCGTGATCGTTCTGACGGTGGAGCGCTTCACTGTCGGCCACGTCCTCGAAGAGCAGGCCCCCCGCCCAGAGGCGGACGCGCTCCAGGGCTTCGACATGGCCACCTTCACCGAGCAGCACCCGACCGTGGTGGCCGCCGTAACCGACTACTTCCGACCCGGCCGCACCGTCGACGACCTGTTCCGCGATTGCCTGGAGGTGGTCATCGAGGGTGCCACGGCGAAGGTTGGCCCTCCGCCCTGACCGATCGGCCTGCGGGCGATCTTCCTCAGTCAGCATCTCGGTGCACGTAACCCCCACTGCTCACATACCTCACCGGCTGACGGATGACCTTGGCGGCGGACCTGCTCCGCGACATCGAGGTCACCTTCGCCGCCATAGCCTGCACGGTCGGTACTCGATACGACGACGTCTTCGGCTTCACCGTCGCGTTCAAGCGCTCCTGATGCGTCAGCCCTCGCTCTGGCACCCCCGCACTGACTGTCGGATGATGGGGTTGACCGGCCTTCTGGCCGGTCAACCCCACGTTCCCTGTGCTCAGGTGATTGTGGTCGGATCGGCGAGCTTCGCCTCCAAGTCGGCGACGCGGCGGTCTTGGAAGCGCAGATTGGAGCGGGCAGCCGTCAAACGTTCTTCCAGGGTGCGGTTGTCGGTGGTGAGTTGGCGGACGCGCTGTTTGAGGGTGGTGTTCTCGGTGGTGATCCGCTGGATGGCTTCTTCGGTCCATTCGGCTTGGAGGTCGCGGATCTGGCCGAGGAGTTCGCCGATGCGGGTGCGCTGGGTGAGGATCTCGGCGTTGGCGGATTTGAGGGCGTCCTCGGCGTTGAGCGCCCGTTCCCGCCAGGTCGCCTCATGTTGGTCCTGCAAGTCCGCGAGTGCCTGGCCGCGCCGCTGGTCGGTGTCCGCGATGGCTGCGGCGACGGTGCTGCGTGCCTCGGGATTTTCGTAGAGGAACGTCCGCGAGACAGCGGCGCGACGACTCACGGCGGCCACGGTGACCGGGAGCTTTTCCCGGCGTAGCCGGGAAATCGCGTCCTGGACGCGACCGAGAGCGGCCTGCGTGCTGTTGCGGCGGGCAGCCTGCGCGGCGGCCGTGCGGGGTTGGGCAACGGTCGTCGTGGTCATGCGGGGGTTTCTCCGGAGTCCCCGGCGATGGTGTCGTCCTCGCCGTCGGCCGCGGTGGCGAGATCGGCGGCGCGGAAGGCGGTGGACCACACGCGCTGGAAGTAGTCCTGGGGCTTGCGCAGGTCCAACGCGAGCGCTTGGTCGAGCAGTCCGAGCCCGGCCAGAGCCTTCTCCAGCCCATCGATCGCTTTGGCGGTGGGCTCGAAGTAGGAGTGCAGGTAGTCAGCGGTCGCGTCGTCGGGGGCTCCTTCCGCGAGCTGTCGCCATTGCTCGCGTTTGCGCCGCCAGTACAGGAGATCCGCACCGGACAGGACGAATTTGTCGCAGGAATGACAGTTGAGGTTCCAGGGGCAGGCGCCGCCGTCGACAACGGGTTGGAAGGTGCAGAACCCGCCCTCGGCCGGGGTGCTGCGCCGCGACAGGTCGATCGCTAGGGCCTGGGCCTGCTTGTGGGTGAGCGGAGTAGCCGCCTCACCGGTGAGGAGTTCTCCGGGATTGGTCGTGCCGGGGCCGGCCACCCAGACCTGCTGCAGAACGTCTTCCAGGTCAGACTGGGCGAGGTGGATGTAGCGCTCCGCCATTTTCTCGGAGATATGGCCGAGGTAGCGGCGGACGTGGGTCAGGGTGGCGCCGGCGCGCAGCAGGCTGGTGGCCAGGGAGTGGCGGGCCTGATGGGGGACTTGGCGGCCGATGTCGAGGCCGTCGATCCAGTTGTTGAAGCCCTTGTGGAACCAGTTGTAGGACAGGGCGACCCGGCAGTCGCGGTTGCGGAAGATCGTGGGGAACAGCGCCATCGCGGCGCGTTCCTCGGGGGTGGGCGGCCGGTTGTTTCGTTCCTGGAACACGGCGAGGGTTTTGCGCTGGCGGGCCTCCAGCGTCTGTAAGGTCCGTTCCGGGATGCGGATTGCCGCGTCGTAGTTGCCGACTTTGGTTTGGTCGTGCCAGAGCAGGGGCAGGCCGCCGTAGCGGCCCAGGCAGTACAGGCGGAGTCAGAGGACCTCGCCGCAGCGGCGGCCGGTGACGATGATCGTCTCCCAGACATCCCGCAGGCCACGGTCGAGAGGGTCGTGGTCCTGTGCCAGGGCTTGAAGGTTGGCCTCGTTGGCCAGCGCTCGGGCGACTTCGTCGGTGAACGGGGCGCGCGTCCGCTGGACCACCCGGCCGGGGGCGGGCATCGCGGTGATGAAGCCCCGGTCCAGGCCGAGCTTGCTGGCCTCGCCGGACTCCAGCGCTCCGCGCAGGAGCCGCCGGGTGCGGGTGAAGACGGCCTGCCTGGTGTTGGCGGTCACGATCGACGGCTTGCCGTGGACGCCCTTGGCTCCCAGCGAGGTCAGCCCGTCGAGTTCGCGCTGGCGCTGGTCGGCGACGAACGTGTGCATGTGCTCGGCGGTGAGCTCCCATCCTCCCAGCTCGAAGGGCACTTTCGCGTTCAAACCGGACGCCACACAGGCATAGACAACGGCGCATCCAGGCTTAGAGTCCAGCCTGACATTTCGGGGTGTGGAAGGGGCCGAGCTCGATGCGGGTCGGCTACGTCAGGGTCAGCAGCGTCGACCAGAACACGGCGAGACAACTTGACGGCGTGGACGTCGAGC
>Ga0068863_100000435_pt1 | contig 42162 bp, 35 predicted proteins | sample KBSSwiS62_FD_66596 | JGI IMG/M metagenome (GOLD analysis project Ga0068863, IMG submission 66596) | Switchgrass rhizosphere microbial communities from Kellogg Biological Station, Michigan, USA - KBS Switchgrass S6-2 | ecosystem: Host-associated > Plants > Roots > Rhizosphere > Soil ... | reverse complement strand
CGACCCGAACACCGCCGGCTGGGTCCTACGGAAACCAACCACAGTCACCACGTGGATGGGTGGCGGGTCGACCCCGGACATTGTCCACACGACCTACTACGACCTGGCCGGCAACGTCGTGGAAAGCCGCCAGCCGGCGGCGAACAGCACCGGCACCGACGCCTACACCACGCTGACGACTTACTACACGGCGACCGGCTCCGGGGGCTGTGTCAACGCGTCGTTCACCGGCCTGGTCTGTACCACCGGCCCGGCCGCCCAGCCATCCAGCGGCAGTCCGCTGCCGGTATCGACGTACACGTACAACAACCTCGGCGAGGTCCTGACCAAGGCCGACGCGGTCACCGTCTCCGGGACCACGACCACCCGCACGACGACGTACACCTACGACAGCGCCGGACGGAAGACCTCGGAGGCGGTCGCGGTCAGCCCCGCGGCCAACGGCGGCACCGCGATCCCGACCGCCAGCTACGGCTACGACTCGGCCAGCGGCCTGCCCACCACGAGGACGGCGAACAGCATCACGCTGACCACCGGCTACAACTCCTGGGGCCAGGTCTCCTCCCAGACCGACGCCGACGGCAACAGCTCCACCACCAGCTACGACATAGACGGCCGAGTGTCCGCGGAGGCGGACGGGAAAGGCACCTACAGCTACGTCTACGACGGCACCAGCGGCGAGCACCGCGGCCTGGTCACCTCCCTCGGCGTCGGCGCCGGCACCGCACCCTCCACGTTCACCGCGACCTACGACGGCGACGGGAAACTCACCTCCCAGACGTACCCCAACGGCCTCGTCGCGACCACCCACTACGACAACGTCGAACAGCCCACCAGCCTCACCTACGCCAAGTCCGGCACCACCTGGCTGTCGTTCTCCCAGACCCGCTCGGTCCACGGCCAGGTCCGCCGCGACGCGACGCCGCCGGCGACCAAGACGATCGGCTACGACCTCGACGGCCGGCTGAACTCCGTCATCGACGCCGTCTCCTACGGCGGCCCGCGGAACTGCACAACCCGGCTCTACAGCTACGACGCCGAGTCCAACCGCACCTGGGTGACCAGCTACCCCGACGCCGGCGGCCACCCCGACACCGGTAACTGCTCCACCACCACCAGCCCCACCGGCTACCCGTCCACCTACGACCAGGCCGACCGGCTCACCACCACCGGCTACACCTACGACCTGTTCGGTCGCACCACCACCGACCCCTACACCCCCTCCGGCAGCGCCGACACCATCGGCTACTACACCAACGACCTCGTCGCCTCCGAAACCGTCGGCTCGACCACCCGGACCTACACGTTGGACCCGGCCCGGCGGTTCCGCTCCTGGACCGACGCCGGCGGTGCCACCTCGACGAACCACTACACCACCTCGTCAGGCGACAGCCCCGCCTGGATGGCCACCGGCACCAGCTGGACCCGTAACATCACCGGCATCGACGGCGGCCTCGCCGCCGTCCAAGCCGACACCGGCACCGTCACCCTCCAACTCGCCAATCTCCACGGCGACACCGTCGCCACCGCCGACGACACCACCACCGCCACCTCCACCACCAGCTACACCGAGTCCAACGAATTCGGCGTCCCCTACTTCCAGGCCTCCGCCTACCCCCGCTACGGCTGGCTCGGCGCCAAACAACGCTCCCACGACACCCTGTCCGGCATCACGTTGATGGGAGTCCGCCTCTACAACCCCGACTCCGGCCGCTTCGACCAAACCGACCCCGTCCCCGGCGGCTCCGCCAACCCCTACGACTACGCCAACCAAGACCCCATCAACGGACTTGACCTCGACGGCCGCCGTTCCTTCATCCCCGCGGTGTACTCGTGGCGGGTTGCGTTCAGACCTTTCGGGCGTGCCCAGCATAAATTGGTTCGAGTTACGGCTCGGAATCATTATGTTAGACAATGCGGGTGGTGGGGCGGCGGTGCTGCAATCGCTGCCGCGAGAAGCGGACGGGCAAACATGGTTCTAGGCTTTGTAGGCGGCTGCGCTGCCGGCATCGGATCATATAGATGGGGATAGACAGAAAATATCTCGTCACGAATGTGTTTCGTGGAGGATCTTGTGGTCTCAGAGGGTCGCGGCGTCAGATGGCGAGTTGCTCTTAGCGTGGTCTATTGGCTGGCGGCAACGAAAATTTCGTTTGACTTGTTTGATTTGTCAGTCGCGTTTGCAATTTCCCTTACGGCCGTTGTCGTAACGCTCGCCGTGGCGTCTGTTGGCGAGCGGAATTTTGGCTGGGGAAAAGCGCCGAACGCCGAACCGGTCGAGCAGCGGTCTTGGCTGGATGGATTGACGATCCTCGGATCGTGCCTGATATTCGTCGCCCTGCTTGCCTGCGGGGGGCTGGCGTTTGGACACCCGGCACCCGTTGCCTGGATAATCGCATCGGCGATCTTAGTGCATATTTTTGTTCGTCTTTCCGTACGTTTTTTCGGGCGGAGGCGGCAAGGGTGAAGTGGGTCCGGCCGGATGTGGCCTCGGTCTTACGGAAATGCGGCGGGCATGACACCCTGCGCGGGGCGGGCAGGAAGGTCTGTGCGGCTTCCTGATTCCACGACGGCTGCGCGAGGAGCGATTCCCAAGAGGGCTGGCACACACCCCCATGACAACCCCCTGCGTGTTCTGCGGAGCGGGTGATAGAACTGATTCAGGAATGAGCGTTGATGAACTGGCCCGGTTCTTCGGAGACTCAGGCGGTGGAACAGGCGGGTCAGTGCTGGTTGCGGAGCGGTCGCCTGTTCTGGCGATTCAGAATTGGAATGGTCTTCCGCGCAGTGAACGTCGAGAAGTTTTCGAAAGTGTAAAGAAAAGAATTCCTCATCCCGATCCGAGGCTGTGGAGAATAGCCATTAGATGGGCGACCATAACTCTCTCTTGGGGTTCAAAAGCGTAGGGAGTTCACAATGCTGGGCGAACCTTGCATACCTGCTCTTTGCGGCGTCATTGGTGTGCTGCTGGGCGATCCGGGATCATAGCCAGCGGAGCTCTAGAATCCGTAATGAAATAAGTTGGTTTTCTTGATTCGTAGTTGGTTGTTCTCTGTGGTGGGGTCGGTAGGGTCAGAGCATGCCGGTCGGGGGGTCCGAGAAGTTCGAGGCGATGGCGGCGCGTCTGGAGGCGTTGTTGCCGCGGCTGAACGAGCGGGACAGGCGGCTGGCGATGGCCGCGGAGGCGCGTTCTGGGGTTACGGGGGAATCGCGGCGGTCGCGCGGGCGACGGGGATGTCGCGGACGACGGTCGCGCGCGGTCTGGCGGAGTTGGATGCCGAGCCGGCCGATCCGGAGCGGGTGCGGGCGGCCGGTGGTGGGCGGAAACGGGCGGCGGTCGCGGACCCGGGCCTTTTCGAGGCGCTCGATGGGCTGGTCGAGCCGGAGACCCGTGGAGATCCGGAATCGCCGTTGCGGTGGACGACGAAATCGACGCGGCACCTGGCCCGCGAGTTGACCCGGGTGGGGCATGCGGTCAGCCATTCCGTCGTCGCGAAGATCTTGAAGTCGGCGGGCTACAGTCTGCAGTCGACCCGCAAGACGCTGGAAGGCGCGCAGAGCCCTGACCGCGACGCCCAGTTCCGATACCTGAACGCCACCGCGGGGGCGTACCTGGCCGCCGGTGACCCGGTGATCAGCGTCGACACGAAGAAGAAGGAGCTGGTTGGGCGCTTCACCCAGGCCGGCCGGGAGTGGCATCCCACCGGTGAGGCGGAGAACGTCGAGACCTACGACTTCCCGCACCTGGCCGACGGGAAGGCAATCCCCTACGGCGTCTACGACCTCGCTGACAACACGGCCTGGGTTTCGGTCGGCATCGACCACGACACCTGCGCGTTCGCCGTCGCCACCATCAGGAAATGGTGGGAGAAGATGGGCCGTGACAAGTACCCGAACGCCCGGCGGCTGCTCATCACCGCCGACTGCGGCGGCTCCAACGGAAACCGGCCCTGGCTGTGGAAACACGAACTCGCCGTTTTCGCCGCCGAGACCGGCGTTCAGGTCACCGTCTGCCATTACCCGCCCGGCACCTCCAAATGGAACAAAATCGAGCACCGGCTGTTCTCCCGGATCACCGTCAACTGGCGCGGACGGCCGCTGACCACCTACGAGACCGTCGTCAACCTCATCGCCAACACCACCACGACAACCGGCCTTACCGTCCGCTGCGAACTCGACCCCGCCGACTACCCCACCAAGGTCAAACTGACCGATCAGGAAAAGAAGGCCATCCCGATCAGCAGGCACAGCTTCCACGGCGAGTGGAACTACACGATCAAGCCTGTAGTCGACTAACCTATATCAATCCGGCTCCCTAGTAGGAAGTCCGTGGCGGTCACGTGGCTGCCGATGCTCGCTACGGCGGCTACTGTCGTTTTGATAGGTTGCCAGTTCAGTGACTCGGGTGAGAATGTAAAGTCTGTTCGAATCGTCAATGACACGTCCAGTGAGATCCGCATGGCGCTATGTTCTGACGCTGCCTGTCGCGGGCTCTCCGAAAAACTCGAGAAAATAAAGCCAAATGCTTTTTTGAGCAAAATGATGGCCCAAATAGCCGGCAGTACATTGCAATCGAGGCTACCGGATCTCTAGCCCGTCAAGTTGGCTCTGCGGTGCCGAACAGGCCATACCTGTGCACCTTTCTTGAGGTCGGAGCGGTAGTTGATGGCAGCTACTCGGTCGCTCGGCTTCTTCCCTGTAGTCGGAAGTAGGGCAGGGCTCCGACAAAGTCGTGATCGGCGTGTCGGCTGGCGTCGTGGGCTGGTAGCGGCTATGGCGTCGCGGTGAGGACAGCTTCAGGAACGGGCGGACGCGGCGCCCACGAGATGATCGAGGTTCCTACACCATGATCGTCCGAGAGTGGGGCCGCGCCCGTAGCTGTTCAGCTCGGGTGGTAGGCGGTGCGCTTGGTGCTTGCCCGGATCGGGGCACGTCGGAGCGTCCCGTGCGCGACGCTCGCGGGGTTGGTGGTGGTAGGTGGGCTGGCCGCGTCAGCCGGGTTCCGTGGTGGCGGTAGCCAGGGGCCGGTCGTGAAGAGTTGTTCGAGGACGTCGAGGGTGTCGAGACCCCACTTGGCCGCGGTCGACAGGTAGGACTGCACGACCGCGAAGTCGACCAGGCCGGCGAGGGTGCGCCAGCAGCCGCCGGAGGTGCGCTGCTGAACCTTGACCGGCCTGACATCCCTCTCCGCTTGGTTGTTCGAGAAGGGCACGGTCAGGTCGACGACGAACCGGAGGATCATGTCCTCCTCGCGGCAGATCCGGCGGATCAGGGTGCGGGCGTCGTGGGTGAGTGAGGAGCGGTCGCCGTGGTTGTCGGTCTCGCCGCGGGCGAGCGCGCCGCGGTAGTGGTTGCGGATCCGGGCAACGACCTCGGGCGCGAGTGCGTGCTGTCCGGCGTCGCGGGCGGCGCACGCGGCGTGGTGGGCGTCGGCAGAGTGGTCGCCATCGCATCCGCCCAGACCTGCCCGTCCGGGTCACCGTCGTGGATGGCCCGCAGGTCCGCAGGGTGTGCGCGCCGCACCAGGCGTGCAGCGCCTGTGTCAGGTGGGTAGCCGTTGTAGCCGTCGCGTATCAGCACGCCGGTGAACCTGGGCCAGACCCCGCCGGCGTCGATCGCGGCCGCGGTCCTGTCGCCGGTGTGCATCGCGGTCAGGTAGTCGGTGGCGGCGACGTGAATGTAGTGCAGCGAGCCGTCGGCGCGGGCGGTGGTCTCGTCGGCGTGCGCGACCCGCGCGGCGGCGATCAGCGCGCGCACACGCGGGAGGAAGGTGTCCTCCAGCAGGCGGGCGGCCCTAGCGCGCACGCCAGCGGCCCAGCCGGCCGAAACGGTCGCGCCGACCATCACCGTCAGGATCGCCGTGGCGCGGCGGATCGGGAGGTGGTGTGCGCACACGAGCCACGCCGCCCGCGCGAGCATCCGCGGGCCCCAGACGACCCGGCCCGACAGCCCGACCGGTGCCGCCCCCTCGGTCGTCGCCGCGCAGCACGGGCAGATCCGCGTCACGATCCGGTACTCGATGACGTACGGGCGTGGCGGGGGCGGCGGCGGATCGAAGATCTGGTGGCGCCGCGTCGTCAACCTTGGCGCCCCGGCCAGCGGGAACCCGCAGCCCGCGCATAACGACGGGTCGATCGTGTGGGTCTCGTCCGGGTCCTCGACCATCTCGCGGGTCTTCCCCCGCCGCGCCGAGTTGCTTACCCCTCAGCCGGCCCGTCGACGTCCGCGACGACCGGGCCTTGGCCTTCTTCTTCGTGTACAGGCTGTCCGACGACGACGGCCTCGACGAGTTCGTGCTGTCCTTCCCAAGCTGGCGCTCGAGTTCGGCGACCCTGTCCGTGAGCACCTCGATCTGCCCGATCAGCCGCTCGACCAGCCGCGCCCGCTCCGTGATCGTGGCCGCCTGGGCGGCGATGGTGGCGTCCCGGTCCGCGACCAGGCGCACGAGTTGCTCGTACGTCGGACGGCCGGTCGACTCCACGCCCCGGACGCTATCCGATCACCGCACACCGGCCCACGAACGCCACACGATCACCAAAACAAGATCTACAAGACCATCGCTCAACCGACGTGAACAGCTACGGCTGACCACTTAATCGTATTCCGTGAGGAAGAGTTCGATCCGGTCGCTGGTCCAGGTGGGTACGCCTGTGCCGAAGAAGTCCTGGTCCTCGGTCCAGACCGGGCAGCTGAGCATCAGGGCGGCCGCGAGGATCGGCCAGTCGTTCTCGTCTCGCGCGGCGATCCGGGCCATCGCCGTGGTGCGATGGGCGACGTAGAAGTCCTCCGTGACAGGATGAACGACAGTCTCAAGATGTCCGAGGGCGAGCAGCGCCTGCGCGACGGCTGCTGCGTCCACTGCGCGCTTCTCCAGCAGCGTTGGCAGGTAGCGTCGTGCGTCAGCGAAGGCGACTTCGGGAGCGAAGAAGCTGACCCGGTCGGAGTAGTCGAGGATGATCTGGCGGACGCGGCGCCCGAGGACGGCCCGGATCAGGATGTTGGCGTCCAGTACCAGTCGCCGCTGGATCTCCACTACCGGCTCTCTCCGCGCCGGGCTTCCTTGTAGTCCTCAACGAGTTCATCGATTTCGGTCTCGTCGAGCGCCAACATCTCGTCGAGTCGTGCCGCGGCAGACCTCAGCGCGGCGATCTCAGCGGTGAGGTCGCTCCTTGTTGGGATGAAAAACCCCACCGTCCGGCCATGCCGCGTTACCGCGATCGGGTGGTCGGCGGCGATATAGTCCGCGAGTCCAGCACGGAACTCACGGATCCCCACCTTCGTCGTCATCACAAACCCTCCTTGTGCACCTGTGTGTACACAACAGTACGCCGCCTGTCCGGCCTCCGCCACGTCCACGGATGAAGGTGGCCCGGACGTCGCCCCGCCTTGGGGTGCGCTGGCCGTGACGAGACGCAGGGGTCGGCACGACCGGAGACGACGAACGCGGCCCGGGTGCTCGCCGCGGTCGCCGACCGGGCCGAGGTGCGAACTTCGCGAACACGCTGCCCGATCTCGCGACGGACGTGGGGACCGGGATCCGCGGACTGCCGTATCGCGTCGGTGCCGCCGCCGCCCGCTGGACCGCCGTCCTGCTGCTCGTGGCCGGCACCGTGGTCGCGCTGCGCGGGCCGGCCGGCATCGGACTGGTCGATCGGATACGGGAGGGGATTCGGCGCCGGACTCTCGTACACGAGGTCGTACGACGTTTATCCACTCGCATGGAACTGAGGTGGATCCGGAGGGGAGAGGGGTTGGGTTTTTGGATGTGCAAGTGACCGTCGACAGGGAAGCCGACGCCGCCTATATATTTCTGACAAAAGATCGCGTGGTGGTTTCGCGGAAGCAAGTATTTGTACCGCACGACAATGGGTTTGATGTGATAATCGATTTCGATCAGAATGGCAGGATGATCGGAATCGAAATAATTGGCGCCGAGGTGGGTCTAGACTCCGAATTCCTTGCCGATGCCGATGACATCACGAATCGAGAGTGAGATATCGCGTCAGCCTTGGGTCGCCTCTCCCTGACCTTGAAGGCGCCGTCGGTGTCGCAAGCAAACTCGCCGCCTGATGGCTCGACGGGCTGCCATCTCGCCGGGCTCCGCACGTCTTCGTCGACCGCAGCCTCGGCCGCATCGCCGTCCCTCGACTGCTCCGGGACGCCGGGTTACGGCTGACCACGCTCGCCGAGCACTGCGGAATTCCGCAGGACGAGGACATCGCGGACGTCACTTGGATCGAGGAAACGGCCCGCCTTGGCTGGGTCGTGTTCATGAAGGACGCGCGTATCCGCTACCGCCCAGCGGAACAGGAAGCCGTGCTGACACATCACGCGCGATGCTTCTACATCACTCGGCAGGACCTACCGGGCGCCGCGATGGCATAGTGGCTGCTCTCGAACCTGCCCGCGATCACGATCGCCTGCACCGATTCAGGCCCTTTCAGCTACGCCGTCCACGCCACAGAGATCCGCAAATGGACATCAGCTCACCCTGGCCCCGGTAGTGCCGCTGACGACCGACAGCGATGAGAGGGCCATCGCGGCGGCGGCGAGGATCGGTGAGAGAGGTCGTTCACCGAGGTGGCGTGATGTTGGGAGCAAGCGGTGGTCGAGGCGGTCTGGCACGGCGCCGGCGTCACCGCCGGCCACCAGCGGGTCGCGGCCTGCTCGCGCTAGCCGTGCCGTTCGGCTGCGCTGATTTCGTCGTGTAGGCGGGCGAACAGCTTCTCGACGCGGTCATCGGCGATGTTCTGGCTGCCGAGGTATTCGTGGAACAGGTCGCCTGGGCCGCGGTGGCCGGCGGTGGGGCGGCTTGGCCGGTCGGCGCTCACCGCGGCGGCGAACTCGGGGTCGATGCGGACGTCCAGCGCGTTCGGCAGCACTTCCTGCACCTGCTCGCGCAGCCCCGCCCGCGTGGGCTCGCGCACCCAGACTCGCAGGTAGGCGTCGCCGTAATCGGCGGCCCGGTCGGCGAGCTCGGCCACCGTGCCGCGCACGGTCCGCAGCCGCCGACCGGAGGTCACCGGAACGTCGAGGCCGCTGGCCGGCGTGCCGGGCGCGGCCGTGACCACGCGGACGACCGGAGTGTTGTCCGCCTCGCCGAAGTCGACGGCCAGCGGCGAGCCGCTGTACTCGACTGGGCAGGGCGCTGGCAGCGACTGGCGGCGGTGCAGGTGGCCGAGCGCGACGTAGTGCGCGTCGGCGGGGAACGCCGTCGCCGGCACGTAGTAGTCGAAGATCGACTGGGCGAGCCGCTCGCCGCCGCCGAGCTTCCCGCCGGTGACCGTCAGGTGGGCGAGCACCAGGTTGACCGCGTCGTCGTGGAACCCGGCCCGCAGCGCGGCGAGCAGGTCGCGGACCACCTGGTCGTAGCGGGCGGCGTTCTGCGCCGGCGTCTGGGTGACCAGCTCCGCCGCGCGGATCGCGTAGCGCTGGGACAGGAAGGGCAGCACCGCGACCCGGACTGGTTCGCCGGTGCTCCGGGCGTCGAAGGCGATCACGCCGCCCGCCTCCGCCCGGCGCGGCGTGCCGACCATCGTGATCCCGGCGGCGTGCATCAGCGGCCGGTACGCGTCGAACGAGCCCCGGTGATCGTGGTTCCCGGCGATCACGATCACCTCTGCGCCCGTGCTCCGCAGGCCGAGCAGTGTCCGGACGGCGAGCTGCTGGGCCTCGGCGGACGGCGCGGCCGAGTCGTACACGTCGCCCGCGACCAGGACCGCGTCGACCTCGTGCGCACGGGCGATGCCGACGACCTCGCGCAGCACCGCCGCCTGGTCGTCGAGCCGGCTGCGGCCCTTCAGGGATTTGCCGATGTGCCAGTCGGAGGTGTGCAGGAACTTCATGGCGACCAGTCCTTCGTGGCGCGGCCGGGACAGGCCGCGCGGCTGGGGCGTCGGACAGGGCTAAAACGATCGTCAGCACGAGAAGGGTCGGTCAGAACGGGGCCGGATCGTCGTCGGGGTCGGGCAGCAGCGCGAACGGGTCGGGCCGGGCGGCATCCGGGCCGGTCGGCGCCGGGCCGGCGGGCTCGGCGGACTCGGACGGGCGCGTCGCCCAGGCCGGGAACGGGAAGGTCACCGCCAGCGGCACCGGGATCTCCGGCTGCGTCACGAACATCGTCCCCGGCTTCGCCAGTGTCGCCCTCGCCCGCTGCCCGGGCGGCAGGAATCCGTACTCCGGCCGGGACGCCTCGGCCGGGTCGAGCCGGCCGACGACCCGGATCGCGCTGTTCGCGATGATCCGCCGCTCGACCTCGCTCGCGGTCTGCTGCGCGCCGACCAGGATGATGCCCAGTGAGCGGCCGCGTTCCGCGATGTCGAGCAGTACCTCCTTGATCGGGCTGGTCCCGTCGCGCGGCGCGTACTTGTTCAGCTCGTCGAGCATGGTGAACAGCAGCCCGCCCGGCCCGGCCTCCTCCTTGCGCCGGGTCTCGGCGGCCAGCACGACGCCGACGACGAAGCGCTGCGCCCGCTCCGGCAGGTTGTGCAGGTCGACGACGGTCACCTGGTGGTCCGCCGTGCTGACCCGACGCCCCGGCGCGTCCGGGATGTCCGCCCGGATCAGCGGCCGCAGCGCGCGCAGCGACGAGCGCAGCCGGCGCACGAACGCGTTGACGGTCCCGGCGCCGGTCGCCGGCCCGGCCCACCGGGCGCGCGCGTCCTCGTCGTTGACCCGTTCGACGATGAAGTCGACGAGGTGCTCGTAGGTCTTGAGGACCTCGCCCTCCAGCTTGACCGCCCCGTCGTTCCCGTACGGCACGACGTCCTGGCGCAGCCGGTTGGTGACCTGGTGGACGACCATCGTGTACTGCTGGCGGTCGTCCTCCGCGTCCGCGAAGACGTACGGGAGCAGCTCGGCCTGGCAGAACTCCAGAGGCGTCCACCAGAAAGCGCTCACCCCGGAGGTCCGCGAGGCGACGTTCGGCCGGCCGGTGGTGTCGGCCGGCATCGGCGGGGCGTAGAACCCGGCTGAGGCGAACGGCTCGGCCGGCAGGCCCAGCCGGTCGTAGACGGCGCGGATCTCGTCGTCGAGTCGGCTGTTCGGGTGGTCGAGGAACAGCAGGTCCTCGCCCTTCACCGAGAAGACCAGCGCCTTCGCGTTCACTGCGGCGCGGCCGAGCACGCCGCACCGGAAGATGGAGTAGAGCAGGAACAGCGCGAAGCTGGTTTTCGTCGCGACGCCGGAGATCCCGCTGATCGAGACGTGCGCGCCGCGGGTGCCGTCGAGGAACTCCAGGTTGACGAAGATCGGTGTCCCGTCCCGGCCGAGGCCGACCGGCACGCGCCGGTCCATCTGGTCGAAGTACAGCGCGGTCGCGCGCTCGCCGCCGGTCGCCCGCCGGACCAGTTCGCCGGGCCGCGGCGGGACGTAGATCTCCGGCTCGACGCGGGTCGTCGTCACCTCGGCGATCTCCTGCACCTGCGCGGGGAGCACGCCCTCGGCGATGAGGAAGACGTCGGAGTCGAAGCTCGCCCCCTCGTGCCGCGCCTCGACCTGGGTGACGACGCCCGCCGTCATCACCGGCCCGACACCGGGCACCTGGCGGACGGTGACAACCACGTCGTCGAGCTGCAGGTAGCTGCCCTCGTCGAGCGCGACGTGGAACAGCAGCGGAGTGGCCTCCTCGGTGCCCATCACCCGCCCGACCGGCGGGCTGGAGAGGGCTCCGGCGAGGGGGTCGGTCGGCCTGGGTTCCGGCACCGCGGCCAGGGTGCCGTTCGAGGTCCCGTTCGGTGCGCCGCCGCCCCAGCCGCCGGTCTCTGCCACCGTCACCGGCACCCACCTCCACCTGGTAGTTTCGACGCCCGGTAGCTCGAGTCTCCCTGCGCCGAGGAACCTCGCCGGCCACGGCGGCGGAGCCGCACACCCACGGGGCAGCCGTGTCGACGCTGGTCAGCCTGGATCACACCGGCCGAATTATCCGGCTGACGGGGGAGCGCGTCCGATCTGCCTGCCTTCGGCGTGTCTCGGCCGTGACCGGACGACGCGAAGGTCACCCTATGTCGCTCCCTGGCCGGCCCGATCGCACCTCAGGGGAAGACGGGCGAGCCTGGGATTCGGCACCTGCCCTGTTCGCGCGCCGTTCTGGCCGACAGCCCGCGATTCCGTTCGTACCGACCTTGTCCGCCGCGGCTTGACGGCGCGAGAACGGGGACCGTACGGGCATGAGCGCACATGAACAACGGATCGGCCCGCCGCGGCGAGTGCGCCTGTCGCGCGCGGCCGGCTGGCGGATTCCCGAAGGCGCGATCAAGGTGGACAGGGCGACCAGATGGGGCAACCCGTTCGACCACCGCGGCCCTGGCCGTAACCGGGCTATCGCGATCGAGGAGTACACGGCCTGGCTCGACGGCGCGGGCCCGGACGAACGCCAGGCGGGCCGGCGGACCGTGTCCCGTTCCTGGGTTCTCGCTCACCTCGACGAGCTCGCCGGCCACCGGCTCGCGTGCTGGTGTCCCCTCGACGGCCCCTGCCACGCCGACGTCCTAGCGGACCGCGCGTGGCGGGCCGAGCACGCCGGCCTGGCGTCCTGAGCGGGACCGGACCGGCGCGAGGCGCGTCGCCATCAGCTGTGGGGTAAATCGCTTCCCGACCACTGTTCGGGCCGCCGACCTCGGCCGGCGGCGAATAGCGGAATGTGCCTGATCCACGTCATCTTGTGCCCGCTCCAGCACTTGATCGCCTGCTTCGAGTGCTGGCTCGGCTCGTTGTGTAATCAGTCTCTCGCTGGATGTAGTCAAAAATTAACATCACGTGTTCAAGTGAACGCGCAACGAATTAACTTAAGTGCTAGCGCCGCCGGGCATAGGTTTAGTTGCACTTACTTGTCGACCGGTAGAACGGTGGATGAACAGGCGACGGTCTGGTCGGGGGCGGGCCGGCGGAGGTCGGGAGGCGCTGGATGCGCGGCGGTGCAACATGGTGACCATTCCGTGTCCATCAGGCGGCAGGGACGCGCGGGGTCCATCAGGCGGCGGCGCTCGAAGCCCTTCAGGCGGCGGCGCCGCCCGGAGCCCAGCAGGCGGGCTGGATCCATCGAGGGCGGCGCGGGGCCCATCAGGAGGCGCCTTGGCGCGGGCGTGGCGGGTCGCGTCGGCGCTTTTCTTCTACGTCGGACAGGCCGCGCTCCTCGGCGGGCTCTTCCTGGTCTACCGGCTCGGCAGGACCCTCGCGAACGGCAGGCAGACCGAGGCGCTGCACCACGCCCTCGAGGTCTGGCACTTCGAGCGGCTGGTCGACCTGCCCGACGAGGCGACGCTGCAGCAGCTGGCGATGCGGTCCAGGAACCTGCTGGAGTTCGCGGACCGGTTCTACGTCACCGTGCACTTCCCCGCGGCGATCGCGTTCCTGCTCTGGGTCCTGATCTTCCAGCGGGCGCACTGGCCCAGGATCCGCAACGTCCTCCTGCTGGCGACCGGCGCGGCGCTGGTGATCCACATCCTCTACCCGCTCGCGCCGCCCCGGTTCCTGCCGACCGTGAGCCCGAACATCCCCCTCGTCGACACCGGCGTCGTGATCGGGCCGTCGCCCTACTCGGCGCCGGGCGCGAGCCAGGCCAACCAGTACGCGGCGATGCCGAGCCTGCACATCGGCTGGGCGATCCTGGAGGCCTGGGGCGTCATCACGACCGTGCGCTGGCGGGCGCGCTGGCTCGCCATCGCCCATCCGGTCGTCACCGCGCTGGTCGTCGTGATCACCGCGAACCACTACTGGCTGGACGGAATGATCGGCGGCGGCCTGGTCTGGGGCTCGATCATCCTCACCAGGCCCGCGCGCTGGGACCGGATCACCGGCGTCGCCCTGAGCCCGGCCCGTCGCCTGCGCGCGGCGCTGTTCCCCGGCCGCGCCGCTCGGCCCGAGACGGCGGCCGTGGCTCTGCCCTTCGCCGTCCCCCTCGCCACCGTGCCCGAACAGGCAGCGACCTCGCCAGCGGCCCGGATCATCGAACAACCCACCCCGCGCCCCGCGCCCGGCGCGACCGCGGACCGCACCGCGGACGCCGCTGGCGACGCACCGTCACCGCCTACCAGACCGGACGCCACCGGCTGACCCCGCCCGCCCACCGGGCGGATCTCGGAAGAGTCACCGGCCGGTCGTCGGCCGCCCGTTCCATGCCGAACTCGCGAAATGCCCGAATTGGCACAGTCACGATCGAGGCAGGACTTGCGCGCGGGCGTGGGCGTGGGCGGCGAGGTCGCGGCAGACGACGGCGAAATCGAGGCCGGCGGCGTGCAGGCCCATAGGCCAGGTGCTGGTCGGGGTCATGCCCGGAGCGACGTTGACCTCGAGGAACTGCGGCGTCCCGTCGGCGTCGACGATCAGGTCGGTCCGGGACAGGTCGCGCAGGCCCAGTACCTGGTGCGCGGTGACGGCGGTGTGGGCGGCTGCCCGTAGGACGGTGTCGTCGAGGCGGGCGGGGGTGTAGAAGTTCGTCGCGCCGGGGGTGTAGCGGGCGGCGTAGTCGTACTCGCCCGAGCGGGGCACGATCTCGACGGCGGGCAGCGCGACCGGGCCGTCTCCGGTGTCGACGACGCCGACGGCTATCTCGACACCGGTGACGGCCTGCTCGATCAGGGCCGAGTCGTGATAGCCGAAGCAGCCCATCAGCGCCTGTGCCAGCCCGCCGGCGTCCTCGACGCGGCTGACGCCGAAGGACGATCCGCCCGCGCGGGGCTTGACGATCAGCGGCAGGCCCAGGTGGGCGACGATCCGCTCAATGAGTGCCGCGGCGCCCAGGTCGTGGAACGCCTCGCGGGGCAGCGTGACCGCCTTCGGGGTGGAGATTCCGGCGGCGGCGACGGCGGCCTTCGCGGTCGTCTTGTCGAACGCGACCCGGCAGGCGGGCGGCGTCGCCCCGACATAGGGCAGGCCATAGAGGTCCAGGACCTCGCGGATCGTGCCGTCCTCGCCTGAGGTGCCGTGCATCACGGGGAAGACCACCTGCGGCGGGTCCGTCGCCAGCGCGGGCAGGGTTGCCGCGTCGACGTCGCTCAGCTCGGCGTCGACGCCGATGGCCGCCAGCGCGTCGGTGAGCCGGCGCCCGGAGTTCAGCGACACCTCCCGTTCCGGGGACAGCCCTCCGGCGAGGATCAGCACCCGGCCCAGATCAGTCATCGTCATGTCCTTCAACTCGGCGGACGTCGTCGGTCAGGTACGGAAGGTGTCGCGTAGCTCCAGCTCGGCTCGCACCACGCGGGCGAGCCGGCCCACACCGTCGCGGACCCGGTCCGGCGGCGGGTAGCAGTACGACAGGCGCATGGCCTGGCGGCCCGACCCGTCGGCGTAGAAACCGATCCCGGGCACGTAGGCGACCCGGGCGGCGATCGCCCGCGGCAGCATCGCCTTGGTGTCGACCCCGTCCGGCAGCGTCAGCCAGACGAAGAACCCACCGTCCGGACGCGTCCAGCTCGCCCCGTCCGGCATCGTCTCGGCCAGCGCGTCGAGCATCGCGTCGCGACGTTCCCGATACAGCTCCCGCAGGCCTTTGAGCTGCTGAGCCCACGGCTGGGTCTCCAGGTACCGGTCCACCGCCAGCTGCGTGAACATCGACTGCGACAGGACCGCCGACTCCGCGGCCAGTACCAGCCGGGCCGTCACCGCGGGCGGGGCGAGCGCCCAGCCGACCCGCATCCCCGGCGCCAGTGTCTTCGAGAACGATCCCAGATAGACGACGTCGTCGGGCGCGTCGGCGCGCATCGCCCGCACCGGCTCCCCGTCGAAGGCCAGCAGGCCGTAGGGGTTGTCCTCCACCACGAGCACCCCGGCCCGCCGGCAGATTTCCACGACCTCCGCGCGGCGCGCCGCGCTCAGCGTGACCCCGCCCGGGTTCTGGAACGTCGGCACCGTGTACAGCATCTTCACCTGGACGCCCGCCGCGGCGAGCCGCGCCAACGTCTCCGCCAGCCCCGCCGGTGACAGCCCCTCGGTGTCCAGTGGGACATGCACGATTCGCGCCTGATACGCGGCGAACGTGTTGATCGCCGTCACGTACGTCGGGCCCTCGGTCAGCACCACATCGCCGGGGTTGATGAAGACGCGGGTCAGCAGATCCAGCGCCTGCTGCGAGCCGGCGGTCACCACCACGTGGTCCGGATGAGCGTCGGTGATGCCCTCCAGCGCCATCACGTCGCAGATCCGCGCCCGCAACCCCGGATCACCCTGCGCCGACCCGTACTGAAGAGCCACCGCGCCCCGAAGGGTCACCACCTCGGCGACTGTCGCCGCGACGGCGTCCATCGGCAGCGCGTCCACCGCCGGCATGCCGCCGGCCAGCGACACGATCTCCGGCCGGGATGCCACCGCGAACAGCGCCCGGACCTCGCTCGCGATCATCCCCTGCGCGCGTTCGGCATACCGATCCCGCCACGGATCCAGACTCACGCCTGGCGAGACTACCCGCGATGTCGATCTGGCGGCAGATCGACGCCGGCATCCGATCTTTCGAGGCGTTGCCGCTTCCCTGCTGGCGCCGCTGGCCCGCGGACCCGGGATGGCTGGCCGCGAAGCGTCCGGCAGGTGCCGGACGGTGTGGGCAGTCCCGCCGAAACCTGCTGCCGAGTCCCTTGTCGCCGCCTGTGGCACGCCCCGGCGTGACCGCGACCACGCCGTATCCTGGCTTGAAATCTGCTCTGTCGGGCACATATTCTCTGGGTCAGACGGGATACATCTCCGGCCGCGAGGGTGAGGAGGTGATGAACGTGGCGGTGCTTCTGCCGACAGCGCGTGGTGGCCGCTGGCGGCCGCCCTGCCCGCGACGGCGGCTCAGGGGCCGACGCTGGACGCCGCCTCAGGTCGGGCTGCGCACGTAGCCCGGCCGTAGCGAGCCTGTCCTGGGTGTTCGCACCCTTTGATGCGTGTGGTGGTTTCCCGCTGTGCAGCAATGATGTTCGTCATGTTCTGGGAGGTGTGTAGCGATGTTGCTGCGCTTCGATCCGTTCCGTGACCTTGACCGTCTGGCCGGTGAAGCGTTCGGGATGGCACGGACGCCGCAGATGATGCCGATGGACTGCTACCGGTCCGGCGACGCCTACTTCCTGCATTTCGATCTTCCCGGGGTGGACCCTGAGTCGATCGACGTGACCGCCGAGAACAGCACCCTGACGGTCCGCGCGGCCCGGACCCGCAGCGTGCCCGAGGACGCCCAGTACCTGATCTCCGAACGGGGCTCTGGCAGCTACACCCGCCAGCTCGTCCTGGGCGACGGGCTGAGCCTGGACAACGTCGCCGCGCACTACCGCGACGGTGTCCTGACGGTCATGATCCCGGTCGCTGAGCACGCCAAGCCCCGGCGTATCGAGATTGGTCGAGAGTCCGACGACCACAAGATCCTCGAAGGATGAGACGCCGTCGGGCAGCGGCGGCGTGACGAAACGGGTCGCGGCCGGTGGGCGATGCCGCCCGCCGGCCGCGGCCCTTGAAGGCGGTGGTCCATGAACGAGCAGAACCGAATCGACGACATCGCCTACCGGCCTACTCCATGGGTGCCGCCGCGGACCTGATCAGTGTGGAGCCCGCGTTCCTGCGCGCACTCGGACACGAGGGCCTGCTCACCCCGCGCCGGTCCGCCGGCGGTCACCGCCGCTACTCCCGTGCCGACCTGGACCTCGCCGCCCGCGCACGCGCGATCGTCGACGAGGGCCTGACCGTCGCCGCGGCCTGCCGCATCGCACTGCTCGAACACCAGCTCGCCGAGTGTAGGTTCTCATCTCTCTTGTCCGCCGGTGATGCCGCGAGCTGGCCGTTTATGTGCTTCTCGTCGAACTGTCCGGACACCGGTTCTCACCGATCTGTCATTTCCCGCGCGGGTCGGGCCTTGCGTCAGGCGTCAACGCGGACTGTTGGCGGTCGGCAGAACCTGCCCAGTGGTGGCCGACGACGGCTACCCGCTCACGGTCACGTGGTCACGTTGCGTCCTCCACGACTGGAATCCGACGTGGGCTGAGTGCGGACCTGCATCGCCGAGTTCCAGAGCGGGCTGACCGCTGAGGGGCATGACGCCATGGGCGCCCCAACCCGGCGTTGAGGCTGGTGCAGGATCGCCCTACGGTCGAACTGTGATCCTGCCCAAGGACCGCGACCTCCGGTTCATCACCATTCGCCGCGGGGGGTCGCTCATGGACTCCGACCATCGGCTCCTGGCTCTGTGGGCGGCTGCGTGCGCGGAGCACGTTCTGTACCTCTTCGAGTCGGTGCAGCCCGCAGACCCCCGGCCTCGTCAGGCGATCGAGCAGATTCGGGCATGGGCTCGCGGCGAGATCAGGATGTCGCAGTCCCGCGCAGCGGGCGGCTATGCCATGGCCGCGGCACGAGTGTTGAGCGGAGCGGCTCGTCACGCAGCATTCGCTGCCGGCCAGGCCGCGGTGGTGGCGCACGTCGCCGCGCACGAGCTGGGTGCCGCGGCCTACGCGATCAAGGCTGCGCGTGCGGCGGCGCCCGCGGGCGAGGCTGAGAGCGCTGGACGGATCGAGTGCCGTTGGCAGCGCGAACAGCTCCCGGATGCGATTCGCGAACTCGTCCTGGACGACCAGCGGTTGCGCAACGAGATCTGCTGGTCGGTCTTCGACTGTTAACGGCGTGACTGTGTCGACGGAAGCGGGCACCACTTGTTCGCCACGGCAGGCACCACTCGGCTGAGGGCCGGAGGTCGTGTAGACGAGTTGGGCACCACGCCGCGGTTTCGCGTCGGAGCGAGAGGTAGCGCATCGCGGAGGGTCAGGCTCGCAGGCTGTTGCGGACCAGCGCGAGCAGCCGGTCGAGCATGTCGGCGTCCTCGGGCGTTTGCTCGCTGGCCCACGCGGCGGCGTTCACGAGCGCCAGGAGATCGGCGATGTCGATCTGCGCGGAAGCGGCGCCGTGCTGTTGAGCACGGGTCAGCAGCGCCGAACCGGTGGCGCGTATTGCATCGTGGCAGGCGGCCAGCGCGGTGTCGGTGTTCGCTTCGGAGGCGGTGGCCATCTGTGTGGCGACCAGTCCGCGCATGGCGGTGGCGTGGACGGCCACGGCGCGCAGCCAGAGGCGTACCGCCTCGTCGGGATCGGGATGGGTCAGCAGGTCGCGTCCGGTGGTGCAGAGGGCGTCAACATCGGCGCCGATGATCGCCACCAGCAGCGATTGCAGTGAGGGGAAGTGCCGATAGAGCGTGCCCGCCCCGACACCTGCACGTTGAACGATCTTATTGAGGGACGCATGCACCCCCTGCTCGGCAAAGACGATCTTCGCAGCTGCTAGCAGACGCTCACGGTTGTCCCGGGCGTCGGCGCGCATCTGGCGCGGCTGGTCCACCCGGTCGCCCCTCACGCTCACCCCCGCGTTGCTATCCGGAGAACCTCTCCGTATGCTACCGCCACGGCATAAGCGGAGAACTTCTCCGGTCGACCGGTGGGTCTCTCCGCCGGCAGCACCGGGACACCATCACGGCAAGGGACACTTGTGAAGATCGGAATTACCGTAGGCGACGTACGCGGACCCGTGACCTTGACCGAGGTCATCACCCAGGCGCGTACCGCGGCGGACGCTGGCTTCACCACGGCCTGGTCCGCGCAGGCATTCGGCTGGGACGCCCTGACCGCCCTCGCCGTCACCGGCACACAGGTGCCCGGTATCGAATTGGGCACCGCCGCGGTTTCCGCGCCGCAGCGGCACCCTCTGACGCTCGCGAGCCAGGCGCTCACGGTCCAGGCGGCGGTCGGTCACCGCTTCACCCTTGGCATAGGCGCTGGCATCGCGATGATGGTCCAGAACATGTTCGGCCTGCCTACCGACCGGCCCGCATACCGCATGCGCGAATACCTGTCGGTGTTGCGTCCTCTGCTCCGCGGAGAGAGCGTCACCCACCACGGCGAGACCCTCACCGCCGTGGGCGCGGTGAACGCACCGGGCACCCAACCCCCGCCTGTCCTGCTCTCAGCGCTGGGCCCCGCGATGCTAGGGATCGCCGGGGAACTCGCCGATGGGACCATCACCTGGATGACCGGCCCCAAGACCCTCGCGGACCACGTCGTCCCCTCGATCAGTAAAGCCGCCTTGGCTGCCGGGCGTGCGGCTCCCCGGGTCGTCGCCGGCCTGCTCGTCTCCGTCACGAACGACGAGGCCGCTATACGGGGGCGGGTCGCCGAGCAGTTCGCTCTCGCCGGACAGGTACCCGAGTACCGGGCCATGCTCGACCGGGAAGGTGCGGCCGGACCGCAGGATGTCGCCGTCGTCGGAGACCAGAACGCCGTCGCCCGTCACCTTCAGCGCCTCGCCGACGCCGGCGTCACCGACTTCATCGCGTCCCCGTTCGGTAGCACTGCCGAACAGGACCGCGCAATCGCCACCCTCGCCGACCTCGCGTCAGGCAGTCGGCACACCACCGTCACCCCGGCGAGGTAGCGAGCGGCATCCGCTCGAAGCCCGGACAGCTCACAGGCACCGGTTCACTACCCGGGATGGCCGCCGCCTGGTGCTGAAACTTATCGACCGACAGCCCGCCGCTCGTCGCAAGATCAATTGGCGCTCTCGGTCACCGGCATATGGTGCCCTTTCCCGCTGACGTAGCCAACGGCGCTGCGATCGTCCTGCTAGCTGGGTTGACGGAGAAGACGTGGCGCTCGGAACGTCTGGGCGTCCCACTCTCCATCCTGCGGGTGTCGGCGCACCCGATCGGCGACGTGCCGGTCAACAGCGACAGGCGCTGCCACAAAGCGTCACCTTGAGTACCGCATGCTTCCTGGCCGCCAGTGGGCCGATCCCGACAGCGCGCGGAGACAGGGATGTCGTGCCGTGGCGATGGAGATCGGCGGCCCTGTTTGACCGTATCGGCCGGTGCGTGCCACCAGAGGGGGATCAGGCCGGTCGGGACGCTGCCAGGACCTCGCCGAGGCGGCTGACATAGACAAAGTGGAGCTGCGGCCCGGCAAGAGCGGGCGACCGTGCGGCGCGTCGGCGACAGCCGCACCGCCTCATCCGGCGCTGTCGAGACGGATGCCACGGTCATACGCCTCGCGGGCGTCGAGGAGCTGGTCCCAGTGCTGCTCGACCCAGGCGCAGGCGACTGCCATCGGTTCCAGCATGCTGCGGCCCAGCGCGGTCAGCATGTACTCGACATGTGCAGCGGCCCTGGCGTCCCGAACGGTGCGGGTGATCAGGCCGTCCCGTTCGAGAGAACGCAGCGACTGGGTGAGCACCTTGGGAGTGACCCGGCGCAGCGGCACGCGCAGCTCGGAGAACCGCCGCGGCCCGTCTTCAAGGCAGCGAATGATGAGCGCCGCCCACTTGTCGCCGAAACGGATCGGGCTGAGCGAGGACGGACACAGCTCGTCGAACATGTCGGCGCGCAGAGGCTCCCTCACAGCCTCACGATAGCCAAACAGCCAGTATCCCCGCGGTAACCGCCATCCCCGATAGCGTCCGCGCACCGGCCGGCGCAAGGGCACCGGCTCCAGCGAGAGGGGTTGCCGTGAACATTGTGGTGTTCGGCGCAGGCGGGCGTGCGGGGCGGCAGGTTCTCGCCGAGGCACGTCGCCGCAGCCACCAGGTCACCGCCGTGGTGCGCGATCCCGCACGTCATGGCGGCCTGCCGTCCGACGCCCGCGTAATTACCGGTGATGTCACGGACGCGGTGAGCGTCGAGCGGGCGGCGGCCGGGCAGGACGCGGCGATCAGCGCCGCGGTCGACCTGTCCAGGCCGGCGCACGACTTCTTTACCGCATCGTCCCGCGCCCTGGTCACCGGACTGGCCAGGGCGGGCGTGCGTCGCCTGGTCGTCGTCGGCCTCTCCTCAATCCTGCCGGGGGCATCCGGCGCCCCGCTGATGGACGAGCCCGGCTACCCGAACGAGTACCGCTCCTTCTCCCTCGGCCACGCGGCGGGCCTCGACGTGCTGCGCACCTGCGAGCTCGACTGGGTGTACGTCGCTCCCGCCGGGGACTTCAACCACGACGGGGCGCGCACCGGCCAGTACCTGATCGCCGAGCACGGCGACCCAGCCAGCCGGATCGGGTACGCGGACTTCGCGATCGCGCTACTCGACGAGATCGAGGAACCGCGCCACCACCACACCACCGTCAGCGTCCAGTAAGCACCGATGAGCGAGACAAGACCGCGGCCTCGCCAGAAGCGGACAACACACCGGGCCGCCCTCTCACCGATCTGTCCCACGGGACAGATCGAGGACATCATCTGTGAGAAACGGTCATGTCCGATGAGAACCTACACATTGCCTTCGAGGTCAAGGCTTCCGGCCGGATACCCGGCCCGGATCTCAACCCACTACGGAAACTGCGTGATGCCCTCGGCGAGCAGTTCCTCGCCGGCGTCGCGTTCTACCTGGGAACCCGCCCGTACACCTATGAGGACCGCATCCACGTCCTGCCCGTCGACAGCATCTGGACTCCCTGACCCCGCACTGTGTCAGGGACGACGTTCGGGGTCATGGCGTCAAGGCCGGCCGCGCCGCCCCTGCTCCGCGGCGACGACCTGGTTGCCACTCCGGATCTCCCAGGAGGCCGGCAGGCAGCAGACGCTACCCATCCGGGCTTTTTACGAGCACGTGCGCTGATACCGCAGTACCACAAGGAAAACCGCGCTGCGCACCGAGACGACCATCAACGACCCCGCCGACTTCGAGATCGGCAAGCGGCTGGTCAACCTGCCCGCGCTCCGGCAGATCGGCTTCCACGCCAACCGGCGTCTCCTCGACGTCCAGACCATCAGCCACGACCCCCCGAAGGCCACCGCGCCCTGACCGCCGTCGTCGACCCCGTCCTCCTGTTCATGGATCGTGCGCCGCACCGGCGACGAGCCGCGCCTCGTCGGGTCGCGGTGTTCGGCGTGCCGGTCCAGGCCGCGGGTCAGGGTGGACGTGCTACTTGCCAGGTTGGAAAGTATGGCGCATGCTTTCCGCTATGGAAAGTACAGAGCAGCCTTTCGGGCCGTCCGAGGCTCGGGCCGCGATCGCAGATGCCGAGTCCGCTCGCACCAGGTTGGCCAGCAGCCTGCGCCTGCCGTCGTTCTTCCACGGCTCGGTCGGTGTGGCCATCGCGGTCCAGATCGTCACCGGCGCAACAGGTATCGCCCGCCAGGACACCTGGGGCACGGTGCTGCTGGCCAGCGGCCTCGTGGTCTTCGCCCTGGTGGCGGCCGTGCGGCTGTGGCAGTTCCGGCGGCTGAACGGCGCATGGGTCGGGGGCCTGGCTGGCCAGGTGCTGCTGGGCACGGCCGGCGTGGCGTCGGTGTCCTACACGGCGGCCTTCGGGCTGGCGACCTGGGCGGCCTTCACACCCGCCTGGTGGCTGGTGCCCGTCGCCGCCGTGGCCGGCGGTGCCGTCTACGCCTGGTCCGGGCAGCGGTGGTGGCACCGCTACCAGGGGGCGCCGGCCGAGCACAGCCGTGGTGAGAACGGCGTCGTGCTGGCCGTCGCCGGGGCTCTGGCGCTGGTGTTCCTGATCGTGCTCGTGGCGCTGCGGTGACCCCGGATCTTGACCCAATCCTGCAGGCCCCGGCCCGGCTGAAGCTGATGACGATGCTCACGGCCGTGTCTGAGGCCGAGTTCGTCACCCTGCGCGAGCACCTCGCGGTGAGTGACTCGGTGCTGTCCAAGCATGTCAGCGCCCTAGCGGCCGAGGGCTACGTGCGCAGCCGGAAAGGCGTGCATGCCGGGCGCCGGACCACCTGGATCTCGCTGACCCCTTCCGGTCGCGACGCGCTCAAGGCGCATGTCGCCGCCCTGCGTGAACTGATCGCCGACGTGGAATGAGGACGACATCGTGGAACGACGCGTCATCGCGTCCGTGGCAGCGGCGATCGGGCTGCTGCTCGCCGCCCCCACCGCCGCACACGCCACCCGAACGCCCGCCGCTGGGACACCGGTGGCCGGAAGGCCCGTCTCCGGAACGTCAGTCGCCGGCGCAGCGGTCCCGCGGCAGATGGTTCGGGCAGGCTCACCCTCCCCGAACCGTCCGGGCCGTACCGGATCGGCACGATCTCGCTGCATCTCGTCGACACGGCCCGGACCGACCCGTGGCTGGCGTCCCACCCGACTCGCGAGCTGATGGTCCAGCTCTGGTACCCGGCGACCACGACCGCAGGCCGGCCGCGGGCGCCGTGGCTCTCGCCGGGCGCCGTGCCGCGTCTCGAGGCGGCGTTGGGTGTCCCGGCCGGGGTCCTGACCTGGCCGACCACGCACGCCGGGGTGGGCGCCCCCGTCGACCGGGGGGAGCACGGTCGGCCAGTGGTTCTCTACTCGCCGGGAGCCGGGGCTGACCGCTCCTTCGGCACGGTGCTGGTGGAGGAACTGGCCAGCCATGGGTACGTGGTCCGACCATTGCTTGTTCTGCGGGCCGTCGCCCCGCTACCCGGAGATCCGGTTCCTACGTTGAGCAATTTGCCCGCTCGTCCGACCGCCAACGAGGGCGCCGCTAGAATCGCGCCTCCGACCTGGGCTTTCGTGAGTGCCCCCGAGGAGGCTCGTACAGCATCCACGCAGACTTCGGCCAAGGCGAGTCTGGTGGTCTCGGCTCGTGTACCTGCGGCTATCACGCCTAGGGGCGGGACTCGAGGACGGTCGCCAGGCGGCCGATGTCGTCGGCGAGCAGGCTGGCGAGTGCCGGTGGGTCGGCCAGGCGGGTCGCGGGGAGGGCCAGCGCGACGGCGGCGACCAGGCGGCCCGCGCCGTCGCGGATCGGGACGGCACAGCATCCGAAGCCGGGGACCAGCACGCTTACCTGCACCGCGTACGGCGCCGGCTCGGTGTTCGCGGGGCGGTGACGTTCGGCCAGGACGAGCCGGCCGACCGCTGAGGCCTTCAGGTCGCTCGTGATGCGGTCGGGATCGCTGAGCGGGAAGTCCTCGTCGACGTCGAGGAAGCCCACGTTCCCGCCGCGCAGGTCCGCCAGGTGCACGCCGCCGCGGATGCGGGCCCGCATCGCCGTCAGGACGGCCCCGATCTCCCGTTCGGTCTCCTGGCGCACCGACAGGCCGGCGAGCAGCGCGACCTTGCGGCCGAGGGCGAAGCCGCTGAGATCGGGGAGCCGGACGAGGTATTCGTCCTGGACCAGGAGGTTCAGCAGGCGATAGGCGGTCGCGCGGGGCAGCCCGAGGCTGGCCGAGATCTGCCGCGCGGTCACTCCTGGCCCGGCCCGGGCTACCTCCTCCAGCACCGACAAGGCCGACAGCACCGCGCCCGGCTGCCGGCCGGTGAGGTCCGCGCGTCGCTGCGTCACACCCGTCCCGCGCCCTCGAGCGTGTCGGCGCCGAGCAGGTCGGCGGCCGTCGTCTCGTCGAACAGGCCCATCCCGGCGAGCCGCGAGCGCCGAGTGAGCCGCAACCACAGGTACAGCCCCAGCCCGATGCCGGCCAGGGCCAGCACCAGCCACAGCGCGAGCGTCTGCGTGCGCGCGACGACGGTCAGATAGACGCCGACGACCACCGCCAGGACCGCGGCGGCGACACTCGCCACGACGCCGACCCGCGGCGTGAGCTCGCCGATCCGCCGCAGGAAGGCGGGCGCCGCCGCGCAGACCAGCGTGTACGCCGTCAGGTAGCCCACCGCCGACACCACCAGCAGCGCCGACATCGTGTGCCAGGGCGTCCAGCCGATCCCGAGCAGCACCAGCGGCACCGCCACCGTCACTGGGATGACGGCGGCCAGCGCCACCAGCGGCGTCCCGCGCAGCGGGTCGGCCCAGCCGACCGCGGCCGGCAGCACCCCCTCGCGGCCGAGGGTGAACAGCACCCGGGACAGCGCCGTCAGCGACGCGATCGCGCAGGCGACCAGCGACGTCGCCTGCCCGAACTCGACCAGCCGCCCCATCCAGGGCACGCCACTGTGCCCGGCCAGCTGCGTCATGGCGAGGCCGTTGTCGGCGAGCGGCAGCCCGAAGGTCTCGGTGCCGACCTGTTGGATGTACATGCTGGCGAGGTAGGCGAATCCGACGGCGAGGACGGTCCAGCGCATCGTGCGAGGGATCGCGAAGAAGGGCCGGCGGGTCTCCCGGCCGAGGGCCGCGGCGCTCTCGAAGCCGACGAACGCCTCCATCGCGACGGCGGTGCCGGCCGCCAGATGCCCGGGGCTCGGCACGCCGGCCGTGACCGGGCGAGTGAGTGCGGCCGCGTCAGCGTGGCTGAGCACGATCCCCAGCAGCGTCAGCATCAGCGCGACGGCGACCAGTTCGACCACCAGCGTCACCCGGGCCGAGAGTCGGATGCCGCGTCTGAGCACGACGAAGCAGACGGCGCCGAACAATGCGATGCCGGCCGCCGCGCCCCACCCGCCCGAGTGGACGCCGGCGGTACTGACCAGGTTCTGCGCGTACATGCCCGCGCCGACGAGGCCGAACATGGCGACGAAGCCGTAGCCGACGACGAGCGCGAAGGCGGCCGCGAAGCCCGCGTGCGGGCCGAGCCCCTTCGTCGTGAACGTGTACAGCGAGCCGGGAGCCCGCATTCGCTGGGTGAACTGCTTGATGGCGGCCCAGACGCCGCCTACGAGCAGCCAGGCGAGCAGCAGACACAGCAGCAGCGACCCGCCGGTCTGGCCGACGACCAGCGCGGGTGTCGACGCCGCCGCCGCCGTCGGGGCGATCGCGCCGACCGACTGAGCCAGAACGTCGACGAAGCCGATGGCGCGCCATTTCAGGCCGGCCATCGGCGAGGTCAACGGAACCGCGTCGACGGCGGGGGGAGCGTCGATCGCGCGGTTCAGGGCTCGCATCGCCTGTCCCCTCGGTCCGGTCGTGCGGGCGGCCGCGGCCGACGGCCGCTGCACGTGCGAGGGTAGGGCGACCGCGGTTGCGTAGCCGTTACGCCTCCGTTGCTGGTTGAGGGCTCCTGAACGGGACGCGCCATGGCAGACGGTCTCGTTCGGCGGCTCCAGATCTTTGCGCCGACGAAGCGGATGCGGAACGTCTCCGTTCGACGCTGAGTGGACTCATCGCCCCCTTCCTGGACGCGGAGTCCACATGGCCATCGCAGATCCACTCGCCGCGACCACCGCCGCCCCACCCACCGGCAAGAGGCTCAGCGGCCGGCTGGGCGCCGGCGCGATCATGTTCATGGTCGTCGCCGCAGCCGCGCCGCTGACCGTCGTCGGCGGCGGCTTCCCGCTCGCCGCGCTGCTCGGCAACGGCGCTGGCGCGCCAAGCATGTTCGTCGTCGGCGGCGTCATCCTGCTGTTCTTCTCGGTCGGCCTGTCGACGATGAGCCGTTACGTCGCCAAGCCGGGCGCCTTCTTCACCTACGTCGGCTACGGCCTCGGCCGGCCCGCCGGGCTCGCGGCGGCCTGGCTCGCGATGCTGACGTACACGACCATCCAGCTGGCGGTCTACGGCTACCTGGGCCTGACGCTCGGCACCTGGATGGACGACCACGTCGGCCTGAACCTGCCCTGGTGGGCGTGGGCGCTCGTCCTCGTCGCGCTGGTGGGCGTACTCGGCTACCGGCACGTCGAGCTGTCCGCCCGAGTGCTGGGAGTGCTGCTGGTCTGCGAGGTCGGGATCGTCCTGGTGCTCTCGTTCGTGGTCCTCGGCCAGGGCGGCGCGGACGGCCTGTCGGTCGACTCGTTCCGCCCGTCCACGGTCACCGCCGGCTCGCCGGCGCTGGCGCTGATGTTCTGCATGGCCGGGTTCATCGGCTTCGAGTCCACGGCGATCTTTCGGGACGAGGCGCGGGACCCGGAGAAGACGATCCCGCGGGCGACGTACGCCGCGGTCGTACTGATCGCCGTGTTCTACACGTTCGCGGCCTACTCGCTCGTCCAGGCCTGGGGCAACGGCTTCGACAAGGAGATCGCCGACGACTCCGCCGGCTTCGTCATCACGACGGCCCACATGTACCTGGGCCGGCCCGGCGCCGAGATCGTCAACGTGTTCCTCCTGACCAGCCTGTTCGCCTGCGTGCTCTCGTTCCACAACGTCATCACGCGCTACCAGCACGCGATGTCGAACGCGCGCCTGCTGCCGCGCCGGCTCGGCGAGGTGCACGAGAAGCACGCGTCGCCGCACCGGTCGTCGCTGCTGCAGACGGCGACCGCGCTGGTGTGCGTCGGCGCGTTCGCGCTGCTCCGGCTGGACCCGTTCCTCAAGGTCTTCACCTGGTTCAGCGGCGTTGCGACGTTCGCGATCGTGGTCCTGATGGCGCTCACCTCCCTGGCGGTGATCACCTACTTCGCCCGCAACCGGATCCCGGGCGGCATCTGGAAGACGTGGATCGCGCCGGCCGTCGGCCTCGTCGGGCTCGGCTGGGTCACCTGGATCCTGTTCGACAACTTCCCGCTGCTCATGGGCGACGTCGACGCGAACGGAGCGCCCCGCTTCGGCACGCTGACGATCGCGTTCCTGCTGGTGATGGCGGCCTTCCCGGTCTTCGGGGTGGTCCAGGCCCTCGTCCTGCGGCGCACCCGGCCGGCCGCCTACCAGCACGTCATCGAGACCATCTCCGAGTAGAGGACGCCATGACCATCCAGATCACCGCCCCCGTCACCGGCACCCCTCTGTCAAGCCTTACCGCCGCGGAGATCAGCCTCACCAGCCAGCTGCTGCACGAGTCCGGGCACGTCACGGACACGACCCGGTTCGCCTACGTCGGGCTGCTGGAGCCGCACAAGACCGAGGTCCTGGCCGCGCTGGCCGGGACGGGACCAGTCCCCGACCGGTGCGCCCGGGCACTCCTGCTCGACACCGCGACCGGTGCCTCCCAGGACGCGACCGTCAACCTCACCACCGGCACCGTCGCCGCGACGCCGGTCCACCCGTCGAAGGGCCAGCTGCCGATCCTGATCGAGGAGTTCGCCTCCATCGACCCGATCGTGCAGGCCGACGCCGAGTGGGTCGCCGCGCTGGCCAAGCGGGGCATCGCGGCCGACGAGGTCGTCACCGCGCCGCTGTCGCCGGGCCACTACGAGAATCCCGGGGAGGAGGGCAAGCGGATCATCCGCGTCTTCGCGTTCCAGTTCTCCGACCCGACGGACCACCCGTGGGCGCACCCGGTCGACGGCCTGTGCGCATATGTCGACATCGTCGCGAAGAAAGTCATCCGCGTCCTCGACAACGAGCTTCTGCCGGTCCCCCAGGAGCCCAGCAAGTTCCATCTTGAGGAGGGCCGCCCGGCGCCGCTGGAGGGTCTCAAGCCGATCGAGATCACCCAGCCCGAAGGGCCGTCCTTCACGGTGACCGGCGACCGGGTCAGCTGGGCGAACTGGACGTTCAGCCTCGGCTTCGACGCGCGCGAGGGGCTGGTCCTCTACAACCTCGCCTTCGCCGACCCCGACCACGGCGGCGAGGTGCGGCCGGTGGTCTACCGCGCCTCGATCTCGGAGATGGTCGTCCCATATGCCGACCCGTCGCCGACGCGGTACTGGCAGAACTACTTCGACACCGGCGAGTACATCTTCGGCCGGTTCGCGAACAGCCTGAAGCTCGGCTGCGACTGCCTGGGCGAGATCAAGTATTTCGACGTGACGCTCGCCGACGAGTTCGGAAACCCGCAGACGATCACCAACGCGGTCTGCATGCACGAGGAGGACTTCGGCACCCTCTGGAAGCACACCGACCTGTTCGTCGAGGGCGTCTCCGAGGTGCGCCGGCAGCGCCGCCTGGTGGTCTCGTTCTTCACCACCGTCGGCAACTACGACTACGGCTTCTACTGGTACCTCTACCTCGACGGCAAGATCGAGTGCGAGGCCAAGCTGACCGGGATCCTGTTCCCGTCCGCCTACAAGGGAATGGACGCGTGGCCGTACGCCACCGAGGTCGCGCCGGGGCTGGGCGCGCCGTTCCACCAGCACCTGTTCAGCGCTCGGCTGGACATGATGGTCGACGGTCTCGCCAACGCCGTCGAGGAGGTTGACGCTGTCCGGGTGCCGGTGAGCGATCACAACCCCCACGGCAACGCGTTCACCTATTCGAAGACCCGGATCACCTCCGAGGCGGACGCCGCACGCGCCGCCGACGCCTCCGTCGGGCGGGCCTGGCACGTCGTCAGCACCGAGCGCACCAACCGGATGGGGCAGCCAACCGCGTACGTCCTGAAGGCCGAGCAGAACCCGATGCTGCTGGCTGACCCGAGCGCGTCGGTGACCAGGCGAGCCGCATTCACCACCAAGCAGGTGTGGGTGACGGCCTACTCGCCGGACGAGCGCTACCCGGCCGGCGAATTCGTGAACCAGAACCCAGGCGGGGACGGCCTGCCCGCCTACCAGGCGGCCGGCCGCAACCTCGACGGCGCCGACCTCGTCATCTGGCACACCTTCGGTGTCACGCATTTCCCGCGACCCGAGGACTGGCCGGTCATGCCGGTGGACTACGCCAAGTTCACGCTGGTGCCGTACGGCTTCTTCGACCGCAACCCGGCGCTGAACGTCCCCGCGAACCCGCCCAGGCACGGCGGCGCCTGCTGCCACGCCGAGGGTTAGGCGGCCGTGGACCAGGCACTCGCGCTTGGCTGTGTCCTGCCGGCCGCGGTCGGCGCCGGGTGCTGCGTGCTGAGCCCGTATATGGCCGCCGGCCGCGCCGGCCCGCGGTCGGCCGCCGGCGGCGCCGGCCCGCGCCTGGCCGCTCGCGACGGCACGGGCGAACGCCCCGCCGCGCGCCGACCCGGGCGGCGCGCGCGGGACCTGGCGGTCGGGGCCGCCATGGTGGTGATGGTTCTCGGCATGACCGACACCATGCTGCTCGGCGGCGCGCTGCTGCCGGCGCTGGCCTGGGCGGCGGTCTACGCCGCCCTGGCCGGCGGGCTCTGCGCCACCCGCGGGGTGGACGCCGCGACCCGCGGCGTGACAGCCGAGGCCAGGGGCGGCGCGGCGGCGACCGGGGCCACGAATTCGCGGGCGTCGGCCAGGGTCAGGTATGGCCCGCGAGCCGCGCACCTGGCCGCCATGGCCGTGGTCACGACGGCGATTCCCTCCGCCCATGCCCATGGCATCCCCGCCGGCCGGCCGGGGGCAGGCGCCGCCTTGCTCACCGCGTCGCTCGCGGCCAGCGCCGTGTATACCGCGTATGCCATCTGGCTTGCGACAGGCAAAGACGGCTGGGCCAGGGCCGAGCTCACGGCAGCCGGCCTGTCGACACTCGCAATGGGCAGCATGATCGCGATTGGCTAACGGGCACGCGGTCGGGCAGCGTTGCGCCGTCAGGCCGCGAGGGTGGAGCGGCGCGGTCGCGAGGCGGCGACCTCGTCGAGGAGCGTCGCGAGGCCGCGCAGGCCGGGCGCGGCGTCCAGCCGGTCGGCGATCCGGCGGGCGGCGGTTCGGTAGCGGTCGTCGCGCAGGGTCCGGAGCACTGCCTTGCGCAGCGCGGCGGGGACGGAGTCTCCTGCTTGAACCGGATGCCGACGCCCGACCAGGCGATGCGTGCACCGACCTCGGGGCCGCCGGTCGCGACGATCGGAACGCCGTAGCGCAGCGCATAGTGCACCCCTCCGTACCCGCCGTTGGTGACGAACACGCTGGTCCTGGGCAGCAGGTCGTCGTAGGGCAGGAAGGTGGCCGCGCGTGCGTTGGCTGGCAGCGGCGGCAGGGCGTCGAGTGGGCGGCCGCCGGTGGCGACGACGACGAGGACATCCTCGCCGGCGAGCGCCTTGAGGGCGGGGCCGATGAGCTGGCCGAGGTCGTGGTTGGCAAGCTTGCCCTGCGAGACGTGTACGACGGGCCGCGAGCCGTCCAGGTCGTCCCACCAGGGTGGCAGCGGGGCGGTGGACCCCGTCGCGCTGACCGGGCCGATGAAGCGGAGACCGGCGGGGGCGTCCGACCAGGCGGTGGTTTCGGTGAGGGTGTCGCCGTCTCTGCGGGCGAGGATTTTGAGGAGTTTCCAGCCGTCTGGGTGGTGGCGCAGGAAGTAGAGGGTGGCGCGTAGGGGGTCGAGCGCGCTCCAGGTCTCGGGGCCGGCGGTGTCGTGTTCCCAGGGCAGCGCGGTGAGGGTGTGGGAGCGCAGCTGCTGGTCCGCCCAGGTTTGGGCCTGTGCGAGAGGGAGGGACCCCGCGCCGCGTACGACAGCCACCCGACACCTTCACCGCGTGGATGCAGTACGTGCCCCCGGGGAGGCTCGTACAGCATCCACCCGGTCCTGATCTGGACCACCACCCTGCGCCGCGAAGCCCGCCTCCGCGAGGTCCTCGCGGAGGCGCTGCGGAACCTTGATGACCCGGCGCGGGTACCGGTCGCGACGACGGCCGCGGACCTCGCCGAACCCGACCAGCACCTGGACGCCACCCTGACCCGCTGGCTACCCCTCACCCGGCCCGCGACCGGTCGCCTCAGCCTGAGCCAGCTGGCCGGCCTTTGGCCTCCCACCGCCAAACCCCTCACGGGCAACTCCACAGCCGACAGCGACCTCGGCCGTCCGACACGGCTGCACCCGCCCCAGCCGATGCCACCCGGTGGTCTTGATCCCCAGCAGCGCGCAGCCTGACCACAGCTCCGCATGGCCCGAGGGAGCCTGTGTCATTGACATGGTCAGCTCAGTGTCGCCGGCGCCCGCCTCGGGGCACGCCAAGCGGCAGGTACTACGTGCATGACGGCGAACCCTGCCGATAGCGCCCGGACACAGACGAAACGTCCCGCCGTCCTGCCGGCCGCGACCCTCCGTCAGGCGCCTGCCGCTACGCCGCCTGGTAGCCAGAAGAGCTGATCACGTTGACCCGGGCGCCTCGGCAGGGCGGTCAGTGTTGGACGAGACGATCGGCCGTGTCGCGCAGCGCCGCCAAGCGGGCCGCGGTGTTGCAGACGCTGCAGGTCAGCGTAGGTGAGGGGCCGTGTCGGGACGCGGTGCGCTCGGGGCAACCGGTGCTGCTGTCCGATCTGGCGGGTCCGGTCGGCAACCGGTGGCCCATCCTGCGCGCGTCGGCGGCCCCGACCGGCGTCCGGGGGATCTTCGCCCTGCCCATGTTGCTTGGCCTGGCCCGGCTCGGCGCCCTTGAGCTTGTTCCGCCGCACGCCCGGCCCGCTGACCGCCGCTACGCTTGCGGGCGCGTTGAATGCCGCACAGGCAGCGGCGCTGCTCGCTGCCCAGACTTTTCCCGACGACCCGGAGCCTGTCCGGGTGGATGCGGCACTGCGGCCTCGGATCGAGGTGCACCGGGCCACGGGAATCCTCATGGTCCAACGCGGTGTCGGAGCTGGCGAGGCCCTCGCCCGGCTGCGGGCCGATGCCTTCGCCCGCGGGCTGACCGTGACCGACCTGGCCCACCGCATTGTGGCCGCCAACTTCCGGCCCGATGGGGAGACCTCCACCGACCAGGACTGCGATCGGGCAGTTGCCGGACACTGACCGCCCTCGTCCGGAGTAGGCGCGGAAGATTGACCAGGATCCCTCACTGATCTCGACCCACGTCGCGCACCACCCCGGCCGCCACCTGGACGCCAGCCAACGGCGACGCCTGAGAGCCCGACGTGCGGGCTGAGATATCCGTTGGTCGAGTGCCGGCGGCGTCGGTTGTAAAACCCCTCGATGAAGTCGAACAGCGGAGTCGGAATCTGGTTCGCACGAGAGGCGTGGGCCGCGCGCAGGTGTCGCGGTTCGTTCTGCACAGCCGAGCGGTGTTTGTCCAACAACGGGGCCGCCGCGTGGTTTCTACGGCAGTCGAAGGCGAAGGGTAGTCGCGCGTCCTGGCAGGGACTGTGGTCGTCGGCGTGGTATCGGCCGGCGGGCCGGCACTTGTCGGTGACCTTGTGGGCAACGGCGTCCAGGCTGGGCGCGAGGTGTGACGTCGTCGCATGGACCCGCCGCCCTTGAAGAGGATCTCAACTGTCGCCCCGATCGGAGGCGGCACCGTCGTGGGATCTCACAGCGAATTCGAAGGCGCTGTGGGGAACACCTCGGCTCAGGCATCGAGTGCGCGCAACCTGTCGAGGACCCGTTGGAGGACGGCTGGGCCGGGGCGGCCCAGGGCGGGCGGGCTGTCGACAGCGGACGCCGGAGGGCTGCGGAGCGGGAAGGGGTCATCGTCGGTCGATGTGTCGCCGGCGGCCGTCTGACGGTAGGGCTGATGACGGGACAGGGTAGCCCAGACCACCTTGCCGAGCGGCCCGCCGTCCGCCTGGACGGGGTAGCTGCCCCACGCGGTGGCGAGGGTGTTGACGATGTGGAGGCCCCGCCTGTTACCGGCGGCCCGGTCGCCACGGCGGAGTTCTGGCCGGCCCGCTGCCCGATCCCAGACCTCGACGACGAGGCGATGGTGGCCGTACGTCAGTTGAAGAGCGACCGCCGGCCACCCGTCGCCACCGGCGGACCTTCTCGCCAGCAGGTCGGACGCGCGGATGGCGTTCGTGACCAGCTCTGACGCGACGATGGCCGCCTCATCCGCCAGCTCGTCGAGACCCCACGCACTCAGTTGGGCCCGCACGTGGTCGCGGGCGACGGCGGCCGAACGCGGCTCCGGCGGGTAGGGGAAGACACAGCGCGGCGGACCGGAGGCGCTGCCACGCCCGCGCGGCCCGATCACGGGCTTCGAGTCTCCCTGCGAGGATCGCATGACGACGCGGTGACGGGTCACCAACAGCTCTCCGATCGGGTAGTCGCCGGTTGCACGGAGCGCATCCCGCATCCGCCCCGCAGTGGCACCAGGAAGCGCGGCATTGGCAGCTATTTGGTCGTGCGGCGACGTCGCATACGGACGGTGCCGTCGGAGCGCCGCGAGCGCAAAACCTTTCCCTACTGTGATCCAGTCAGCGAAAGGGGCTTGTGCGCCGACACCGGGCGCCGTGAAGGCCTTACCGGTAGAGATGAGGACGAGGTCCGCCTTGGTCCACAGCGACGACGCTCCGTTCAACGCAGTCGTCCAGGAGAGCGCGAGTTCTGGCACGGTTCAGGTGACGAAGCTGAGGTCTGGTAGATCCTGTCGGGCTTGCCCGCGGCGATCTACCAGACCTCCGGTGAGACCTGTCGGTCAGCGCCGAACCGACGCCCCCGCGTTCGCGCCGACACCGACGCCGGAGACCCCCGCGCCCGCCCCAGGCGGGGCTGCGCTCACGCCCACGCTCGCGTGCGGAACCTGCGCGCCGACAGCGGCATCGGACGGTCCCACGTTCACGCCCACACCCGCGCCTGGCTCCACAGCGACCCCGGTCCCGGCATGGTCCGGACCCATACTCGCGCCCGCGTCGGCGCCTGGCGCCACCGTGGCACGGGCCGCATCCCGTAGTGCATTCACGCAGAACGGGCCGACCTTGTCACCGCCGCCAGCGGCGGTGACAAGCGCGCCCATGCTCGGGGAATCGAGAGCCACGCTGGCACCGCTCGCCACGGCGGCTGTGTAGGTGTGGCACAACGCGAGCACCGAGGCCGCGACCGATGCCTCGGCGCTCGGAAGGCCGACCGATGGCCCTGTCACCTCGGCGGAGGCCGTGACCGTCGGCGAGACGGCGGCGCTGCCACCTCCACCGACGCCGGGCAGCGTTCCTGTGCTGGCAGCGACGGCGGCGCCACTGATTACGGTGGCCCCGGCCGCTATGGCGGCGACCTTCACGGTCAGCAGTCTTGCGAGCAACATCTTGATCATGGGTCTTCTCTGCGGCTGGGTAACGTGGGCGAGAAGCGCCTCCCGGAAGGCGGCCACTGCCGCTTCCTCGCCGTCGAGCTCACCGTCGCGGGCCGGAGCGGCCACGGCGGCGAGCAGGTCGGCAAGGGGATCCGCACCAGCCCCAGCGTTGACCGGACCGCCGCGCAGCATCCGTTCCGCTGCGCCCCGGCCGATCCGACGGGGTCGGTGTGCGCTCATCTCACGTCCTTCAGCGTCGAAGCCCGCTCCGGTGTTACACCTGGCTGGAGACCATGGTCATCGTCGTGCCCTGAAACCCTGATCATCTTCACCCGCCCCCGGTCTCGCCGGCCCCCGGGAACCCAGGCTCACCGAGCTGTTCGGCAAGCTTGCGCAACCCCCTGTGCGCCGCGGTGCGGACCGCGCCAGCACGCTTGCCCAGAACCTGCCCCGCGGTCTTCGCGTCCAGCCCCATCACCACCCGCAGCAGCACCGCCTCCGCCTGGTCCAAGGGCAGACCCGCGATCAAACGCATGGCGGCCTCCGTGGAGATCGCCTCCATCGCGCTTCCAGGGGTGTCGTCGGGCGCGGCCAACCCCGACGCCACCACCTCGACCGGTACGTCGACTCCCTGACGGCGGGCCCGCCGACGCAGGTGATCAAGCGCACGATGACGCGCGACCGTCGCCGCCCAGCCACGAAAACCATCGACATCCCCGCGGAACGACACCAAGTCCCGGGCTATCTGCAGCCACGCCTCCGAGGCGACATCCTCGGCATCGTCACCCACGAGCACCCGTAGATACCGCAACAGACCCGGCTGGACCATCCGATAGACCAGCCGGAAAGCCGCCTCATCACCACGGCGCGCCTCGACCAACGCCACCGACAGATCCGGCATGTCACCACCTGCGACACCAGACCGAACCGACGGCGCCGACACCGGCGAGGCCACCACACCCGCCGACCCCGACGAGACAGACGACCCCCGCCGGATGCCACCAGCGGCGACCGCGCCCACGTCCATCTCCGCGCTCTCGCTCACCGCGCAGATGATGGGACCTCGTCTGGAGGAGGACGGCGACGGGCCCTCGATGGTCGCAGCGTGACAGCACACTGACACGGTCAGCCACACATCAGCATGGCTAGCCAACCGCCTGTGCATGGGGAGGTGTAACAGTTGGCCGCCGCGTAACGCTTAAGGATGGTGGACGGCCGCGTCTGGCGGCTGGTTGGCGCGAAAGGCGACTGTCTTCATGGACACCGGGCCCACCATCCCGCCGCGCACACGGGCGGCTCTCCGCCGCGTTCGGCAGATCCTCAGCGTCTACCTCGCGGTCGGAGTGGCGGCGTTAGCCATGATCATCGTGACGCGCGACAGCAACCCGGAGGTCTATGCGGCCGGGATCTGGCGGCTCGTCGGTGGGACCGCCATCTTCGTCTTCGCCGGAACGGCAGCGCGCGGACTGCGATCGGCGTTCACCCGGGCCCGGATCGTCTCCGGCCTCGCCACCGTCACCGTGCTGCCCGTTCTCATCGTCCCTGGCCGCTTTCCGACGTGGCTGAGGTTCGAGCAGGGCTGCTCCGGGCTGATCATGCTGGGCGTCGTCCTCATCGTCAACGGTCGCCATCTGCGGTCGGTCTTCGTAGCCGACGAGACGGGCACACCACCCGAGAGCGGCGACACCAGCCCGCACCTCCCGGCCCGCCTGCCCGCCACGCCGACAGGACACCGGCGGCCGTCCGTGTTCGAGGACCCCCACCCGACCATGTGGATCGGCCTGCGCCGCCGGACCCGGCCCTCCGACACGGAAGCCCCTCTCGAACTGGTCAAGCCGTACCTGAGCCGATAGCGCGGGGCGACCGGCGAGGTCGACGGGAACTATCCCCGCCCTGCCGTCGGCTGTCGCCGAGGCCCGGTAGCGGCGCGTCTTTCCGTGATCGCACTCATCCGTGGCGCGGGGCCCGAACGCTGCCTGAATTCGGCCATCTCGGATCGCGCGGCCCAAGGCCCTCACTCGGCCCCACCCGTGTTTCGGCGGGCGCGATAGCCGTGATCAGCTTTTGCGTGACCGCCAACGGCGGAACTTGGGATAGAAGTCGACAGCTTTTTGCCCAAAAAGGGCTCCGATGGAGCTGCTGGCTGGGTTGGCGGCTGGTCCTGGCGCTCATCTGTTGCGATTACGTTTGAATCAAAAGATGTCCGAAGCGGTCGGATCCGGGCACTGGGAACCGGAAACGCCTGACCGAGAATACGTGATGATGCGGACACGGAGTAGTTAGGCCGCCAGCGGCAACATGATGTTTGATTTGGGTCGCGCTGTCACGAGAGATAATTCTATGTGCGGCCATTTGTGCCAGTCCGCTACGCGGCCGCTACGGAAATCACGACGGGGTGACCCGCATGCAGGGTGAGCCCTTCGGTGCGTTTGTTCAAATTTCACCGCATCCCAAGTGCTTCTTTCTTGGATTTTATCCAAAGAAGCGGATTGACGGGTAGTCAGAGAATGGATTAGATAGGATGAAAGTTCGATGAGATACCGAATTCGGCGGGCGCGAAGACCGGTGCTACGGCTCGCGCGCGCCCCGCTTCTTGGTCGTATCGTGGCGCTTGCCGCACTGGCGGCGGGCGCCCTGGTCGTGTCGGGTAGCCCTGCCTCGGCGGCCACGTTGACTGATGTGACCTGGGCGGTTGACAACAACATGTCGGCCGCGACAGGGGTTCATTACACGTGGACATTCACAACCGTGACCGCCGGGACCATCGCTGACGTCACGCTGACGGTGCCGACGGGTACCGCCGGCACGCCGACTGTGGCCAGTGTGTTCGGCCTCGGCGCGGGCACGGTGTCGATGGCCGGAACAACGGTGACCTACACCGTCACGACGCCGGCGGCGGTCGCGGCGGGCACGCCATGCGCAACGTGCTCGGCGCGGGCACCGATCCCGCGATCGTCACAAGCGATCACGGAAAGCACCGTCGGTGGTCACCTGCGTGTGGTGCTCGGCAGCGGCCCGGACAGAGGGTCGAGCACGCCAGCGGCGAGCTTGTCTTCGGTGAGCGTCAGGTACCAGCTCTTGTCGCATTCATCGAGCACCGGCCGGGTCGCGTCAACCGTGGGTGGCGAGGACGGGCTCGGCAGCGCCGGACGGTACGGCGGTCACGGCAACCGTATGAGGGTGAAAGCACGCCTGCGCCGCACCGTTGATCAGACGGGCCGGAAAGTTCTGCGCCGGCGCGGACGGTCGGGCTGGGCAGCGCCTCGTATCAGAGGTGAAAGGGCCGACAGCGGCCCGCGGCGTCGGCCCGCTGACCGAACCGAAAGGACCTGGCTATGAACAGTGAGACCGCGAGCCTGGTTGAGGACATCACCGCCCGTGTGCAGCGCACGGTCTGCGCGGGGGACTACCCGGCGATCGTGGGCCTGCACGGCGAGCGGACGTTGATCCTGAGCGACTATGACTATCTGCTGAGCTGGGCGACCGCGCTGGAGTTCGAGATCCGTACCGCGGCTCGGGCTCAGGCGATCGCGACTCTTCGGTGGGTGTTCGCCGTGCCGCAGGTCTGGTACGACGACGGCGAGACCGTCCAGGCCAGGCCGCTGTTCACCGCGCCGTTGCAGTCGGGGGAGACGGAGACGATCAGCTGGATGAGCTGCGACGCCGACGACGGCGTCGACTACGGCCGTGTGCAGTTCGCCCGCCGTCCCGGCGGTGAGCCGGTGTTCGACGACGCCGAGTACTTCGACTACCCGATCCAGGCGCTCAACCGAATGCCCGGCGCGGCGATGCACCGCCTGTTGACCGCGGGCATCCCTGACCTTGCCGCGCATCTCCCGCAGCGGCACTGAACCCCGTGATGATCAATCGCGGCGGCGGGATCGGCGTGGCGCCTCGTGGGTGGCGTTGTAGTAGGCGAGCAGGTCGAATGCGCCGGCACCCGTGAGGATGTCACCGACGACCGGGTCGTCGAGGGGCACGGGCTCGGCTGCGAGCGAGTCGAGGACCTTGTCCAACGACGCGGGTGGGAGCCCGGCGCCGGCCAAGCCCCGCAGGAAGGCGCTGTAGCGGTGGCGCAGCTCAGGCCGCAGCCGCGCCGCGAAGTCGTCCCCTGTGGCATCAGGCGCCTGGCCGGCGACGTCGGTGGTTAGCGAGGCGAGGGCGATGGTGAACTCTCGCAGCGACGGGTCGGCCAGAGCGGAGCGGATCTCCGCGAGAGCGCTCGGGCCCAACCCCCGGAACTCCAGCAGGACCTCGTCAGGAAGAGCGGCGATCTCCTCCGCCGACACGAACGGAACCTGCTTCAGCAGGTTAGACGATCGCGAGGACAGACGGGCGTACACCGCCTGGACAGGGGTCTGTTCGGCGGGCAGTTCCCGCAGCCGCCACCCCGGGATCTCGCCGGCTCGTAGGACCTCGCGCGCCTGGTCGGCGAGCTGGTTCTGCCCGATCACGTGGATCTCTCCGGACTCGACCAGCCTATAGACGGTCACGTCGAGCCCGGCCCGGTCCGGATACTGCTCCAGAATCCGCGACGAGTAGACCCGGCTCCCGAGAAACTCAAGCGTGACGATCACCAACGCGTCGCGGACGGAGGTGCCCGCGGGGCCGTTCCGCTGATCGGTGAAGTACACCAGTCGACGGCCAGTACCGGCGGTTCCCTGGCTCATGAAGGACGCCTCCAGACCCCCACGGCGAACGCCGTCCCAACTGTTCCGCACGCCAGCTCGAAGCAAGGCGATTCGGGACAATGGGACTTATTGTGACACGGCGCTTGCGGGCAGTGCCTGGATTGAGGCAGGCGTGCTGCCGAGACCCCGCGGGGATCGCATCGAGGCCGAGGCGATCGCGAGCAGGGGCTGACGGTTGTTTGCCAGTTTGAAAGCTCCGATGGGCGCGGCAACTCGGCGATGATCCGTGCTCCTCGGACTCTATATCCGCTCGTGGTCAACGACTGGATTGGCCGTCCGAGTTGTCAGCGACACGAGCCCGGGCGGGCGGCACCCCGAGCTCGCGGCATAAATGCGTCCAGGACCAGAAGACAGAGTAGAGACTGGCATCGCCCGTCCCACTCATGGGAATAGCCGGCCACCGCAACAGACCGCCTTCGAGGGCCGTCCCTAGGAGCGGGAGGGGCCGCTTGAACATGAGCAGCCGGTTCTGGCTTGGCGCGCTGCTCACGTAGACCTGACCGCCCGCTGCCCATGCTGCGCTCACGCGCGGGGCGAAACGCGCATCTGATCGAGTTCCCCGCCGGGCATGTAGGGATCGGCTGTATCTGAGCAGCCGGCCCTGCGAGTTCGCGCTTAATGAGCAGCGGGAATGGTCTGTGCTGCGGGGATAGATGGGCATGTGCCGCTGGGCGCTGATGCGGAGCGGAGCCTGCCGTCGTTACCGTCTGTGCTGATCTGCCGCGCCCCGGCGATGTCTGGGTGGCTTAGCCGGGCCGCGCACAGGGGATCGACGTCGGCGGCGCACTCTACTCGAACGGGTCATCGGGGTGGATGAAGCATTCGCCGTCGGAGTCGAGCGCGGCGTTGGCGCGTCAGCGCCGCGCGGCGCTGACCGGGCGCCCGCCTGCGGCGCCGGCCTCCGGCTGGCACGCGAGGAACCCGGGCCGCCGCTGATCCGCCGAGTCGTCCTTCTTGTTTCGCGCCGGACCGTCCGTGACGGCTGTCGTGGCGTGCCTGAGAATCCGTCGATACATGAGGTAACACGCCGGGTTTGCAGATGATTACTCTAGGTTAGAGCCGTGTCACAGTGCTCGCCGAGAGGTTGCGTCGGCGAGGGAGCGTTCGTGGCAGCGGTGATCCGATGGGCTGGCAGGCGCCATCTGCCTCGGTGGGGCACGGCGGTTCTGGGCGCTTTGACACTGTCGACGGCGTTGGTCATGTCGGTGACGGTCGGAGCGGTCCCGTCGGCGTCGGCGGCGACTCCGGCTGTGGGGTTGGGGACGGCGTCGTCGTTCGCCGTCCTGGCGGGCTCCACCGTCACCAACACGGGGCCGTCGATCATCTCGGGTGATCTGGGTGTGAGTCCAGGCAGCGCGGTCACCGGCTTCCCGCCGGGGACGGTGATCAATGGCGTCGTGCATGCCGCCGACGCGGTCGCCGCGCAGGCGCAGGCGGATCTCACGACCGCGTACAACGACGCGGCGGGGCGGACGCGGGCGACGCCGGTGCTGGGGGACCTCGGCGGTCAGACCCTGGTCGCGGGTGTGTACAACTCGGCCACCTCGCTGGGTCTGACCGGCACGGTCACGTTGGACGCGCAGGGTGATCCTTCGGCGGTGTTCATCCTCCAGGCCGGCTCCACGCTGATCACCGCGCCGAACAGCACCGTTGCGCTGATTAACGGTGCTCAGTCGTGCAACGTGTTCTGGCAGGTAGGCAGCTCGGCCACGGTCGGGGTCAACACCACCTTCGTCGGCAGCATCCTGGCTCTGACGTCGGCCAGCGTGCAGACAGGAGCAACCGTCGACGGCAGGGTCCTGGCCCGCAACGGCGCGGTGACCCTCGACACGAACACGATCACCACCCCGACCTGCATGACGCCTCCGCCCACGACGGCTCCGCCCACGACGGCTCCGCCGACCACGGCTCCGCCCACGACGGCTCCGCCCACGACGGCTCCGCCCACGACGGCTCCGCCCACGACGGCTCCGCCCACGACGGCTCCGCCCACGACGGCTCCGCCCACGACGGCTCCGCCCAC
>Ga0068863_100000419_pt1 | contig 43150 bp, 38 predicted proteins | sample KBSSwiS62_FD_66596 | JGI IMG/M metagenome (GOLD analysis project Ga0068863, IMG submission 66596) | Switchgrass rhizosphere microbial communities from Kellogg Biological Station, Michigan, USA - KBS Switchgrass S6-2 | ecosystem: Host-associated > Plants > Roots > Rhizosphere > Soil ... | reverse complement strand
CGAACGTCATCGTCCCCAGACACAGCCGCGACACTCGCAGGCCGGTGCGGCCGAGCCGTACATGCTTCATCGTCGTCATCCTTCGCCGGACGGGATGTTGTCAGCGACCGAGAAACCCACCGGCTGGATCCGGTGGGCCGGTCTGTGGGTTCGGGGGTGATACGAGGGCCCACGCCGTCAGCCGTCGACCTGGAGGTGGTCGCGCCAGGAGCGCTCCGGTTTCCAGCCGAACAGGGCGCGGGCCTTGGCGATGGAGATACCGCCGGCGTCGGGACGCTCCAGCGCCCGCAGCGGCGGGGCGTCCGGGCCGAACACCTGGTCGGTGAGCTCGGCCAGCGGGCGGCCGGCGATGTTGTCCGGCTGGGCGGCGTAGACGACCTCATGACCGGCGGTGTCGGCCACCGCGGCCAGGGCGATCAGCTCCGCGAGATCGTCGACGTCGACGTACGACCACTGGTTGAACACCCCCGCCCGGGGGTCCGCGGCGACCCGGTCGTGAAGCTGTCGATAACTGTCCGGGGTCAGCACCAGGCTGGGACGCACCGAGACGGCGGTGGCGTCGGCCCGGCGTACCAGCGCGTCGCAGATGGTCTCTCCGAGTGCCTTGGACAGGCCGTAGGCGTCCTGCGGGCGCAGCGGGTGGTCCTCGTCGACGGGCAGGTAGTCGGGCAGGAACCGCCGTTCGGCGGTGACAAAGCCCGGGGCGGTCTCGCTGGAGACATAGACCAGGCGGCGCACCCGGGTGCGGGCGACCGCCTCGGCGACGTTGAACGTCGACTGGGTGTTCGTCGCGAAGACGACGTGCGCAGGATCATGCGACGGCTCGGGAATCCCGGCGGTGTGCACGACGACGTCCGGCCGGACACGCAGCACGACAGCGATCGCCTGCCCGTAGTCCGTGAGATCCGCCCGCAGGTACGGCTCGAACGGAGGGCCATACGCGGGCATGACGATATCGGTTCCGGTGACCCTGTGCCCGTCCGCCGCCAGGCGGGCGACGACGCGGGAACCGATCTTGCCTCGAGAACCGGTAACCAGTACTCGCACACCTGCTCCTCAGCTGTTCCAGGGAGTTCGACAGATCGTCCCGGGGGGCTTGACGCGCGGGCACCGTCCGGCGGAGCTTCAGGTAGCCGGGCCCGCCCGGCGTCCCGGCGGAGTCTCGGCCGTGCTGACGGCGTCAGGAACGGGCCGTGGTGGCTCGCCCACGTAGGTCGGCAGCAGCGGCGGAGGGATCGGACCCTTGATCCGGCGGCCGTCGACGCGTTCCTCCCACGCGTGGGCGAGGATGCCCACCGACCGGGACAGGATGAACAGGCCGCGGCCGAGTTCGGCCGGGAACCCGAGTTCGGCGTAGATGACCGCGGTCGCGCCGTCGATGTTCATCGGGACGGGACGGGTCCGCCCCTCGGACAGCTGCGTCTCTATCTCCTCGGCGATGGCCAGGTACCGCCCGCTGATCGTGCCGATCCGGACGTGCTCACGCGCCGCGTCGAGAAGCGGGTCGCGCCGGGGGTCGCGCGGATGGAAACGGTGCCCGAACCCGGGGACATACCTCTTCTGGCGGCGCAGCTCGGCGAGTACGCGGGCGACAGCTTCGGTGACCGTCACGCCGTCCGACGGTTCAGCGCCGTTCGACGAGGCATCGCCACCTGGCCTCCGCTCAGGAGTCACGGTCCGCCGGATCGTCTCCAGCAGCTCCATGCACTGCTGCCCGGCGCCGCCGTGTACGTCGCCCAGCAGGCCGACGCCGGTGGACACCGCGCCGTGCAGGCCGACGCCGCAGGTCGCGGCCATCCGGGCCGCGGCGATCGACGGGGCCTGCGGCCCGTGATCGACCGCGGCCACGAGTGCCCGCTCGCACAGCCGGGCCTCGCCGGGGGTCGGCAGCTCGCCGCGCAGCATCAACCAGATGGTCTCCACGAAGCTGGCCCGGTTGATCAGCTGCTCGATGGGGAAGCCACGCAGCCGGATGACACCGGGTTCGATGTCGGCGATGGCGGTGGACCACCAGTCGGTGACGTCAGTGCTCGTCACCCGGCCATGCGCGTCGCGACGCGCGTCGCTCATATCGCCTTCCGATCACGAAGTCGTGCGATCTCCTCGGCGTCGAGGCCCAGCTCGGCGAGGACCTCGTCGGTGTGCTCGCCGAGTCTCGGCGGCGGCGTGGTCGGTTGGACCGGGGCGCCGTCGACGTGGGTGGGCAGGCCGAGCACGCGCAGCTCCCCGCCGCCCGCCGCGGGCGAGGGAAGGGTGGCGACCAGCCCCCGGTGGGCGATCTGCTCACTGGCGAGAGCCTCGGGGACGGCGACGACCGGCGCCGCGGGCACACCGGTGTCCAGCAGGATCCTGTCCCACTCGGCGGCGGGCAGCGCGACCAGCGACGCCTCGAGCTCGGCCCGCAGGACGTCCCGGTTGCGTTTGCGCTCGTCGCGGGTCGCGAAGCGTGGGTCGTCGATGAGCTCCTCGCGGCCGAGGACCTTGCAGAGCGTCTCGTACTGTTCCTGCTTGTTGGCGGCGATGTTCAGTAGTCCCTTCGCCGTCCGGAAGGTGCCCGACGGCGCCGAGGTGGAGTTCTCGTTGCCCATCGGCACGGGCGTCCGCCCCGCGATGAGGTGGTCCGAGACGACCCAGCCCATGGCGGTCAGCGCGGCGTCCAGCATCGAGACGTCGAGGAAGGCTCCCTCACCGGTGCGGCGTTGGCGGATCAGCGCCGACGAGATGGCCAGGGCGGCCGCGAGCCCGCCGATGCTGTCGCAGAGCGGGAATCCGACCCGCAGCGGAGCGGCCTCGGGGGTGCCGGTGACGCTCATCATGCCGGACAGGCCCTGGATGACCTGATCGTAGGCGGGCCGGGTGTGCATTGGCCCGGTGGCACCGAATCCCGACATCGCGCAGTAGACCAGCCGCGGGTTGATCGCGCGCAACGCGGGCCAGTCGAAGCCGAGCCGGCCCAGGACTCCTGGCCGGAAGTTCTCCAGCAGCGCGTCGGCGCCCGCGACCAGGCGAGTGAACACGTCCTTGCCCTCGTCAGACTTCAGGTTGACGCAGACCGAGCGCTTTCCGGAGTTCTGCGCGAGGAAGGACGCTCCCAGATACTCGTCGCTCAGCGCCGGGTCGGCGCCGAGCTGCCGAGCGAGATCCCCGGACCGAGGAGTCTCGATCTTGATGACGTCGGCGCCCAGCAGCGCGAGCTGGTAGCCGGCGAACGGGCCGGCGAGCACGTTGGTCAGGTCGAGGACCCGCACACCCGCGAGGAGGTCCGCGGTCACAGCAGAACCTCCACGGGTCCGAGCCCCAAGGCCGAGATCTCGGTGGCAGCGGCCGTGACGGCGTCCACGTAGTGGCCGACACGGTCGGCCGTGAAGCGGGAGCTGGGACCGCTCATCGACAGCGCGGCGCCGATCCGGCCGTCGGCCGTCCTGATCGGCGCCGCGACAGCGGAAGCACCCAGTTCCCGGTCTCCGTGGGTGATGGCGTAGCCGGCCTCGAGCACACCGGCGGCCTCGCGGCGCAGTTCCTCGAGCCGCGCCTCCGGCTCCCGTTCGACGACCTGGTGGAGCACCGCCGCGGAGGCACCGCCCAGCAGGACCTTCCCGGCCGCGCCGGACGCCAGCGAGTAGGGAACGCCGACCTGGACGACGCTGCGGACCGTCGCCGTCCCTTCCACCTGGGCGATCGACACCCGGATGGCGTCCCGGCGGACGTAGATGTTGACGGTCTCGCCGTGCACGTCCACCAGCCGCGTCATGACGTCCCGTACCCGCGCGCTCACGTCCCACAACGACTGGGCGAGCGTCACCCACCGCAGGAAGCCTGCTCCGGGGCCGAAGCTGGAGTCTCCGCGATCGATGACGAGGCCCAGCGCCTCCAGCGTGGACAGCAGCCGGACCACCGTGGTCTTCGGCAGCTCGGTGAGCGCCACGATCTCCCGCAGCGTGCGCAGCGGGTGTTCCCGGTCGAAGAGGTCGAGCACCTCGACGGCCCTGGCGACGCTGCGCACGCCCCCGTCCGCTCTCGCGACCGCGGCATCCTGACTCTGAGCCATGCGGTCATCATAGACCACCAAGCGGTTTATGTAGACCGCTAGATGGATTGACGCACGTGGCACTTCGGTGTAGACCCTCCCTTGGGCTCCGAAACCTTCTACTGGAACTCACAGACCGCACAGTGGATCGATCGCGACGAGGTGAAGGGAAGTCCTGGTGAGCCAAGAACAGCTGGACCTGCTCGTCGTCGGATGCGGGGCCGGCGGTCTTGCCACCGCGGTGCAGTTCCTGCAGGCCGCGCCCGGCGGGCGGGTCGTGGTGCTGGAGCGCACGACGAAAGCCAACCGGGGCGGGAACACCGCCTGGACCGGTTCGTTCTTCCGCCTGAACCCCGACGGTTCACCAGCGCCCGACTTCGTCGCCCGCATGCACGAGCTGAGCGATGGCCAGACGGATCCGGCCATCATCAACCGGCTGGCGGAGCTCGCCCAGCCGACCATCCGGTGGCTGGGCGAGAACGGTGTCGCCACGAAGACGGACCTCACCTACTTCCTTACCTCCAAGGGGCCGCGGCTCATGCCGGATGGCGGCGGCGCCGCCATCGTGTCGACCCTCGAGCGACGACTGGTGGAGCTCGGCGGCACGGTCGAGTACGAGTGCACCGCCCGGTCCCTCGTCCAGGACCGCGACGGCGCCGTGACCGGAGTCGAGGGAGTCGACGGTGACGGCCGGCCGCACCACTGGCGGGCACAGACCGTGGTCCTCGCCTGCGGCGGTTTCGAGGGCAGCGCGGACCTGCTGGACGAGCATCTCGGCGCGCGTGGCCACGAACTGCCGACCATCACCCCCGGCGGGCGCGCGAACCAGGGGGAGGGCATCGTCATGGGCGTGCGCGCCGGCGCCGCCACCGACGGCCAGTTCGACCGCTTCCACGGCGAGCCAGTCGACCCCCGGACCCGCCTGCCCGAGGCCCTCGTCATGGTCTATCCCTACGGGATCCTGGTCGACCACCACGGCAGACGTTTTGTCGATGAGGGCGCGGACACCCCGGACAACACCTTCGAAGCGGTCGCGTACCGCATCTGGCGCGACGCCGACCAGTTCGCCTACCTCATCGCCGACCAGCGCCTCATGCGTCAGGACATCGCCCGCGCGCTGCGTACCGACCGCGCACCCGAGTCCGCGCCGACCCTCGCCGGGCTCGCCGAACAGCTCGGCATCGACGCCGACAACCTCGCCCGCACGGTCGCCGAGTACAACTCCGCGACGACCGATGGGCCGCTGGACCTCACAGTCCTCGATGGCGCGGCGACAATAGGGCTCGCCCCGCCCAAGTCGAACTGGGCGCGCCCACTCGACCAGCCGCCGTTCGTGGCGTGGCCGATAACCTGCGCGATCACCTTCACCTTCGGGGGGCTGAAGACCGACCAGGACGCGCGGGTGATCGGCCGGGATGGCAGTCCGATCCCGGGTCTCTACGCCGTCGGCGAGGTGGCCGGCATCTACCATCACAAATACCCGGGCGCCACCTCCGTCCTGCGGGCGCTCGTGTTCGGACGGGTCGCCGGGCAGGCCGCCGCGCGACGGCTGACCTCCAGGCCAGTTCCCGCCCAGGGCTGACCCCCGGGCATGGACCGCGAGTCGAGGCAGCACGACACCCAGCCGGCGGTCACAGTGAAGCTGGCGACGCCCCGCTTCCTCGCCGCCAGGGCTCCGCTCCGGCCACCCGGTTCACGAAGGATGCCAGCGGCGACGGCCCCGGCCTCGGCTCCGCGCCGGACCACGAACAGACGGCGCCGCTTTGTCTCGAAAGGAATGCGACCAGAATGACCACCGTCAACGATGGCACGGCGGCGAAGGCGTCAGCCGAGGCCGAGCAGTACCACATGCTGATCGACGGTGCATGGCGCGACGCTTCCGACGGCGCCCGCTTCCCGTCCGTCAATCCCTTTGATGGACGGGAATGGGCATACGTGCCGACCGCGACCTCCCAGGACGTCGACGACGCGGTCGCCGCCGCCCGGCGGGCGTTCGAGACCGGACCCTGGTCGACCTCGACGCCGCTGTACCGAGCGACGCTGCTGCGGAGATTCGGTGACCTCATCACCCGCCACGCCGACGAACTCGCCCGCATCCAGGTCCTTGAGAACGGCAAGCTGATCCGTGAGGTCGCCGGGCAGACCCGGGCGCTGGCCAACCACTGCTACTTCTTCGCCGGGGTCGCGGAGAGCCCGCTCGGGGAGACGCTGGCCTCCAGCGTGCCGAACATGCAGGTATTCACGGTGCGTGAACCGATCGGGGTGGTAGCGGCCATCACGCCGTGGAACAGCCCGCTCGCGCTGCTGCTGTGGAAGCTGTGCCCCGCGCTGGCCGCGGGGAACACCGTGGTCGTCAAGCCATCCGAGGTCACGCCGGTGTCCACCCTGGCGCTTCTGCGCCTGGCACAGGAGGCCGGCTTCCCGGATGGGGTGATCAACGTGGTCACCGGGGCCGGCCCGACGGGCGCCGCCCTGGCCGCCCACCCCAGCGTCGACAAGATCGCCTTTACCGGCTCGACCGCGGTCGGCAAGAAGATCGCGGCCACGGCCGCGGAGCGACTCGCCCGCGTCTCCCTCGAACTCGGCGGGAAGTCCCCCAACATCGTCTTCCCGGACGCCGATCTGCCCAACGCCGTCAACGGCGTCATCGCGGGAATCTTCGCCGCCACCGGGCAGACCTGCATGGCGGGCTCCCGCGTGCTCGTCCACGAGGACATCTACGAACAGTTCAGCAAGGCCCTCGTCGAGAAGACCACCCGGATCAGGATCGGCGATCCGCTCGACCCCGCCACCGAGATGGGCACGGTCGCCTCCCGCGCCCAGCATCAGAAGGTCCTCGACTACATCGCGGTAGCCAAGCGCGACGGCGCCACGCTCGCCGCCGGCGGCGGACAGCCCGACGACCCCGCGCTGAGCAAGGGCCTGTTCGTCCAGCCGACCGTCTTCACCGACGTCACCAACGACATGCGCATCGCCCGCGAGGAGGTCTTCGGACCCGTCGCCGTCCTGATCAGCTTCGCGGACGAGGACGACGCGGTGCGCATCGCCAACGACACCGCCTTCGGCCTGGCCGCCGGAGTCTGGACCCGCGACGTCGCCCGCGCCCACCGGATGGCCCGGCGGCTGCGCGCCGGCAGCGTCTGGGTGAACAACTACCGCAAGACCAGCTACGTGGCGCCGTTCGGCGGGTTTAAGGAAAGCGGCCTGGGCCGCGAGAACGGCTTCCACGCCATCGAGGAGTACACCGAAGTCAAGACGGTGTGGATCGACACCGGCAACCAGATCACCGACCCCTTCAACCCACGCGCCTGACCGCCCATGACCAGCCACCTCGATGAGCCTTTCCGCCCCCAGTCATAGCCGGCTGGTCCGCCCCGGCAAATGAACCTTTTCCATTTATGCGCCTGCCATCCCAGCCGGTCGCCGATCGGGGACGGCAATGGAAAAGGTTCAATGAACAGGTCGATCAGAGTTATCGGCTTCCGATAACTCTGATCCGCCTGGGCGTGGTCACCTGGAGCGAGCTACGTCGGGTCGACGCGCGGCGTGTATGAGCACTGCGTTCTGGCCAGTTCCAAGACCACCTTCGGTGGCATTCCAGTCGCGTCGGAGACCGCGATGACGTCGTCGTACTCCACGGACACGTTGAGCACCTCGCCGTCTCCGGAGGCGACCTTTACCCGTACGTCTCTGCCCGCGACCTTCACCCGGCTTTCCGCTCGATGGAGACCGTGTTTGGCCACGGTGTGTTGACGCATGCCGATGGTGGAGGTGTGGCGGAACAGGAGGTCTCGGATGACCTCGGCCTCGGCGTGGTCGCACAGGACCGAGACGGTGTACGCGGGCCGTCCCTTTTTCATCAGGATCGGGGTCAGCCAGGCGTCGGCGGCACCTGCCGCCAGAAGGGCCTGCAGCGTCGGCGGCCACAGCCGCGGGTCGAGATCATCGACGTTCGCTTCAACGACGACGCTCTCGCCCGGTCCGAAGCCATTCATCGAACCGTGACCGGCTCCGGCGCCGTTCTTCGAGTACTTGACGGGCGGCTGATCGGGACTGCCGACGACCAATCGGGTGACGTTCGGGTGGCCGGGATGATCCCGTCCGCCCGCGCCGAGACCGATCGCGGTGGGCTGCATGGGTGGCATGGGCCCGAAGGCGTGCGCCAACGTCACCGCGAGCGCGACGCCCGTGGGAGTGGCGAGCTCCGCCTCGACGGGCCCGCCGACGCCGCGCGCGCCGTGGGCTCGCAGCAACTCGAGCACGGCCGGCCCGGGGATGGGGACGGGGCCATGGGCGGTGGAGACCCGACCGCCGCCGAGCGCGATCGGGCTGCACACCAGGTGGTCGATCCCGAGCGCGTGCAGGCCGGCGACGGCGGCGACCACGTCGGCGAGGCTGTCGAGCGCGCCGACCTCATGGAAGTGCACCTTGTCAACGGAGGTTCCGTGGACCTCGGCCTCGGCGCCGGCCAGCGCCCTGAACACGTCGGCGGCGCGGTCGCGGACCTGGGGGTCGAGGTCCGCGGCCGCGAGGAGCTGGAGCACGTCGTCAAGCGTTCGGTCATGCGTGCTGACCGCCGTCTCAACGTGCACCCGGACAGCCCGCAGCCCGCTGCGCCGTACCTGCTCGGCGCGCAGCGTGACCTGTTCGGGGAGATGCAAGGCGGCCACCGCGTCCTGGAGGACCGCCATCGGTGCGCCTGCGTCCAGGCAGGCCGCGAGCAGCATGTCCCCGCTGACCCCGCCGGTGACGTCGAGCCAGGCGACGGTGCTGACCCTCCCGCGACTCACCGTGTGCCGGCCTGTCCGCTCATCGACCCTGCCGCCGGTCCGACCGCCGCGGGCAGTTGTTCGTTCATCGAGCCGGACCGGAAGCCTCTGGGATCGAGCTCGACGCGTTCGAATCCGGTCACCGCGGCGAGCAGCGACGGGTCGGCGGCGACTGCCGGCACCAGCGTGGCGTCGACCTCGACGCGAGCGACCGTTCCCAGGTCGCGGACCCGCAGGTCGCGAACGGGCAGCCTGGCGGCGGCAAGGGCGGCGCGCAGCGACCGCTCGGCGTCTTCCACCCGGGAGAGCCGAAGCGGGCTGATCGCGATGCCGTAGGCGATCCGGCTGGACAGGCAAGCAGCGGCCGGCTTGTCCGCGGTGACGAGCCCCCAGGCCGCGGATGCTGCACGTACCTGCGCTTTGGTCAGCCCGGCGTCGAGCAACGGAGTGCGGGCGCCTCGGGCGGCGGCGGCCCGGATCCCGGGACGGAAGCGGTCGGCTGCGTCGTCGGCGTTGGTACCGGTGGCCACCACCGCCAGGCCGAGATCGGCCGCGATCGGCGTCAGGACATCGAGGAGCTCGGCCTTGCAGTGAAAGCACCTGTCGGCGCCGTTGGCGGCGTATCCGGGTCGAGACAACTCGTCGGTGCGGGGCGTCAGGTGCCGCACGCCCAGCTCTTCGGCGAACCGCGCGGCCTCGGTGAGCTCGTCACGCGCCAGTGACGGACTGACCGCGGTCGCGGCCACGACCCGCTCCGGGCCGAGTGCCCGGGCAACGGCGGCAAGCAGGAAGGCGGAGTCGGCACCGCCGGAGAAGGCCACCAGGACCGATCCCAGCTCACGCAGCACGGCCGACAGGACGTCGAGTCGTTGCCGCAACTCGATGTCCTGAACGGTCGGGGTCGGCTGGCTGCCTGGGGTTGACCGGGCCAGACAGCGCGCCGCGATGTCGCCGATCTCGTCGCTCACAACACTCTCCTGTCACACTGCGGAAGGTTCAGGGTGAGAGCGGCGGCGGCCTGCTCGGCGGTGGCGCGAGTCAGCAGAACGGGTCCGACGGTTGGCCCCTCGAGCAGCCCGCGCACCGCTTCCGCGCACTGCCGCGGCGTCTTGCCGGGCCCGTACACCGCCTCGGCGATTCCCGTACGTGCCGCGCGGAGGTGGTCGAGACGCAGCGCGGTGATGCCGCAGATGTCGATGGACGGATCCGTTCGTGGCTGGCTGGTTGTCACTTGCCTGTGCGCGCCGGCGCGACGACGACGGAGCGTGCGTGCGAGAGCTCCCGGAATCCGTGGATGCCGTGATAGGCACCCATCCCGCTGCTGCCGACGCCACCGAACGGCAGCTGGTTGTCCATGGCGTGCAGGATCCACCCGTTGACCGTCACACCGCCCGACGATGTACCCGCCAGGACCGTGTCGACCAGTTCGCGGTCGTTGCTGAACACGTACATGGCCAGCGGCTTGCCACCGCCCCGTACCCGTTCGACGACCTCGGTCGGCTCGGTGAAGGTAAGCACCGGGAGCACCGGTCCGAAGATCTCCTCGGCCAGCACCTCGGCGTCGTCCGGCACGTCGAGCAACACGGCCGGAGCCAGCGTGTGTCGGTCCAGGTCGGTGACACTGCCGCCGACGAGCGTCGCGCCCTTGGCCGTCGCGCCATCCAGGTAGCGGATCAGCCGGTCGAGGTTGCGCCGGTTGATGATCTTACCCAGGAGCTCGGGCGAGAACCGGCCGTCAGCGTACAGGTTGCTCTCGACCCAGGCCTGGTAGTGGCGGACGAACTCGTCGCGGCGGTCCTCGCGCACCATCACGTAGTCCGGCGCAAGGCAGATCTGGCCCGCGTTGGTGTGCTTGCCGACCGCGATCTGGGCCGCGGCGGTGGCGAGGTCCGTCGTGCCGTCCACGATCGCCGGGCACTTGCCGCCGAGCTCCAAAGTGATCGAGGCCAGATGCTTGGCGGCCGCGGCCATGACGGTCCGGCCGACGGCCGGGCTGCCGGTGAAGAAGATGTGGTCGACGGGCAGTTCGAGCAGTTCGTTCGCGAGGTCGACGTCGCCTTCGAACACCGCGACGTGCTCGGGGGTGAACACCTCGCGGATGATGCGGGCGCTGACTTCCGAGGTGGCCGGAGCAAGTTCGTTCGGCTTCACAATCGCGGTGTTGCCCGCGGCGATGATCGGCACCAGCGGCTGGAAGAGCAGGCCGAAGGGGAAGTTCCAGGGGGCGAAGAGCAGGCAGATGCCGCGCGCCTCGTACTGGACGTACGCCTCGACCCGCCCGAGAAAGGAGGCCGGCGTGACGGGGGCCGGCGCCATCCACTCCTCGAGGTGGGCCACCGCCTGGTCGATGTCAGTCAGGACGGCGGCTACCTCGCTCGGCATCCGCGGGCGAGGCGGGCGCATCAGGTCGCTGTGCAGCGCCTCGCGAATCTCGTCGAGATGCGCCACGATCGCCTCGCGTAGCCGGGTCAGATGCGCCGCCCGTTCGGCCGCGGTCGAGGCCTTGGTGACCCAGCGATACTCCCGCTGGGCGGCGAAGATCTCGTCAGGCCGTCTCGGCGCGGTCAATGTGACCTTCCGGGCCGCCGTGGGGATGGGACCTGTTGGCGATGGCATGGCTGACACGCGTCTCCTTGCTCTCTGTCTCCGTGCCGCGGCTGTCTGTCTCCGTGCCGCGGCTCGGCTGGAAACCGTCTCGACGCGCCTGCTCGGTACTCCGATCTGTTCGGGACCGGGCGAGCTTGAAGCCGTCGAGCAGGGCGACGATCGCCGCGAAGGAGAGCTCGGCGGCATGCTCCAGCGAAATCCCGGAAAATCCGTCCTGGGACAACTTGACATGCCCCAGCACGATCGCCAATATTCCGAGCGCGGGCATATCACATTCGGCGACAGGCGCGCCGCTCATCGCGGACACGAGCCGCAGAAACTTCTGGTAGTCATCGCGGGCCCACTCCTCGACCAGCCGCGAACGCCGCCGGAGACTCGAGTCGAAAATGAGGGTGAAGGCCCCGGGGTCGTCCCGAGCGAGGGCGAAGAAGTCGTCGGTCACCTCGCGCATCGCCTGTTCAGGCGGGACAGGACCGCGGCCGCGGCGCGCGCGCCGTGCGTTCCAGTCGTCATAGCAGGACCTGGCGGTGGCGAGCAACAGTTCGTCAAGGCTGCCGAAATGGCGGTATGGCGCGGCGCCGGTCACGCCCGCGCGCCGCGCGCACTCCGCCATGGTGACCGCGCCCACCCCGGATTCGGCAACCAGATCGACCACCGCGCGCCGCAGCGCATCCGCCAGCGCCCCGTGGTGGTAGGCGCGCAGCGGGGCAGGCTTCGACGCGGACCCTCCGGTGGTCGAGGTGTCTGGCATTTGGCCATCGTGCACGCGTTGACGGCCGATGTAAAGAGGCGTTACATTGGCCGCCTCCGAGGAGCGGGGTGGCCTATGAAACTGGTCAAGCAGGCGATCGAGATCGTCGATGAGAACTGCACGGGCTGCTACCGGTGCGATCGCGCCTGTCCGACAGGCGCGATCACCATGGTCGGGCCGCGCAAGCAGGAGATCGCGGTCGTCGACAACGACCGCTGTATCGCCTGCTTCCGCTGTATCGACGTGTGCGACGACGACGCGATGCTCGCGGTGGAACGCGACGCTCCCCGCAAGGTGGGAACGAACGCGAAGCAGGCGGACCCGGCGGCCCTCGCGGCGTTGTGCGAGCGGGCCGGGCTTCACCCGAACCAGGTGGCCTGCCTGTGCAGCTCCACCAAGGTCAAGGAGCTCGCGGCCGCGGCACTGGCCGGCGCCAGCACGTTCGAGGAACTGGCCCTGGCGACCGGGGCGGCCTCGGGCTGCCTGCTCTACTGCGGCGTTCCCATGCGGCGGGTGCTGCATGCCCACACCGGCGCCGACGACACGACGTCAAAGGTGCGCCGCTACGACTCGGCCCAGGTGCTGCTCGACATCGACGAGGCCGCCGCCGACGCCTACCCGCTGTTCAACCTGCGGGCCGAGCAGGCCGCGGCCAGGGCGAAGCAGAAGCCGAGCACTTCCTGAGGCGACAGGCCGCAGACGGCAGGTCCGCCAGCCAGAGCAAGACGATCAGAGCATCAGGCATCAGCAGGACGGAGCACCCTCGATGGCCGACACGTTGTCGTTCGATCCGGTCGTGGAGCCACCCGAGGTCATGCCGACGGTCTACGGGCCGCCGCCGCAGACCGTACGCGGACGGGACATCCCCGGGCTGGTCTCCGTCCGAGTCCGCGACCTCTTCCCGGACATCGCGGCGGCCGCCTACCAGGGCGGCACCGACGCGTCCGCGATCCGCCTGGCGACGGAGGCCGCGCTGGCCTCGGTCGACATGAGCAGGATCGGGACCGACGACACCGTGAACCTGCTCTGTTCGGAGCACGGGTTCGGAATGCTCGGTGGCCACGCCTACGCGGAGATGCTGACCGCGATCCGCGACGAGGTCATCGCACGGACGGGCGCGAAGGTGCGTCTGGTCGTCATCGCCTGGCTGGGCGCCAAGGAGCCGGGTGAGCTCATCGAGTACTACGAGCTGGACCGGCGCTTCGAGGGAAAGGTACGCGGCGCCACCCCGATGGACGCGGGCATCCCGATCGAGACCGCGATGGGCACGCTTTACGGACTTCGCAAGGTCTACGACGCGGACTGGATCATCCACGCCCACTACGACGACCCACGCGAGATCTACATTCACCGCGCGATCGACCGCATCACGAAGCCGTTCGGGATGTCCTACGCCCGGATGGAGACGCGGTCGATCTTCCACATCACGATGGGAACGCGCAGCGGCAACTTCATCGGCCGGGCGATCGCGGACTCGGAGTTCGTCCGCTCGAAGCTGGCGTTCAGCGCCACGCTGGTCACCTCGCCCGACGGTGTCCTCGCCGTCGACGCCGACAACGACCTGGACGCGATCGGCACCCGCATGACCGCCAACATTCTGCGGTCCTACGGGAAGATGCTCGCCCTGCTCCGGCACATCAACGACTGCGTCGCGGTCATCGACGGCGCCAAATGGCCGTACTACATCCACGCCGGCGGCATGATCTTCGGGCATCTGTTCTACAACGGGGTCGACTGGTTCGATCTTGACAGACCGGACACCAGTTTCGCCGTCGAGCGGGCCGTGGCCGCCGGCTTGTCCAAGTCGATCAAGGCGGTGGTGCTCCACCAGGCCCTGCTGGGACTCAACTTCACCAGCATGGCTATGCTCTATCCACTGGTGATCTCCAATCCGGACATGGCCGCGACGATGCGCCACGATTTCAGCAACCCACGGTTCATGGAGCGCGCGCTCGTCGCCGACGACCTGTTCCAGGCGGTCGAGCTGGCCAAGGAACGCGGCGGCTCCGACAAGGTGATCGTGTTCGACGGCTCGTACGGGTCCCTGAACGTCAGCCCGTCGATGGCCGCCCACCTGTACGAGCTCGCTCCGGAGGCCGACCGGCTGGTCGAGGAGGAACTCCTACCGAAATGGCTGCGCCAGCGCGGCATCGACCCGCTGACGCTCGACGGGGCCGCCCGGCCGTGAACAGCACCTACGACCTGCTGGACAAAAAGGAGCTGCGGGTCAGCGACGTCCACCTCGACGGGGCGAACCTGTCGGAGCTGGCCCGGCTCACCGCGGGAGTCCTCGGCCTCCCCGCCGAGGAGGTGCTGGTCACCGACTACCTCGACGAGGTACTGACCTTTGACGTGCTCCGCCCCGCGCTCTATCCGCACCAACTGCTCAACCGGCAGGACCTGCTGCTGTCCACCCTCGCGACGGCCACCGGGGTTCGACTCGGCTCACGTGCCCGAGTCAGCGCGAACGGGGTGCTCGGCTGGATCGCGGCGGGCGGAGCTGACGCGGAACAGATCCAGCAGGCACTGCGAGACGCCGAGACCGCCGCCGCCCAGATCAGCGACCGGGTCGCCCGCCGCGCGATCGTGTTCTCGACCGGCCAGGAGCTGCTCACCGGACAGGTCCAGGACACCAATCGCGAGACGATCCTGCAAGCGCTGGCCGGCGCGGGGTACAGCGCCACCTTCGGCGGCACCCTGCGCGACGACGCGGAGCTCATCACCGGCTCCATCCGGACCGCCGTCGAACGGGGCCACGGCCTGGTGATCACGACGGGTGGCGTCGGCGCCGAGGCCAAGGACCACACCATCGACGCCGTGCTCCGGCTCGACCCGGCGGCGCCCGCGCCCTACCTGGCGACGTTCACGCCGGGGCACGGACGTCATGTCAGGGACGGCGTGCGGATCACGGTGGCCACCTACCAGGGCGCCCGGATCGTCTGTCTGCCCGGCCCGAACGACGAGGTTCGGGTCGGGCTCGCCGCGCTGCTTCCCGGGCTCGCGGCCGGCTGGCCGGACGATCGGCTGGCGGATACCGTCGCCCAGCGGCTACGGGAGATCCTGCGGGCCCGGATGGCGGCTCGTCACCCGCGGGCGGGCGAGCCGTGAGCGTCGCCGTGACGCGGCCGCGGGAGGGCCGCCCCCAGATCCGCCATCTCACCCGGGAACTCCTTCAGGACGTGCCCGGCACCTTCCGGGCGCTCGTCACCCCCACCGAAGCCGGGCTGGTTGCGGGGCTCGGCCTGCTCGATCCCCGGGCGGGCAGCCTGCCGGCTGGACAGTGGCACGTCCTCGTCGCCGAAGGCGCCCGACGTGCCGCCGGCGAACCGATCGTCGAGATCGTCGGGACGGCGGCCGAACTCGCCGCCGCGGAGGACCAGGTGCTCGGCCCGCTCGGCTACGCGGGTGGCATCGCCGGCCGATGCCGCGATCTCGTCGAAGGCTGCCCGGACGGGCTGCGCATCGCGTGCGGCGGCTGGAAGAAGCTGCCCGGCCCCCTCAAGCCGCTGCTGCGCGCCGGTCTGGCCGTCGGCGGGGTCACCCCGAGGCTCGTCGAGGGGGACTTCGTCTACATCGACAAGAACGTCGTGCTGCTCCTCGGCGGCATAGAGCCAGCGGTGCGCGCGGCCGCCGCCCTCGACCACGGCCCACCGGCGGTGCAGGTGACATCGGTACCGGAGGCGCTGCACGCCACCCGGGCCGGAGCCGGCATCGTCATGGTCGACACCGGTGACCTGTCGATGCTCGCCGACACGCACGCGGCCCTGCGCGCCGCCCGGCTGCGCGACCATGTGGTCCTTGCCTTCGCCGGCGGCGTGACAGCGGACGACCTCACCCAGGTTCACCAGGCCGGAGCAGAAGTCGTCGACCTCGGACGCGCCATCCTCGACGCACCTCTGTGGGATCTTCACGTCGAGGTCATCGGCACGGTCGCGTAGCCGCTCCGCCGGGTTGACCACAGCGGCGTCAACGAGTCCGGCGGTGAATCAGCCGGGCCGCTCGACGGCGGTGGCAGCCAGCGATCGCGGCGCCACGGCGGCGGGTACGGCGACCGCGCTCTCCTCGGTCCGCTTCGGACGGCTGCCAGGCCGACGAGCGAAGGTCAGGGACCGAGGTCAGTGACCGTTGGCCTCGATCGAGACGGGCTTCCACGCGTCCCAGGTCTCCAGGCGCTGCGCATACAGCGAAGGAGCAATCATGGTCGGCAGAGTTCCGAAGAGCACTCGCAGCGGGGGTTCTTCCGCGTCGACGACCTTGAGGAGGGCCGCACCCGCGGCGGCGGGGTCTCCGTTCAAGTTGCCGGGCCCCTTCTTGGCCTGCTTCGCGCCCGCCTTGCGGATGACGTCATAAGGCGGCAACGCCTCGGCGTGCACGGCGCTGCTGCCGCTCCAGTCCGTCGCGAACGGACCTGGTTCGACCAACGTGACCTTGATGCCGAACGGAGCGACCTCCTGGGCGAGCGACTCACTCAGTCCCTCGAGCGCCCATTTCGAGGCGTGGTAGCCCCCAAGGCCCGGGAAGGCCGCGACGCCCCCGATGGTCGAGATCTGCACGATGTGCCCGGCGCCCTGCTCCCGCAGGATCGGGAGCACCGCCTGGGTGACGTGAAGAACTCCGAAGAGGTTGACCTCGAGCTGGTCCCTCAGCTGCTGTTCGGTGATTTCCTCGACCATTCCGAACAGGCCGTAGCCGGCGTTGTTGACGACGATGTCGAGCCGCCCGAAGGTGTCCTTCGCCCGCGCGACGGCGGCAAACACCTTCTCGCGGTCGGTGACATCGAGTCCGAGCGGCAGCACCGCGTCACCGTGGCGCTGCACGAGATCGTCCAGCGAGCGCACGTCCCGCACGGTCGCCGCCACCGCGTCGCCGCGCTCCAGGGCGGCCTTGGCAAACTCCCAGCCAAAACCGCGTCCGGCACCGGTGATGAACCAGATCCTGCGCACTACGGCACTCCTCAGTGAGTTTGGTGAGCACGGGGACGATGGAGGCAGCCATCAGCACCGCCTCGGGACTTGTCTGGGACCACACCGTCACCGGCTCGCGGGCGTGTCCTGCGCCGGAATCGGGTACTCGGCGGATGCTGTCCGAGCACGGCTCTCGGGTTCGCCGGCACCCAGCCGACGTTCCCGGCCGGGAACGTCCGATCCGAGCGGATGGCGCGGCGGAAGATCGGCTGGCTGGGAGCGGAAGACGGCGAGCTGGCGGCCCTGAGCCACCAGACGGTCGGCCGAGTCCCAGACCTCCATGTCCTCGTCGAACCAACCGTCGTCGATCAGGCGTGTCCTCATGACGACCCTCAGCCAGCCGGGCGCGGGTACGGCACGGATCAGCGCCGAGAGTTCCACCGTCGGCACCCAGCCGGACGCCCCGAAGTCCAAGGCGATCGGCGGCAGCGCATCCAGTGCCAGCAGCAGGAACAGCGGGTCGGGCGCCGAGCCGTCGGCCAGCCGCACCCAGCCGCGCATCGCCGCGGTGCCGCTGGGAGAACCTGCCTGCCAGCTGGCTGTCGCCGGGTCCAGCCGCATGTCGACCAACCGGTGCAGGTTCGATCGGAGCCGGTACGCGGGGTCGTCCAGGGCGAAGCAGTCCGCTGGTGGCGGGAGCACCGGTGCGCCCCCGTCCCGAAAGACCGGCGTCGGTGAGCCTGGCACGGCGCCCGCGGTGGTGTGGGAGGCGAGGACCGGCCGGCCGGCCTGATACAGGTCGACAGCGGCGACCGCGGTCATCCGACCGGTGCGCAGCAGCGACGTCCGCGCCGCCACCGGCGCCATGGCGGGGGAACGCAGAAAGTGCGCGGTGACAGAAAGAGGGTGCTCACGGCCGGTCACCCCGAGCGCGATCCGCGCCGCCAACGCCATCAGGTAGCCACCATGCGGATGGCCGCCGATGTCCCAGCCCTCGGCGACCTCGGCGGTCCAGTCACCCGCGTCGTCCACACTCACCGCGAGCGCATCCGTGAACTCACCCACTCCAGCCGCTCCTCGTCACCGCGCACGCTCCCCTGCCGTCGGAACCATAATCAGCCAGCTCGCCGACCGCCCTGCAGCTGCACGGCGGGATCGGCTTCACCTAGGAGCACGACCTGCATCTGTACCTGCGCCGCGCCAAGGCCGACGAGGCCGTCTGGGGCAACGCCGCCCACCACCGCCGGTGACGGCCCACCTCGAGGCCTCCTGACGCCTGCCTCCGGGCGTTCCCGGCCGTTGGACGAACGCGGGAGCGCCCGGAGGTGTGACGCGTGGGCTGCGGGCGGGCACGCGGCACGCCGCCCACGACGCCACGCCGAACCGGCGGGGCTTTGACCGGTTCGGCTGCCTGACGCGACCGGCTCAGCGCGGTGGCATCGCCGGGTCGTGCGGGAGCCTGAGCACCTGCTCGGCGATGGTGTTGCGCTGGATCTCGGCGGTGCCGGCCCCGATCGTGGAGGCGCGAGTGCTCAGGAACCCGGCCAGCCAACGGCCGCGCTGCACCGCCTCGCCGGACGGCTTCATGATGATCCCGTCCGGCCCGAGCATGTCCACGGCGAACTCGTGCAGCTCCTGCTCGAACGCCGTGATCATCAGCCGGGAGACGGACGCCCCTGGCCCGGGCTCACCCCGGGTGAGGATGTCGTTGATGGTCCGCTCCGCGCTGTAGCGCATCAGCCGCACCCGGATCTCGAAGTCGGCGAGCCGGTCCCGGATCGCCGGGTCGGTGGTCAGGCCGCGTTCCCTCGCGAGCGCGACGAGCTCCGAGAGGACCCGGCGGTAGGACGCGGCCTGTCCCATCGCCCCGGCCGCCCGCTCGTGGCCCAGCGACGTGCGCGCCAGCGGCCAGCCACCGTTCTCCTCGCCGATCCGGTTCGACACAGGTACCCGGACGTCGTCGAAGAAGATCTCGGCGAAGTAGACCCCGCCGGACAGGTCCCGCAGCGGGCGGATCGTCACCCCCGGCGCGTGGGCGTCGATGATCAGGTAGGTGATGCCCTTCTGCCTGGACTCCGGCGGGCCGGTGCGGACCAGGCAGAACAGGACGTCGGCAAGCACGCCGCTGGAGGTCCAGACCTTCTGGCCGTTGACGACGTACTCGTCGCCCTCGCGGCGCGCCGTGGTGCGCAACGCCTGCAGGTCTGAGCCGGCCTCCGGCTCGGAGTAGCCCTGGCACCAGACCTGGTCACCGCGCAGCATCGGGGGCAGCCAGTTCCGCTTCTGTTCCTCGGTGCCGTACCGGACGATGGTCGGCGCGACGATGCCGAGACCGGTGCCGGGCGGGCCGGGGACCTTGGCCCGCGCCAGCTCCTCCCGATAGATCACCTGCCGGCGCAGCGGCAGGTCCATGCCGCCGACCTCCCGGGGGAAGGACGGGCCGGCGTAGCCGTGGTCGTAGAGGGTGTTGTGCCAGGCACGCGTCCACGCCACCTTCGCGCGGGCGTCCCTGGGGCGCGGGCCTGGCGAGTGGGTGGCGAGAAAGTCCCGCAGGATCGCCCGGAACTCCTCGTCGGTCGCCGCGTCGACGGCGTGCTTGTCGGTCGTCTGCCTGTCGGTCGACACGCTCATGATCAGATTCCCGCCAGCTCTGCGACGCGGGCACGGTGGCGCGCCGGGGTCCCGAACAGCAGCTCGGTGGTCTTGGCCCGCCGCAGGTACAGGTGGGCGGGATGCTCCCAGGTGAACCCGATGCCACCGTGGATCTGGATGTTCTCCTTGGCGGCGTGGACGTACGCCGTGGCGCACCACGCCGCCGCGGCGGACGCGGCCAGCGGCCCCTCGGGGTCGCCTGTGGCGAGCAGCGCCGCCGCGGCCGCGGCCGCGGTGCGAGCCGCCTCCACCTCGCACAGCAGGTCGGCGCACTTGTGCTTGATGGCCTGGAAAGAGCCGATCGGCCGCCCGAACTGCACCCGGATCTTCGCGTACTCGACGGCCATCTCCAGCGCTGCCGCTGCCCCGCCCGCCTGCTCGGCGGCCAGCGCCGCCGCGACCAGGTCGCCGACCCGCGCCAGCACCGTTGCCGCGTCCCCCGCGAGCCGGGTGGCGGGCGTGCCCGCCAGGGTCACGGTCGCGAGCGGTCGGGTGAGGTCGAGGTTGGGGAGTGGCTCGCGGACGAGCCCGGGCCCGCCGCCGCCCGTCGCGTCGACGGCGAAGAGCGCGACCTCGTCGCCCGCGCGCGCCGCGACCAGCAGGAGGCCGGCCGTGGCGCCGTCGACGACGAACCGCTTGGTGCCGGTGAGCACCCAGCCGCCCTCCCCGGGCTCGGCCGCCGTCGTCGTCACCTGCGCCGGGTCGATCTCGCCCGTCGCGTCACCGACGGCGAGCGTGGCGGTCAGCTCGCCGGCCGCGATGCCCGGCAGCCAGGCCGCCCGGGCGGCCTCGTCCGGGCAGGCGGCCAGCGTCTGGGCGGCGAGGACGACGCTGGAGAAGTACGGCCCGACGAACAGCGCACGGCCGAGCTCCTCGGCCACGACGCCCAGCTCCACCGGGCCGGCCCCGGCGCCGCCGTACTCCTCCGGGATCCCGATGCCCTGCAGGCCCACCTGCTCGGCCATCTGCCGCCACACCTCGTCATCACGCGCGGCGCCACCGTCCACCAGGGCACGCACCCGCGCCGCGGAGGACGCGTCCGCGAGGAAGTCGCGGGCCAGCGCCCGCAACTCCTCCTGCTCCTCGGTCAGGCTGCCGATCATGAGGTCACTCCCGTCCCGCCGTACCGAACGACGCCAGACTCATCCTACATATTAGTTAGCTTATTTGACCAGAAGAAGGGTCGGACAACACCACCGCCAGCGGTAACCGTGGCCGCAGGTCGCCACGAGAACCTCTATGGTAAAATAATTTATCTATTTATTGAAGGATGGCGGCGTGACCGGCTACAACCCGATCTCCTTGTTCGACCTGTCCGGCCGCATCGTCATCGTGACCGGGACCTCCAGCGGCCTCGGCCGCCAGTTCGCGATCGCGCTCCACGGCGCCGGCGCGAACGTCATCGCGGTCGACCGCCGAAAGGAACGGCTGGACGCGCTGGCGGCGGACTTTCCTGGCCTCGTGACCCGGGTACTCGACGTCACCGACGAAGAAGGGTGCGCGCGGCTCGTCGAGGACACCCTGACCACCCACGGCCGCATCGACGGCCTGGTCAACAACGCCGGCATCGGGACCCCCGCTCCGGCCGTCAGCGAGCCCATCGAACACTTCCGGCACACCCTCGAGGTCAACGTGACCGCCGTGTTCGACCTCTCCCGTCTCGTCGCCCCCGGCATGATCGAGCGTGGGCGCGGCTCGATCGTGAACATCGCCTCCGTCTTCGGCCTCGGCTCGGCCTACCCCGCGCCGAACGCCGCGTACAGCACCTCCAAAGCGGCGGTGATCAACCTGACCCGTGACCTGGCCGGCCAGTGGGCCAAGCGAGGCGTGCGGGTCAACGCCATCGCGCCGGGGTACTTCCCCTCCGAGATGACCGACGAGGTGCTCGCCGACGAACGGGCCAACCAGCGGATCACCCTCGCGACGCCGATGCGTCGCACCGGCGAGACCGGCGAGCTGGACGGTGCGCTGATCTACTTGCTCTCCGACGCGTCGTCGTTCGTCACCGGGCACACCCTCGTCGTCGACGGCGGCTGGTCCACGCACTGACGCCCGTTCCCGCCCGCCGGCGCGATGCTGGCGGGCGGGCGGTCTCATCAGCGGCGCCGCTGGTCGAGGCGGCGCAGCGCCCGCGGTTCGAACGCGTAGTCGCCACGGTCGAGGGTCTCCCCCGGCGCGACAACCGCGTCGATCGCGTCGAGCACGTCGGTGGAGAGCTGGACGTCGGCCGCGCTCAGCTGGGAGTCCAGTTGAGCGAGCGTGCGTGGCCCGATGATCGTGGAGCTGACCGCGGGGTGGGCGAGTGTGAAGGCGATCGACAGCTCGATGAGCGTCAGGCCAGCCTCTGTCGCGATCTTCTCCAATGCAGGCAGCGCGGCGAGCTTCGCGGGGGCACCCGCCGTCGCCGTACTCCAGGCGCCAGCACGCAGCCGGGCGAACCGCGACCCCTCTGGGGCCTGCTCGGCCGAGGTGTACTTACCGGTGAGCCAGCCGCCGTTGAGTGGGCTCCAGACCAGCACACCTAGACCATGCCGCACGGCGGTCGGGAACACGTCACGCTCGGGGCCGCGCACGAAGACGGAGTACGGCGGCTGCTCGGCGCGCGGTCGGACGTGGCCGCCGGCCGCCGCCGCCCACTGTGCCTCGACCAGCCACTCGGCCGGCCACGTCGAGGTGCCGACCATCCGGACCTTGCCGGACCGGACAAGGTCCGACAGCGCCGACAGCGTCTCGTCGAGATCGGTGTTCTCGTCCAGCCGGTGCACCTGGTACAGGTCGATGTAGTCAGTGCCGAGCCGGCGCAGCGAATCCTCACAGGCGCGCACGATCCACCGCCGCGAAGAGCCCCGGTGGTTGGGGTCGCGCGACATCGGGTTGTAGAACTTTGTGGCCAGCACGACGTCGTCGCGACGCGAGCCCAGCACCCGCCCGATGATCTCCTCGGACTCGCCGCCGGAATACACGTCCGCCGTGTCAATGAAGTTCACGCCGGCTTCCAGCGAGCGGTCCACGATGGCGCGGCACTCATCGACGTCGGTGTTGCCGATACGGCCGAACATCATGGTGCCCAGGCAGAACGAGGACACCCGGACGCCGGTGCGACCGAACTGACGCAGCTCCATCAGCCGACGACTCCCTTCTCCCGTAGGCGGGCGAGCGCCAGCGCGACGCCGCGGCCGATCCCGCCGCCCCCTCCGGTGACGACGGCTGCCTGGCCGTCCAGCCGGAGCCTGGACTCGAACGTACCGGGCGCGGACAACTCAGACATACCCGTACCACCCTTCAGGCATGGTAGCGAGGCCCACGACGGGTCCAGTCCGACGAGGGCAGTGTCGTGGGCTGAGCGGCGGCCAGCAGTTCGCCGTCGAGCGCCAGCGACGCCTCGCCTCCCTTGGTGACCAGCACCTCCAGCGTGCCCGCCGCGTCGGTGACTTGGTGGTGTCAGGCCGCCTGGCGGAGCCGGGCCTCGACGAGTTCGAGCAGCTCGACCCGGCTTACCTTGTGGGACGGGGTGCGTGGCAACGCGTCCAGGACGATGACGTGCGTGGGTACCTCGTAGGGCAAAAGCACGTCGCGACAGAACCGCCGCAACTCCTCCCCGTCGGCCTCGGCACCCGGTTCGAGCTCGACGGCCGCCACCGGGACGAACCCGAGCCGGTCGTCGGGCAGCGGGGCGACCGCCGCCTCGTGCACGGCGGGGTGCCGTTCCAGGGCGTTCTTCACGGTCTCGGGTTGCACCTTGAAGCCGCCGCGGATGATCGCGTCGTCGGCGCGGCCGTGGAGCCACAGGAAGCCGTCCTCATCGATCGAGGCCAGGTCGCTGGTCCGCTGCCAGGCTTCCTTGCCGACCGGCGACTGGGCGCTGCGGACCTCGAGCACGCCCCGCTCGCCGACCGGCAGCACGGCGCCGTCGGGGCCGGTGACCCGCAGCTCGACGCCGGGCACCGGCCGGCCGGCCGAGCCGGACTTCGTCGACCAGTACTTCTCGTGCATCCGCGCCGTCCAGACGGTGACCGCGCCGGCAAACTCGGTGGCGCCGTAAGTCGGCAACACGCGGATGCCGTACCGCTCGAACATCGCGTTGATCAGTTCGGGCGGGCAGAACGTGGTCCCGCTCGTGATGACCTTGAGGCTGGCAAGCTTGTCCGCGGGCACGTCGGCCGCCAGGATCGCGCGGATCGCGGCCGGGACGATGCCCGCGGCGGCCGGACGGTGCCGCTCGACCGCGTCGAGCCAGCTGTCGAGCTCGAACTTCGGGAACAGCGCGATCCTGCGGCCGGCGTACAGCGGCGAGATTGCGCCCCAGAAACCACCGATGTGCACAATCGGGGTCATCACGATCGTCACTCCGCTGCGGAAGAGCCGGTCGCTGCGCGGCACCGGGACGCTGGTGGCCAGCGCGGTGTCGACCTGCAGCTCGCGCAGCGGCACCCGCTTCGGCGGGCCGGTCGTGCCGGAGGTCAGCATCTCGACCGCGACGCCGGGCGCGAGGTCCTCGGGCCGGGGCTCGGACTTCTCCACCGGGCCGGAGGCCGCGACGGCGCCGGAGGTCAGCTCGACGATCAGAGCGGACCCCGCCGCCACGCGCACTCCGTCGCCGGCGAGCTGGGCCGGCGATCCGACCAGCACGCTGACGTCACCGCGGGCGAGGTCGGCGGCGAGTCGGGCGGGCGGCTGCAGCGAGCTGAACGAGACGACGGTGCGGTCGGTGGCGAGCAGCGCGATGATCACGGCGACGTGCTCGGGACGGTTCTCGATGATCAGGCCGACCCGGGCGCCCGCGCCCAGGCCGCGGGCCAGCAGGATCTCGTCGAGCCCGCGGGCGATCGACTGGATCGCGCCCCACGTCGTCCACCGCCCCTCGAACTCGATAGCCTCCGCGTCGGCCGGGGCCCGCGCGAGGAGTTCGCGGAACCGTTCACGGACGCGCACCTCAGCGGCCCTTCCACACCGGCGCGCGCTTCTCGGCGAACGCGGTCGCGCCCTCCCGGGCGTCCTCGGAGGCGAAGACGGGCTCGGTCAGCTTCGCCTGCTGCCGCCAGCCCTCCTCGGCGGGCCAGCTGGCGGCCGACCGGGCGATCTGCTTGGTGACGGCCACGGCCAGCGGGCCATTGGCGGCGATCGTGGTAGCAAGCCTGACCGCCTCGTCCAGGGCGCCGCCCTCGGGGGTGAGGCGCTGGACGAGGCCGAGCTCGTAGGCGCGTCGCGCGGTGGCCGGGTCGCCGGTGAGCAGCAGCTCGAGCGCCGCGCCGAGCGGGATGCGCTGGGGCAGCAGCAGCGCGCCGCCCGCCGCGGCCACCAGGGCACGCTTGGCCTCCGGGACGCCGAACTTCGCGGTTTCCGCGGCGACGACGAGGTCGCAGGCGAGCAGGATCTCGAAGCCACCGGCCAGCGCCCAGCCCTCGACGGCGGCGATGAGCGGCTTGCGCGGCGGCGCCATCGTCAGGCCGGCGAAGCCCCGGCCTTTGACGTTCGGCGACTCGCCACGCAGGAACGCCTTGAGGTCCATGCCCGCGCAGAAGGTGCCACCGGCGCCGGTGAGCACCCCGGCCCGCAGCTCGCCTGCGGAGTCCAGCTCGTCCAGCGCCGCGGCGATCCCCGTCGCGACGCCCTCGGTGACGGCGTTCTTCGCCGCGGGCCGGTTGATGGTGATGACGAGCACGCCGTCACGGCGCTCAGTCAGGACCTCGGGTGGCTCAGCTGCCTCAGTCATCCAAGTCATCTCGTTCCTACTCGGCTCCGCCGGCCCGCGCCGGCGGTGACCACTGCATCAATCGCGCCTTGACCGGGGGGCCGGGTGCCCCGTCCGCCACCTGGCTCGCGGCCCGTCCACCGGACGCGCGAGCGGGGATGTGGAGCACACTATCACACAATCGGTTAACTGATTACACTGAAGATGCTGACAGCCTCCGACTGGGACCGTCCCGGTCGACGTACGCAGGAAGAGGGCGCCAGATGACCCGCAGCGTGTTCACCGCCGAGCACGAGGAGTTCCGCTCGCTCGTGCGGGAGTTCCTGGCCCGCGAGGTCACCCCGCACGCCGAGGAATGGCAGGCGGCCGGGATCGTCGACAAGGGGGTCTACAAGGCCGCCGCCCAGGCCGGCGTGCTCGGCTTCTCCGTGCCCACCGAGTACGGCGGGCTGGGTGTCGACGACTTCCGCTACAACGCGATCGTCGCCGAGGAGCTGGCCAAGGGCCCCGCCAGCGGGGTCGCGCTCACCCTGCTCAACGACATCGTGGCGCCCTACCTGCTGCGGCTGACCACCGAGGAGCAGCGCCAGCGCTGGCTGACGGCACTGGCCTCCGGCGACATGACCTTCGCGATCGCAATGAGCGAGCCGGCCGCCGGCTCGGACCTCGCCGGCATCCGCACCTCGGCCGTCCGCGACGGCGACGAATGGGTGATCAACGGGCAGAAGACGTTCATCTCCAACGGCATCCTCTCCGACGCCGTCATCGTGGTCTGCCGCACCGACCCCGCCGCCGGACACAAGGGCTTCAGCCTGATCATGGTCGAGGACGGCGCGCCCGGCTTCCAGCGCGGACGCAAGCTCGCCAAGATCGGCCACCACGCCCAGGACACCGCCGAGCTGTTCTTCGCCGACTGCCGGGTACCGGTGGCCAACCTGCTCGGCACCGAGGGACGCGGCTTCTACCACCTCATGGAGAACCTGCCGTCCGAGCGCCTGTCGATCGCGATCTCGGCAATCGCCGGAGCCATCGACACCTTCGAACAGACCGTCGTCTACGCCAAGGAGCGACGGGCCTTCGGACAGCCGATCGGCTCGTTCCAGGCCAACCGGTTCAGGATCGCCGAGATGGCGACCGAGCTCGACATCGCCCGGATCTACGTCGACGACTGCATCCGCCGGGTCGTCGAGGGCACCCTGACCGCCGTCGACGCCGCCAAGGCCAAGTGGTGGTGCACCGAACTGCACAAGAAAGTCGTCGACCAGTGCCTGCAGTTGCACGGCGGCTACGGCTACATGCTCGAGTACCCGGTCGCCCGCGCCTACCAGGACGTCCGCATCAACACGATCCTCGGCGGCAGCACCGAGATCATGAAAGAGATCATCGGCCGCGACCTCGGCTTCTGAGCCGCGCGCCCCCGCGACACCGCCGCCGCGAACCTCGGCGGCGGCAGTGTCCGCGCAGGCCGCCGGCCGTCCGGAGCCCGGGAAAGACTGAGCCATACCACTCCGGCGATTCATTGTATTAGTTACCTCATTGCGCCAACCTGGGTTCATGTCGCTCGACTCCGCCCGGCACGCCGGGTCCCCCCTGGACGCCCTCGCCCTTGACCGCGTCGACGAGCGCCGTTTCCTGGGCAGGGCGCACGGAGGGCCCGCCCGCCGCTCGTTCGGCGGCGAGGTGGCGGGACAGGCCGTCTTCGCCGCGGGCCTGACGGTGCCGGAGGGCCGGCACATCCACTCCGCGCACACGTACTTCCTGCTCCCCGGCGACAGCACCGTCCGCACCGAGTTCGAGGTCGAGGAGGTCCGCGACGGCGGGGCGTTCAGCACTCGCCGCGTCGACGCCCGCCAGAACGGGCGGCCGATCTTCATGATGATCGCCTCGTTCCACCAGAACGAGCCCGGCCTGGCGCACCAGGTCGCCGAGCTCGATATCCCAGATCCGGAGGACCTGCCTGACCTTCCGACGACGTTCGCCGGCAGCGCCGAGAACCTGGCCTGGGCGCAGGGCCTGTTCGAGTCCGTGGACACCGAGGCCCGGTTCCCGACGCTGCCCGCCCGGGCGCTCGCCGCCCTCGGCAGAACCGGCGAGCCGCACCAGGCGGTCTGGTTGCGCAGCCGCCGGCAGGTTCCCGACGGCACCATCAAGCAGGCGGCCTGTCTCACCTACCTGACCGACCTGCTACTGATGTCGACGGCGCTCGGCCCGCACGGACGCACCTTTCAGGACGGCAGCCTGCAGGGCGCGACGGTCAACCACACGGTGTGGTTCCACACCCCGGTGCGGGTCGACGAGTGGTTCCTCTACGACCAGCACAGCCGGTGGGCCGGGGGCGCCCGCACGCTCTGCCACGGCGAGATCCTTGACCGTTCCGGCCGGCTCTGCGCCACCACCATGCAGGAAGGTCTGCTGCGCCCGATCTGACGGCGGCTCCCGCATCCACGCTCCTGGCGCGCGCCGCGCCACCCCTACCCGGGCGGCGCCTGGTGGGCCGCGCGCAGGACGTCCTTGCGGACCTTGCCCGAGGGGGTGCGCGGGAGCTCCTCGAGGACGACGAGGTGCTCGGGGGTCTTCTGGCGGGCCGCGCCGGCGGCCTCGAAGTGCGCCCCGATCTCGTCGAGGGCCAGTGAGCCGCCGGGGCGCAGGACGACCGCGACACCGACACGCTCGCCCAGGCGGTGGTCGGCGACGGCGAACGCCGCCGCCTCGGCGACTGCCGGATGCTCGGCGAGGATCGCCTCGACCTCCTGCGAGGAGATGTTCTCGCCACCGCGGATGATGACGTCCTTCTTGCGGTCGACGACGGTGAGGTGCCCGTCGGCCGAGAGCCTGCCGAGATCGCCGGAGCGGTACCAGCCGCCCGGCAGGAACGCCTCCCGGTTGAGGCGCTCGTCCGAGTAACCAGCGAACAGCTCGGGCCCGCGGCTGACGATCTCGCCGAGCGCGCCGTCGGGCACGTCCTTGCCGTCGTCGTCGACGAGGCGGACCTCGTTGCCCTCGATGACCAGGCCGTCGGTGGTCGCGCGCTGCTCCAGCGGCTCGTCGACGTCGCCGCTGCTGACCGTCGGATGCTCGCTCGACCCGTAGCAGCGGTACGCGGCGATGCCCGCGGCGTCCGCCCGGCGGATCAGCGCCGGCGGCACCGACGCGGCACCCGTCAAGAAATCGCGCAGCGTGGCGAGGCTCGCCACGCCCCGCTCCTGCACGTCGAGCAGGCCGGCCAGCTGGACCGGCGCGCCGGCCGCGACCGTCAGCCCATGCCGGTCGACGAGACCGGCCGCGCGCACCGGATCCCAGGTGTCCATGACGGCCGTGGGGCTACCGTGCACCAGCACCCGCAGCAGGCCGAGCAGGCCGCCGACATGGCCGGGCGGGAACAGGCTGAGATGACGCTTCCCCGGCTCGGCACCGCGCAGCATGACCTGCGAACTGGTCTCCGCCAGCAGCGAGCGGTGCGTGTGCTGCACCCCCTTGGGGTCGGCGGTCGTGCCGGAGGTGTAGACAAGCATCGCCCGGGCCGACGGGTCCAGCTCCGGCGCGCGGTAGGGCAGCGCACGCCGGCCGAGCAGGTCGGCGAACGGCGTCATGCCGTCCGGCACCGGCCCCTCGCCCGCCACCACGATCACCCGCGGCCCGCCGCCGCTTGGGAGCCCGGCCGCCACCGCCGCATGGTCGCGCCCGCGCCACACCCCGGCGGTCACGAGCACCTTCGCCCCCGACTGCCGCAGGATGAAGTCCAGCTCCCGCCGGCCATAGATCATCACGATCGGCAGCAGCACCGCCCCGGCGAGCGCCACCGCCGCCTGTGCCACCGCGCCCTCATAGGTGCCAGGCAGCTGGACGGCGACGACGTCACCCGGCTCGACCCCGAGCCCCCGCAACGCCCCGGCGGCCCGCTCCGCGTCGGCGACCAGCGCGCCCAGCGTGGTGTCCACCGGGCTGGTCACGCTGTCGAACACGATCCCCGTCGCGTCGTGGTCACCGGCGCCCGCCAGGATCTGCCCGGCCAGCGTCTGGGAGACGGCCATCGCTTCCCTTCCTGGTAGAGGAACGCTGGTGGCGCTACGCCGGCGGGTCCGCGCTGCTTGTCGCCGTCCCGATGGGCTCTGGCTCCTTCCCGGTGGCCGGTTGGGAGCCGCTGGCGGTGGCTGCGCCCAGGTAGGCGGCCTCCAGCGCGGCCGGGTCGTCACGCAGCTCGGCGGCCTTCCCGGACAGCGACACGTCACCGTGCACCAGCACCATGGCGGTGTCCGCGATCTCGAGGGCCAGGTGCACGTGCTGTTCGACCAGGACGATCGCCGCGCCGGTCTCGTCCGCGACCTGGCGCACCAGCGGCATGAGCTGCTCGACGATGATCGGGGCCAGGCCCATGCTCATCTCGTCGATGAGCAGCGCCCGTGGCCCCTGCACCAACGCCCGGGCGACCGCGAGCATCTGCTGCTCACCGCCGGAGAGCATCCCGGCCTTGACCTTGGCGCGGGCCCGCAGCCGCGGGAAGAGGTCCATCACCTCGCTGACCGTCGCACCGCCCTTCCTGCGGGCGATCGAGATGTTGTCCAGGGTGCTCAGGGTCGTGAACAGCGCCCGGCTGTCGGGCACCAGCACCATGCCCGCACGGTTCATCCGGCGGGCCGAGCTGCCCGTCACATCGTGGCCGTCGATGGTGACCCGGCCGGCAATCGGCCGCAGAAAGCCGGCCAGGGTCAGCAGCAGAGTGGTCTTGCCAGCCCCGTTGGGTCCCAGCACCGCCAGGATCTCGCCCTTGCCAACGGAGACGGTGATGTCGCGGGCGATCGTCGTGCGCTGGTACCCCACACAGAGCCCTTCACAGCCCAGCACGGCGCTGACAGCGTCCCCGGTTCGCTCCGACGCTGCACTCATCGCTCCCCCGCCCGGCGCATCCGCGCCGCGCGGGGACCCCTGCTCGCCGCCTCCCTCACCCTCCGGAAGGCGACCGCGCTCGCTTGCGTCCGCGCTCACAGCGTCCCGGGTTCGCTCCGGCGCCGCACTCACGATGCCATCTCCTTCACGGCCATCTCCTTCACGGCGTGGCTGGTACCGAGGTAGGCCTGCGCGACCTTCGGATCGGCCCGGATCTGCTCCGGCGGACCGGAAGCGATCTGCTTGCCGAAGTCGAGGACGTGGATGGTGTCGCACAGGCCGAGGACGAAGTGCATGTCATGGTCGACGAGCACGATCGTCACGCCGCGGCCGCTGACCGCCCGCAGCTTCTCGGCCAGCCACGCGGTCTCCGTCGGGTCGAGACCGGCGGCCGGTTCGTCGAGCAGCAGCGCGTCCGGCCCGCTGGCCAGCGCGCGGGCGATCGAGACAAGCTGGCGCTGGCCCTGGGAGAGCTCACCGACACCACGGTCACGCAGCTCGGTCAGCCCGAGCCAGGCGAGCAGCTCGTCCCGTGACGGCGCGCCGGGGCGAGCGGCGTACTGACCGGCCATCAGGTTCTCGTCGACGGTGAGGCCGTCGTAGAGGTCGAGGCCCTGGAACGTGCGGGCGAGCCCGGCTCGCGCCCGGCGGTGCGGCGGGAGGCTCTCCAGCCGCGACCCGCCCAGCGCGACCGCACCGGTCGCCGCAGCGAGCCCGCAGGTGGCATCCATCAGCGTGGTCTTGCCCGCGCCGTTCGGCCCGATGACCCCGACGATCGTCCCGCGTTCCACCTCGATCGTCACGTCGGACAGCGCCGTGACACCGCCGTACTGGACGCCGACCCCGGTCACCGACAGCGGGGCGCCGCGGGCGGGCCGCTCGCCCGCCCCAGCCGGGTCAGAGCCCGCGACGGCAGCCGGCTCCTCCTCCCCCGCCGTGACCAGGTCCCCCGACGTCGCAGGCGCCGGGACGGGCGGGGCCGGGACGGGCGGCGAGCCGGCCAGACCGCGCTGACGGCGCCGCTCGGCCGCGAGGTGCGCCGGGCCGACCAGGCCATCCGGATTCGCGATGACGGTCAGGACAAGGCCGATGCCGCTGACGATGCCGTACCACTCGCCGATGTCGATCGTGTGGGACAGGAACACATAGAACACACCGCCAACCCCGAGCATCCCGGCGAGCAGCCCACCAGACACCGAGGTGATCCCAGCAAGGAAGACCGTCGTGAACAGGCCAAGGCCAAGCAGCGCGTCGAACGAGGCGTAGGTGACGTTGGTCTGCTTGTAGGCCATCAGGCAGCCACCAAGCCCGGCGATGAACGACGCGATCGCGAAGCCCAGCAGCTTCACCCGGACCACGCTGATCCCGGCCGCCGCCGCCGACCGTTCATCGGCTCGCACCGCCAGCATCGCCGAGCCCAGCCTGCTGCGCCGCAGCCACGCCACCCCCATCGCGACCCCGGTAAGCACCGCCAGACACAACAGGCCGAACTCGGGCCGCGGGAACGCCTTACCGGTCCCGATCCCCAGGTCCAGGCCGAACAGGGACGGATTCGCGATGTGCGCCCCACCCGAACCGCCGTTGACGTCGTTGTTGCGGAACCACAGCGCCTCAAGCGCGACCGCCAACGTCAGCGTCACGACCGCGACCAGCATCCCGCGGACCCGCAACGCCGGCAGGCCGACGACCACACCGATGACAGTGGCGCCCAGAGCCGCCAGCACCGGCGAGATCGGGAACGGGATGTGCCAGGAGTCGCTGAACGTCGACAGCAGGAACCCCGCGGCGCCGGCCAACGTCAGCTGCGCGAGCGAGATCTGACCGACGTAGCCGGTCACCACCACCAGCGACAGCGCGAGGACACCGACGATGAACGACTCCATCAGTGCGGAGCGGTAGCTGTCGTTCGCCACGTAGATCGCGACCACAGCCAGCGGCACCAGCACAACCGCGGGCCGCCAGACCGAGCGCGGACGCGGCGCCCGACCCAGCGTCCGCTCCAGCAGCATGCCCCGGGTCGGCAGCGGCCGGCCCCGGATGACCAGCACGGCCAGCACGACGACCAGGGGGATCAGCTCGGAGACCCCGCTGTTGGGAAACCAGTCCACCCGGTTCTGCAGATATGTGGCCTCCGACTGCAACGCGCCGATACCGAGACCGCCGACGACGGCGGGGGCGAGCAGGGAGAACCGGCCGAGCACCGCCGCGGCCAGCGCGGGGACGATGAACAGCGTGTAGGTCCCCGGCACCAGCGGCACCAGCGGAGCGATCAGGATGCCCGCGACCGCGGCGACCGCCCCACTGATCGCCCAGTTGACCAGCGCGACCAGGTCCGGCGACAGGCCAGAGACGATCGCGCCGACCTCGGTCTCGGCGGCTGCCCGGGTCGCCGTGCCAAACCGGGTGAACCGGTAGACCGCGCCCAGCACGGCGGCGATCAGCACGATGACGGCGACGAACCAGATCCGGTCGGACAGCAACCGCACCCCGCCCGCCTCCCAGGTGTGCCGCGGGAAGATCGGCGCGACCAGGACCTGGTCACCACCGACCTGCATCGTGATGACCCCCGTGAGCACGACCATGACGCCGAGCGAGGCGACCGCCTTGGCCACCGGGACATGCGCCCGCAACGGCCGGAAGACCACGACGTAGAGAAGCACACCCATCACGGCCTCGTACAACACCGTGACAATCACCGCCGGCCACAGACCGACCGGGCCCGAAAGACCGATCGACTTCGGTAGCCCAGGGACCGGCACCAGGAACTCACCACCACGCAACAGGGCATAGGTATACGCGGCGTGTAACGCCAGCGCGCCGGTACCGAAGTTGAGGACCCCAGAGCTTCGATACGTCACGACCAGTGCCAGCGCCAGAGCGGCGAAAACAGCACCGTTCCCCAAACCCAGAAGCACAAAATTTAGATGATCTTGCATACTCGCTCCATCGGCTAGGACGTCGTCAGGCTGGGCGACCCAGTGGCGCCCGTCACGCGATGCTTCGGAGCACCGTAGCATCAACCGGCAAATAATTGAACTGTTTGATCTCTCAAGTGGGCTGCTTGCGGCGCCGGCTTCACGTCCGGGCCTCCGCGGCCCTCGCGGAAGAGACCGCTACGGGACCGCGCCGCTGTCCTTCAGCTCGACGATGTCCGACCAGTCGTAGCCGAGCTCGAGCAGCACCTGCTCGGTGTGCTCCCCGGCCTCGGGCGCCCGCGGAACCGGACCGGGCGCTACGGCCGGGAAGTCGACAGGCGTCGCCACCGTCGGCGTACCCGTGTCTGCCACCTCGCGGAACACGCCCGCCGCCCGTACCAGGGGGTCGTCGCGTATCTGGTCGAAGGTCAGCAGCGGATCCCACCAGACATCCTCGCGCGCGAAGGCCTCGGCCCAGTATGCGAGCGGCTCGGCGGCGAAGGCCTCGTCCAGGAGGGCGAGCACGTCGGCACTGTTGCGCACAAGCAGGTCCATGGTCGCGAACCGAGGATCGGTGGCAAGCTCCGGCCGACCGATTGCCCTGGTCACCCCTGGCCAGTGCCTGGTTGCCTGGACGCCGAGCAGCCAGAACCACTGACCGTCACCCGCCTGGTAGACGGCCAGCAGAGGGTTGTACAGCATCCGGCGTAGCCCGGAGATGGTCCGTTCCCCCCGCGCCTGGCTGACAAGGTCGGACCCAATGACGTAGCAGCCGGTCCGTAGCAACGACGTCGTGACGAACTGCCCGCGGCCGGTACGGCGCTGCTCGACGAGTGCCGCGCAGATCCCGGCGGCCATCGCCAGACCGGTCGGATGGTCGCCCATACCGGGCCGGGATACCGGCGGGGATGTTCCGGGCTGGGTGACCGCCAGCGCCATGCCCGAGCGCGACCAGTAGGCGCCGATGTCGTAGCCCGCCTTGTCCGCGCCCTCGCCGGTCGCGCCGTACCCAGTGATCGCCGCATAGACGAGCGCCGGGAACCGCGCGGACAGCGACGCGTAGTCCAGTCCGAGCCGGGTCAGGGCGGACAGCCGCATGTTCGTTACCAGGACGTCCGCGTCGCCGAGCAACCGGAACAGGATCTCCCGGCCCCGCGCGTTCTTCAGGTCGAGGCACACGCTCCGCTTACCCCGGTTGTCAAGCTCGAAGTACGCCGTGTTCGTGTTGCCGCGCTGCGGGTCACCCTCCGGCGGCTCGATCTTGATGACCGATGCCCCCCAGTCCGCGAGCAACGTCGCGCACGCCGGTCCGGCGATCACGACGCCGAGTTCCACGACGCGCACGCCCTCGAGCGGTCCGCCCATCGGTCCTCCCTCGTCAAGCTAGCGAGCCTGGAAGCGCTGGGCGCCATCGAGGCGGATGGTCTCGCCGTTCAGGTACGGGTTGGTCAGGATGTGCGCGACCAGCTGAGGATGGGCTTGTCCGCCCAGCCAGGATCTGGAAAAGCCGCCGTCAGCGGGCTTCGACGACGACCCCGCACCCGGTGGGCCTCGGCGGACCGGGCCGCCCGGCCCGCCGGCGGCGGATGCCCGTCACAGGTCAGCCGGAGCCGCGCATCAGGTCCGGGATGGGGACGTAGGGCGGCATGCTGAAGCCGTGGCGGCGGTGCCAGTTCGCGCCGTCGATCACGAAGTGGTGGCCACTGACGTAGGCGGCGTACGGCGAGCACAGATAGGTCGCGGCCCAGCCGAGCTCGCGCACCCGGCCGACCCGGCCGGCCGGGATACTGGCGGCGCGCTCGCGCATCCGCTCCTCGTGCCCCTCGCCCCACCGCGCGTCGACGTCGTCGTGCGGGAAGACTCCGGGCGCCAGGCTGTTCACCCGGATGCCGTAGGCGGCCCACTCGACCGAGAGCGTCTGGGTGAGGTTGACGACGCCCGCCTTCGCCGCGGCCGAGTGGGCCGCGCCGGGCCCGCCGGTCCAGGCATAGGTCGCACCGATGTTGAGGATCGCGCCGGGCTGCCCGTCGCGGACCCGCCGGCGGGCGAACTCGGCCGAGCAGAAGAAGGTGCCGTCGAGCACGATGCCGGCGACGGCGCGCCAGGCGTTCGGGCTCATCGCCTCTGCGGGCACCTGGAAGTTGCCAGCGGCATTGTTGACCAGCACCGAGACCCCGCCAACAGCGGCCTCGACCTCGTCGAAGGCCGCGGCGACGCCGGCGGGGTCGCGCACGTCGACGCTGACCCCGAGGCCCCGTCCGCCCGCCTCCTCGACCGCGGCGACGCCCTCGGCGCGGTGCGCCGGGTCCCTGCTGGCCACGGCCACAGCCGCGCCCAGCCGGGCGAACTCCACGGCCATGCCGCGGCCCAGGCCCGTCCCTCCCCCGGTGATCAGGACGACCTGGCCGTCATAGGTACCCACTGGCAGCATCCGGCCGCCGGCGGGGGGCGGTTCAGGCAGCGGCATCTCAGTCTCCGACAGGCCGGGTGGTGGGAGCGGCGAGGACCGCGCCGCGCAGCTCGGCGGGTGTCAGCAGCAGGGTCGCCAGGCTGTGCGCGCGCTTGAGGAACAGGTGGGCGGTGTGCTCCGCCGTAAAGCCGATCGCGCCATGGTTCTGGATGTTGTCGCCAGCGCCCCGCAGCGCATGGTCGGCGGCGAGCAGGCGGGCGGACGGCCACAGCAGGTCGGCGTCCGCCCGGTCAGCATCAAGCGCCAGGGCCGCCAGCAGCACGAGCTGGCCTGCTGCCTCGGCGCGCACCGCCAGGTCGGCGCAGCGGTGCTTGACGGCCTGGAAGGAGCCCAGCGGCGCGCCGAACTGGTGGCGCACCTTGACGTAGGCGGTGCTCTGGTCGCGGGTCGCCGCGCAGATGCCGGCGAGCTGCGCGGCCACCAGCACCGATCCGATGGCCGCCAGCCGCGGCCCGCCGACCTCGAGCACCGGCGGCCCCGTCACGGCCGCGTCTCCCAGCCGGATTCCGGGGTCCACCGCGGCAGTAGTCCGGGTAACGGTGACGGCGCTGTCGTCGTACAGCGCGGCGCGGTCAGGCCCGACCATCAGCCAGGCCGCCGCCTCACCGGCGTCCAGGGTGCGCGCGCCGCCGCCGACGACGACCGGCTCCAGCAGACCGACCCGCATCCGCCCCTCGGCGATCTCGGCGGCGAGGCCATCCTGGCCGGCCGCCGCGGCCGCGTAGCCCGCCAGCACGGTGCCGAGAAACGGACCGGGGACGACGGCCCGCCCCAGCTCCTGGAACAGCAGCGCCAGCTCGCCCAGCCCGAGGCCGGCCCCACCGAGCTGTTCGGGCAGGTGCAGGCCGAACCAGCCCTGCGCGCCGGCCAGCTTCCACAGGCCGTCGTCGGTCACCGGCGCGGCGGGCGCCAGCGCCTGAAGCCGCTCCAGCGGGGCGTGCTGCCCGATCGCCGCGCGGGCGGCCGAGGCGATGCTCGCCTGGGTCTCGTCAGGGATGAGGTCCACGCCGGTCACCGCCCCTTCGGCATGCCGAGCACGCGCTCGCCGATGATGTTGCGCTGGATGTCCTTGGCGCCCGCGGCGATCGTGTTCGCATAGCTGTACAGCCACTCCTCGGTCCAGCGGCGCTCGGCGCCGGCGGCCAGGCTGTCGTCGCCGAGCAGCTCGACCGCGAGCCTCCGCACCCGCTGGGTGAGCTCGGCCCCGAACAGCCGCATCATCGAGCTCTCCGGGCCGGGCTGGCTTCGCCGCGCGTTACGGCCGATCTCGGCGAGTGTCATCGCCCGCAGCGCCGCGCACTCCGCACGGCAGGTCGCCAGCCGGGCGGCCAGCGCCGCGTCGTCCACCAGCCGGCGGCCCCGCCGGTCGGTCCGGTCACGGGCCACCTCGACCAGCTCGTCAACGAACCGGGCCAGTTCCACCTGGTCCTTCATGAACCCGGTCCCGCGCTCGAACGACAGGGTCGACATCGCGACGCTCCAGCCGTCACCGAGGCCGCCGACCACGTTCGCGAGCGGAATCCGCACGTCGTCGTAGAAGACCTCGGCCAGCTCCGGCTCGCCGGTCATTGTGGTGACCGGCCGAACCGTCACCCCGGGCAGGCGCATGTCGTTGACGATCCAGGTGATGCCCTGGTGCGCCTTCTCCCCGCGGCCGGTGCGCACCAGCAGCTCCTGGTAGTCCGCGAACTGCGCGAAGCTGGTCCAGATCTTCTGGCCGTTGACGACGAGATGGTCGCCGTCGACCTCACCCCGCAACGACAGACTGGCCAGGTCGCTGCCCGCGCCGGGCTCCGAGAAGCCCTGGCACCAGACCGTCTCGCCCCGCAGGATGCGGGGCAGGTGGAAGGCCTTGAGCTCCTCGTTCGCGCGGGCGATCAGGGTCGGGCCGGCGTGGTTGATCCCGACGAAGCAGACCCCGATGTACGGCGCGCCGGCCCAGGCCATCTCCTCGAACCAGACCATCTGCTGCAGCAGGGTCAGCCCGCGCCCGCCGTACTCGACCGGCCAGCTGATGCCCGCCCAGCCGCCGTCGAACTGCCGCCGTTGCCAGGCCAGGTCGAAGTCGCGCACCCCGGGCCCCAGCAGCGGCCGCGGCTCGCGGGGCACGTTCTCCTCCAGCCAGGTGCGCGCCGCCTCACGGAAGTCCCGCAGGTCCGGCGTCAGGCCCAGATCCACTCGTGACCCCCACACCGAACAGCCAGATAAGTAGTTAACTTACTTGCCTCAGTTAACCCTACCGTGAGGCGCCCGCTCAGGATAGGGTTCGCGCCCCGCCAACATGAGGATCCCGATGCCGATCAGAAGCGATCTGGACGGGCACGTCCGAGTCATCACCCTCGACCGCCCCGAGCGCCACAACGCACTCGACGACGCTACGTCCGCGCAGCTCGAGGCCGCGCTCGCGGCGGCGTACACGGACGACAGCAGGGTCATCCTGCTGCGCGGCGCGGGCCGCTCGTTCTGTTCCGGCCGCGACGTCGCCCAGCTCGGCCACCGGGCCGGCGGCGAGAACGACCTGGACTTCGTCCGACGCCATCAGGACCGGCGCCTGGCCATGGTTGCCTGCCCGAAGCCGATCGTCGCCGCCGTGCGCGGCTACGCCCTGGGCGGCGGACTGGAGCTCGCCCTCGCCGCGGACATCAGGATCGCCGCCACCGACGCCCAGCTGGCCTTCCCCGAGGTCCGCTACGGGCTGATGACCGACACCGGCGGATCGGCGTTCGCCACCGTCCTCGCCGGCCCATCGCGAGCGAAGCTGCTGGCGATGACCGGGAGGCGGATCGACGCCGCCAAAGCGCTGGCCTGGGGCCTCGTCGACGAGATCGTGCCCCCAGAGGAGCTCGACCAGCACGCACTGGACCTCTGCCACGAGATCGCCGCCCACAGCCCATCGGCAGTAGCCATGATCAAGCAGGTGGTCGACGAGAGCTGGCATGCCACCTTGCACGCCACCAGCCGGGCCGAGCTGCTCGCCCAGGTCGCTCTCTTCGCCAGCCCCGAATACCTCGCCGCCAAGGCCGCCCGGTCAGCGACCAGGCGGGCCGAGTAACCACAGCTGCCGACGACACCGCCGATGCGTCCAGCAACCTGGCCACCGCCCAGGACCTCGTCAAGCAGCACAGCGGATCACCCTCGCGGCGTCGTGACGGCCGCCCATGGCTGCCCGCCATCGGGCGGGCAGCCATGGGCCGACGGGTCCCAGGCCGGGAGGGTTCAGATCCAGAACAGGATGGTTCAGACCCTGGCAGACCGCCTCACGCGGTGCTCACCCGCCGGGTCATGCGGTGCTCACCCGCCGGGCCACGGGGCGCGATCCGCTGGGTCGCGCCTCACTGTGCCTTGCGGAAGACCGGCAGCAGCCAGCCGTCCGCGATCGGGTGGAAGTCGACGGTCAGCGCCATGCCGATGGTGACCTCGGCGGGGTCGATGTCGACCACGTTGCTGACCAGCCGGGCGCCGGGGGCGTCCGGCAGGTCGACGACGACCGGCACCAGCGTGAGATCGGGTAGGCCAGGATAGCCGTGGACGACGGCGAACGAGTAGACCTCGGCCCGGCCCGACAGCGTCACCCAGTCGACCTCGTTGGACTGGCACTCGGGGCAGTAGGGCGTCGGCGGCAGCCGGAAGTGGCCGCACCGCGCGCACCGGGGCGCGACCAGGCGCCGCTGTTTCGCCGCGGCCCAGAACGGCTCGGTCGTCGGGCTCGTCGTGATGTGGACCGTCTCGCCCGGAAGCGCGGTGGCGAGCACCGTCATCGGTCGTCCCTCCCGAGGATCAGGCCGGAGACCGGCACGCTCGCCGGCCCACCGGTGACCAGGGCGTGCTCGGCGCCGTTGACCTGGTTGATGGCTGTGCCGCGCATCTGCTCGACGCCCTCCATGATGTGGGTCATGCCGATGATGTAGGCCTCCGACAGCTGGCCGCCATGGGTGTTCACCGGTACCTGGCCTGGCTTCGGATCGGGTGCGTAGCGGATGTTCCCGCCCAGGATGAAGTCGTTGCCCTCGCCGCGCTCGCAGAAGCCGTAGTCCTCCAACTGCATGAGCACCATTGGGGAGAAGTGGTCGTAGAGCAGCGCCACGTCGATGTCGGCCGGGCCCAGGCCGGACTGCTGGTAGAGCCGCCGCGCGATCGGCTTGTTGCCCGCTGAGGCGAAGTGCTCGTCCGGCATGCCCATCCAGGCGAAGGCGCGGCCCCATTCGCGGCGCCCGCCGTGGGCGACGGCTACGACGGGAACTGGGTTCTGCCGCAGGTCGCGGGCCCGCTCGAGGCTGGTCGTGACGACCGCGATCGCGCCGTCCGTCTCCTGGCAGAAGTCGTAGAGGCACAGCGGTTCGGCGATCAGGCGGGCGTTGAAGTAGTCCGCACGAGTCAGTGGCACGTCGCGGAACCGGGCCTTGGGCCGGTTCCGCGCGTTCTCCCGCTCGGTCAGGGCGATCTCGCAGAACGCGTCCCGGGTCGTGCCGTACAGGTGCATGTGGCGGCGTGCCAGCACGGACATCAGGTGGCCCGGGCCCGCCAGGCCGCTCGGCTGGAGAAAGGAGTTCACCGGGTCCGACTCGACCTGGGCGAAGACCGTGCCGAGTCGGCTCTTCGCCTGCTGCAACGCCATCACAGTCACGACGACCGTCGCATCGCCGCTGACGATCGCCGCCCGGGCCAACCCGATCGAGCCGGCCGACCCACCACCGCCCGAGGTCAGGGACGCGGTGAAGGTCACCTCGTCGATGCCGAGCGTCTCCATGAAGTCGGGGGTGTCCATCTTCTGGCCGTAGCCGCCGCCCGCGCCAGAGTAGTACGCGAAGCCGTCGACGTCCTTCACCGAGATTCCCGCGTCGGCGCAGGCGGCGAGGATCGCCTCGCAGGCCATCTCGGTGGTCGTGCGTGGCCACGATTCGCCGCGCTTGTAGTAGTCGGTGGCGCCGACGCCGACGATGGCGACGTCGCGCAGCCCGTTCGAACCAGCCATGGGTCTCGGCCCTCCGTCAGCCTTCGATGGCGTCGGTGCTCGCGGGCACCGGCGGCACCTGCGGGAACAGCTCGCGGAACGTGCCCTGCGTGATCCGCAGGACGGTCTCGGGCTTCGCGTCGGCGAGCAGGCCCTCAAGGGTCTTCTGGGTGTGACCGAAGGTGCCCTCCATGTGCGGGTAGTCCGACCCGAACATGACGTTGCGATAGCCCAGCGCCTGCATCGTGGGGGCGGCGGTCTCGTCGTGCTGGAAGAAGGCGTAGACCTGCCGCTGGCTGTCCTCGATGAACTTCGCCGCCGCGGAGCTGGGCAGCTTGCGGCGGAAGGTCTGGCCGTCGACCGAGACGGTCTCCCACTCGCCGTCAGGGTCCTTCACCGCCTTGGGGGTGGGGTCCGCCAATGCCCTCGGGAGACGGGCGGTCCACCCGTCGTGGGGCTCGATGAAATGCGAGTCACCGGAGTTGGTCCACATCTTGGCCATGTCCTGCTCCGACCGTCAGACAGTTTCAACTTAATGAGCTAGATGTTGCCATCACGGGGCCACGGCGGCAAGATTTTCTAAGGACTGATTCTTAGGTTCTTCCCGCGAGGTGGATCACGTGAGCGTTCCGGAGGCAGGCACGCCGCGCCGGCGGCACGCGGGCGGGGAGGCGACGCGGCTGCTCCTCCTCGAGACCGCGGAGAGACTCTTCGCCACGCGAGGGATCGAAGCGGTGACGCCGCGCGAGATCCAGGTTGCCGCCGGCCAGTCCAACTCATCGGTGATCGGCTACCACTTCGGTTCCAAGACCAGCCTGGTCCGTGCCCTGATCGCGTACCGCCAGCCCGTGCTCGACGCCGAGCGCGACGACGGCCTCACGGCGCTGCGCCGCGCCGTGGCGAGCGGGGCCCGGCCGGCCGCGACGGCCCGCGACATGGTCGAGATCGTCGTAGGCCCACTGGCGTCGAGCATCCGCCGCGGCGAGCTGTACGTCCCCTTCCTCGCGCGGCTCTCCGAGGAGGACCCCCTGGCCCGCTCGGAGTACTGGCCCTCCCACGTCCAGGACAACCTGAACCCCGAGGCCGCCGAGCAACTGGTCGAGTCCGTCACCCAGGACCTGCCGCCCCGGGTGCGGCGCGCCCGCGACCTGCTCTTCTTCACCAGCATGCTGCACACCCTCGGCGACCACGCGCGTCGCGGGCTGCCGCTCTCGGCCGCCCGGCTCTCCGGCTACGTGGACGGATGGGTGGGCCTGCTGACCGCCCCGGTCTCCCCCGAGACCGCCCGGCTGCTGGAGTCCTGAGACACCCCGCCCCGGGGAGTAGTCAGGCCGGCGGGCGGCGATCGAGGTTCACGTCATGCCCCTTGACAGGTATAGGTTAAATCATATTACTAAATGATGGATGAGTAGACGCCGCACACCCGACCCGCCTCACGCGACGCCCCGCCTTTGAAAATCAAGCTTTGGATAGGATGAGTGACATGAGCGAACCGGTCGCGGAGGTCCCGCGGGTTGGCGTCGTCCTGCGAGCGCCCAAGACGGCCGAGCTGATCGCCGCACACCTGCGCCGCCGGATCGTTCGGGGGGAGCTGAGGGCCAGCGAGACGCTGCCACCCGAGATCCAGTTGATGGAACAGTTCGGGGTGTCGCGCCCGACCCTACGGGAGGCGTTCCGGATCCTGGAGGCGGAGTCGCTGATCGGCGTTCGCCGGGGCTCCCGCGGCGGCGCCCAGGTGCTCGAGCCCGACCCGACGGTAGCCGCCCGCCACGTCGGCCTGCTCCTGCAGATGCAGGGCACGACCATCCAGGACGTGTACGAGGCCCGGATAGTCACCGAGCCGGCCTGCGCCGGGATGTTGGCGACGGTCCGCACCGAGCAGGACCTCGCCGACCTGCGGGACGTGGTGGAGCGGCTGCGCGAGCTGATCGAGGCCGGGTTCGAGAAGGTTCCGGACCTGGCCACCTGGTCCCGTTCGATGTACCGCTTCCACGAACTGATCATGCAGCGCTGCGGCAACAAGACGCTCGCCGTCCAGGGCGCGGTGCTCGCCGACATCGTCGACATCCACATCCAGGGGGTACTGGCCAAGGGGCTACGCAGACCCGACAACGTTCCGGAGCGCTTCCAGAAGACCCTGCGCTCGTACCAGCGGCTGATCCAGCTCGTCGAAGCCCAGAGCAGCGCCGCCGCGGAGAAGCACTGGCGCCGGCACATGGAGGTCGCCGGGCAGGACATCTTCCTGCACGACCCGACCAGCACCCCTCTCGTGGACATCTTCCCCTGACATCGGTCACTCGAGACGGCGCCGTCTCGAGTGACCGATGTCGGTGGCGAAGCGAGATCAGAAGTGCGCCGCCGCGAACTCCTCCATCCCGGCGACGGCGTCCTCGACCGACGTGCAGCGCGGCTGCAGCGCGGGGCGCGGCGACGGTCGGAGATGCTCGAACAGGCGGTCAGAGGCGCTCGATGATGGTGGCATTGGCCATGCCGCCGCCCTCGCACATCGTCTGCAGACCGTAGCGGCC
>Ga0068863_100000417_pt1 | contig 43214 bp, 34 predicted proteins | sample KBSSwiS62_FD_66596 | JGI IMG/M metagenome (GOLD analysis project Ga0068863, IMG submission 66596) | Switchgrass rhizosphere microbial communities from Kellogg Biological Station, Michigan, USA - KBS Switchgrass S6-2 | ecosystem: Host-associated > Plants > Roots > Rhizosphere > Soil ... | reverse complement strand
GCCACGGTCCAGTTCACAAATACCCAGGTGAAGATCTACGGCGTCAAGGAGCGGGCCGGCGGCATCGCGTCCGTCCAGCTCGACAACGGGCCGAGCACCAACGTCGACACCTACGCGTCGACGTCGAGCAACGCACTGATCTACGACTCGGGTGTGCTGTCCAACGGAGTGCACACGGCGATCCTGACCAATCTTGGCAAGCGCAACGCGGCATCGGCGGCGTTCGCCGTCTCGTTCGACCGCGCGGAGGTGTACACGGATCCGGCCGCGGGCGGAGGTTCCGCCTACCCGCCGCCGACCGGGACCAGGATGACCATTGAGGACACCGCGTCCGGCACCACCAACAACAAGGTCACCTACTACGGGGACTGGACGGCGTGTGGCGGCTGCACGCCCGCCACCCCGAACAAGTCGTTCCGCTACTCGCTGATGGCCGGCTCCACCGCGACCATCCGCTGGACCGGCAACCGCATCCTGCTCTACGGCGTGAAGGAGGCCAGCGGCGGCCTGCTGACCATCAGCGTCGACACCCGGCCGACGACCACCATCGACACCTACGCGCCGACCCCCAGCAACGCGCTGATCTACGACTCTGGGCAGCTCGCGTTCGGCGACCACATCGCGGTCGTGGCGAACATCGGACAGCACAACGCCAAGTCGACGGCCTTCGCGGTGTCCTTCGACCGGGCCGAGACCTACAACAGCATCCCGGACACCGGAGGGCCGGGCGGCGACAACAGATCCGGCCAGCCCTGGCTGTCCGGCGCGAACGGCGACCCGCTGATCGACCCGACCGACGTCGACGCGTTCTGCTCGTTCCGCGGTGAGCTCTGCGACGTCGCGCAGGTCTACGTCGCTCGGGACAGCTGGGACTCGATCGTCAAGCCTGGATTCGCCGAACAGAACTTCGCCGGCTGGCCCGGCAGGCTGGTGCTGACCGTCCCGCCGTTCCCAGAGGACGGCACGTCCAACCTGCGGACCTGCGCGACCGGCGCGTACAACAGCTACTGGAAGGAGTTCGGGCGCACCCTCAACTCGACCGGCCGGCAGGACTCGATCATCCGGCTTGCCTGGGAGGCGAACGGCGACTGGTACCCGTGGTCCGGCACGGACGCCACGGCCTACGTCAACTGCTACCGCCAAGTCGTCAACTCGATCCGCTCGACCGTCACCTCGACCGCCGCGAAGAAGCCGCTGTTCGACTGGACGATCAACGCGCACTACTCGCAGAACCCGCCGAGCCACAACCCACTTGACCTCTACCCGGGTGACCAGTGGGTGGACATCGTGTCGATCGACGCATACGACCACTACCCGCCGTCATACACGCTCGACCAGTTCAACGACCAGGCCGACGCCGAGGGCGGCATGACCTGGCTGTACAACTTCGCCCGCGCCCACGGGAAGCGCTTCGGCGTCCCCGAATGGGGCGTCGCCTCCGGCTCCGGTGACAACGGCGACGGCGACGGCGACAACGCCAACTACATCCAGTTCATGCGCGACTGGATGGAGGCCCGGGCCGATCACGGGATGTACTACGAGGCCTACTTCAACAACTGCGAGATGGAGAACGTCGGCTCGAACCTCTACCGGCCGATAGGCGACCACTGCCTGTACCAGAACACGGCGGCGGCTACTCGCTACGCGCGGCTGTGGTGAGGCGGGCTGTGGCGCGGTAGCACCGCGCCACCGTGAGCAGCGCGTCGGCGCGCCGCTGGGCCGGGCTCCTGAAGTCACCCGGCCCGGCGGTCGCCGGCGCCGCCAGCCGCAGCGCGTCCAGCAGGGTCCGCGCGTCGTCGACGGGCACCGTACCGGCGATCGTCACCCGCCCACCCGGATCCCCGGCCGCCGGAACCGGCAGAAACGACAGCGACCGGGCATGCCTGACGGCCGCGGCGTCCCTCGCCACACCTCCCGGGTCCGCCTCTCGCAGCCAGTGGTCGACGGCGGTCCGGACCGCGGCCGGGTCCGCCTGGCGGGCCAGCGCGGTGAGCTCCACCTCGGCCGGCCCGGACAGGGCGATCAGCCGAGGTGTCGAGGTCAGCGGGACGGTGACGGCGAGCACATGGTCGAGGCCGACCTCGCCGTGGCGGAACGCGTCGGCCAGCACCGGCAGCCTGGCCAACGCACGCGCCGCGCCCAGCAGCACGGCCGCGACCGCCCAGGTCAGCCGGGCCCGGCGGGCAAGCCAGCCGAGCACCGGTGGCGGCCCGGCGATGGTGCCCGGCGCGTCGGCAGCGGCGCCGCGCGAGCCCGCGGCCGCGCCGATCGCGCGCACCAGCGCCGCCTGCGCGGTCGCGACGACCTCCGCCAGCTGGACGACCAGCTCGGCGACCGCCGGGGGTGGCAGCGCCGCCGGTTCGATCTCGGCCAGCGCCCGGCACAGGGCGACAAGAGACTCCTGGCGTTCCCGGTTCATGGCACCGTCCTTCGAGCCCCCCAGGGCCGGCCTCCTGCCGCCCGTCTGCCGGAGGCGCGGCCGCACGCATGGCACGCGCCCAAACGGCCCGCCGGCCAGGCAGTGGGGCACCGTGGCCGTCGCCCAGCAGGCCGTCGAACAGACAGGCGGGCGGACACCGACCCACCCGATATCGAACGTTTGTGCGATACTAGGACGGTCGGGTGACCACTTCAACCAGACACGAATACGACCACAAGAGAATCCGGACCGGGATCTCCAGCCAGACCGGGACACAGCCGGACACGAAGTCAGCCGGACGCTGCCTGGGGCGGTCCCTGCCGGTCGACCAGGATCTCGACGAGATGATCCAGTTCGCCGGCCGGATCGACGGTCACCCCGGTGTGCACGGGCGAGGTCTGCACCACCGTGCTGCGCGGCGCGGTGAGCCAGCGGAAGCGCTCCCCCGGTGACATCGCGCCGGCCGCGCCCGCCGCCGGGCCGCCGACGCACACCCGGTGCAGCGCGTCCAGGTGGGTGCGCACGGCGGCCAGGTCCAGGAACGGGTCGAGCGCCGCGAGCCGCTCGCCGTCCAGGACACAGCGCAGATCCAGGTAGCCGGCGCTCTGGCACCACAGCAGCACCCCGACGTTCATGCACTCGCCGCGCTCCACCCGGGGCACCACCCGCACCAGCGCGTACTCGAACAGCTCAGCCACGTCTGGCCTCCCGGGCCCGGGTGAGCGCGGGGCGCAGCCAGGCCGGCGCCTGCTCGCCGGGCGTCGGGCGCGCCTCGCCAGCCGCCCGCCGCGCGGCCGCGACGGCCGACGGGCGAACCGACGTCATCACCTCCAGCCAGGGCCGCTGCCCGGCGACCCTGTCCACGAGCCACCGCACGTATCGCCGCGGATCCACGTCCAGCCAGGCCACCGGCACCTCGGCGAGCACCGTGCGCGCCAACTCCTCGGTGACGAGCGGCGCTAGCGCCGCGTCCGCGGCTCGCAGCGGCCCCGCCGGGTCGTCGCCCAGCGCCGGCAGCAGCACGTGCTCCTCCCAGCGGGGCAGCGCCCGCAGGTCGGCGGGATTCGGCGGGTCCGGCGGCGCGTCGGGCGCGCGCGCCGGCCAGCCGTGGTGCGGATAGAGCGCGGCGCCGTGGTCGATCAGCCACAGCCGTCCGCCCCACACCAGCAGGTTCGGGTTCCGCCAGGACCGATCGACGTTCAGCGTCAGCGCGTCCAGCCACACCACCCGCGCGGCGAGCACCGGATCGACCGTGAAGGCGAGCGGGTCGTAGGTGATCGAGCCGGGCAGATAGTCGATTCCCAGGTTCATCCCGGCGCTGGCGCGCAGCAGGTCCTGGATCTCCTGGTCGGGCTCAACCCGGCCGAGCAGCGGGTCGACGTCGATGGTGACGATCTCCGGCACCGGCAGCCCGAGTGCCCGGGCCAGCTCGCCGACGATCACCTCGGCGACCAGCGCGCGCACGCCCTGGCCCGCGCCGCGGAACTTCACCACCCAGGTGCCGAGGTCGTCGGCCTCCATGATCCCGGGCAGGCTGCCGCCCTCCCGCAGCGGCGTGGCGTACCGAATCCCGCGGACCTCTCGCAGCACCCCTACCACCCACCGATCTGCCGCGCCTGGCCCGCCGTCATCGAAACGCCCGCCGGGCCGGCGGGCACCGCAGCGGGACCCCGCCCGCGAGGCCGGCGGCCGAGATCCACCGTATGCCGGCGCCGGAGGCTACCCGGGAGGCAGGCCCGCCGCGAGGCGCAGGGCGTGCAGGTCCCTGATCCTGGTGCGGCGGTAGCCCCATTCGATGACGCCTTCGGCACGCAGGGCGCGCAGCGCTTTGTGCACGGTCGGGTCCTTGGCTCCGACGAGCGCGGCGAGCTCCGGCTGGGTCAGCGGCATGCCGAGTGAGCGCAGGCCGCCCTCGTCGTCGACGCCGTAGGCGCGGTCCAGCTCGACGAGCACCCGGGCCACCCGGACGGCCACCGAGCAGCCGGCGAACTCCACCCGCCGCCGGATGCTGAACCGGGTCTTCGCGACGATGCTCTGGCTGATCGCCGCGGAGGTGACCGGGTCGGCGGCGAGGTAGGCGGCGAAGTCCTCGGCCCTGATGACCCGGGTGAGAACCGTGCCGACGGCGGTCACCGTCGCCGACCGCGGCTGGGAGTCCAGACTCGCGAACTCGCCGACGACGTCGCCGCCATGACGGACCGCGAGCAGCGCGACGCCGCCGTCCTCGGTCAGCGCGGTGACCTTCGTCCAGCCGCGCAGCAGCACCGCGACGAACGTGGTCCGGTCGCCCTCCCGCATGATCGGCGCACCGGACGGAAACTCGCGGAAACCGCCGAGAGCGAGCAGCCCCGCCTGTGACTCGGCTGGCAGCCGGCCCAGCAGGGTCTGCTCCGGCCACTGCTGCCAGCGAGCCCGGCTCTCCCGCCGCGCCGCCCGCTGCCCGGTGGACGGCGGCCGGTCGCGCCCGGCCGCGCCCCGGAACTCGTTGAGGTACATGGGCCGTGGACTCTGCTCGTGCATGGTGCCTCCCGCGCCCCGTCCGGAGCGCCCCGATGCGGCGACGCCGTCGACACCCGGTCGTCCCGTGATGTCCGCCCCGTACAGGCATGGTCCCAGAGATCTGCGACCGCGCGCCGGGAATTGGTGGCCACGCGACAGCACAGCCCGACGGGGCCCGACCCGTCGGCGCGCCACCCGGGTTGACGTGTTCTGAAGTGCGGCTCCGGCGGGATGCGGCCGTCCCGCCAGTCATCGCACCGCCAGCCGGATCACACGCGATGCGGCATGAGGGCGTTCGCCGGGATGACGCCCAGTCTGCCCTTCTGGAAATCCTCCATCGCCTGGGCGAGTTCCTCGCGGGTGTTCATGACGAACGGGCCGTACTGGGCGACGGGCTCGCGGATCGGCTGCCCGCCCAGCAGCAGGACCTCGAGGTTCGGGGTGTGGGAGTCCTGGTGCTCCCCGGCCGCGAACACCACGCGGTCGCCGGCGCCGAGTACGGCGAGCTGCCCGGTCTCGATCGACGCGTCCTTCGGGCCGACCGTCCCGGCGCCCGCGAGCACGTAGACCAGTGCGTTGAACGTCGCGTTCCACGGCAGGTCGACACGGGCGCCAGGGCTCACCGTCACGTGCGCCATGGTGATCGGGGTGTGCGTCGAGCCCGGGCCGCCATGCCCGCCGATCTCACCGGCGATGACCCGTACCAGCGCTCCGCCGTCGGGCGAGGCCACCAGCCCGACCTGGCCGCCCTCGAGGTTCTGGTAACGCGGCGGGGTGAACTTGTCCTTGGCCGGCAGGTTGACCCACAGCTGGATGCCGTGGAAGAGGCCGCCGCTCTCGACGAGCGCGGCCGGCGGCGTCTCGATGTGCAGGATGCCGGCGCCGGCCGTCATCCACTGGGTCGCGCCGTCGGTGATCAGGCCACCGCCGCCGTGAGAGTCCTGGTGCTGGAAGGTGCCGTCGATCATGTAGGTGACGGTCTCGAAGCCGCGGTGCGGGTGCCACGGAGTGCCCTTGGGCTCGCCCGGCGCGTACTCCACCTCTCCCATCTGGTCCATGTGGACGAACGGGTCGAGGTCGGCCTTGCTCACGCCGGCGAAGGCACGCCGGACCGGGAAGCCCTCGCCCTCGTGGCCCAGCGGGGCAGTGGTGATCTTCTTGACGGGCCGGGGGGTTTCTCCCAGCCCCGGTCCGGCCAGCCGGGGCAGCGAGACGGTGTCGGCGGTGACGGCGGGCATTGGACGACCTCCTTGTTGCGTGTGCAACTATCGGCGACTCTAACGGAGGCAGACCCGTCAATCTTCCCGCCCGCCCCGGCCCCACCCTCCGGTGAGCTACCCAAGGGACTCAGGGGCGTACGGCGACGAGACCGGGGTACGTGAGATAGCGCCTGCAAGCGCGGCAAGGCTTCGCGCGAGGAGCCACCTAGGTCACCTCCCCTGGACGGACGCCAGAGCCTCACGGGACTAGACCCACCATGGGCAATACGAGTGATGCACCAGCCCGCGACGCCCATCACCCGCCGGGACTTTGGTAAACACCGTGTGACGATGGACACCGGATGCTCCACGGACCGCTACCTTCGGGGGCGTGGATCGCCGATGCTCACGGCAAGAGCGGATCATCCAGGAACGCATCCTGGGTAGCAGCCGGTTGCGCGGACGCCAACGCCCTCGCGACAGTCGCGGCGGGGCGCACCTCCCCAGCCGGCCGCCGGACCGCCGCCGACACCGCTGACGGCTCCGCCCTCCCAGCCGCAGGCCCTCCCCCAGACGCTGACCAGCCCGGACGCATGCCATCCCGGGCGCGCTCCCGACAGACTCGCCGGCAGCGGCGGGTGGACGACGATCAACGGACAGCGACCCCGCCAGGGCTACGCAGAGTGATCGGGGCGATGCCGGGCAGGCCAGCGCGAAACCTTGTTGCCGCGCCGGCCGTTCCGCCCGGTACTATGGCGAAGCCCGGTCAGGGAGGCGTCGCCTACCTCCACCGGGCGCGCTCTGCCGGGTCTCCCGGTGGGAGCATGGTGGGTGTAGCTCAGTTGGCAGAGCACCGGGTTGTGGTCCCGGGTGTCGCGGGTTCAAATCCCGTCACTCACCCCATCGATCATGGCGTGTGACCTCGGCCGCGAGACCGGGTAGCACGTCACGCGTCGCGTCTCAGACAAGGTTCGCCCCGTCCCGGCGCCTCCATGATTGCCTTTTCTGCCCTCAATGGTCATGGCTGAGCCTGTTTCGTGACCACTTGAGGGCACATTCGCCGATCATGGCAACGAGCTGACCTTGGCGGTCGCGGCACTCGTCGGGGAGGTCAGCGACTCGCCGCCGGGCGGCACCGCCATGGCCGACGCCGGGAGCGGACTCGCCGAGTACCGCAGGCGGTCCGACCCAGCCAGCCGCCCTCAGGCGACGGAGAACGGGGCCTGCCACGCGATTGGTCCGAACCGAGCGGTAGCGGAGTCAGCAGCGCCGACGGCTGTCGTCCGGGCTCTCAGGAGGCTGGGCTGGGAAGGCTGGACTAGGAGGTGGCCGACGGGTCGGCCGAGCCGGCGGACGCTCCGGGGATGGCCGCGGCCGGGTCGGACGCGCCGCCGTTCGGGGAGGTCGCGGCGGTCAGCTCGGCGTCGGTCTCGGCCCTGGTCTCGGCGGCGGCGGCGCGGGCCTCGTCAGTGGTGGGACCGGGGGCCGGGACGAAGACGGCACGGCGGTAGTACCGCAGCTCCTCGATGCTCTCCCGGATGTCGGCCAGGGCGCGGTGGCCACCGCGCTTCGCCGGGGCGGCGTAGTAGGCCCGTGGGTACCAGCGGCGGGCCAGCTCCTTGACCGAGGAGACGTCGATCATCCGGTAGTGCAGGTGGCCGTCGAGCTCCGGCATGTACTTGGCGAGAAACGACCGGTCCGTGGCGATCGAGTTCCCGCACAGCGGGGCGCGGCGGTGCTCCGGGACGAACGCGCGCACGTAGGCGAGTATCTGGCGCTCGGCCTCCGCGACGCTGAGTGTCGAGGCACGGACCGCTTCGGTGAGCCCGGACGTCGCGTGCATGTCCCTGACGACTGGCACCATCGTGTCGAGGACCGCGTCCGGCGCGGAGATGACCAGATCGACACCGGCGCCGAGGACGTTCAGCTCCCCGTCGGTCACCAGGCAGGCGACCTCAAGCAGCACGTCGGCGTCCAGGTCGAGCCCCGTCATCTCACAGTCGATCCACACCAGGCGGTCCATCTGTCTGACCATAGGGTTTCCCCGTCGGGCCGTCACGCGGCCCCCCACCAACTGATCAGCGGACGAGCCGCGTCCAGGATCCCCCGATCCATCTCGGTCAGGCGTTCTCGACCCGGAAGTGCACCGAACGTGGGCTGACCTGGGAGTTCACCGGGGTCGCCGTCAGCGTGTACGAGCCGTTCGGCACCTGGGAGGTCTGCCAGCCCCCGGGATACGGGGAGAACAGGTAGGGCGAGCTCTGGGCCATCCATTGCCCCGGAATGCCGGCCAGCTTGTAGATGACCGGCCCGACGTCACCCGCCGTGATCAGAGTGATCATCACGATGCCGTGCAGCGTGCCGCCGTTGGCGACTCCCTGGAACGAGACGATCTCCGGCCGGAAGTCGACAGCCGACGAGGCGGTCGGCTCCCCCGCGCCGCCACTGGCGCCGGAGACCGGGAGATTGGTCGACGCAGGCGTGCCCTTGCCGGGATCAGGCTCGGACTTGCGGTGGTAGTCGATGACCAGCAGGGGCATCAGCACCAGCGCGATGATGAACAGCATCAAGCCGAGATAGCCCCGCCGGACCGCGTCCACGCCACCTGTACCTTCCGCCCATTCAGCCCGCGATGTGGTCTCCTGGGGGTGTCACTGTAGCCCGCCGGGCACCATGGCCTTCCCACCAGCCCTCGTCCACAACGGTGCGAGCGAACGCGCCGGACGCCGCGTCACGTCCGGGGGCTGGGCGCTGGGACGTCCAGGAGCACGCAGTCCTCGCACACCGCGCGGGCGCCGGTGGGGGCGATCCGGTAGATGAGGCAGCAACTGCGGCGGCGGAACCGCTCGGGGCCGACGCGCCAGCCCGCGCCGCGCAACGGCCCACCGACCCCGCCGCCGCACAGCTCGTCGACAACTCGCCAGGCCGGTGCCGCGAGTGGCGGTTCGGCGCGACCGAGCATCTTCGCCGCGCCGGCCACGGCGGACGCGACGTTGCCCCACAGCACGCGCCTGGACACCGGGTAGCCGCGCGCGGCCGCGTCGACGATCGGCTCGACGACGGGCCGCAGCACCCCGGCCGCGAACCCGACGGCCAACCGGTCCGCTCCCCCGGCGTTTGGCCGCGCGTCACGGGATCCGCCCGGCGGGTGGCCGAGAGCCAAGGGGAACGGGCCGCCGAGCACGTCGCGCCAGTACAGCCGGCGCGGGTCGAGGGACGGCGGTCGACCGGTGGCCACGGCGAACGCCAGTGCCGGGGCGACCAGCCGGGCGCACAGGCCGAGCTGTGCGACGGACACCGCCACCCGCTCGTCGAGCGCCTCGGCCGGCAGCGACCGCCCGCTGGCGAGGGCCGCGCGGACCGCGCGGACCCGCCGGCCGAAGGTGCCGGTCGCGGAGTCGGCCAGGTCGGCGACCGTGATCCAGCCGGCGGGCGGGCCGGCGGAGACGTCGATCAGGTCGAGGGCGAAGTACGGTCCGAACCGCGCCCCGAGCTCGGCCGGCGCGCCGTCGTCCTCCCGCACGCCCACCATCGTAGAGACGGCTGCGTCGGGTGCGGCCGCCCGATAGGGGTAGGCCAGGCTGGCTCGCGGCGCTCGCGCACCGTCAGCCTTTGTACGCCAGCCGGGAACGGTTCACGATGAGGCGTGGCTGAACACGGACGGACCGCCGGGTGGACGGGCGGGCGGGTGGTCGTCGTCGGCTCCATCAACATGGACGTCGTCGTGACGGTGCCCCGCATGCCGCTGCCCGGCGAGACGATCTCCGGCGGCTCCGTGCACCAGGTGCCCGGCGGCAAGGGCGCGAACCAGGCGGTGGCCGCCCGCCGGCTCGGCGCGCCGACGGCACTGGTCGGCGCGGTCGGCGCCGACGGCTTTGGCTCGGTGCTCGCCGGCTTCCTCGGCGCCGAGGGGATAGACACCTCGCTGGTGCGCACGGAGCACGGCCCTTCGGGCACCGCGCTGATCACGGTCGCCGACGGTGGCGAGAACACCGTGATCGTCGTGCCCGGGACCAACCGGGCCGTCCGCCCGGCCCGGCTGGCCGAGGCGGCCATCCAGCCGGAGGACGTCGTCCTGCTGCAGAACGAGATCCCGGCCGAGACGAACGAGGCCACCGCCCGCGCGGCGAAGACCGCCGGCGCAGTGACGATCCTCAACCTCGCGCCTTTCCGGGCGCCTAGCCCGGAGTTGCTGGCCGCCGTGGACCTGGTGGTCGTCAACGAGACCGAGTTCGCCGCGCTGGTGGGAGGGCCCAGCGACGGCGGCGGTCAGATCGCCGAGCGGCTACGGGCCGAGCCGACGACGCTGCGCGGCGATCCGGTCGGCGATCTGGTGGTGACGCTCGGCGCCAGGGGCGCGCTGGCCCGCATCCGGGGCGAGGTGCTGGCCCTGCCGGGCCGGAAGGTACCGGTGGTCGACACGACCGGAGCGGGCGACTGCTTCTGCGGCGCGCTCGGCGCGTCGCTGGCCGGCGGGCTGCCGGCCCTGGCCGCGCTGGAGCGGGCGAACGCCGCCGCGGGACTCGCCGTCGGCCGGTTCGGAGCGGGCCCGTCCATGCCGACCGCCGACGAGGTCGACGCGGCGCTGGCCGCCGTCGAGGAAGCTGCGGGATAACGGTCCTCAGCGCCCGCTCGGCGCTCTGGCCTCGCCTGGACGGAGGCGTCGCCAGAGTGCCGAGCCGCGGCCGGACGCCGCCGCGTGCCGCTACCTCCGGCTGGATTTGCGCTCGCGAACGGTCGGTCGGGGGGTGCAGAAGTAGCGGCGGTGGGTCTCCAGCAGCGCGGCGGCCTCGGCCCGCGTCGGCACCTTGTCCGACCGGGTCTTGCAGCCGGGGCATACGTAGTGGGCCATGGCGATGATCCTCCGGAAGTCGAAGTCCCAGGGTGTGCGGTCTGTTCCCCCGCCAATCACCCGTCATGCCTGGAAGATGGTCGGATTTCGGACACGCCGATCGGCTGCCGAGGCCGGCCGTGCGGGAGAGGCGGCCACGCCGGGCACGCGGTCGACGTGACCAGGCGCGGCGGGACGGGGACGGGCAGGGCCCGCGAAGCGTGCAGGTCACCCGTCGGCCCGCCCGCGGCCGTGCCGTCACGCGGCGGGCGCGCGGGCCACGACGGCCGGTGCGGCCGATCGGGTGATCACAGCCGTCGACAGATCACAGGCGTCGACGGGGTCACCGCGGGGAACGGGGGCGCAGCGGTCAAGGCCCAGCCTCTCGCATCGTGCCGGAACCCGGATAGCCCCGCACCGGACGCTGCGTGGAATGGTCCACTGGATGGCGTGACGGGCCGGGCGACGGGTATCTCGGGATGACCTCGTCGGGTGATCGCATGTCGGGTGATCTCGTCTCGGGATGATGTCGCTCAACTTCCTAACACGTTCGCCCAAGGATGGCACCCGCAGTCCACAAGTTCCCGACGCCCGCTCCGCACGAGTGAGAGAATTACCGCATCTTCCGTCTTGACCGGTTTACCGGGGCCGAACGACTACGGGGGCTCGCCGGGCACGGCCCGCGCAAGGCAAAGGTCTAGCGGCGGAAGCTACGTTCCCGACGATTCAGGTCTCGGGATAGAGCGAGTAGGAAGGGAAGTTGCCGTAGAGGCGTTCTTGCGGGTCGGGGCCGACGGTGACGGCGTGCACGAGGTGTTCGCCGCCGACGAAGGCGCCCTTCCAGGAAGCGCCTCGGCCACCGAACGGCTCCGCGCGGTCGCCGCGGGACCTCGGCTTGTTGATGCCGATCTTGAAGGCGGCCAGCTCGGCGGACATCCGCCGGGCCTTGTCGTCGTCGTCGCAGGCCAAAGAGGCAACCAGCGCGCCGTTGGACGCGTTCATCGCGGCCAGCAGTTCGGCCTCCGAGTCGACGAGCACGATCGTGTCCACCGGCCCGAACGGCTCGGCGTGGTGCAGCGCGCATGAGGTCGGCGGGGAAAGGATGGCCACCGGGGACACGTAGGCGGAGGTGTCCTGGCCGGGCAGGAAGCGCCCGTCAGACAGCCTCCCGCGGTAGAGCGGTACGCCACCCTTGGTGATCGCCTCGTCGACCCGGCCGGCCAGCTCGGCGGCCTTCACAGAGTTGATCAGCGGCCCGAAGTCGAGCTCCGGCGGGTCCTCGCCGTCGGCCGCGACCGCGAGCGGATGGCCGAACCGGATGGATTCGACGACCGGCAGATACATCTTCAGGAACTGGTCGAACAACTGGCGCTGGACGACGTAACGCGGGTAGGCGGTACAGCGCTGCTTGGCGTACTCGAAGCCCTTGCGTAGGTGCCCGGCGAGCAGGTCCCACTGCGAGAACTCCCAGATGCCCCAGGCATTCAGGCCTTCCTGTTCAAGAAAGTGCCGCTTGCCGGTGTCGACCAGCGCGGCGGCGACCTGCCCGCCGGCGGAACGACCGCCGACAAACGCGAGCGCCCCGATCTCGGAGGCCCGCACCAGCGCGCCGGACAGCCGAGAGCCCGGCCCGGACACCAGTGAGAGGGGCAGGCCCTCCCGACGGGCCAGCGCACAGGCGAGCGTGAGGCAGGCCGCCCCTCCGTCGGTCGGCGTCTTGGCGATCGCCGCGTTGCCGGCGAGCAGTTGCACCAGCATGGCGTGCATGAGCACGCTCATCGGATAGTTCCAGCTGGCGATGTTGCTGACCGGCCCGGGCAGCGGCGCGCGCCCGGCGACCATCCGGTCGATTTCGTCGAGGTACCACCGCACGCCGTCGATCGCTCGGTCGACGTCGGTCCTCGCGAGCCGCCAGGGCTTGCCGATCTCCCAGACCAGCAGCAGCGCGAGTGTGTCCCGGTGCGCGTCGAGCGCGTCGACCGCCGCCGCCACCCGGGCGCGCCGCTCGGCGAGCGGCACGTCCCGCCAGCGACGATGCTCGTCCAGCGCGGCCCCGATCGCCTCCCGGGCCTCGGTCAGCTCGATCATCGGCGGCCCCGCGATCGGGCTGCCGTCGACTGGGGAGACGCTGTTCGACAGGGGCACCCCGGTCGTGCGCCAGGCACCGCCCCACAGGTTGAGCAGCCGGCCATCACCGAACGCCTCCGGCGCCGCGGCCTGGGCACGCGCGATCACGTCGCCCCAGCCGGTCCCGGGCTTCAGCCGCAGGCGACGGCCCGCGGCCTGGTCGGCCTGCCGGCTCGCCGGCTCCTTGGCGGTGACGGGACTCGGGCGGGCGGTGGTAACCATGTCTGCACGGTGCGCCAGATGGCGGCGGTGCGCCATCCGAAGGCCGCGGCGGGACCGGCTGTCGGCGTCGACGCCTCTTCGAGCCGTTCCGCGTCGGCCACCAGGGACGACGGATGAAATAAAACGCCCATAGATCTAATCGTTTTGGACATCGGCGAGAAGGCCGTCCGGCCTGGGCATCCGCACAAATCTGCCCGGCCTGCGCCAGCAGCGACACCGGCACGGCGCCGTTATCCGGGTCAATCTTGGACCGGCCGGTCGACCCGACCGCCCTGGACGCGCGCCCCGGACGGATGCGCGCCAATCAGACTTCTCGTCCCATCTGCGCGAAGTTGCGGCGAAAATTCCCCTTCAAAGAGGTACGATCCGGTCATGCCGGAAGCGTTTGCCGAGGTGAGGACCGGTCCGCGGGGCACCCAGCCCGCCGGCGCTGGCCAGGCCTGCCCGGGCCTTCCCGCCGAAGACTTTTGATGGCCCGGCATTCGGCCGGGCCTCCCGAGGGCGCGATGCATGACACGGCACGCAGTTCAACGCAACCGCTGGTACGCACCTCATCACGTAGAGTGGGGGCGTACCCGATCCACTATTCGCCGGTAGTCCCATTAGTAACTTCCGAACGATCCGTTCGTAGATTTCCGGGTGTGTGATGACGGCTAGTGTCGTTCCGCCGTCGGCCGCTGCCGAGGCCGACCCGATCCGTCAGACGAGTCCGATCCGGGTCCTCGTAGTGGACGACCATGAGCTCTTCCTGCAGGGCCTGCAGACGGTCCTGGAGATAGAGGACGACATTCGGGTCGTCGGCCGTGCAGGTGACGGTCAGGAGGCCGTCTCGCTCGCGGCCGGGACGACTCCCGACATCGTGCTCATGGACGTCCGGATGCCGTTGCGGGACGGAATCGCCGCCACCGGCGCCGTGAAGCGGGCCGTCCCCGGAGTCAAGATCGTCATGCTGACGGTCAGCGACGAGGAGAACGACCTCTTCGAGGCGATCAAGGCTGGCGCGGTCGGCTACCTGCTCAAGTCGATCCCACCCCACGAGGTGGCCGACGCGGTTCGCGCAGTCCACCACGGACAGAGCCTGATCAGCCCGTCGATGGCTTCCAAGCTCATGGCGGAGTTCGCCAGCATCGCGCGCGGCACCGAGGACCGGCCCCGGCTGCACACCCCGCACCTGACCGCCCGGGAGCTCGAGGTGCTCAAGCTCGTCGCCGAGGGACGCGCCAACCGGGAGATCGCCCGCAAGCTGTTCATCAGCGAGAACACCGTCAAGAACCACGTCCGCAACATCCTGGACAAGCTCCAGCTGCACTCGCGGATGGAGGCCGTCATGTACGCCGTCCGCCAGGGCCTCTTCGACATCGAGTAAGGCGGCCGGCGGCGACCCCGCCGCAACGGCGTGCGCGCCGGGGCAGGAGCATCCTCAGAGGGGTGAGCTTTCGTCGGTTTTTCGCCTTCCCGCGCAGCGCTGGCCAGCCCACGCCGCCACGGCGCCGGGTGTTGATCACGGGTGGGGCCCGGTCTGGCAAGTCGCAGCTGGCCGAGGACATGCTCGCCGGCCGCGAGCGGGTCGTCTACCTGGCGACCGGCGCCGTCCCGACCCCCGACGACCCCGAATGGACGGCGCGGGTCGCGACACACCAGGCCCGCCGGCCGGCGAGCTGGACCACCATCGAGACCTGGGACGCCGCCGCCGTCCTCGCCACGGGCCCGTCAGCCGTCCTCGCCGCCAGCCCATCGGCCGCTCGCGCCGCCGGCCCGTCAGCCGCGCCCGCTGCCGGGCCGCCAGCCGCGCCCGCTGAGGGGTCGTCCGCGGCTTCCGGCGCCGGGCGGCCGTCAGCCGTTCGCGCCGCCGGGGCGCGCGTGACGGGGCCGGACGCAGCGGTGCTGTTCGACTGCGTCGGCACCTGGCTGACCGCCGCGATGGACGGCGCCGGAATCTGGGCGGCCGCCGAGGCGGGCGCTGTCGAGGACGCGGACGCGGCGCTCGTCCGGGCGGTCGACGGGCTGGTGGCGGCCTGGGCGGGCACGACGGCCGAGGTCATCGCGGTGACGAACGAGGTCGGGTCGGGCGTCGTACCGGCGACGGCGTCCGGCCGGCGATTCCGGGACGAGCTGGGCTGGCTCAACAAGAGGCTCGCCGCCGCCGCGGACGAGGTCTGGCTCTGCACGGCGGGCATCCCGTTGCGCATCCGCTGACACCCAACGGCTCTTGTCCGCTGACGCCGGCCTCCCGTGACACCCAGATCCGGTCACGCCGCGCATCCGCACTCTCGCATATCCGTTGGCTTCTGCGGCGGATGCGGGGTGTCGGGCTTGGGCGACTCGGCGGCAATGATGCAGGATCATCGGTACCACCTGGCGCGGAGCGTGCGCGTGCACGCGGAAACCACCTTGTACGTCTAGACCAGTCGAAGTGCGTCAAGACCTGTCGAAGAACGTCGAGAACGGTCGAAGTACGTCGAGACCCGTCGAAAGCGGCGGCAAAGGAGGACCGGCCATGACTACACCGAGCGGCGGTGGGGGACCCGGCAACGAGCATGACTACCCGGACGACGGCTACGGGCGGTACGGGGGCTTCGACGCCGAGCAGGACACCGGCAACCTGGCACAGCCCGCCCGGCACGGGCCGCCCGCCGGAACCGGTGGCTGGCCGGGGGGCGGCGTCGAGGAAGTCGGCGTCGACGACCTGCTCTCGCGCGCCGACCCGGGCGACGTGCCCCCGCGCCCACGTCGCGGCTGGCGCGCTCCCGGCAGCGGCCGAGGCGAGAGCGGCGAGTGGCCCGGCGCCGGCCTGCCCCCGCACGCCGACGTCCCGCAGGGCATGCGGGTCCCACCAGACACCCGGGTACCACCGGGCACCGGCGTACCGCCAGGCATGGGTGTGCCGCCGGAAGCCAGGGTCCCACCGGACATGGGAGTCCCCGCGGATGCGAGGGGACCCCTCGACTCTCCGCCCACCAGGCCCGTCTCCGGCCGGTCGCACCGGCCGCAGCGCGCCGCGGGGTTCGGCCGCAAGATCGGTGACGGTGCCGGCTGGGTCCGCGAGCGGGCCGCGGGCGGCCTCACCACGCTGCGCAACCGCCGGGCGGAAACCCCCGCGGCGAGCCGACGCCGGGCTCCCGGTACCCAACCGGCGGCGCTACAGGCGCTGCCGCTGGCCATGGGCATGTTCACTGTGCTTCCCGTACCGCCGAGTCGAGCCGGCCGGGACGCGGTCGACTCCGGGCACGCCGGTTGGGCGCTGCGCTGGCTGCCGGTGCTCGGCGGTCTGCTCGCCGCGCTCGCCTGGGCGGTCTCCCTGGTCTTCTGGCGCGGGCACGGCACCGGCGCCGTGTTCGTCGGCGCGGTGGTCTGGGTCGGCGTGATGGCGCTGCTCACCCGCGGCCTGCACCTGGACGGGCTGGCTGACCTCGCCGACGGGCTCGGCAGCCGGCGGCCAGCCGAGGAGGCACTCGCGATCATGCGGCGCTCGGACATCGGCCCCTTTGGGGTGTCGACCGTCGTCGCCGTCCTCCTGTTGCAGCTCGGCGCGGTGCTGACGGTGCTGGGGTCGGCGAGCCGGGCGCAGGGCCTGGTGGTGCTGGTGGTTGTCGCGGTGACCGGTCGGCTCGCCGTGCTCGACGCGGCCCGCCCGGCGGTGCCGCCGGCGCGCCCCGGCGGATTCGGCGCGCTCGTCGCCGGGACCGCCTCCGCCACGGTCCGCGCCGCGGCCATCTCGGCAACGCTGGTGCTCGGGTGGCTGGTGCTGGCGCTGACGGCGACGAGCCTCACCCAGGCGCTGTGGCTGCCGTTCGCGGCCCTCGTCGGGCTGGTCGCCGGGCGGCTGGCGACCTGGCACGCCGTGCGCCGGCTCGACGGCATCACCGGAGATGTCTTCGGCGCCGTCCTCGAGATCTCCACCGCCGTCGCCCTGCTGGCGGTCGCGGCGGTCGTCGCCTGGGGCGGCCTGCTCTGACCGCGACCACAGCGGTCTGAACCTCCTCGGTGGCCACCGGATGATGGCGCCCGCGGCGGCCGAACCGCGCCGGTCGAGCTCGGCCGCCCCGGCCGGTGGCCGGGAGAAAAGCTCGTTGGTCACGTTCGGCCGCCGCGGCCCCCCGACCTTGGGTAGCGTGCCGGCCCAGGCCGAGGGAGGCACCAGATGAGTTCCGCTTCGCCAGACACCGCCGGGCTCGATGACCTGATCGGACGGATCCGCCCGGCCGACCCGGCCGTCGCCGAGGCCGCGCGGGAGCACCAGGACAGGCTCACCAAGCCCCGCGGCTCCCTCGGCCGGCTGGAGGACGTGTCGGTCCGGCTCGCCGCGCTCGCCGGGGCGGTGCCGGCGCCGGTGCCGGCCGCGCCGGCCGTCGCCGTGTTCGTCGGCGACCACGGGGTCCACGCCCGGGGCGTCTCCCCCTGGCCGCGGGAGGTCACCGGCCAGATGGTGGCCAACTTCCTGGCCGGCGGCGCGGTCGTCAACGCGCTCGCGCGTCAGGTTGGCGCGGCCGTCCGGGTGGTCGACGTCGGCATGTCGCCCGAAGCCTCGGCCGTCGTCGCCGGGCTGCCAGGGCTGCAAAGGCGCTCGGTGCGCGCCGGCACCGGTGACATCACGGTCGAGCCGGCGATGAGCCGCGCCGAGGCGCTGGCCGCGATCGCCGCCGGCGCGTCGGTCGCCGAGAGCCTGGTCGCCGCCGGCCACGACCTGCTGGTGACCGGAGACATGGGCATCGCGAACACCACCGCCTCCGCATCGATCATCGCGGCGCTCCTGGGTGTCAGGGCAGCCACGGTGACCGGGCGCGGCACCGGGATCGATGACGAGACGCTCGCGCAGAAGGTTGCCGTCGTTACCCAGGCCGTCGCCCGAGCGGCCGCGGACGGCGCCGGCCCCGACGACCCGGTCGGGGTGCTCGCGTCGGTCGGTGGACTGGAGCACGCCGCGACGGTCGGTTTCGTGCTCATGGCCGCGGCCGCCCGGGTGCCGGTCGTGCTCGACGGAGTCATCGCCTGCTCGTCCGCGCTGGTCGCGGCCCGGCTCGCGCCCGACGCACGGGCCGCGATGTTCGCCGGCCACCGGTCAGTCGAGCCCGGCGCGTCCGCCGCCCTGGCCGCGTTGGAGCTGCCGCCCCTGCTCGACCTCGGCATGCGGCTCGGCGAGGGCTCCGGCGGGGTTCTCGCCGTGCCCGTCGTCCAGGCGGCCGCCCGCGTCCTCGCCGAGGTCGCCACCTTCGACGGCGCCGGCGTCACCGACAAACACACCGACTGATTCCCAAGCCGCCCGGCTTGCCCCGGTTTGGGTGCGTCGTCAGGCGCAGGGGCTGCTAACCCGTCCCAGATCACCGGTCTGGATGAATCCTCACCGCCCTGAGGATTCATCCTTGCTCCCGGCGCTCTTGGCCGCGGCGCTCTTGGTCGTCGTCGCCTCGACCGCGCGCGCCTCGACCGCGCGCGCCTCGACCGCCGGTACCGTCGCTCTGACCACTCCCGCCTTCGGCGCGGGTACCTCTGCGTCGGTGGCTTTCGCTGGGTCGGCCTTTGCCGGCCTGGCCCTGCTAGCTGTCGTCCTGGTGATGCCCGAAAAGCGGACGCCGGCGCGGGCGCGGGCCGCTGACCCCGCGGCGGCAAGCGCCACAAAAGGCCCAGAGCCGGCCGGGTAATCCCGGTCGGCTCTTGGGGTGAGCGGTCGCACGTCCCGTGGCCGCGTTGTTTTCCTCGCCTCATCGGCCCGGCCTCACCAGCGGTTCGGCGGGGTGGGCCACCGGCCTCTCGGCTGATCCGGCCGGGGCTGACTGGCCCCGTTCCGAAATACCAGCGACCTGGCTACGAGAAAATGTGACTGGAGTTGCACGGAAAGGGTGACGGGGGCCACCCGCGAGCCATAGGCGGACCGCCATGGCGCGCAGGGGGTCCTAGAAGGCCGCGCCCTGGCGGTAGACGATGACCTCGATCTCTCGGCGGGCGTTCGGCGAGAGGGAGTCGTGGGCGAGGTAGCTCTCCAGGGCGCGCCGCTCGCGGCGGGCGGTGCGACGGGCGCTGGCGGTCGAGAGCAGCCGCTCGATGGTGGAAGGCTCGGTACGCATATCTGGCTCCTGGGGCAGGTGTGACGGCGACCGCTTTCTCGGTGCCGCATATTCATTCTGAACCTTTCCCCAGGAGATTTCGAGACTCTTCGGCGTGAGTTGGGACGCAGGGCGGGATGCAGGACACAGCAGGCCATCTGGCCCACGTGTCGCGGGCCACAATTCCCGGCGTATAACGGGCTATCTGGTGGCGGCCATCACAGCTTTTCCTATTCGGGGACACTCCGCGTATTCCTTTTGGACCGTCCGCGGCCGGTGGCCGGTCCCGGCCTTTGCCCTGGCCAGCCGGGCCGGCACCGCGTTCTTCATGACGCGGCTCACGGCCGCCGCGTCCGGTCCACGACATAGCCACATTGCGCGGTGTGACCGGCGGCCGCGGGGCTCGCGGCGCGCGGCCCGCCATGACAGAACACCCCTTTTGCCCCTTCTTCCGTCCCGCGTGTGACCCACTCGGCGGCCCGCCGACCCCGAGCGAGCAGCGCCCCGTGAAAGCCAGCTGGTCGGCCGGGGCGCCGGCCCCCTGGCCCGCCGCGCCGGATCCGGCGGTAGGCGCGGGACACCGCGCCGCGGCCGCGGCTAGCCCATCGGGGACAACACCTCAGCCATGCCTGTGCGTGCCCAATCATTTACTGTCAGGTAAGGGTTCGTAGCCAGGGTCGATGCGCTGGACCGGCGTCCGTGGTCATGCGGTGCCGAGGCGACGGGAGGCTGCGTGTTGCGCGACCAGCTACGCCGGGTGGCCGCGGCCATCGCGGCAGCGAACGACGAGGACCTGTTGCGCCTCAGCGGCGACGACGTCAGCGAGGACGCCGCGCAGGGCGCGCCGCAGCCGGGCCCGCTCTCCCGGCAGGCTCCGTCCCGCCGGCCCGCGCGCCGGACAGCGGCCTGGCACCACCTGGCCCACCCGGTGCCCGATCGGGCCTGATCCCCTGCCCCCCGCCCACGGTGCACTGGCCCGCATCCCCTGCCGGCCCCGAGTCACCGGCCGCTGGGCCGAATCGGCCCGCGAAGTCCAGGACCGATTCTCCTGCCCGGCGATCAGGGCTCGCGCTCCGAGCAAGCCCGGTGGCCGGCGCCGGGCCCAGGGCCCGTCTGACCTGGGCGGTGTAGGACAGGTCACGCCGCGCCAGGCTCAGGCTCAACGTCGCCCGACCGGTACCGTCATCCGAGGACGTCCGGGCCCGTGCCCGCGAGGCCATTACCCAGCTCGCGAGTTTGTTCCGGCTTCGCGACATCCGCCTCCGGCGCTCACGAGATCCGGCTCGGGAGCGCGGCGTGCGTTCGTCAGGATTCGGGCGCGCACGGCGCGGTGCGCGCTCTCCAGCGCGCCCCGGCGGGCGGCGGTGACCAGATGGCAGGCAGCGGGGGTGGGTGAGCGGTGAGCGTGGCCGACAGTCAGAGCAAGGCCGAGGCGACGGGCGACGCGACGAGCCCCGGCCGGTCGCTCGACGGCACCGTGCCTCCGGGCCAGTCCGGCGTCACCCTGCGGGACCTGCTGAACCTGGAGGAGCTCGACCGGGACCTGTACCGCAACACGGCCGTGTTCGAGGAGCCGTACTCGCTGTTCGGCGGTCAGGTCGCCGCGCAGGCGCTGCTCGCGGCCGGCCGGACCGTCGCCGACGACCGCGTGCCGCACTCACTGCACGGCTACTTCCTCAGGCGCGGCAACGCCGCCAGGCCCGCGATCTTCCGGGTGGAACGCGACCGGGACGGCCGGTCGTTCTCCGCCCGCCGGGTGGTCGCGATCCAGGGCGGCGAGGTGATCTTCAACATGTCCTGCTCGTTCCACCGACCCGGCGCCGGTCTCGACCGCCAGGCCGGGCCGCCGCCACCCGCGCGGCCACCCGAGACGCTTCCGCCGCATCAGTTCCACCACCTGCTCAACATGGGGTTCGACCGCCTGTTCGACATGGAAGGCCGGCTGCCGGCGCAGCCCTACCCGGACGCGGCCTGGGCGACCCGTTTCTGGGCCCGCGCGACGGTGCCGCTCCAGGACGACCCGCTGGTGCACGCCAGCGTGCTGACCTATCTGTCCGACATATCCGGCGGCCTCGCCGCCTGGCACGACGGGCGGTCGCGCTCAGGTGCCAGCCTCGACCACTCGGTCTGGTTCCACCGCCCGGCCCGCCTGGACGACTGGGTTCTGATGGACGTCGTCCCGCTGTCCGCCGCGGGAGGCCGTGGCCTCTACACCGGCACGATCCACACCGCCGACGGCCGGCTCGCGGCCACCATCAGCCAGGAGTGCCTGTTCCGCGCCGCCGGCTGACAACGCCTCGCCCTGCGGGCGGGTACGCGGGAGCGGGCCGAAGCGCAGCTCGGGGCCGTCGACCCGGCCGAACCGCAGCGTCCGCAGGTCGGCGAGATAGCTCATCCGGGTCAGCCACGGCCCGCGCGCGCCCTGCCGCGGCAGCTCGGCCGCGGCCCGCTGCACATAGCCCGAGCTGAAGCCGAAGAACGTCCGGTCCCCCGCCGCCGTCGTCGCCTCGGCTGGCTCGTCCGGTTCGGCTACTGGGACGAACATCCGGTAACCCCGCCGGTCCAGGTGCCCCAGCAGGCGGGCGAGGTGCTCGCCGACGAGGTCGACCTTCAACGTCCAGGACGCGTTGGTGTAGCCGAAGGCGAAGACGAAGTTCGGGACTCCCTCCAGCATCATGCCCTTGTACATCCGTCGAGCCGGGACCGGCACGGGCGCCCCGTCCACCGTGAACGGGATCCCGTCGAACATCTTCAGCCGCAACCCGGTGGCGGTGACGACGAGATCGGCGGCCAGCTCGGTCCCGGAGCGCAGCCTGATCCCCGTGCCGACGAACGTGTCGATCTCATCGGTGACAACGTCGACGTTGCCGCCCCGGATCGCCGCAAACAGGTCACCGTCGGGTACCACGCACAGCCGCTGGTCCCAGGGGTCGTAGGTGGGCGTGAAGTGCCGCGCGACGTCGTAACCGGTGGGCAGTTGCCCGGCGACCCGCGCGAGCAGCGCCCGTCTGGCCACCCCCGGTTGGCGCCTGCTGAACTGGAACACCAGGTGCTGGCGCAGGATGTTGCGCCAGCGGACCAGCCAGCCGGCCCAGCGGCCAGGCAGGACGCGGCGCAGCCGGGCAGCCAGCGGGTCCACCGCGGGCAGCGAGACGACGTAGGTCGGCGAGCGCTGGAGCATGGTGACGTGGGCGGCGCGGGCGGCCAACGCGGGCACCAGTGTCATCGCGGTGGCGCCACTGCCGATCACGACGACCCGCGCCCCGGCGTGGTCGAGGTCGTCCGGCCAGTGCTGCGGGTGCACCACCCGCCCCGCGTATGCCGCGCGGCCGGGGAAGTCCGGCTCGTGGCCGTGGTCGAAGTCGTAGTAGCCGGTCGCGCCGACCAGCACGTCACAGGTCAGCTGGATCCGCCGCCGGCCGGCGGTGCCGGGCCCGGTCGCGGCGCTCCCGGAATCGGCGCCAGCAGGATCCGGGCCCGCGGGATCGCGACCAGGATCGGTGCCCGCGGAATCGGGGCCCGAGGCCTCGGACGCATGGGCCGGGCCGGCGGCCGCGGTCAGCTCGACGTCGACGGTCCAGCGCGCCCGCGCGCTCGACCAGCTGGCCGCGACGACCCGGTGGCCGTAACGGATCAGGCCGTCGATGCCGTGCTCGTGGGCGGTCTCGGTGAGATAGCGCAGGATGGCCGGACCGTCGGCGATCACGCGCGGGTCGGTCCACGGCCGGAACGCGTAGCCCAGGCTGCTCATGTCGGAGTCCGAGCGGACCCCCGGGTAGCGGAACAGGTCCCAGGTGCCGCCCAGCGCGCCACGTGCCTCCAGCAGCGCCAGCGACCGCCTCGGGTGGCGGTCACGCATATGGGCGGCGATCCCGATGCCGGACAGACCCGCACCGATGATCAGCACCTCCAGGTGCTCAGCCTGCCGCTGTGCTCCCACCGCCACCCCTGCCGCCTGTGCATCGCTTGCCTCAAGCATGACGGTAGACCGCGCGGTCCAGGCAGCGGTAACGCGAGCCAGGAAGCGGCGGAACCAACCAGTCCGGCCTCGGCCATCGAGCAGGAGCCGACCAGGTGTGAGCCGGGACGGGCACGCCCCCCGTGGGCCCAACGGGCAACGGCAGGCCCGGCGGCACCGCGGCCCAACGACTGAACGGCCTCAGCGTGTCTCCGGGCCGGGCGCGGGCCCCCGCCGCTCCCGCTCGCGCTCGCCAGCGCGCAGGTACTCCTCGAAGCTCGGCTGGGACGGCGTCGGCTGCCCGCGGGACGCCGCCCGCAGCTGCGCCACGAGCGACGAGACGTACCACCGCCGGAACGCCCAGTGCTCGGGCGGCGTCTCCAGGGTCAGCAGCCGGGCCTGCCGGGCGTACTCGTCGGCCACGTCGAGCGCCGCGAGATAATCCTCGCCGGCGTCGGCCGCGCTTGCCGGCAACAGCAGCTCAAGCCTCGTCCGCGGCTGCCCGGCGGCCGCGGCAACGAGCGCCTGCTCGCGGATCATGCGCCTGGCCTCCGCGAAACGGGTGGTCATCTGGCTGATCAGCTCCGCCAGCCGCGGTGGGATCGCCGAGCTCTCGCCGCTGGTCGCTCCGGACGCGGCCAGCGCGAACTCCCGGATGAGGTTGTCGACGTGGCTTTTGGCGGCGAGCAGGAGGTCGGTCGAGATGTCGCCGAGGCTGACCAGATACCGAGGCTCCTGGCCCGGCTCGGCGGATGCCGGAAAACGCTGCGCCGGCGGGTCCAGCACGCCCTCGGCCGGCGCGGCGGGCTGGGCCGGCGTCGCGACCGGCGCGGACGCCGGGGCGAGGTCGAGCTCGGCCCAGACGATTTTGCCGTCCCCGTGTACCTGTGAGCCCCAGCGCGCGGCGAGACCGGCGACGAGCGCGAGCCCCCGGCCAGTCATCGTGTCAGCGCTGCTGCGGGCTCGCAGCGGCGCGACGCGGCTGGTGTCCATCACCTCCACCCGCAGGCACCCGCGCCGGGCGACGATGCGCAGGTCGACAGGCGGTGTCCCGTGCAGGACCGCGTTCGTCAGCAGCTCGCCGACCAGGAGCTTGACGTCTCCGGCCAGTTCACGGACCGGTTCGGCGGCGCCTTCGAGCTGGGTCCCAAGTGCCCGGCGGGCGCGCGGCACCGCGTCCGGCGTCGCGTCGACCCTTAACTGCACGAGAACCTCGCCGCCCGGAAGACGGCCCCCGCCGGTCGGGTGGTCGTCCGTATCAGTGACCGCGGCCCTGTCCCCGCGCGTGTTCCTGTCGGTCACTCGCATCCCCTGCTCGGCGGACGACGGCGGGTAGCCCGACCCGGCCGTCCGCACGGCTCCCTAGGCCCTTCATGACTGAGCCTCTCCCAGCTGACCGAGGCCTCGGCCGGTCGGGCCCTCGCCCGGCGCGACGATGAAAAAGGCTCACTTGTGTGCGCTGCCTCAATTACCCGAACTGTGGATCGGCGAACCTCGGATGCCGGTCACATGACAGTCAGGCCAGGCCGGGCACGTCGGCGTGAGTCAGCGCCGCCGTCATGGATACACCACGAGACCGCCGCCAGAGTAGCGACGGAACCCGCGCGGAACCACTGGAAGAACAACGTTTGACGCAGCCCGCGGGCGGTTTCACGGCCCGGAGCGGCTCAGTGTCACCGCTGCCACTCCGTCGGCGCTCCGGCCTCGCCCCACGACCTCCGAGATCACGACCTCCCAGATCACGACCTCCGAGATCGACTTCGTCGATCCCGCAGGGACCCCGTTCGTCGATCCCGCAGGGACCCCGTTCGTCGATCCCGCAGGGACCCCGTCGCTCTGGCGAGACCTCCCCACGCCGCCTCCTGCGTGTCAGGCGTCCGCGGTGAGGACCACCGCGGCGCGCAGCGGCAAGGTGACGCTGGAGGGACCGACCGCAAGCTCGTACGTGCCCGGCTCGGTCACCCAGCCGCCGCTGTCCGTCGGGTCAACCTGCCAGTGCGCGAAGGCGCGCGCGGCGACCCGGACGGGCACCGTCACCGCCTGGCCGGGGCCCGCGTCGGCGGTGGCGAAGCCCGCGAGCCAGCGGGCCGGCCGCTCGACGGCCGAGTCGGGCCGGCTTAGGTACAGCTGGACGACGGTGCGGCCCGCGCGGGCGCCGGTGTTGCGGACCGTGACGGCCACCTGGACCGGCTCACCGCTTGGCGCCGCATCCGGCGCGTCGATCGACTCGTAGGACCAGGTCGTGTAACCGAGCCCGTGGCCGAACGGGTAGGCGGGCGCCGGCCCCGCGCGGCGCGCCCAGCCGCGGTAGCCGACGTGGATGCCCTCGGCATAGTCGAGCGCACCCTCGACCGGGGCCACGGACAGCACCGGGCAGTCCTCGGCGCGGGTCGGCCACGTGGTCGGCAGCCGGCCGGCCGGCTCGGCCCGGCCGAGCAGCACATCGGCCAGCGCCGCGCCGAACTCCTGACCGGGAAACCACGACAGCAGCACCGCCGGGACCTCGTCGCGCCACGGCAGCAGCACGGGAGCGCCCGCGTTCACTACGACGACCGTGCGCGGGTTCGCGGCGGCGACCCGCCGGACGAGATCGTCCTGCCCCGCCGGCAGCCCGAGATCGGTGCGGTCGACGCCCTCGCTCTCGGCCCGCTCGGAGGTGCCGACCACCACCACTGCCGTGTGCGCCGAGGCGGCCAGCTCGACGGCGGCCGCAAGCTGCTCGGCGGGCGGCGGGGACGGGCGTTCGGCCAGCAGTCCGAACGAGGCCATCGGGATGCCGGCCATCAGCCCGTGACGGAGCGTGACCAGGACTTCCTGGCCAGCCGTCAGCTCCACCCCGTCCCACCACACCGACGGCCGCAGGAAGCCCGCGACGAAGTCCCCGTCCGGCGGCTCCAGCTGGCCGTCGAACAGCACGGTGTCGACGCCGTCGACTGTGACCCGCAGCTCGAACGGACCCATGCCGGCGAGGCCGAACGGGTGGCGGCCGGTCACGTCGGCGCGCACCAGGGCGGTCGCCTCGATCCATGCGCAGCCGTCGAGCGCCGGGGAGTCCATGAACAGCAGCCGGCCGGACAGCCGGCGCTCGGTGTGCCGCTCGCCGCCGTGTTCGTCAAGGAAGCGCAGCCGCAGGCCGGGCTCGCCGGTGACCGGGTCCCGGGAGTTCTCGACCGTCAGCGGCGCCGGCCACGGCTCGGCCCGCACCCCGGTGGCCGTGACCACGTCGACGTCGGCGCCGAGGGCCGCGCGCAGCCCGTCGGCCGGGCCTACCAGGTGCGGCGGGAAGACCGTGGCGCTCCCGCCGCCCTGCCCGCGCGGCAGCGTCGCGTTCGGGCCGATGACGGCTATCCTGCGCCGCCCCGGCGTCGCGGCCCCGCCACCGGCGGGCACCTCCTGCCCCGGCGACGCGTCCTGTGCCAGTGGCGTTTCCGGCCCGGAAGACGGCCCATGCCCGGCGGACGCGATGTCGTCGAGCGGGAGCAGCCCGCCCTCGTTGCGCAGCAGCACCATCCCCGCGGCGGCAGCCTCGCGCAAGAGGGCACGCGCGTAGGGCCCGGCCGGGTCGGCGCCCGCGTCGTCCGCCGGCCGGGCCGGCTCGCCCCGCACGGCCGCGGCGGCGACCAGGCCAGCGCCGGAGGGCCCAGCGACAGCCGCAGAGCCGACGCCGGAGTGCCCGGCGGGCGTACCCACGGCAGCGAGCCCTGCGACGGCAGGCGTGGCGGCCGAACTGGTCTCGGCGGGCGTGGCCGCGCTCCGGACGGCCGGTCGCGGACCGGTCGAAGCCCGGTCGACGAGGGCGCCCACGCGGGCGGCCAGGCGCAGGACACGGCGGGCCTTGTCCTCGACGACGTCGGCCGGGACCTCCCCGGCCGAGACCGCGGCGAGCAGTGCCGGCCCCCAGGGCCCCAGCGGGCCAGGCATCACCAGGTCCAGGCCGGACAGCGCGGACGGCACCGTCGAGCGGGTCGCGAACCAGTCCGAGACGACGACGCCGTCGAAGCCCCAGCGGTCCTTCAGCGGGTCACGCAGCAGCGGGTTCTCGGTCATCGTCGCCCCGGCGACGCTGTTGTAGGCGGCCATCACCGCCCACGCCCCGGCGTCGGTGACCAGCGACTCGAAGGGCGCCAGGTAGACCTCACGCAGCGCCCGCTCGCCGACCCGGGCGTCGAGGGTGAACCGGTCGGTCTCGGACTCGTTCGCGACGTAGTGCTTCACGGTCGCCGCGACCCGGCCGTCCTGGATGCCGAGGACGAGTGCGCCACCGGCCCGCGCGGTCAGCAGCGGGTCCTCGGAGAGGCACTCGAAGTGACGGCCGCTCAGGGGGCTGCGATGCAGGTTGACGGTCGGCCCCAGCACGACGTGCACGCCCTTGGCCCGCGCCTGCGCGGCAAGCAGGCGCCCGACCCGGCGCAGCAGCCCCTCGTCCCAGGTCGCCGCGAGCGCCGACGGGCAGGGCAGGCTCGCCGACGGCTCACGCTCGTCGGCCCGCTCCCCGCGGACGCCGGCCGGGCCGTCGGACAGCACCATCGCCTCGAGGCCGATCTCGGGCGCCGGCCAGAGGCGCCAGAACGTCGCCCCGGTCAGCAGGCGCACCCGCCCCGCCAGATCCAAACCGGCAAGCGCCTCGACGACCAGCTTCTCGGTTGTTGATTCCGTCACGCGGTCATCGTCCGCCGGCCCGGCCGTGCCGTCTCTCGTCCGCCGGGGTGGTCTGGGCACGTGGCCGGGCCGGGCACGAATGGCCACCGACCAACGAGTAGCTTCTACTTGCATGTAGATGTAGGCTATCGACCAGGCTGCCCGTCGGATGAGCGCCCGCGGCCGACCGCCCTCCGGTCCGGGCCGCCGTCGGCGGGGTCGTCAGACCAAGCGCGGCCAGGAGACGACGGCCAAGGCGCACGCCAACCCGCGGGATGCAAGCCAGCGGTACGCACGGCGGCCCATACGTACGGCGACGGGCCGGCGTCACAGACGTGCGTCGAGGGTCTGCCGGCCTCGGGCGGCCGGGTCAGCCAGCCGAGCGGCCCGCGAACAGCTGCCCGCTGACCGTCAGGAACGGCCGCTCGGCTGCGTCGGCAGCGGCGGAGCCGCCGGCCGGCCCTGGCTCGCGACCGCGGGCGCCAGCGCCGCGTCCAGCGTCCAGCGCCACGCCCGCAGGGCGAGGCTCTCGGGCACGGAGACGTCGGCGAACCGCACCGTCTCGCCGGCGGCGACGGGGCGCTCGACGGTCGCGCCGGCCAGCAGCCCGATCGGCACGTGGTCCGGTTCGTCCGCGATCAGCACGGCCTCGCCGCGCACCTGGAACCCGCCGATCGCGGTGCCGATCCGCTGCCCGGGGACGAGCGGCCGCTTGGCCACCGCGGCGACGCCGATCCGCGGCCGCGGCCCGTTGTTGAACGCGACCAGGTCGCCACGCAGCAGCCGGTCGACAGTGAGGGGGACCTCCAGGTTGCACAGGTGGAACGGCCGCTCCAGCAGCACGTACGGCGAGTCCCCGAGTCGGACCTTGTAGTACCGCAGAAACTCGCCGAACTCCTCCTCGAAGGTCGCGACGACGAACACCCCGGGGTTCCCCCGCTCGGGAAGCACGTAGTCGGCGATCGAGGTGCCGAGCGTCGCGGCTGCCTCGGCGAGCTGCACCGCCCCGGTGGGCACGGTGTCGGTCCGGGGGCCGAGCAGCCCGCGCCGGGCGATGGTCGCGCCCAGGCCGTTGGCGACGAGGGCCTGCTCGATCTGCAGCTTGGTGCCGTCGGTGAAGGAGGTGACCTGGGTCCGGGAGATCCCCTGGCGCTGCGCCCAGTAGTCCATCTCGGCCGGCGCCGGGTCGTGGTTCAGGAAGCCCTTGATGTTGCCGTAGACCAGCGGGGTGAGGCCCATCTGCCTGGCCTCGTGCGCGAGCAGCGCGATGCTGCCCGGCTGGTCTCCCTGCGCCTCGACGACCAGGCCGAGGCTGGCCAGATACGAGCCTGCGGTGACCTGGAGCTCGGCGTCCATCGTGACGACGGGCAGCCCGGCAGCCAAAGCGCTCGCGGCCACCTCCGTCCCGTGCACGGCGTCCCCGGTCGTCACCACGACCAGGTCGGACTGGGCCACCAGCCGGTCGGTCGAATGGGTGAGCAGGCCAGCCCACGGCCCGTCGACCTCGTCGAGCGGGCGGCGGGTCAGGACGCTGGACACGCTCAGCCGCGGCGTCCGCCCGAGGACGTGCGCGAGGCCGCGCGCGGTGTACCCGGTGCCGACGATCCCGACCCGGACATCGGTCGGCAGCCGCGCGGGCGCCGCCGCGGCGGCTGGCCACGCCACGGGGGACGCGGATCGCACGGTTCTAGTAGTCATTCAGCGCTCTCAAGTCGTCAGATGCCGGCGCCGAAGTCGCCGTCATCGGGCTGAAGAGGACATCAGGGCCGCAGACCGGGCATCGATGACCTCCCTCACATACCACTTCCGTAGCTCGCCGTCGACCGCCGCGCCCGTGGGGCAGCTCGGCGTCCCGCCAGCTCGGGGCCGGGTCAGGTCAGCACCACGAGCGGGCCCTCCCGGACCGCGTGCGGGACGAACTCGCCCAGGTCAGGGGCGAAGTACCGCTCCGCGCTCTTCGTCCCGGCGCTTGTCGGCCCGCCGTTCGCCGCCCCGCCGCCCGTCGTCGCGGCCCCCGCGCGGGAGGCGTCCGGGAAGTACGTCGCGGTGCGCGTTCCGGCGGCGGCGGTCCTGGTGATCGACAGCAGCCGCCCGCCGTCGGCGTCGACGGTCGTGGTAGCGGCGGGGTCCGGCCAGCCGGCGGCGCGCAGCACCCGGTGGCTCGCGCCGAGCAGCGCCGGGGTGGGCAGCGCGGCGGCCTGGTCGAGGCTCTGCTTGCCCCAGTGGGCCAGGAACGACCCGTCGCCCGCGTTCCACATGCCCTGCGCGCCGTAGCAGTGGGCCGCGGCTCCGCCGAGCATCGACACCCAGTAGGCGAACAGCTGGTCGGCGGTGCCGAAGTCGTCGCGGATGCCCTCGTACCAGGGCTCCAGGTTGATGAACGGGCGGCCGGGGAAACGCGCCGCGACGCGGGCTGGCCACTCCCACAGCAGCGAGCGGCTCGCCTGGTCGTGCCCGGTCTGGACCGTCACGGCGGCGAGCAGGTCGTCCCCGTCGAGCGCGTCGGCGCTGGTCTGACCCGGGATGGGGTGGGCGAGCACCGGCCGGTCGGTCGAGGCCGCGAGGCCGGCCAGCACCTCGCTCCAACCCGCGCGCCGCGCCCGCAGCGCCGCGGCGTGCCGGTTGCGGACGTAGGCGCCGCGCACCAGGCGCAGCGCCGCCTTGGCGCGGCCGGGCACCCTGGTCCGCACGGCGACGGTGCGCAGGTCGTCGGTCGTCCGGTCCGGAAGGAGCGCGTCCTCGGTACCGATCCAGAGATTCGTCTCGCCGGTCACGCAGTAGAGGACGTCCAGGTCGTCGAGCCGCGCCACCACCTGTTCCCACCAGCGGCGGGCGCCGGGCACGCCGAGCCAGGCGAGCTGGTGGCCCCAGCAGCCGTAGACGACGGCGGTGAGCCCGACCTCGTTGAGGTACTGGATCTTCTCTCTGGCTCGGTCCAGGTAGCCGGGGTTGGGACGGCCGTCCGCGAACCAGGCGGGCCCGACCGCGCTCCAGGCGTTGCGGTTGCCGGGAGCGACCTCGGGCGGGATGCCGACGACGATCTGGACGGCGGTGAAGCCCTGCGCCGCGCGCAGCCGGGCGAGTTGGGCGAACCGCTCGTCAGGCAGCCGCTCGGTGAGTGCGAACCACCATGTGTCGGCCAGGAAGCAGGGAACGCTCCGGCGGGAGGCGTCCGGCACTCCTGACGACGACATGGATCTCAAAGCACTCCAGAAACCAGTCACTCGCGCCGCACGAGACTCCGGACCATCGATACTCCGGACCATCGGTGGCGCGCAGCGAGGTCCGGCGGATCACGACGGTCGCGACAAAGCACGGCGATCGGGGGCAGCCCGCACTGTACCCGGACAGCCCGGGCCGCCAGCAGCGCGTGTCTGTTGACAGACAAATAGCGACCTGCTAACCGATCTTGCGCGAGGGCGGGCAGCTCGAGCGGGCCGCCGCGGCGATCGGGGACCGGTCACGGTCCCGCGTCTGCTCGGCGGCCCGGCGCCATGGGCCGCGCCGCCAGCCTGCTACCCGCGCGGACCGATGTGGGCGGGCGATCCCGAGGCCGTCACGGACCTGGGCCGTCAGGAGGCTCGGTACAACAGCGCTTTCGTGGTCAGTTGAGTTGACGGTTACGGCGTCGGTCGTGGTCAGGGCATCGGAGCGCACTACCGAGGCGGGTCGAGCGCCGGCGACTCCGGGGCCACGACGCGCCGGGCGCCGCCGCGGGCGCACCGGCGGGATGGGCCGGTGACCAGCGGGTCAGGGCCCGTCCCGCCGGGCGCCTACCGTCAGCTGACCGTGAAGCTCACCGGTCCAGCGAGAGCGACGTAGCCGTCGTTGTACAGGTAGCAGGCGTAGTAGCTGCCGGCGGCGAGGCCGGTGAAGGTGGCCGACCCGCTCGGGCCCGTCTCGTGGAGCCACTGGGTCGAGGCGACCTGTCCGGGGATGTCCCCGGTACTAGGCCGTCACCGGCTGCTGCCGCGTCGCGCCCCGCTCGGAACCCGGGCCCAGCACGTCACGGATGACGGAACGCAGCTCGGCGCGCAGTTCGTCGGCGGGGAGATCCTCGAACATCTCACCGAACACCGCCATCCCGATCGCCACGGCGCCGAAGGCGAAGGTCAGCCGCAGCCGCTGCGCGCGTGGCACCCGGGCGTCGGTGAGCAGCTTACGGAACTGCTCCTCGATGTCATGGTTCTCGTCGCCGTGACTGTGCGAGATCTTCTCCAGCGCGGCGCGGTTTCGCATGTGCAGCAGGAACAGCGGGCGATTCGCGAGCAGCTGGTCGATGAACTCGTCGAGCATCGGGACCCAGCCGTCCGGACCGATCCGGTCCCAGTCGAACCGTTCGACGCTGGCCCGGCCCAGGTCGTGCAGCCGCAGGTGCAGCGCCAGCAGGATGTCGTCCTTGCTGGCGAAGTGGTAGTAGAGAGCCGCCTTCGAGAAGCCCATCCGTTCGGCGATCTCACGCAGGGAAGTGTTCTCGAACCCCTCTGTCGTGAACAGCTCCAGTGCCACGTCGAGGATCTGCTCCCGCGTGCTCTTCTCCCCGGTGGGGCGCGCCGGCGGCCTGGGCATCACCCGATGTTACCCGTCCGAGGCCTCGCAGCCAGGCCCTTCCAGATACTTACTTGACGACCGGCAGGTTTTTGACTCTCCTTACCGTGCGACAGGTAAATAACCCGAGGAGGAGGCCCGGTGGGCCAGCTGATGATCGAGGCCGAGGGCCTCACCAAGCGCTACGGCGAGACACAGGCACTCGCCGGCATCGACCTGACGGTCCCGGCCGGGACCGTCCTCGGTGTCCTCGGTCCCAACGGAGCCGGCAAGAGCACGGCGGTCCGGATTCTCACCACGCTCGCCAGGCCGACCAGCGGCTGGGCCAAGGTCGCCGGCCATGACGTCGTCGCCCAGGCCGGCGAGGTCCGCCGCCGGATCGGCGTCACGGCCCAGGACGCGACCCTCGACGACGCCCTGACCGGCCGGCAGAACCTGCGCCTGATCGCCGAGCTGGCCGGGTTACGCCGCGGCCCGGCGGCCGCCAGGGCCACCGAGCTGCTCGAGCGGTTCGAGCTCACCTTCGCGGCCGAACGGCAGGTGCGCGGCTACTCGGGCGGCATGCGCCGCCGGCTCGACCTCGCCGCGAGCCTGGTCGCGCACCCCCCGCTGCTGTTCCTCGACGAGCCGACCACCGGCCTCGACCCGACCAGCCGGGTGCGCATGTGGGAGGTGATCCGCGAGCTGGTTGCCGGCAGCACGACGCTGCTGCTCACCACCCAGTACCTGGACGAGGCGGACGCGCTCGCCGACCGGATCGTGGTCATCGACAACGGCCGGATCATCGCCAACGGCACCCCGACCGAGCTCAAGGCCGCCGTCGGCGGCACTCGCCTGGAGGTGACGCTAAGCGCCGCCCACTCAGGCGCGCTGCCGGCGCTCGGGTCCCTGGTCGCCGGCCGGGTCAACGTCAGCCAGGACGGTCGACGGCTGCGGGCGGCCGTCTCGGCCGGCTCTGGCGTCGCCACGGCGGTGATCCGCGCGCTCGACGCGGTCGGCGCCCTCGTCGACGACGTCGCGGTGCACCCGCCGTCGCTCGACGACGTCTTCTTCGCGTTCACCGGGGCGGACGTCGCCGGCGCCGGCGGCCGCCCGCCAGCACCCCGGGCTGCCGAGCCGTCGGGCAGCCACTCCGACCACCTGCGCTCCGACCACCTGCAGGGAGCCCTGTGATGTCCCAGCTCGCGCCAGTGCTCCACGGTGTCACACCCGCCCTCCCCACCGCGGCCAGGTCCAGGGGACTCGGCCGGGCGGCGCGGGACGTGCTCGTCCTCACCCGCCGCAACCTCATCCACATCGCCCGCGAACCGCTGCAGCTGTCCGACGTGCTGATCCAGCCGGTGCTGTTCACCCTGCTGTTCATCTACGTGCTCGGCGGCGGGATCTCGGTTCACGGCGCCTCGTACAAGGACTTCGCGGTCGCCGGGCTGATCGCGGTGAATCTGACGACGTCGTCGATGGGCACCGCCGTCGGGCTGACGTCCGACCTGAAGACCGGGGCGATCGACCGGTTCCGCACACTTCCGGTCTGGCGCGCGGCCGTACTGGTCAGCCGGTCGTTGTCGGACATCCTGTCCGCGCTGCTGTGCATGACGATGGTGCTGCTCACCGGACTTGTGATCGGCTGGCGCCCGCACACCACGGTTGCGCAGTTCGTGGCCGGCCTGACGATCCCGCTGCTGTTCAGCTACGCGCTCATCTGGGCGACTGCCTGCCTGGGCCTGGTCAGCGACGAGCCCGAGAGCGCGCAGGGCATCGGCCTGGTGATCCTCTTCCCACTCGCGATCGTGTCGAACTCGATGGTCCCCACCAGCGGTATGCCGGCCGTCGTGCGAGCGATCGCCGACTGGAACCCGGTCAGCGCGGTCACCGCCGCGACCCGCAACCTGATGGGCAATCCGAACCCGTCCGCCGCGGCGAACGCCTGGCCGATGCAGCACCCGGTCGTAGCGGCGGTCCTGTGGTCACTGGCGATCCTCGCGCTCTTCGCCCCACTCGCCGTCAGCCTCTACCGCCGCCGCACGACCGACTGACGAGCCGGGACAGCGGCCCTCGGATCCCTCGCTCACGCTGGTGCCTCATCTCAGGAACTGCGTGGGTCCGGGGCCGACCTGTCAGCCGAACCGGGCGCTGGTCCGGGCGTTCCGCCGGACAAGTCGGGCGCCTCGCGCGGGCGCCGCGCGGTTGGCGCGGGTAGCTTGCCTATGACGAAACGGGCCGGCGGGACCTCCGCCGGCCCGTTCCCCGCGTTCCACTAGTTTTCCCCTTCGCGCCGTACAGGGACGGACCATGAGCGAGATCCGTTATGAGGTCAGCGACGGTGTGGCCGTCGTGACGCTGGACGCGCCCGCGCGGCGCAACGCGCTGACGCTGGCGATGACGGCGGAGCTCGTCGCGGCCCTCGACGAGGCGGACGCCGACGAGCGGGTCGGCGCGGTCGTCATCGGCGGCGGCGCGTCGTTTTGCGCCGGCGCGGACCGCGCGGTGCTCGGCGCGGCGGGCGAGGACCCTGCCGCCGACGGCAATTTCCGGGCCATCGAGCTGGTCTACCAGGCGTTCCTGCGGGTCGGCGAGGTCAAGACGCCGACGATCGCGGCGATCCGCGGTGCCGCCGTCGGCGCGGGCATGAACCTGGCGCTCGCCCCCGACCTGCGCATCGTCGCCCGCGACGCCCGGCTGATCTCCGGGTTCCTGCGGATCGGCCTGCACCCGGGCGGCGGCCACTTCGCCCTCCTCGACCGGGCCGCGGGCCGGGAGAACGCCGCTGCCATGGGCCTGTTCGATGCCCAGCTGACCGGGACACGTGCCGCCGAGATCGGCCTGGCCTGGGCGGCCGTCGAGGACGCCGCCGTCGACGCGACCGCGTTCGAGCTGGCCGCCCGGGCGGCGGCCGACCCGGCGCTCGCCCGCCGCATGGCCGCCTCGTTCCGCCGGGAGACCGGCAATCCCGGCGTCTCCTGGGACATCGGCGTCGAGGTCGAGCGCTCCCCCCAGATGTGGTCCATGCGCCGCAAGGCCAGCCAGTAGAGCGCCCACCGGTGGGCGTCACCGGTCGCGGGGGTTTGGGCGGGGGCGTGGCCGGTGAGCCTTGGGAGATGACGCAACCGCGACAGGCCGCCACGGCGGGGTGGCTCGCGGGAGCGGATGGGCAACGGCTGCTGAAGGGTTATCTCAACGGCCAGCTCGTCGACGCGGCGGCGGCGGTGCGGCTCGCGCGGCGGATGGCCGGGCTGTACGGGGACTCGGCGTTCGGCGTCGCGCTCACCGGGATCGCCGTGGAGCTCGCCCAGGACCAGGCCGCCGTGCACGCGCTGATGGACCGGCTCGCGGTCTCGGCCAGCCGCGCCCGGGCGGCCCTCGGCCTGATCGCCGACACGGCCTGCCGGCTCACGCCGTCCGGCCAGTTGCTCGCCCGGTCACCGCTGCGCCCGGCGCTGGAGCTGGAGTCGCTGCGGCTGGCCGTCGAGCGCAAGTGGGCGGCGTGGACAATGCTGCGCGCGCTTGCCGACCAGGACCCAAGGCTGGACCCTGGCCGCCTCGACGCGCTGATCCACCGCGCCCGGCGGCAGGCCGACTCGCTCGACGAGCTGCGTCTCGACGTCGCCCGCACAGCACTGCACCCAGGTGTCCGCGCCGATGTCGAGACCGGTTGATCCGCCGCCGCGGCCCCTTGGTGCCAGCACAGAGCAACGCGGTCATACGTGATGGTCGTCAGCGGCCAGAAACCACGGTCACCATGCATGACGCGAACCTGGGCTAACGCAGCTCGGCCGGCTCGACGGCGTCGACGAGGCCCCAGCGCAGGGCCGTCCCGGCGTCCAGGACGGCGCCCGTGAGCACGAGCCAGGCCGTGCGGCGGCGGCCGATCCGGCGGGTGACGCTGACGGTGCCGCCGGCCCCTGGCACCAGGCCGAGCGACAGCTCCGGCAGCTGGATCGCGACGTCCGGGGCCGCGACGACCCAGTCCGCGAACGCGGGGATCTCGATGCCAGCCCCGACGCAGGCCCCGTGCAGACAGGCCACGACCCGGTGCGGGCAGCGGACGATCTCCGCACCGGCGCTGGCGCCCGTCCTGACCAGGTGCGCGCGTGCCAGGTCACCCGCGCTGCCGAACTGGCTGAGGTCGCCGCCCGCGCCGAACGATGGCCCGTTCGCCGTCAGCACGACCTCCGCAAGCGTGTCGTCGGCGGCGGCCGCCCGCAGCGCCGTCAGGAGGGCGTCCCGGGTCAAAGTGTCGAAGGCGTTGCGCGCCTCGGGACGGTTGAAGGTCAGCACCAGCCGGTCGCCGTCGCGACGGCGCAGCAGCGGGCTGCCGCTGTACCGATGCGGGCGCGGGCCGCGGGCGGCGAGCCAGCGGGCGAAGTCCCCGCCGGCCAGCAGCGTCGAGTACGCAAGCGACTCGGCCACCAGCCCGTCAAGCGGGTCGAGACGTGGCGCCATCCGCAGCAGCCCGACGAGCGCGACGGCGGCCTCCGGATGCTCCGTGATCGCCGTGTGCAGCGCGCCGACGGCGGCGGGCACGTCGGCCCCCGGCAGCAGCACCTCCGGCAGCAGCACGTCTAGCGCGCCGGCTCCGGTGGCGCCGCCCCCATCGGCCCGGTCGGAGCCGGGGCCGACGCCGATGAGCACCAGCGGCGGCCGGCGAGCCGCGAGCGCCGTCAGTTCGTCCGGCCGGGCGTCCGCGAGATCGACAAACAGCACCGGCGCGGGAAACAGCTCGGCGAGGTCCGCCGGCGCCAGCGCCTGGAGCAGGTCAAGCGCGGCCCCCGCCGGCAGTGGCTGGTCCGTCAAGGTCACGCTCATCGCTCTACCGTAGAGGCCGCGGCGGTGTGCGGAGGTGGGATGGCGACGACGGCGCGGGCCGCGCTGCCCGCGGTGCTGACGGACTGGGCCGCCGATCTGCGGGCTGGCCGGATCGGCGCCGGGGGCTGGGAGGGCGGCGTCGAGCCCGGCTGGGCGGCGAGCGGCGCGATGGCGCTGACGGGTCACCCCGATGGACCGCCCCTCGGGCTGACCGTGCCGTTCGTCGCCCGTCTCGAGGCCGCGCTGGCGGTCATCCAGACGCTCGCGGCCGACCTCGGCCACCCGTTCCCGCCCGCCGCCTCGTCCGTGGCGCCGGCCAGCGCCGGCCAGTTGCTGGGCGAGCGGGCCGCCGCCCTCGGCCTGACCCGCGGCGGGATCCGCTCCGCCGGGAGGGCGGCCCGGCTGGTCCGGTCGGCCGACGGCTGGCTGGCGGTGAACCTGGCCAGACTCGACGACGTCGACCTGCTGCCAGCCTGGCTCGAGCTCGACGGCCTTGAGCCGACAGCCGAGGATCTCGCCGACGACCTGCGCCCCGTGTTGGAACGCGGCGCGGCGCTACCGGTCCGCCCCTGGACGGCCCTGGCCGCCGCCGTTGCCGCCCGCCCGGCGGTGACGCTGCTGGAGCGCGCCGAGCTGCTGGGGCTCGCGGTCTCCCGGGTGGTCGCGCCGGGCGCGGCGGCGACGGACGAGCAGGCCAGGGCCCGTAGCCAAGGGTTCCCCTTCGCGCCCTTCCTCATCGATGGGAGGCCGCCCGAGGCGACGGCCGGCGCCGTCGACCCGGCAGTCCGCCCCGGCCCGACCGGTGGCCTTGGCCCGGATCGTCGCCCAGGCCTTAACCCTCCCGGCCGGGCCGATGGCGCCTTCACGGTCGTCGACCTGTCGTCGCTGTGGGCGGGCCCGCTGTGCGGGCAGTTGCTCGGGCTCGCCGGCGGGACCGTCATCAAGGTGGAGGGCGCCGGACGCCTCGACGGCGCCAGGCAAGGACCGGCCGACTTCTACGACCTGCTGCACGCCGGGCAGGCCAGCGTCACCGTCGACCTGCGCACCGCAGCCGGCCGGGCGGCGCTGGTCCGGCTGATCGGGCAGGCGGACGTCGTGCTGGAGGCGTCACGGCCGCGGGCGCTCGAGGCGCTCGGCATCGAGCCGGCGGCCATGATCGCGCGCAGTCCCTGGCTGACGTGGGTGAGCATCACCGGCTACGGCCGCAGTGGGCCGTGGCGGCAGCGCCCGGCCTTCGGTGACGACGCCGCCGCCGCCGCGGGCGCGGTCGCGGTCGACGCCGCCGGCGACCCGGTCTTCCTCGGCGACGCGGTCGCCGATCCGGTCGCCGGTGTCCTCGCCGCCACGGGCGCGCTCGCCAGCCTCGTGGCGGGCGGCGGGCACCACCTGGACGTCGCCCTCCGAGAGGCCGTCGGCTCCCTGCTGGCCGGCCGGCCGACGCTACCCGACCGCGACCCGGTCGCCGACGCGACGGTCGCCCCGCCTCGGCTGCGGCCCGCCCCCGGCCGGGCTGCACGTGCGGGCCAGGACAACGCCCGGCTGCTGGCCGGGCCCGGCCGGTAGTGACGGCTCGAGGCGGCTGTGACATCCACAGGGACGGACAACCACCAGGACGGCCACGACGGCCTCCCCGACCATCGCGGAAGCCGCCGCCCACCGGCCGCGCCGACGGCGTGGGCCGGCCCGCCATGCTGATCGTCAACGCGGAGATCGACGGGCGGGCCGGCCGCGCGGCGCGGATCGAGAACGGGCTGGTTGTCGCGGTGAGCGACGGACCGCACGACACCCCCAGGCCACGCGCGGCCGAGGACGTCGTCGACGCGCGTGGCGGGATGCTGCTGCCTGGTCTGCACGACCATCACATTCACCTGCTCGCGCTCGCGGCGCTGGCCTCCTCGCTGCCGGCCGGCCCACCTTCCGTCCGGACCGCGGCCGAGCTCACCGCGGCGCTGCGGGCGGCCGCGCGGCCCGGCTCCTGGGTGCGCGCCGTCGGCTACCACGAGTCGGTCGCCGGACATCTCGACCGGGCGTCGCTGGACGCGATCCTGCCCGACGTGCCGGTCCGGGTGCAGCACCGGTCGGGCGCGCTGTGGATCATCAACTCGGCGGCGCTCGCGGCCCTGCGCTCGGTTGGCGACGACGACGCTCGGGCGGCGTTGCCCGCCGACGGCAGGCTTTTCCGCGCCGACGAACGACTTGGTTGGCTCCTCGAGCGTGCCGGCGCTGGCGGCACCGTCGGACGGGCCGACCTCACCGCCGTCGGCGCCCGGCTCGCGGGCCACGGCGTCACCGGCGTCACCGACGCGACGGTGACCACCGGGCCCGGCCAAGTCGCGGTCCTGCGCCAAGCGGCCGAGGCGGGCGCCCTCCCCCAGCGCCTGCTGCTGACGGGCCCGCCCGATCTGACGCTCGGCGCGTCGAGCAACCCCGACTCGCCGACGAATGCCCGGGCGAACCTCCCCCCGCCGACGAACGGACTCCCAGGCCAAGGACGCCAGGCAGGGCCGACGATCGGGCTCGGGCCGGTGAAGATCGTGCTGGACGACGACCAGCCGGTCGACCTCGACGCGCTGGCCGGAATCGTCCGGTCGGCCCGGGCACGCGGGCGGCGCGTCGCGGTGCACTGCGTGACCAGGGCGCAGCTCGCGCTGGCCCTCGCGATGTTCGACGACGGCGGCGGCACGCGGCCCGGTGACCGGATCGAGCACGCGGCCGTGCTGCCGCCCGACCTGCTGGACGCCGTCGCCGCGGCCGGCCTGACCATCGTCACCCAGCCGCACTTCCTGGCCGAGCGCGGCGATGCCTATCTGGCCGAGGTCGACCGGGATGACCTGCCGTGGCTGTACCGGTGTGCCGGGCCGATCGCCGCCGGGGTGCCCGTCGCCGCCGGCACGGACGCCCCGTTCGGCGGCGACGACCCGTGGGCGTCGATGCGTGCGGCCGTGCACCGACGGGCGCCCTCGGGTCGGGTTCTCGGCCCGGGTGAGCGGCTGGACCCGGCGCGGGCGCTGGCGCTGTACCTGGGCGATCCGGCCAGCCCGGGCGGCCCGCCGCGCCGCGTCACGGCGGGCGCGCCTGCCGATCTGTGCCTGCTCGCGCAGCCGCGCCGAACCGTCCTCGCCGGCCTCGACCCCGGCCCGGCCGCGTTGACGATGATCGCCGGTAAGGTCGTCCACGACGCCCTCTGACACGCAGGAGGCGGCGTGCGGAGGTCTCGCCGGAGCGCAGCGAGGGCGAGGCCGCAGCGCGCAGCCGACGCAGTGGCAGCGGTGGTACTGACGCGGCGCGGGATCCCGTGTCGCCCTCCCCGAGCGACATCTTTTCTCGGCTTGGCGCCAGGGATCGCGGCGCGGGGACGCCACAACAGGCATCAGCGGCACAGCAGGCATCGGGTGCAGGGTGGGCAGGACGGACGCGCCGGGCCTGCGGTTGTTCGTCATGGGACGGTCCGCTGCCAGCCATCTGCCGGCCACGTACAGTCCACTGCATGGGTAACGGCATCGGATCGTGGTCGGTCGGGCGGCGGTTCGGCCCCGTCGGCGCCCTGTTGCTCGACCAGGGGAGACGCCCCGCGGACAGGTCCTTCGCCGTCCGCGCTCGCCGGCTGCGGGCCGCCGCGCGGGCTCGCCACCGTCAGTTCCTGATGCTGCTCGACCCGCCGGGGCCGCATGGTCGGGCGACCGAGGTCAGCACGCTGCCCGCGGCGGGCCGCCGCTTTCTGACGCACCCGCGGCCGCCGGCCCTGCTGGGCGTCGTGGGAACCCTCGCCGCGGCCCGGGCGGTCCGCGGCGACTTCCGCCGCTCGGACGCGACCGTCGCGGTCGGTTTCGCGGCGGCGCAGCCGTTCGTGGAATGGGGCATCCACCGCTACCTGCTGCACGCGCCGCCGACCGGGCGGTTCGGCCGCGCCGCCTACCAGGCCGCTGGCTGGGGACACGCGCAGCATCACGAGGACCCGGCGAACCTCAACTCGATGTTCATGCGGGCGCAGGACGTGCTCGGCGGTGGCGCGATCGCGCTGGCGGTCGGGGCGGTCGGCTCGCCACGGGTCGCGACCGGAATGTTCTGCGTCGGCGCCGCGGTGCTCGCCTACGACTGGACGCACTTCCTGATCCACACCCGCTACCAGCCGCGGTCGGCGCTGTACCGGCGGATCTGGCGCAGCCACCGGCTGCACCACTTCCGCAACGAGCGCTACTGGCTGGGCGTGACCTCTCCGCTGGCCGACCTGGTGCTGCGCACGAGCCCGGCGCGGGAGGCCGTTCCCGTCTCACCGGCCGCCGCCCGACCGCAGATCCACCCGAACCCCCGCCGCGACGGCGCGGATGCGCGCGGTGCCTCCGGGGCGCCGCCGGACACCCCCGGGCCGGTCTAGGCCCGGGGGCCGTGGAGCTCAGATCCCGGTCTTGCGGAAGTCCCAGCTCACGATCTTCTCGGGGACCAGCTTCACCCAGGCGTGCCGGCCGTCGATGTGGAACTTGCCGTTCCCGTACTTCTCGCCGAACAGCCGTTCGGGCTCGGCGAGCAGCTCGGCGGCGGCGGCGTCACCGGTCCGCGGCACCTCGCCCACCACCGCGACCTTGCCGATCAGCTCGACGCCGCGCAGCTCGCCGAAGCCGTGGCCGGTGTCGATGAGCACCGACACCCGCGGGTCGCGGTTCAGGTCGGTCCAGCGCTGGCTCTTGACGATGCTGTTGAGCCACAACGCCGAGCCGTCCCAGACGAACCACAGCGCCGAGGTGTGCGGGGCTCCGTCGGCGCCCACGGTGGAGACGCGGCAGGTCCGCTCCTCGGCGAGAAACGCGTCAATCTCCGCCGGGGACATCGCGATCCGCCGGCCGCGTCGCTGCTGGCGCTGCGGCGTCGCCGCCTCGCCGTCCGTCGCAGTCTCGAGACTCATCCTCTGCCCCTTCGTCGCTCGCTGGAACATCCCGGTCCGTCGGCGTACTGACGGACCCGTTCCGTCCGCGACTTTAATCCGTGGCAGCACGTAACGCCGCAACTGGGATGACGGCCACGGCTCGCCGCCGGTCCAGGCTCGTCCTCGCTCCTTCCGGCCCATCTCAAGGCTGCCCGGCTCGCACCGCGCTGCGCGCGTTCGCCGCCTGTGGCATGCGGGACAGCGAACCTTTTCAATTTATGCGCCTGTCATCCCAGCCGGTCCCGGGTCGGGAACGGCAATGGAAAAGGTTCAGTCTCTCGGAGAACTGGCTTGGCGAGACTTCCTAGCCCGCAAAGAATCTTTCCGCGTCTCCGCCGGCGGGCCATTGGCCGCGTGGACGGAGGGTAGCGGTCCACGTCGCCGTATCCAGGGGTGATAATTCCGAGTGCCTGAAAACCCTTCAGCATCGCACGCGCGGAGACTATGGCAGCGGCGTTCCGGATGATCTTCGATATCTACGTCCGCAACCGCCTCGGTGTCCGTGCCCTCGCCAAAGTCCTCAACGAGCGCGGCCACCTTACTGCCGCAGGTCCAGGCGGTGTGGGCGCCCCCGTGCAGCAAGACGAACGTGGTAAGGGATCTCGGCTCGGTCGCCTCGGGCCGGCGCAGCACGCGCGCCGGGTCGCCGTCGTCATCCGGAAGAGGATGCCGATCCACCTCCTGTGATCCGTCAAGGCAGGCCACCGGGGTACATCAACCCTCGATCTGGCTGCATGCGACGCGGTACCGTCCGACGGTGACCGGAATTGACTACACCGAAAAGGGCAACGCTGCCGGCAGGAGCGACCGATGGACCTGGGTCTTTTAGGAGCGACCGCGATCGTCTGCGGGGGGACGCAGGGCATGGGCCGGGCCGCAGCCCGGTGCCTCGCCGAGGACGGTGCCAGGGTCGCGGTCCTGGGCCGGGACCGGGGCAGGCCGGACGAGACGGTGAAGGACCTGCTCGCCGCGGGCGCCGCGGACGCGGTCGGGCTCAGCGCCGACCTG